>Ga0224723_1002462_pt1 | contig 10209 bp, 11 predicted proteins | sample Balambano_FR2_Me_FD_161647 | JGI IMG/M metagenome (GOLD analysis project Ga0224723, IMG submission 161647) | Freshwater sediment microbial communities from Lake Towuti, South Sulawesi, Indonesia - Balambano_FR2_MetaG | ecosystem: Environmental > Aquatic > Freshwater > Lake > Sediment | place... | reverse complement strand
GTGTGGGGTGCTGAGTGGGTAGTGCATGAAACAGTAAGCTATTCCCTACTCCCTACTCCCTACTAACACTTACTTGTCTCCACTCTTCTTCTGACAGTGGTTCAACAACCAAACTTATATTAAAACAATCAATAGCAGCCTGAGTTAAAACTTGAATAATCTTACCAACATCCAAATTTTTAGGAAGTTGGACAGGTGTAAAGCACTCACCAAATACTTGAGTACATAACCCCACATCCTGTTGCAAACGCATAGAACCATGTTGCAAAACAGCACCGTTGCGTAGAAGTTGAGCGCTACCAATCAGTTTATCCCCATCTACGGTGATTAAATCTGCACCTGTTGCAGTACCAAAACAATTTGGGTTATGAATGTAGCCACGTCCAGCTTGACCATAATGCAATTCTACGCCTAATAGATCCCATCCTTGAATCAAAAACTCACAAATTCTTTGATATACCTCAACCCGACTTCCACTGAAGCCAGATACAATGACGGCGTATGTTAAATCACCTTGATGTAGTACTGCTCGCCCACCTGTAGGACGTTTAACTATATCTAATTGTTGTCCTTGCCACAATATATGCTGCCAATGTTCTGGGTACTTATGTTGATGATAACCAAGAGAAATTGCGGTTGGCGACCAAGTATAAAATCGTAGTGAGGGTGGATATACTCCCGCTAGATGCTGTTCTAGCAACCAATTATCTATTGCCATCTGTTGACTACCAGATGCTTCTAATAGCGGAATCAGTCGCCAAGTAGAGAAATTGTCGGGGCGTAGCATTCGCAGTAATAATAAATGTAGTACAAATGTTGTAATGCTTAAAAAAAATTTGATATATCTGAGTAGATTAGGAGGCAGTTAGTTGGAGCCAAGCCTAAAGCAATTGCAAGCGCTTTACCGTAGATGTGTGACAGCAAGTAATTTAATACAACCAATTAATATAGTTCGACTAGATGAGCGCACCAAAAGACTTTTTGTATTAATTGGCGACACAATTGAAGTAGAGATATTTCCCAATGGAGAGGTATTTATAAAATGACTCAAATCAATTTTGATGAAATGTCAGACAAAGAGCTTTTAAATTACATTAGGACACATCCAAGTGATACAAAAGCATTTCATAAATATATGGACAGGTTAGACGCTAGACCTGGTGTACTTTGTACTACAGATGATGAATTTGAAGCGGAATTACGGAAGCGAATTAGTCAGCAGTCACAACACTAAGTTCTCTAGATCCCCGACTTCTTGAAGAAGTCGGGGATCTTACTAGTGTAGAATTAGCAAAATTCAGCTTTTAGTACATCGTCGTTATCATCAGCGATAGTAGCAACAATAGTAATTAAGCGGGAGACTTCTCCAGGTGATAATTCGCTAAGAGTACGTGTGGAAATGACAACTACTTGGCCTTCAATTATACCATAGCGTGCTTCTAATGTACTAGAGCAGTTCATCTCTAGTAACTTACGCATCAGTTTGGAGTCATCTTTGGTAGGTAACTTTAATACTGAAGACCAAACTGTTAAAGTATCTTCATCGGTTGTCCCTGTGAGTTGGACAAATACTTCCACGCTACCATAGTTAAACTTCCACAGGTAGCCACCTTCTTTTGGCTGGCTGACCATAGCGCTGTTATCTTGCTCTAATGAGTCAATAACGTTTTCAATGACCTCTACGTGATTGATACTACTAGTCTCCTGGATTAAGCTGTTTAGATCGGACGCGATCGCATCTGGGTTGGTTTGGTAGCTTGTCATACAGATTTTTCCTGAAAATTTACACGCTCTCATCTAGACATACTTTATAGCTTATAGACGAATTTAGTTTCTGTCTTTTGGTAATAATCTGTTTGTAAGTCCTACTAGCTAAACCCTGTAGTCAATATAAATGAAAGCTTTTACTCTTGGTTCAGCAATCAATTCCTTGTAAAATATTTTAGTCTGTACTTAGATTATTAAGTTTATTTAACTACTTATGACTTCCTTATCTCCAGCGACATCAGTTCGTTCTTTGGGTATTAACTTAAATCATTGGTATGTGGTTGCACGTAGTACTAAAGTAACAAATAAACCAATCGGTGTGATTTTATGGAAACAAGCGATCGCTCTTTACCGGGATAGTAAAGGAGTTGTCCACGCTCTTGAAGACCGTTGCCCCCATCGTCAAGTTAAACTTAGTCATGGAGAAGTCGTTAACGATCAACTAGAATGCGCTTATCACGGTTGGCGCTTTAATCAAGAAGGAGAGTGTGTAGCAGTTCCTTATTTAGCGGATAACCAAAAATTGCCAAATTGTAAAATCAGGTATTATCCAGTCAAAGAACAAGACGGTTTTATTTGGTTGTATCCAGGAGATTTAGAAGAAATAGATAAATCAACTCTACTTGGTCTTCCGGAGTGGGAACATTTAAATTATATCGCTTCCGTTGCAATCATTAATTGTAACGCCCACTATTCTTATCTAATTGAAAATTTGATGGATATGTATCACGGACATCTCCATAATAATTATCAAGCATGGGCGTCAGCAGAATTGCAACATATTGATGAAGATAACAACCGTGTAGATGCTCATTATCAAGCCCAAAGTTACTATAAAATTGATAAAATCTGGTCTATATCTCAGTTATTTTTTCCCGCATTTCGGCGCTTACACCCCGAACCTCTAGACGTGAGTTACGTTTACCCACATTGGACTTCCAGATTAGGAGAAGATTTCAAAATATACTGCTTGTTATGCCCAATCAGTGAAACACAATCTCAAGCCTATCTCGTACATTTCACCTCATTAAATGCCTTTTGGCGTTTGCATAAATTACCTACATGGTTCCGTCGCTTGATTAAAGATAGTTTATTTGGCTCTGCCCAAAAATTACTAGATAATTTAGTAATTCAAGATGTGAAAATGATTGAGGAAGAACAACAAGCTTATTTAGACAATCCTCAAAGACGAAATGTAGAATTAAATCGGGCATTAGTCAGCGTACAACGATTAATGAAAAACCAAGTTGAAGATGATAAGTTATAGTAGAGAAGTTTCAGAACAGCAGATCAGGGTCATTTATTAGACAGTTTTTCCTCAAACTACTGAATTAGATATGAAAACCTGCATATAGAATCAAACCATTTACTCATTCCACGGCACAATAAAGAAAGAGCATTTGCTACTTCCACATGAGCTACTGCCTTAACCCCCGTTGTCCCAAACCTCAAAATACAAATGATGGCAAGTTTTGCCTCAGTTGTGGTTCCAAGTTACTTCTCAAAGAACGCTATCGCGCTATTCGACCGATAGGACAAGGTGGTTTTGGTAGAACCTTCTTGGCGATAGATGAAGATAAACCATCTAAACCTTGCTGCGTGATTAAGCAATTTTACCCACAAGCGCAAGGGACAAATACCTTAGAAAAAGCGATTGAGTTATTCAATCAAGAAGCCATGCGTCTTGAGGAATTAGGCGAACATCCGCAAATTCCTAATTTATTGGCATATTTTACACAAGATAATCGGCAGTATCTCGTACAACAATTTATTGACGGACAAAATTTGGGACAGGAATTAGCTGAAAACGGTGCTTTCGATGAAACACGTACTCGGCATTTACTGAATGATTTGTTACCTGTACTACAGTTTTATCACGGCAAACAAGTTATTCACCGAGATATTAAACCAGAAAATATTATTCGTCGGCGGCAAAATAATCAATTAGTTTTAGTGGATTTTGGTGCTTCTAAAGTTGTCACCAATGTCAGCGTGAATGCTGGGGGAACTAGTATCGGTAGTCCTGAGTATGTGGCACCAGAGCAAATTAGAGGTAATGCTTTTTTTGCTAGCGATATTTATAGTTTAGCTGCAACTTGCGTCAAACTGTTAACCGAGCGATCGCCTTTTGATTCCTACGACATTAACACCGATACTTGGATGTGGGAAAGGCATTTACAATATCCAGTTAGTGGGGAATTCAGCCGGATTTTGAACAAGATGTTAGCAACCGCTCCTGCTCATCGTTATCAATCAGCAGAAGCAGTTCTTCACGATTTAAATCAATTGACCCAAATCCGTGTAGTACCTCCAGCACCTATTAAATCTGTAACCCAAGTACCACCGAGTTCTTTACCTACTGTTACAAGTAAATCTCAATCTCAAATAGAAAGAGAATTAGAAGAAATCCAGACTTTATTTATGGGTGGTGTCAAACCCCCGGCTAATTCTAATAAAAATCAACCTCAGCCACCCCAGTTACCACCTAACGTTAAAAATAGGATAGATCATGAATTAGAAGAACTGAGAAAAAAATATCTTGGTAATAATCCACCTCCAAATGAGTAGAGGAGTAGAAAGTTAGCTTATAGTCAAAGATTGTAGATAATAATTACATAGAAAAACTGAAATGATATCACCAACTTTATTAGAAATTGACCGCTCCATCCGTGACTTGCCACTACAAGAACAAATGTGGCTTTTAGAACGTCTTGTTCGACACTTGCAAGAAAAGACACATACACACACTTTTCCATTGAATTCTTATGATATTGAAAAAGACTTGGCTATTATGGCAAGTGATCCAGACATCCAAACTGAAATAGTCGCAATTAACAGAGAGTTTGCTGTTACTGAAATGGATGGTTTGGAAAAGCTGTGAGTATTCTGCGAGGTCAAATTTATTTTGTAAATCTTGATCCAGTTTATGGAAGAGAGCAAGCGGGTACAAGACCTGTTTTAGTATTATCGATTGATACAATCAACGACTTGCCTTTGGTTGTGACTGTGGTAGTAGGCACTAAGGGGTCTAACATTAAACGTGACTATCCAACAAATGTGCGTATTTCTTCAGAAGAAAGCGGATTATCAATAGAAACAGTTTTTATGTGTTTTTAAATACGCTCTCTGGATCAAAGGCGTTTTTCTACAGAAGTAGTCGGTCAAATTTCAGAAGCAAAAATGCTGGAAGTTGAAGCATCTGTTCGCTACTGTTTAGGTTTATAAAACAATTGGAGAGAATATCAAAGATATAAATATATACGTTTACAACAAAGAAAGTTGAATGGCAGGTTGATTAACTACATAAGTGACTGGTTTGTTAATTTTGATCACTTTACCTTCCATCACCGCTCTGTTTAACCAATCTTGCATTTGTGATGATTTGACATCCAAACATTCGGCTAGAGATTTTACATCTTTAGGTTGTTGTAAATGATTAAGAATGAAAGGTAAAACAGCTTCATAAATATCTTTTGGACTCACTTGATCCTGTTGGTGGCAATTATCTAAGCCAGTTTCTGGAGTTATCATCGCTATCTCGGTCTCTACTGGCTCAACTGAAGATAAAGCGATCGCTAACATTTCCTCTAACAAATTATTCCAAGGTTCAACTGGAAAAGGTTTCGCTCCCATATTGAACAGTTGCTGATTACCTTCTGATACACAAGGATGTAACCTCACAAAAACAGGGATATCTTTTTGTTTCAAAGCTTCCACTGCACCTGCCCAAGTACCACCCTTACCAACAGAGGAACTAACCACAAGGGCATAATCAGCTAATGTATAAACATACTTGTTTCGCCCCATTGCATTGCCAATATTGAAACCAGCGTCAGGGTCGTAAGTAGAAAGTAAGGTCAATCTACCTTCTTTAATGCTATTACGGTATTTGCTGTTCACTGCCGCCTTTGTTAAACTATCAGCCAGCACACCCACAGCTGTTCCTCCAGTATCCAACACACTGAGCATTGCTTCTGTATCCACTCCCCGCGCACCACCAGAAACTAACTGCATTCGTTGTTCAGCAATCTTTTGTCCAACTCTTTGTGTGTAGCCAACTATCTCCTCATTAGCATCACGAGAACCAACAATTGCTAGTCCACCCATAGATAAAAGTTCTATATTGCCAATACCATAAAGAATTGGTGGTGCTGAATGTCTTAATCTCTGCTTAAGGCGCTTGGGATAGTCTGCATCACTTCTTCCCAGCACCCACAATCCCTGATTTATCCACTTCTCGACAGCAAAACTCAGCATTACACCCCGCTCTAATAAAGCTAACAATCTATTAGAGTTGAGTTTACCAATAGTAATTTTTTGTAACTGTTCTTTTGCTGTTGGTTCAAGTAAATCTGCTGGACGCATATAATTTTCTAACAACCACTTAGTCAAGCAGTTATATTCAACTAAAGTTAGGGGTTTTGGTTCAACTTGGCGATTTTGGCCAAAGCTAGCACATAAAAGTAAAATTGCTTGAGTATCTGGTGCTAGCTCGTGATTTATGGCAGTTTTCATTCTAAAATACAGCTATAGTACACTTGCCTAAGCATTTACATGATATTTTACTTATTATGGCAAAGGTTGGATTATTCAAGGATCAAGATGACCAAATGAGTTGAGTGCCAATGCCATAGGGAAAACCGAACCACTACCAGCACGACGTAATAGTGCTGCAATTACAGTAAAAGTCCAACGGGAATCGACCATATCATCAATTAAGAAAACAGAACCGCTCATTCCAGCCCAAATGTCAATAGCAAAGGCTCCATCTAAATTATTAGCTTGTTGGTAACTATTGCTCATATTTTTTTGTAAATTAGTTGTCCGAATTTTCTGCACAATTGGTATGAAGGGTAAACCTAATTTTCCCGCTAGCCGTTGAGCAAAATCCGGCACAAGTTCTGGACAATTCAAGGAGGGAACACAAGTTACCCAAGTAGGAGAAGGTTGGACTTGCCAACGTTGAATCATTTCCCAAGCACCTTGTACTAATACATCATCAAAATGATAATCTCGATATTTACCCTGCTTAACTAATTCTCCCCAACCTGCATCACCCCAGAGAGATAATGCTCTTCCTTCCTCTGCTTTTAAATTATCTCTAATGTTGCCAGAAAAGCCATAGATGGGAAAGGCTTGTGAAACCCATTGTTTACGCGGTACAATAATTTGGTCACTACGACGTAAATACTGAATTGCCTTATTTACAAGTTCAATTGAAGAGGATTCTGGTAATAAAGGTCTACCCAAGCACACAGCACATTTGCCGCATTCCATTGGATTTGGATCGTCTAATTCTGCCGCTAGAAAAGCCATTAAGCATTGTTGACTTTCCATATATTCTAACATTCGAGCTTGTTCTTGACGACGAATTTTTGTCAGATTTTCTATTTGTTCAGTATCATGTTGATAATTTATTGGGGTAGCATACCATTTTGAACCTTGCTTTACTACAGGTGCAGGAGATTCCAGCGACAGCAGTTTCAAAACTTTATCAATCTGTCCTCTGGAAAGATTTAATTGTTTTTCCAACTGGGTAATAGAAAATCCATCAGTTGCTTGGTTCAGAACACTCAAAACTTGTTGTGTATGAATTTGTGGAGGAATGGCTGTATTAATAAAATAGTTGGTAATTTCTAAGTCTTCATCACCGCTTAAAAGAATTCCATAGGCTGTTTCTACTGCTCTACCCGCTCGTCCTACTTGTTGATAATAATGTACTATAGAACTAGGGCGTTGATAATGAATGACAAATCCTAAGTCTGGTTTATCAAATCCCATGCCTAAAGCTGTGGTTGCGACTAATACTTTAATTTTGTTTTTAAGAAGTTGCTCTTCTAATGCTTCACGAATATCACCTTCTAAGTTGCTATGATATGCTTCAGCTTTAATACTCTGAGTTTTTAACCAATTGGCAACTCTTTCTGCATCTCTAATAGTTAATGTATAAATAATACCACTTTCTGGTAAGTGAGGGAGCTGTTCTGCTAACCATGCCATTCGAGAAGCTGGATTGGGGATATAAATATTTTGCAGTTGTAAACTTTTTCTGGTTAAATTACCTCTGAAGACACGTAGATTTGAACCTAGTTGAGCGGTAATATCATTTACTACTCGATTGTTAGCTGTGGCGGTTGTGGCAAGAACTGGAATGTTTTGTGGAAGTGCTTGTAAAATTCTCACGATCCGTCGATAATCAGGGCGAAAATCATGTCCCCAGTCAGAGATACAATGAGCTTCATCAACAACAAATAAACCTATTTTTCGGGATACTGGTAGAAGAATTTTTTCTTGAAATTCTTCGTTAGCTAATCTTTCTGGGGAAATTAGTAGGATGTCAACTTCTCCTGCTAACAATTGTGTTTTGACAAGTTCCCACTCGTCTGTATTGCTGGAGTTAATTGTAGATGCTTTGACACCAATACGTTGCGCCGCAGCTATTTGGTTTCGCATCAAGGCTAGTAACGGTGAAATTAAAAGAGTACAACCAGCACCTTGATCTCGTAGTAAGCGAGTTGCTAAAAAATATACTTGACTTTTGCCCCAACCAGTACGTTGCACGACTAGTAAACGCGATCGCTTCTCCACTAACTCTTCAATTGCTTCCCATTGTCCAGTACGAAAGTCCGCATTGGGGTTATTAAGTGAATGACGCAGAAGCGATCGCGCCTGATTTCGAGTCGTCATATATACTCAGTGTATGGTTGTTATTTCTGTTCTAACACTGAGGAATCTTATATGCCAAACTAGAAATGCCCCTTTTTTGGAGCGTGTGTATTTGCCATCACTATCTTTGTAAATGAACGATTATGTGATCGCCCTCGGCCACGCAAAACTGGTTATTAAGTTTGTAATACTGTACGTTCAATTATTTTTAAATCATAATCAGCAAACTCTACTAACTCAGAGGCCTAGTAAAAAATCTAAGTAGAGAAAAAAATACTTAAAATACTAAAACCCGATATGTAAATTATATTACTTTAGTTGTTTTGTATGAAGTGCTATATTTTAAATACGGTATTCCGACTGATTTACTGTAGTTAGTTGGAAAAGTTTCTTATTTTAGGTTGGAGTATAATCATGAAGTTAAAGTTATTACAAATTCTGAAGAGGCCCAAGTTTTTTGCAGCTTTGTCAATTTTTATCGCTTGCCTTGTAGTCATCCCGTTTGTAGCTTTTCCGGCGTTTTCTATAGGTCAGAAAGCGAGCATCCAATTTGTTTCACCAACTTGGGTTGCTCAAAATAGCAAGAACGCGAATTTAAGAATTCTAGATGTGCGAAGTGCGCCACTAGACTATATATCTGGACACCTTCCGAACGCGGTTAATATTGCGGACAGCGCTTTTCGTGGTCCACGAGAAGGATTACCAGTGCAGTATTGGAATCAACAGAGTCTGGGAGAAATCTTTACTAACTCTGGAGTAAATAACAACAGCCGCGTTTTAGTCTACTCAGATGGTAGAGATATTTTAGGTGCCACAATGGTTGCTTATTTGTTAGAGCGCTCAGGACTGCGCGATATTGCGGTATTAGACGGAGGTTATAAAGACTATAAAGCTACGCAACCTGTAACTAGAGTATTTCCCAAGTACAAACCAGGTAAATTCGTAGTCCGAGATAATCCTTCAGTTCGCATAAGTCTCGATGAAGTCAAAAAGCTCATTGAGAAACCAGGGATATCAATAATTGACCCCAGACCAGAGAAACTATTTCGAGGAGAAGAAGACGTTTTTATTCGCAATGGACATATTCCAGGCGCTGTCAATATTCCTTGGGTGACATTTACACAACCAAATAATCCCCACAAATTGAAGTCATTAGACGAAATCAAACAAATTCTGGCTTCAAAAAGTATTAGTCCATCTAGGGACATTATCGTCTCTTGCACCACTGGAAGAGAAGCTACACTACAATACGTTGTTCTAAAACACTTGCTCGGGTATCCAAAAGTCAGAATTTACGAAGGTTCTTGGACTGAATACAGTACTTACCCAGATTTACCTGTAGAAACAGGCACCGGACAAGTAAGTTAATAGTGTTGAAATGAAATAAAAGGGAGAATATTTACATGAAGTTAGGAGTTTTAGCTTTCTTATTACTTATTAGCTTTGCTTATAAAGAAATAAGGCTTACAGATTACGCAGATCAAACTTTAATAAGTTGCACCACTAGCGAGCCACCTCCACAGAAAAATAATGGAGACAATAAGGGTACAAAGGGTACATAGATCGTTTTAGTAACAAATGTCAGAGGAAAAATCCCCCCAAACCCAGCGTGAAAGGGGGGACAGAGCAGTTTTTAGCCCCCCTTAATTAGCAGGGCTGATTCATTCCCTAAAAGAGGTAAAATAGCAAGTGTTGAGGAGGTAAAAAATTATGGGTGTGAATTTGATAGAGCAATTGCGGCAAGTGGAAGATTTTAGAACTCTAGATGGTCGAAGA
>Ga0224723_1002461_pt1 | contig 10209 bp, 7 predicted proteins | sample Balambano_FR2_Me_FD_161647 | JGI IMG/M metagenome (GOLD analysis project Ga0224723, IMG submission 161647) | Freshwater sediment microbial communities from Lake Towuti, South Sulawesi, Indonesia - Balambano_FR2_MetaG | ecosystem: Environmental > Aquatic > Freshwater > Lake > Sediment | place... | reverse complement strand
TTCGAGAACTATGCCGACGTGTTCCGCAACACGCCGATGGGGCGCTACATCCTGAATTCCTTTATCGTCACCATCCCGACCGTGATCGGCGCCGTCGCGCTGTCGCTGATGACCGGCTTCGCGCTGGCGATCTACCGCTTCCCGTCCAACCTCATCATCTTCTTCCTGTTCGTCGCCGGCAACTTCGTGCCGTTCCAGATCCTGATGGTGCCGGTGCGCGACCTGACGCTGTCGATGGGCCTCTACAACACCTATCTCGGCCTGATCCTGTTCCACATTGCCTTCCAGACCGGGTTCTGCACGCTGTTCATGCGCAACTTCATCAAGGCGCTGCCGTTCGAGCTGATCGAGGCAGCGCGGGTGGAAGGGGTGAGCGAGGTCCGCATCTTCTGGTTCATCGTGCTGCCCCTGATGCGCCCGGCGATCGCGGCCCTGTCGGTGCTGATCTTCACCTTCATCTGGAACGACTTCTTTTGGGCGACGGTGCTGACCACCAGCCCCGAGACGCAGCCGATCACCGCCGGGCTGTCGTCGCTGAACGGGCAATGGGTCGCCGCCTGGCACCTCGTCTCGGCCGGGTCGATCCTGGCAGCGCTGCCGCCGGTGGCGATGTTCTTCCTGATGCAGAAGCATTTCATCGCCGGCCTGACGCTCGGGGCGGTGAAATGACCGTCACGCAACCCCGGCCCGACTGGATCGCGCTCGACTGGGGCACGACGCATCTGCGCGCCTATGCGATGGGTCCGGCGGGGCCGCTTTCCGAACGCGGGTCCGATGACGGCATGGGCCGGCTCGCGCGCGACGGCTTCGAGCCCGCGCTGCTGCGGCTTGTCGGCGACTGGCTCGACCCCGCACGGGCGACGCCGGCCGTCGCCTGCGGCATGGTCGGCAGCCGGCAGGGCTGGCACGAGGCGCCCTACCGCGCGGTGCCCTGCCCGCCGCTCCTTCCCGGCGCCATGGTCCGGGTGCCGGTGGCCGACCCCCGCCTGACGGTCGAGATCGTGCCGGGGCTGAAGCAGGCCGCGCCGCCCGATGTCATGCGCGGCGAGGAGACCCAGATCGCCGGCGCCCTGACCCGCGCGCCGGGCTTCGACGGCGTCGTCTGCCTGCCGGGCACGCATTCGAAATGGGTGCAGATCTCGGCGGGCGAGGTGGTGAGCTTCCAGACCGCGATGACGGGCGAGTTGTTCGCGCTTCTGTCCGAACAGTCGGTGCTGCGCCACGGCATGGCGGGCGGGGACTGGGACAATGACGCCTTCGACGCGGCACTCTCGGACGCTTTGTCGCGCCCCGAACGGCTGGGCGCGCGGCTGTTCGGCATCCGCGCCGAGGGCCTTCTGGCGGGGCTTCCCCCCGGCGCCGCCCGGGCGCGGCTGTCGGGCCTGCTGATCGGCGCCGAACTCGCCGGCGCGCGGGCCTACTGGCTCGGCCACCCGGTCGCGGTGATCGGCGAGACCGGACTGTCAGCGCTCTACGCCCGCGCGCTGGCGGCGCAAGGGGCGTCGGTGCGCCAATGGCCGGCCCGCGACACCGTGCTGGCGGGGCTCGCGGCCGCCCGTGCGGCGATGCTGGAGGACCAGCGATGACCCGCGCGCTGATCGCCATCCTGCGCGGCATCAGCCCGGCCGAGGCGCTGCCTGTGACCGGGGCGCTGATCGGCGCCGGCATCACCACGATCGAGGTGCCGATGAACTCACCCGACCCGCTCGCCTCGATCGCCGCGATGGCGCGCGGCTTCGGCGGCGCGGCGACGATCGGGGCCGGCACGGTCCTGAGCCCGGCCGAGGTGCAGGCGGTGCGGGAGGCCGGCGGCCGGCTGATCGTGTCGCCGAACTGCGACCCGGCGGTGATCGGCGCCGCCAAGGCCGCCGGCATGGCCAGCTGGCCGGGGGTGATGACGCCGACCGAATGCTTCGCCGCCCTGGCGGCGGGGGCGGACGGGCTGAAGATCTTCCCCGCCAGCCTGATCGGCCCGGAGGGGGTGAAGGCGATCCGTGCGGTGCTGCCGACGGGCACGCCGGTCTATGCGGTCGGCGGCGCGGGGCCGGCGAATTTCGCTGCGTGGCGGGCGGCCGGAATCGACGGCTTCGGCATCGGCACCGCGCTCTACACGCCCGGCCTGTCGATCGCCGAGGTCAGCGCCCGCGCCGCGGCGATCGTCGCAGCCTACGACACGGCGATGCGATGAACGCTCCGCCAAAGGCTTGCCCCAAAACCTGCTGCCAGATATCCCGCGCTGGCGTGGGGGTGTGACCCCCCTCCCGCGCCCGACGCCCGGCGCAGCACCCGACCCCGGAAACCCGCCATGACCAAACGCACGCTCGGCGTCTGCTACTATCCCGAACACTGGCCCGAGGACTGGTGGGCCGGCGATGCCGCGCGCATGGCGGGCATCGGCCTGACCTGGGTCCGGATCGGCGAGTTCGCCTGGACGCGGATGGAGCCGGAACCGGGCCGGATGGACTGGGGCTGGCTCGACCGCGCCATTGCCACGCTCGGCGCCGCCGGGCTGAAGGTCGTGCTCGGCACGCCGACCGCGACGCCGCCGCGCTGGATGCTGACAAAGCACCCCGACATGCTGGCGGTCGATGCCGAGGGACGCCCGCGCGGCTTCGGCTCGCGCCGGCACTACTGCTTCAGCCACCGCGGCTACCGCGCCGAATGCGCCCGGATCGTCACGCTTCTGGCCGAACGCCACGGGCAGAACCCCCATGTCGCCGCCTGGCAGACCGACAACGAATACGGCTGCCATGACACGGTGCTGAGCTATTCGCCCGCCGCCCTGGCCGCTTTCCGCGACTGGCTGGCACAGAAATACCAGAGCCCGCAGGCGCTGAACCGGGCCTGGGGCAATGTCTTCTGGTCGATGGACTATGGCAGTTTCGACGAGATCTGCCTGCCGAACCTGACGGTGACCGAGGCCAACCCGGCGCATGTCATGGATTTCCGGCGTTTCGCCAGCGACGAGGTGGTCAGCTTCAACCGGCTGCAGACCGAGATCCTCCGCCGCCATTCGGCCGCGCCGATCGCGCACAACTACATGGGCCGGATCACCGAGTTCGACCATTTCGCGACTGGCGCCGACCTCGACATCGCGTCCTGGGACAGCTATCCGTTGGGCTTCCTGTCCGACCGGCTGGAAGCCGAGCCCGCGCACAAGCGCGCCTTCCTGCGTCAGGGCGATCCGGATTTCCAGGCCTTCCACCATGACCTTTACCGGGCCGTGGGCCGGGGGCGCTGGTGGGTGATGGAACAGCAGCCCGGGCCGGTGAACTGGGCGCCCTGGAACCCCGATCCGCTGCCCGGCATGGCCCGGCTCTGGGCCTGGGAGGCCTTCGCCCATGGCGCCGAGGCGGTTCTCTATTTCCGCTGGCGGCAGGCGCCCTTCGCGCAGGAGCAGATGCATGCGGGGCTTTTGCGCCCCGACAGCGTCGCGGCGCCGGCCTTCGCCGAGGTGGCCGAGGTCGCGCGCGAACTGGCGGCGCTGCCCGACGTCGCGGGCACCGCCGCACCGGTCGCCCTGGTGTTCGACTATGCCAGCGCCTGGGCCTGGGCGACGCAGCCGCAGGGCCGCGACTTCGACTATTTCCGGCTGGTGTTCGAGTTCTACCGGGGCCTGCGGCGGCTCGGCCTGTCGATCGACATCATCCCGCCCGAGACGGCCGACCTGTCGCGCTGGACGCTGGTGCTCGCGCCCGGCGCCGCGACCCTGCCGGGCGTCTTCCTCGCGGCGTTGGCGCGGTTCGAGGGCATCGCCCTGATCGGCCCGCGCAGCAATGCCAAGACGGCAGATTTCGCCACCCCGGTGCCGCTGCCGCCGAACCTGCCGGGGCTCGACTGCACCGTGGCGCGGGTGGAAAGCCTGCCGCCCGATGTGGCCGTGCCGCTGCAGGCCGGCGGCGCCTTCCGGCACTGGCGCGAGACGCTCGAGGGCGCGCCGGTGCGCGAAGCGGCGGCGGATGGCCTGCCGGCGGTGATCGGGTCGGGGCGGCTCCGCTACCTCGGCGGCTGGCCGGACGCGGAGGCGCTGGACCGCCTGCTCGCCGCCGCCTGCGCCGAGGCCGGGATCGAGACCGAGCCGATGCCCGGCGCGCTCCGCCGCCGCGATGCGGGCGGCGTGCGGTTCTACATCAATTACGGCGCCGAAGCGGTGAGCCATCGCGGCCACAGCGTGCCGGGGCCGGGTGTGCGCTGGACGGCGCCCTGAACGCCCGAGCGAGGCCACGGACGGACCCCCGGCGCGGGCAAGCGGCGCGCTGCTGCCTCGCCCCCGATCCGGCGCGGCGCGCGGGCCTTCCCGGGGCGCCTTCGCGGCCGCCCTTGCCGCAATCGGAGGCCGCCGTGTCGTGCACGGCGGGTTTTTCCCGCAGGGCGGGTGGCTTCCGGTGCAGGTTTCGCGCCACGGGGGCATTCCCTGCGTGATCATCCGCGGCTGCTATGCCATCCTCATTCCGCGTCGCCGGCAGACGCGACGGCCAGCGCCTGTCCCGACGTCAATCTTGTGGCGGTGCCCGGCGCGGGACATACCGGACCCGCGCCGGGCCGCGCCGAGGCGAGGCCGCGCGCCGCCGAGCGGGCGGCGACCGGCGCCATCGGCGCGGCCGCCCGGCCCGCGCGATAACGACAGGGCAGGCCTTGCCCGCAACAGAGGAGAGAGATGCCATGACCGTCCACCTTCGATCCCTGCTGATCGGCACGGCGCTGAGCCTGTGCCTGGCCGGCGGCGCGCTGGCGCAGACCGTGCTCCACCGCGGCAACAATGCCGACCCGGAATCGCTCGACCCGCACAAGACCTCGACGGTGTCCGAGGCCAACATCCTGCGCGACCTGTTCATGGGCCTGACCATGCATGACGCGAAGGCGAGCCTGATTCCGGGCGCGGCCGAAAGCTGGTCGGTGTCCGAGGACGGCACCGTCTATACCTTCAAGCTGCGCCCCGGCGCGCTCTGGTCCGACGGCTCGCCGGTGACGGCGAGCGATTTCGTCTATGGCTGGCAGCGCGTGGTGAACCCCGAGACGGCGGCCGAATATGCCTACATGCTGTCGCCGATCGCCAATGCCGAGGCGATCACCGCCGGCGAGGCGGCGCCCGACACGCTCGGCGTGCGCGCGATCGACGACTTGACGCTGGAAGTGACGCTGAACGCGACGACCCCCTACTTCCTCGAGATGCTGACGCATCAGGCCACCTATCCGGTGCAGCGGGCCAATGTCGAAGCCTTCGGCGCCGATTTCGCCAAACCCGGCAACCTGGTGTCGAACGGCGCCTACACGCTGGCGAGCTTCGTGCCGAACGACCGCATCACGCTGGTCAAGAACCCGAACTTCTACGATGCCGCGAATGTCGCCATCGACGAGGTCAACTTCTACCCGACCGAGGACCGATCGACCGCGATCAAGCGGTTCGAGGCGGGCGAGCTGGACATGAACGACGACCTGCCCTCGGAACAGCTGGCCGACATCAAGGCCAAGTTCGGCGATCAGGTGAAAATCGGCCCCTACCTCGGCACCTACTACTATTTGTTCAAGATCCCCTCCGAGCCGTGGACCGACGCGCAGCTCCGGCGGGCGATCTCGATGGCGATCGACCGCGACTTCCTCGCCGAGAAGGTCTGGCAGGGCACCATGCTGCCCGCCTATTCCTTCGTGCCGCCCGGAATCGAGGGCTACGAGGCCGCCGCGGCCGACTATGCCGAGATGAGCCAGATCGACCGCGAGGACGCGGCGATCGCGATCTTGGCCGAACTCGGCTACGGGCCCGAGAATCCGCTGCCGATGGAGATCCGCTTCAACACCTCGGAGAACCACACCAACACGGCGGTGGCGATCCAGGAACAGCTGAAGCCGCTCGGGATCGAGGTGACGATGATCAACACCGACGCGCCGACGCACTGGAGCTTCCTCGAGCAGCACGGCGATTTCGACGTCGCCCGCGCCGGCTGGATCGCCGACTACAAGGACCCCGAGAACTTCCTCGCGCTCTGCAAGTCGGAGGCCGGCAACAACTATTCGGAATATGCCAACCCCGCCTACGACGCGCTTCTAGCCCAGGCCGCGGCCTCGGCGGACCCGGCGGCGCGGATGGAACTGCTGAGCCAGGCCGAGGCGCTCGGCGTCGCGCAGGACCACTGCGTCGTGCCGCTGATGTTCTATTCCTACCGCGCGGTCGTGTCCGACAAGGTCAAGGGCTGGGAGCCGAACGTGATGGACATCCACCCGACCCGCTTCCTGTCGAAGTGATCCGCACCCGATCCGGCCCGCCCCCCCGCGCACCGCAGCCGGGGGGCGGCGCCATTCGCTGGAGGACAGGTGATGGCGCGCTACGTCCTGAAGCGGCTCCTGACCGCGATCCCCACGCTGTTCCTGATCGTGTCGATCAGCTTCTTCCTGATGCGCATCGCCCCGGGCGGTCCGTTCAATCAGGAGAAGGGACTGGCGCCGGCGATCATGGCCAATCTCGAGCAGGTCTATCACCTCGACAAGCCGCTCTGGCAGCAGTACCTGTTCTATCTCGGCAACCTTCTTCAGGGTGATTTCGGGCCGAGCTACACGCGGCCCGGCTTCGCCGTCGCCGAACTGTTCCGCGCCGGGCTGCCGATCTCGATCCAGCTCGGCGCCAGCGCGCTCGTGCTGGCGCTGGTGCTGGGCGGCGCGCTCGGCATCGTCGCGGCCCTGAACCAGAACCGGGCGGTGGATTATGCGGTGATCGCCGCGGCCACGGCCGGCAGCACCATCCCGACCTTCGTCGTGGCGCCGATCTACCAGCTCGTCTTCGCGCTCGGCCTGTCGCTCGTGCCGGTGGCCGGGTGGAACGACGGCGCGTTCCCGAACCGGATCGGGCCGGTCGTGGTGCTGATGCTGCCGCAGCTCGCCGTGGTGGCGCGGCTGATGCGCGGCAGCATGATCGAGTCGCTCCGCTCGCACCACATCCGCACGGCGCGGGCGATGGGCCTGTCGGACTATTCGGTGGTGATCCGCCACGCGCTCCGCGGGGCGCTGCTGCCGGTCATCTCCTATGCCGGGCCGGCGGCGGCGGCGCTCTTGACCGGGTCGATCATTGTCGAGACGATCTTCGCCATTCCCGGCATCGGGCGCTATTTCGTCGAGGCGGCGCTGAGCCGCGACTACACCATCGTGATGGGCACGGTCGTCGTGGTGGCGATCTTCACCATCCTGTTCAACCTGATCGTCGATGTCCTTTACGCCGTGGTCGATCCGCGGGTGCGCTATGACTGACGTGACGCGCGCAGCCGACGCGGCGGTCCCCGCGGCCGGACGGTCGATCTGGGCCGATGCCTGGGCGCGGCTGCGCGCCAATCGCGCCGCGAGCGTCGCGATGTGGTACCTGGCGGCGATGATTGTCGCCTGCGTGGTCGGACCCTGGCTGACGACGCATGCCTTCACCACGATTTACCAGGACTACACCCGCGTGCCGCCGAGCCTGTCGGCCTATCCCAAGGCAGAGGCGCTGGACCAGGCGGTGGAGGACGCGGTCCGGCGCGGGCGGCTCGACCTCGTCGGATGGGAGCTCCGGGGCGACCGTGTCTACATCGACGTGGCGTCGAGCCGCGAGATCGACGAGCGGGTGACCCGCTACATCGACCGCTCCAATCTCTTCGAGGGCGCCGTGGTCGAGGCGCGCGGCCCCGACGGCCTGACCATGAGCCTGAGCGCCGAGGTCGAGCGGAAGTATTTCCTGTTCGGCACCGACAGCAACGGCCGCGACCTGCTGACCCGGACGCTGATCGCGGGCCGCGTGTCGCTGGCGATCGGGCTCTTGGCGGGGGTCGTGGCGGTGGCGATCGGCGTTGTCTATGGCGCGACCGCCGGTTTCATCGGCGGGCGCACCGACGAGGTGATGATGCGGATCGTCGATATCCTTTATTCGCTGCCCTTCATCTTCTTTGTCATCATGCTGGTGGTGTTCTTCGGGCGGAACTTCGTCCTGATGTTCCTCGCGGTCGGCGCGGTCCTGTGGCTCGACATGGCGCGGATCGTGCGCGGCCAGGCGCTGTCGATCCGAAGGCAGGAATACGTGCAGGCGGCCGAGGCGCTTGGCGTCAGCCAGCGCGGCATCCTCTTGCGCCATGTGGTGCCGAACCTGCTCGGCCCGGTCGTGATCTACATGACGCTTCTGGTGCCGCAGGTCATCATCCTCGAAAGCTTCCTGTCCTTCCTCGGCCTTGGCGTGCAGGAGCCGATGGCGAGCTGGGGCGTGCTGATCAGCCAGGGCGCCAAGAACATCCCGGCAGCGAACTGGCTCCTGTTCTTTCCGGCGATGTTCCTGATCACCACGCTCTTCGCGCTGAACTTCATCGGCGACGGCCTGCGCGATGCGCTCGATCCCAAGGACCGCTGAGATGGCCGAACCGATCCTGCGCCTGCAGGACCTGAGGGTCAGCTTCGACACGCTCGACGGCCCGGTGGAGGCGGTGAAGGGCCTGACGCTGGCGGTCCACGCCGGCGAGACGCTGGCGATCGTGGGCGAAAGCGGCTCCGGCAAGAGCCAGGCGATGATGGCGGCGATGGGGCTGCTGGCCGCGAACGGCCGGGCCACGGGCGTGGCCGACTATCGCGGAACCAACCTGATCAGCCTGCCGAAGCGGCAGCTGAACCGCATCCGGGGCCAGAAGATCACCATGATCTTCCAGGAGCCGATGACCTCGCTCGACCCGCTCTATCGGATCGGCGAGCAGATCGCCGAGCCGATCCGCCAGCACCAGGGCCTCGGGCGGGCGGCGGCGCGCGAGAAAGCGTTGGAGATGCTGCGGCTGGTGAAGATTCCCGACCCCGAGCGGCGGCTGCAGAGCTATCCGCACGAGCTGTCGGGCGGGCAGCGCCAGCGGGTGATGATCGCCATCGCGCTGGCAAACCATCCCGACCTGCTGATCGCCGACGAGCCGACCACCGCGCTCGACGTCACCATCCAGGCCGAGATTCTCGAGCTGATGGCGGGCCTGCAGAAGCGGCTCGGCATGGGGATGGTGTTCATCAGCCACGACCTGAACGTGGTCCGTCGGATCGCGACCCGTGTGGTGGTGATGCGCCGCGGCGAGGTGGTCGAGGAGGGCCCGACCGGGCGGGTGTTCGCGGCGCCGGAACATTCCTATACCCGCGCGCTGATCGACGCCGAGCCGACCGGCCGCAAGGCGCCGCCCGGCCCGCGCGCGCCGGTGATGCTGGAAGGGCGCGAGCTGTCGGTGCAGTTCCGCCTCGGCGGCGGGTTTCTCGCCGGGCCGCCGGTGGTACTCACGGCCGTGGACCGGCTGTCGATCGCGCTGCACCAGGGCCAGACCATCGGCATCGTCGGCGAAAGCGGCTCGGGCAAGTCGACGCTGGCGCGGGCGCTGCTGCGGCTGCTGCCGTCGGAAGGCGCGATCCGCTTCGAGGGGCGCGACATCGCCGGCCTGGACCGCGCCGCGATGCGGCCATTGCGGCGCGAGTTGCAGGTGGTGCTGCAGGATCCGTTCGGCTCGCTTTCCCCGCGGATGACCGCCGGGCAGATCGTGACCGAGGGGCTACTGGTGCACGAACCCGGCATCGGCGCGCGCGACCGCGACGCCCGCGCCGCGCGCGCGCTGGAAGAGGTGCAGCTCGACCCCGGCTTGCGCAACCGCTATCCGCACGAGTTCTCGGGCGGCCAGCGCCAGCGCATCGCCATCGCCCGGGCGATCATCCTGAAGCCGAAGGTGGTGGTGCTGGACGAGCCGACGAGCGCGCTCGACCGGCAGGTGCAGGGGCAGATCGTGACGCTGCTGCGCGACCTGCAGGCGAGCCACGGGTTGTCCTACCTGTTCATCAGTCATGACTTGGCGGTTGTGCGGGCGATGGCCGATCACATCATCGTCATGAAGGATGGCAAGCTGGTCGAACAGGGCAGCCCCGACGCGGTGATGGATGCCCCGCGCGAGGCCTATACGCGGCGACTGATGGCGGCGGCCTTCGCGGTGGGCCCGGAGGCCGGGCGCGCGGGCCGGGCGCTGGGGTGACGCACCGGATGCGCGCCTGACCTGTGCCCCCGGGCGGGCCCCGGCAAGCGGTGCGGGCCCCTGCCGTGCGACCCGTGGGCCGTGCCCCGGCCGGTTCCGGCGCCGCCGGCGGAACGGCACCGGCCGGCGGCGCGATCCACCGCTTCCGCCGGGGATCATCCCGCCTTACTGTCGCGTCCGGTGGCGCCTGCGCTGCCTTGGGGGCGGGCGGAATTGCAGG
>Ga0224723_1002460_pt1 | contig 10212 bp, 13 predicted proteins | sample Balambano_FR2_Me_FD_161647 | JGI IMG/M metagenome (GOLD analysis project Ga0224723, IMG submission 161647) | Freshwater sediment microbial communities from Lake Towuti, South Sulawesi, Indonesia - Balambano_FR2_MetaG | ecosystem: Environmental > Aquatic > Freshwater > Lake > Sediment | place... | reverse complement strand
CCCCCTCTCTCCTCCCTACTCCCTACTCCCTACTCCCTACTCCCTTCTTAAGTATTTTCCGGGATTGCCTTTAGCAGCAATAAAGGATTATTGTAAAAAAATGTAACGAAACTGCCGTCAAAACGTTTTACTGTCTTGACAAGGAATCGTACAACCGATATCTTAAATTACATACCCGGGTAAGACCGTTAAAGAGTTATATGCCAGATAAGCAAAAGGTTACTTTGTATTTGTCGCCAGAATTACACAGAAGGTTGAAAATTCGTTCAGCCGTTGATTCGGAGCCGATGTCGGATTTAGCAGAGCGTGCGTTGGTTTTTTACCTAGCTAACTCTGAGTTGGTAGAACAAGTTGAAACTTCCTATGGGAGAACTCATAGAGTGTATTCCTGTCCTTCTTGTGAGACATCATTAGTTTTGCGGGATGGAGAAATGGTGACATTGGGTAACCAACCGGGAGTTATTGGTGGTCAAGAGCGTCTTCCTTTGGAAGAAGATGAAGCTAGTACCAAGGGCAAGGAAGAATTGGTTCCCTGTTAATAACCGGAATTTATAAGTTTTGTTTGTTAAAAGAATTGTCTGTACTTTCTGTATAAGGTCTCAAGAAGGTTGATTATGAAAGAAGAGCTCAATATCCTCGTACAAGCTCAATACCCACTAATCTATCTTGTGACCTCTGAGGAAGAGCGGGCTGAGCAAGCTATATTTACTATCGCCCAGTCGTCAAAACCGCAGCGGCGAGTATATGTATGGACAGTAACTCACGGTATTGTTGAGTACGGTCAACCCCGGAATGTGACTCAGCATAACACCGTTTCTCCTGAGGCAGCCATAGAGTGGATAATTCGCCAGAGAGAGCCTGGTCTATTTATTCTTAAAGACTTACACCCATTTATAGATGCACCTGCGACTGCTAGGTCATTGCGTGATGCGATCGCCTCTTTTAAAGGGATGCAGAAAAACATTATCTTAATGTCGCCGATGCAGCAGGTTCCCATAGAGTTGGAGAAAGAAGTCGTAGTTCTCGATTTCCCTCTTCCAGACATGGGCGATTTAAATAAAGTATTAACGAGTCATATAGATACAAATCGTGGTAGACGTTTAACAACAGAAGCCCGAGAAAAGCTCTTAAGAGCAGCATTAGGTCTGACAAAAGACGAAGTAGAAAAAGTTTACCGTAAAGCCCAAGTAACTACAGGGCGTCTTACAGAAGAAGAAGTAGATATAGTATTATCTGAGAAAAAGCAACTTATTCGGCGCAATGGTATACTAGAATACATAGAAGAAGATGAAACCATTGACGCAGTAGGTGGCTTAGAAGAATTAAAGAAATGGTTAAAGCAACGTTCCAATGCTTTTACTGAAAGGGCTAGAGAATACGGCTTACCCCAACCAAAGGGGATGTTAATTTTAGGTGTTCCCGGTTGCGGTAAATCTTTAATAGCCAAAACGACATCTAGATTGTGGGGTTTACCAATTCTGCGACTAGATATGGGTAGAGTTTATGATGGTTCCATGGTAGGGCGAAGCGAAGCAAATTTACGTAACGCCTTAAAAACAGCAGAATCTATTTCTCCAGTAATTTTATTTATCGATGAATTAGATAAATCCTTTGCTGGAAGTGCGGGTTCTGGTGATTCTGATGGTGGAACTTCCAGCCGGATCTTTGGTTCCTTCTTGACCTGGATGCAAGAGAAGAAATCTCCAGTATTTGTGATGGCAACAGCTAACAGAGTTGAGAGATTACCTGGAGAGTTTTTGCGGAAAGGTCGATTTGACGAGATTTTCTTTGTGGACTTACCAACACCAGAAGAACGTCAAGATATTTTTAGAATTCATCTCAGCAAGCGTCGTGGTGAAATTACTCGCTTTGACTTAGAGCAATTAGCGAAAGTATCTGATGGTTTTTCTGGAGCTGAAATTGAGCAAGCAATTGTCGCTGCAATGTATGAAGCTTTTGCTCAAGAACGTGAGTTCACCCAACTAGATATTATTGCTGCACTTAGAGCTACACTACCGTTGTCTCGGACGATGCAAGAACAAGTAACAGCCCTGAGAGATTGGGCGAGACAGCGTGCTAGACCAGCAGCAGCCTCCATTGCTGAGTATCAGCGATTGGAGTTTTAAAAGCTTTCTCCTGCTACCACAGGGGGAAAGGCTAGCGGTAAAAGCTAGCAGTTACGAAAAAGCCGCGCTAAATTTAGCGCAGCTAGACTCAAACAAACCGTTGTCCTGTTCTCAATCTTCTCTTTTGGAGGAAACCCAAATGTCTCATTTTAGCACCTTACGCACCAAAATCACCGACGCTGAAATCCTCAAAGCTTCTTTACGCGATTTAGGTATCAGCGTTAAAACCGAAGCTGATGTTCGTGGCTACAATGGTCAACGTGTACGTTCTGACATCGTAGCTGTTCTTGAAGGCGAATACGACTTAGGTTGGTCTCGCAACAGCGATGGTTCTTTTGACCTAATCGCAGACTTATGGGGTGTTGCTAAGAAGCACAACCAAACCGAGTTGATCAACTCCATCAACCAAAAGTACGCTGTAAACAAAACTTTGGCTGAAGTAAAACAACGCGGTTTGCAAAATGCCAACGTTAAGTTGGTATTGCAATAGAATTCTCAAGCGCGTTCCCAAAGCTGCACGGGTTGACCTTTTTTATGGCGGTTAGCCCGCTTTTTTATCTAAACCCAGTTCCCTTATAGGGAATTGGGTTTCTTTTTATTAGAATTTAACATTATTTTACAGTAACTTTCGTCTTCTACACTTCACTTATAAAATTACTGGTTGATAACTAATATACAAAAAATAGGTAGCTCAAATTTAAACACTCGCTATTTGTATCAAACTTTTCAAAATCCGCAGAACATCGTATAATTCATTACCTGGGTTACGCATTAAAAATCCCTTTGATAAAGCGTAACTGGGTAGAGTTGTTTTAACTAATTTCAGGAAAATAAACTCGCTACCTGTAGCAATCATACCGAAACAGATTTTGTCTGAATTAGAACTACTTAACATATAAGCAAGAATCTGTGCTAGTCCTTCTTCAATGGAAAATGAGGCTTTTTTAGACTCAATAACCATTACCCATAATTTGTTTTGAAAAACTAATGTATCAATTCTACCTTTGATGATGATATCTTCATCTGGTACTGCAATATCTACAGATTCTTCTGATTTAACGTAAAAAGGATTAAGGTAAAAATCGCCAATAAAAAGGATGGGATCGATAATTGCCATTCTGACAACATCCTCCAGTAAGGGAGGATAGTTAAGCAGATTAAAATAACCCGCTTTGACTTTATCTAAAAGTTGTTTATCTAAATTTGTAATTTCTGGTAAATTTTCTTGCCATTCACGGAAAAATTGGTCATCTAAAACTAGTTGAATACCAAAATTATCAATTAAGTAGCGCAAATCAATATCTTTTGCTTGTATTGTTTGGGTCATAATTTTTTGGCGAGTAGGAAATATATTACAAATAATGATCGTTTTTGCTAGACCAATCTTCAGGAGCTTCAATAGTTCCCGTCATCGCTTCCAGTACATCCCAAGCATCCCCAGATGATGAGTCCTTCAACTCTTGAATTGTAATCACATAACGTTTGTTCGGCGTCAAATTCAAGGATACATCTGGACGTAAAATACTCCCATCAAATACAGCCGTTACCTTCTTGTTCATCAGAACCTCCAGACATTCCCTATATCTTATGCCAACTAGCGCGACTTAAACAAAACAAAAGAGAAAAATAGAGTATAATGCTTAATTAAGATAGCTTTCACGTCAAAGTAACACCCCATGAAAGAGACAACGCCCGGAGCCATGCCTCCGTGTTTTGAAAAATGGTGTTAACGGTTTGATGAAGCTTTTACTCATAAAGCCCAAAAAAGAGGGTTTAGGCATTATTGGCTTTATAGATGCTACTGGTATGGGAGAATAATTTTGATTTGATTGGATAAGATTAGAATGAGAGATGAGACATGGGATGCATTGCTGAAGGCATATAAGCAATTGGATATCATTGTTCGTGATTTATACAATGCGTCCGACAATTCAGTAGATAATTTTGATGCTAGTTTATTAGCTAGTAGAGCCGATATTTTGTATGAGCAATTAGAGAATTTAGATACTTTGCTTACAGAATTAGGAGAATAATTAATATGGATTTACAATCAAAAATAAACCAATTAAAACACGAGTGTGCTTTACTTGCAAGACAATCTGTAGAAGTTGTTGAAATAGATAGAAAACAAAGTTTAGAGTTAATGCGACAAGCAAGAGATAAAAGTAAAGAATGGCAAGAGTTGTTTAAACAATTGCAACAGAAAGAAGTAACAAAATAATAATTAAATAACGGGACTTAAACAAAAATTAAGTCCAAATGTAGCCTAAACCCGCTTTATACGCAGCAAATACATCACGGTTATGGGTCAGCCAATTAAAAAATCTGTAAGACATAGCTGTTCTAAAAGCGTTATTAGCTTCTGTGAAAGTGTCTAAAGATTTGTTTACCCACCTTCCTCTCAAACTTCCAGTCATCTGATGCCAAAGAATAAAAGTATATGTACAAAAAACTACGCTGGAAATGTCGAATTAAACTTCTTTTATCTCTAACTTGATATTCTTTTAGCCCTAGCCATCCCTTGGCTTCCCGGTAGGTTAGTGATTTCTGCCAAACTGTACTAGTCATCAGGTTGTAAAATAGAAAATGAAGAACCATTGAGTAGATAAAAGATATAGCAATCCTATTTAATTTATTTTAGTGTAGCCTACCAAAGGCATAAAATTGCAGTGTCCAGATCCCCGACTTCTTGAAGGAAGTTGGGGATCTAGCTTTTCATAAATGATCCACGGATTGCTATATTAAATTTGTAAGCATTAGCACTTGAAATATAGTAGGAAAATGAACTTAAATAACGCATAAGCGATAGATATTATAAATTAAATCCAATGCTGGGTCAAAAGCTAGGCGGGCGTTACCAAATTATCAAACAGTTGGGAAAAGGTGCGTTTGGTACTACTTTCCTCGCTCAGGACACCCAACGACCGGGTAATCCTGAATGTGTGGTTAAGCTATTGAAACCAGTAAAGAGAGACTTTAACACTTTGCGGGAAGCGAAACGTTTCTTTGACCAAGAAGCAAAAATTTTGGAAGCTTTAGGAAACCATGACCAGATTCCGCGCCTTTTTGCCCACTTTGAAGAAAATCAAGAATTTTATTTAGTTCAAGAATATATTGAAGGTCACGATTTAACTGAAGAATTATATCCAGGTAATCAGCTGAGTGAGACAGAGGTGATTAAACTTTTACGGGAAATTTTAGAAGTTTTAGCCTTTGTTCACCAACAAAATGTTATTCATCGGGATATCAAGCCATCTAATATCCGGCGACGGCAGGATGGTAATATTGTACTAATTGATTTTGGAGCGGTTAAAGAAGTTAATAGTTTACAAGCTTATGAAGATGGACAAACAGGTTTAACTGTTGGTATCGGTACTCCTGGTTATATGCCAAGTGAACAAGCTAAGGGTGAACCAAAATTAAGCAGTGATATTTATGCTGTAGGAATTATTGCTATCTTTGCTTTGACAGGAATAGACCCTGTACCCAGACCTCATCAGCCTGGTAGCGGACTACCAAAAAATCCTCAAACAGGTGAAATTATTTGGCGCGATCGCTTGACTAAAAAAGTCAATCCGAAGCTGGTTAATGTTATAGATAAAATGATGCGCGATCACTTCAGCCAACGTTACCAGTCAGCAGATGAAGCGTTGTTAGCTATCCAATCTTTATCGACAAAATTACCTCCACCAAAAGTTTTAATTGGAGTCGGAGCAACAGTCGCATTGATTCCCTTGTTTATCATATTCTCCCCCCGAATTTTTACTCCACAAGCAAATTTCTTAGCTTATGAAAATCCTGATTTTGGTATCAAAATTAAATATCCTGAGAATTGGTCGAGACAAGATATAGGAAATGCAATAACTGCGGAAGTTGTACAATTTTTATCAGCAAAAGAAAGTCAAAACGATAACTTTCAGGAGAATTTAACAGTTAGTGTGGAAAACTTTTCTGGCACTTTGCAAGAATCTACCAATTCTTTTATTAACGAAATCAAAAATAATTTGCCAGAGTCTGAGATTATTGATGAGGCTATAATTACTTTGGCAAATAGACCAGCACGTCAATTAGTTTTTACAGGTAAAGATGGAGATATTACTGTTAAAAAGCTACAAATTTGGGCTTTAAAAGGTGACAAAACATACGTAATTATTTATACGGCAAATATAAATGATTATGATAAATTTATTCCCATCGCTAAGAAGATGATCAAGTCTTTTGAAATTGAGTAGTGAGGTGGTAAGGCTAAAATGTTGTAATAAGATTCTGGGAAACCCAGAGAGTTTAGATTAATTATTATTACCGCGTTTATATTATGACCCTGAGCGTAAATATAATTCTCTGCCTAACTTTTCAGTCCTCTTTCAGAGCGGTGAGGAGGGACAAAAAGCCCTCCACAAATATGGAAGAAACTTGCGCTTATCAGAAATCAAAAGTACCATTTTATAAGGGTTTCAGCGCAAGTTTCTTAGAAGGACTTTAGCTTATTAAACCGGAATTTAAATTCCAGCCGGGATTGTGGGATAGTTGAGAAATAGTAATGCACTATTTTAGTCTAGGCAGTCTAATATATAATTTAGGATTTCTATACAAGCGCCAGATAATATTTAGTTTACTATTAAAGTCTATTAATATGTTCTAAAACTTGTTGGTATAATTGCGTGTTTCCTTGTTGTTGAAAAAGTTGTGCTGCTGTTTGAAAATCTGTTCTTGCTCCTTGTTTATCTCCCAAACTATAGCGAGCTATACCACGATTGTAGTAAAGTTGACCATTGTTAGGACTAATCACTAAACCTTGATTAATATCAACGATCGCCCCTTGTGCATCTCCTAAACTATAGCGGGCAATACCACGGTTAATATATGTTTGGACGTTATTAGGATTAATCCGTAGGGCTTGGTTGAAATCAATGATCGCACCTTGTGTATCTCCTAAAGTATAACGGACGTAACCCCGGTTATTGTAGGCTGCGTCTAAGTTAGGATTCATTAGTAAGGTTTGATTGTAATCTTCTATTGCTGCCTTTTTGTCTCCCAAATCGAAGTTGACAATACCCCGGTTGTAGTAGGCTTCGGTTAAGTTAGGATTAATCCGCAGAGCTTGATTAAAATCGCTAATTGACCCTTGTTTATCTCCCAAACTATAGCGAGCGATACCCCGATTGTAGTAAGGTTGAGCATTGTTGGGATTAATTTGCAGAGCTTGGTTGAAATCAGCGATCGCTCCTTGTGTATCACCCAAACTATAGCGAGCAACACCACGGTTCACATAGGGTTCAACACTATTTGGACTAATTTGTAGAGCTTGGTTAAAATCAGCGATCGCACCTTGCTTGTCTCCCAAGTCAGAGCGACTCATACCTCGGTTGTTATAGGCTTCAACAAAGTTAGGATTCAGGCGAATTGCTTCGGTATAAGCTAAAATTGCCCCTTGCAAGTCTCTGCGATTTTGCTTATCTACAGCTTGCAAGAAGAAGTTACTAGCTTGAGGTGCTGTAACTTTAGGAGCATCAGGAACGCGAATTCCTAAATTTACCCCTACTTTTGCTGAGAGTCTGGAAAAAGTATTAATCGGAATAGCCAAACTAAAATTAGTTTTCAAACCGTTATTGTCTGTATCTGCTCTACCGTGAATTCCGATCACTTTCCCTTGTTCGTTTAATACAGGTCCCCCACTCATTCCCGGTGATGTATTATTACTATAAACTAAGCTGTAACCATCACGTAAAGGTTGGGAAGCGTTAGCATTTATCTCTCCACTAGTGAAAGTATAAAGCGATCGCGATTTTGCTGCTGTTGCTTTCGGGAAACCAGCTACATAAGCTGCTGTACCTTCTGTTGCCAAGTCAGAGTTATCAATTTGGGCAACTGTGTAATTTTGGCTGCTGGTAAATTGTAAAATTGCTAAGTCTACCCCTGGAATAATTTTTACTGTATTGTAGTTAATAGGATAGCGATTTCCATTTGGGGTAAAAATTTCATATTTATCTTTAGTTTTGACAACATGGGCAGTAGTAAGAACAGTGTAATTGTTACCATTGCGCTTGATAATTACGCCGGAACCAGGATTTTTTGGACTGGTAATAAGTACGGTAAATTCTTTAGCAATTCTGTTAACTTCTGCTTTGGTAAGAGCTAGTGCAATTTGTGGTTGCACAAGGGTAATTGATACACCAAGCAGAAAAGGTACAAGAGAGTAATTATATTTCATTTATTTTTAGTAGTAAATTAATTCTGCGTTGTTGGTAGGTATTTATAGATTTATCGACTGCGCTTTCATCCCGTCAGTCAGGGAATTACAGCGGTTTTCAATTTGATGAGGTACAGTAGCCACAATTATTAAACCAGCAAACAAGAAAATGTAGGGGCACGGCTTCCAAAATACTACGGGTGACTCAAAAATCCTACTAGTGCCGTGCCCTTACGAGGTAATATAACTGTACCTCATAAACCTAGAATATGCTGTAATTCCCTGAATAATAGCTAAAGTCCTCTGAAAGAGGACTATTTGATTATCTTAATTTCATGTCAAATTAGATTCCAAAATATAAGTTAATTTTTGGAACTACAAGAAGGATTAAAACTATAAGCTTCTTGCCAATTTTTAATAGTCTTCTTATCGATGACTTTACTCATAGGTCAACCCTCCGCAGCCCATTGGAGAGGTTTGTCAAACATATCTTTATTGCTAGTTACAAGCAAAGTTATGGTCAAAACTTTTGCTATGCCTACCGACACTTGCCGCCAAAAAAATTGTCTTATTAATAACATAATAAGTTTAATTGTTTAAAAAATAGTATATTGAATGCTATGTTGTAAATTCAATATAATCGTGTTACCAACTTTTAATATATTGCTGCTATAAGATTGAACCGCATAAACTTATACTGCGTAGGTTTAAGGGTAAAGGGTTCGTGGAAAAGGTATGGAAAGCTTGAAGTACAAAGCTTTTTTCCCTTTAACTTTTATTCTTTTTTTAAGGGAACACCATAAAATAAATTATCCAAAATTCGTAATTAACTTGTAGGGGTGCAAGGCATTGCGCCCTTATAGTGGGATAATTTACCCATAAAGTCATTATATTTTATACCTGAGCCGATTATCCCATATCTTACGAAAAACAATTTTCTATATTTTTATCTAAATTTTCATCTAATTCTTGTCTGTAGCTTTCAATCGCTGCGAGCATTTGTTCAAATTGTGGGTCATCTTTAAAAATCCCCGACATTTCTAACCAAGGATTTTTCCGTTTGCGAGATGGTAATTTTATTGGTAAAGGAACTATTTCGGCTTCGGCTAAATGAGCTTCTAAATGTTGTTGAAGTAGGGCTAATGCTGTGATTTTATCACTTGCTTCTACTTGTAGTTCGGGTAAACCTGGAACCGTTGCAATTATTTTTCCATCGCTGCTTTGTTTGATGATCGCGTTAATTATTATGTCGCGTTCGCTTTGATTTTGCGGTTGTAATGCTAGGGATGAAAATGAATTCATAAAAACCCTTGGTTTGTAGTGGTTTCTTTAATTGTAAATGAAGCTGCTGTGTATGAACGTAATTTACTTCCCCGTAGGAGTACGGCATTTTTGAAAAGCGTGATTCGTAAAGCGCCGTTATCAAGGGTTCGGTACGTTACGACTCTCGTCTAACCCACACTACAATACTGATTTTGAGATAACATAAGAACAAGTTATATTTTGCGAAGAGACAGCTATGACTTCAGCATCAAATAGGCAAACCTCAATTATTCGCACAGAGCGTGGACTAACGATCGCAGGCACACGCATCACTCTTTATGATGTCATGGATCATCTCGTGGCTGGTTGGACACCCAAGCTAATTCTAAACTGGTTGCCTTTGACAGAAGAACAGCTTAATGCTGCACTTTCTTACATTGATGCTAACCGTACTATGGTAGAAGCAGAATATAAAACTGTTTTGCAAGAAACCCAAGAGATCCGTAAGTATTGGGAAGAGAAAAATCGGGAGCGTTTAGCTCAAATTGCTAAGTTGCCTCCAAAGCCAGGGCAAGAAGAAGTTTATGCTAAACTTCAAACCTGGAAAGCGAAGCTTGGGCTGACTGCATGATT
>Ga0224723_1002459_pt1 | contig 10216 bp, 8 predicted proteins | sample Balambano_FR2_Me_FD_161647 | JGI IMG/M metagenome (GOLD analysis project Ga0224723, IMG submission 161647) | Freshwater sediment microbial communities from Lake Towuti, South Sulawesi, Indonesia - Balambano_FR2_MetaG | ecosystem: Environmental > Aquatic > Freshwater > Lake > Sediment | place... | reverse complement strand
GCGCGGGGCTGAAGGGGGGAAAAGCGCTCGGCCAACGGCGGGGCACGGGCGCCCGCCACCGTGTACGATGCGGGCTGCCACGTGCGCGGCGGCGCATCGGCCGCCGCCGGGTCAGCCGGGACGGTGATGAGGGTGGCCACGCACACCACGCAGATGCCCGGCGGGTCATGGGCGCCATCGTCTGGATGGGGCGCCTGGTCGAACAGAGCCGCGGGCAGGCAGAACTCCGCCGCGTTTCCGCCCGGCACGGTGGCGCGTGCCAAGCAGTGCGCCGGCGCGACCACGGTTGCGATCAGCAGCAGGCTGGCCAGCAGCGGCGCGATCGCGGCGGAAAGGGCGCGCATTGCTGTCAATTCGCGCCGGAACGCAACTCACGCAAGGGCATAATCGACCTCGGGCGTATAGACCGAAAACTCCTTGCCGAGCTGCGAGGAGAACAGGGTGAAGTGCTCGACCAGCACGGGGTCGGCACGGAACAGGCTGTGCGTCTGCACCCAGCGCGCCACCTTGGCTTCCGGCACCTGATCGACGCGCGCCAGCGTGATGTGGGGGGCAAAGCGGCGGCGTTCGGGCGGCATGCCGGCCCGCTGAAGCGCGATTTCAATCTTCTGCTGCAGGTGGGCAAGGCGATCGTTGCGTTCGACATTCGCCCACAGGCTGGTGACCCGTCCTGCCTGCTCGAAGGTGCCGACGCCGGCGACGCTGAGTTCGAAGCCGCGGGTGCGCACGGCGGCCAGCGAATCGTCGATCTCCTGCGCCTGCCAGCTCTGCACCTCGCCGATGAAGCGCAGCGTCAGGTGCAGGTTCTGCGATGGCACCCAGCGTGCGCCGGCGATGCCGCCGGTGATCGTGGCCAAGGCCGCCCGCAACGTTTCGGGCAGGGCGAGGGCAACGAACAGGCGCATCTCACGGCCTTTCCCGCGCGATCTGGGCAGCGCGGCCGGCCAGTTCGTTGGCGGCTGGCAGCAGGCGGCGGACCATCTCGGCCACCCCTTGGGCGTTCGGATGGATGCCGTCGGGCTGGTTCAGCGCCGGCTCGGCCGCCACGCCGTCCAGGAAGAACGGATACCAGATCACCCCGGGCCGCTCCGCGTGGCGGGCGAAGGCCGTGGCGAACTCGCGGGCATAGTCGGCGCCAAGGTTGGGGGGGGCGAGCATGCCCGCCAGCAGCACGGGCAGGCGTTCGCGCTCCAGCAGCCGGTCCATGATCGCGGCAAGGTTCTGCGCCGTGGCGGCGGGCGGCAGGCCGCGCAGGCCGTCATTGCCGCCCAGGGCCACGATCGCGCCATGCGGCTTCTCGGCCAGCGCCCAGTCCAGCCGCGCCCGGCCGCCCGCGGTCGTATCGCCGGAAACCCCGCCATCCAGCACGATCAGCCCCGCGAAGCCGTTGGCCCTGAGTGCTGCCTGCAGCTGGGCCACGAAGCCCTCGCCGCGGGCCAGGCCGAAGCCGGCGGTCAGGCTGTCGCCCAGCGCCAGGATGCGGATCGCTGGCACCTGCACTGGGGCCTGGCCCTGTGCCCATGCGGGTGACAGGTTCGCGAGCAAGACCCCTGGAAGGCCGATGAGCAGTTTGCGGCGGCGCAGCGCAGACCCACCTATGGGGAAGTTCTGGAGGGCCGGCATGGACGTCATCGCTAATCCGAATACCCCGCCGAGCACGGCAGCCAGGGCCGCCCTGCTGTCGGTGCGGGGGCTGGAACTCACCGTGCCGTCCGCCGCCGGTCCGGTCAACATCCTGCGCGGCATCGACCTCGATGTGTCGCCGGGCGAGATTCTGGGCATCGTCGGCCCATCCGGGTCGGGCAAGACCAGCCTGATGATGCTGGTGGCGGGGCTGGAAAGCGCCACGCGCGGGACGATCACCGTCGCCGGGCGGGAACTCACGGCCATGGACGAGGATGCGCTGGCCGCGTTCCGGCGCGACCATTTCGGCATCGTCTTCCAGTCCTTCCACCTGATCCCCACCATGACCGCGCTTGAGAACGTGGCCGTGCCCCTTGAACTAGCCGGGCGCCAAGATGCCTTCGCCATTGCCACGGCAACGCTGGGCAAGGTCGGGCTGGCGCATCGCGTCACGCACTATCCCGGCCAGCTCTCGGGCGGCGAGCAGCAGCGGGTGGCGCTGGCGCGGGCCATCGCGCCCAAGCCGAAACTCCTGCTGGCCGACGAACCGACCGGCAACCTGGATGGCGCTACCGGTCAGGCGGTGATGGATTTGCTGTTCGGCCTGGCCGCCGAGACCGATGCCACGCTGATGCTGATCACCCACGACCCGCGCCTGGCCGAGCGCTGCGGCCGGCAGGTGTCGTTGCGGGACGGAAGGATCGTGTCCGACGTCCGCGCGCTCGATCGGGCGGCGTAAGGGGGGGGCGTCTGATGCAGACGCTTCGGCTGGCCGCGCGGATCGCGCGGCGGGAATTGCGCGGCGGGGTGCGCGGCTTGCGGATCGTGCTGGCCTGCCTTGCGCTTGGCGTCGCCGCGATCGCCGCCGTCGGGACGCTGACGGCCGCCGTGCAGGCGGGCCTTGCCGCCGACGGCAGGAAGATCCTCGGCGGCGACCTGGAGGTCTCGGCCTCCTCGCGCGACGTGCCGGCCGCGATGAAGGAGTTCATGCGCGCGCGCGGCGACATTTCTGAAGTTGTCGAAATGCGGGCGATGCTGGTGGCACTCGATCCGCAGGGTGCTTCGGGCGAGCGTCTGCTGGTCGAACTCAAGGCGGCGGACCGGATGTGGCCGCTGTATGGCGAGGCGCTGGTCGATGGCACCACGCCTGCCCAAACCGCGTTGGCGGTGCGGGATGGCCTGCCGGGAATCGTGCTGGAACGCGTGGTGATCGACCGGCTGGGCCTTCGACCCGGCGATCGCGTGCGTCTGGGCGAGGCGACGTTCCGCGTCGCCGGCACGCTGACCGCCGAGCCGGACCGCGTGGCCACCCCGGCCGTGCTGGGCGCCCGCGCCCTGATCGCGCGTGACGCGCTGGATGCGACACAGCTCATCCAGCCTGGCAGCCTGGTGCGGTTCGAGGTGCGCTGGCGCCTGCCCGAGGGGTCCGACATCGCGGCCGCGGCGCGGGAGCTGCGGCGGACCTTTCCCGATGGTGGCCTGCGCATCCGCGACGCCAGCCGCGCCGCACCCGGCGTGGAAGGGTTCGTCGGCCGCACCGAACTGTTCCTGACGCTCGTTGGTCTCACCACCCTGCTGGTCGGCGGGATCGGCGTCGCCAACGGCGTGACCGCCTGGCTGAACGCGCGGCGGCGCTCGATCGCGACGCTGAAATGCCTGGGCGCGCCGGCGCGGGTGATCTTCGTCGCCTACGGCATGCAGCTCGCCGCCCTTGCCGTGATCGGCATCGTGATCGGGCTTGCGGTCGGCGCGATGCTGCCGTTCCTGCTGGCGGGCCTGATCGGCGATGCGCTGCCAGTGCCGCCACGCTTCGGCCTGTATCCCGGCCCGCTCGGCCTGGCCGCGCTGTACGGCGTGCTGTGCGCCGCCTGCTTCGCGCTGTGGCCGCTGGCCCGCGCCCGCGAAATCCCCGCGATCGCGCTCTTCCGTGACCAGATCGCGCCCACCCACGCGCGGCCTAAACTGCCCTGGATCGCCCTGAACGGCGCACTTGCCCTGGGCCTGGCCGGGCTTGTTGTCGCCACCGCGCAGGACCGCAACTTCGCCGCCTTCTTCTGTGCGGGTGCGGCCGCCACACTGGTGGTCTTCCGCCTTGGCGCGATGGCGCTGACGCGGCTTGCGGCCCTTGCCCCACGCGGACGCAGCGCGCCGCTGCGGCTCGGGCTGGCCAACCTGCACCGACCCGGCTCGCCGGCGCCGCTGATGCTGGTCAGCCTTGGCCTGGGGCTGACCACGCTGGCCGCCGTCGCGCTGATCCAGGGCAATATCGAACGCGAGGTCACCGGCCGCATGCCTGGTGCCGCGCCATCCTTCTTCTTCGTCGACATCCAGCCCGACCAGGTCGATCGCTTCGACGCCCTGCTGGCGGAAGGCGGGGTGACGCAGCAGCAGCGCGTGCCGAGCTTGCGCGCGCGCATCGTCGCGCTGAACGGCGTGCCGGTCGAGCAGGCCCAGGTCAGTCCCGATGTCGCCTGGGCGCTGCGCGGTGACCGCGGCCTGACCTATGCCGCCCGCCCGCCCGCCGGCACCGAGCTGGTGCAGGGGCAATGGTGGCCAGCGGACTATCGCGGCCCGCCGCTGGTCAGTTTCGATGCCAACCTGGCGCGCGGCATGGGGCTTGGCATCGGCGATTCCATCACCGTGAACGTGCTGGGCCGCGACCTGGAGGTGCGGATCGCCAATCTGCGGCGGATCGACTGGCGCAGCCTGGGGATGAACTTCACGCTGGTCGCCAGCCCTGGCCTCCTGGAAGCAGCACCCCACACGCACATCGCCACGGTGCATGCCCCGCCCGAGGCCGAGGCGCCGCTGCTGCGGCGCGTGACCGATGCGCTGCCCAACGTCTCGGCGATTCGCGTGCGCGACGCGCTGGAGGCGGTGGCCAATCTGGTCGCCCGCCTGGGCGCGGCGCTGTCGGCCACCGGCGGCGTGGCCCTGGCCGCCGGCGCCCTGGTGCTGGCCGGCGCGGTGGCGGCCGGCCAGGCGCGGCGCATCCGCGATTCGGTGGTGCTGAAGATTCTCGGCGCCTCGCGCCGGCAGATCCGCTTGGCCTTCCTTGTCGAGTTCCTGGCGGTCGGCGTGATGGCCGGGCTGATTGCCGCGCTGATCGGCACCATGGCCGCTTGGGGGGTCACCACCTTCGTGATGCGGAGCGAGTTCGTGTTCCTGCCGGCGACGCTGGTCGGCACGATCCTGGCCTGTGCGGGCCTGACCGCGCTGTTCGGCTGGATCGGCACGGGCGCGGCGCTGCGCACCCGCCCCGCCCCGCATCTGCGCAACGAGTAGCCCCGGCGCCCGGCGCGTGCTTTCCTCGCTGCCGAACGGCAGGGGAAGGAAAATGCCATGAACCGACGCACGCTGCTTGCGGCCGGCGCCGCCGCGCTCGCCGCGCCACGCGCCATGGCGCAGGACTGGGCGGCGCGCGGGCCGGTCCGGATCGTGATTCCCTTCGCGCCCGGCGGCGTCCCCGACATCGTCGCCCGCCTGGTGCAGCCGGCGATGACCACTTCGCTCGGCCAGCCGGTGGTGATCGACAACCGCCCGGGTGCGGGCGGGGCGCTGGCTGCCGAGCATGTCGCCGGCAGCGCGCCGGATGGGCAGACGCTGTTCATGTCCACCGTCTCGTCCCAGGCGGTGATCCCGGCGCTGACGCCGAACCTGCGCTATGATCCGGTGCGCGGGTTCACCCCGATCGGCCTTGCTGCCGTGGTGCCGCTGGTGATGCTGGTGCGCGCCGATGGCGCGATCCGCGACATGGCCGGGCTGGCCAACGCGCTGAAGGCCGAGGCCGGCCGGCACAATTTTGCGTCATCCGGCGTGGGATCGATCCTGCACCTGGGCGCGGAACTGTTCCTTATGAAGGCTGGCGCCCGGGCCGAGCACATCCCGTTGCGCGGCAGCGCGCAGGCGCTGGCCGAGCTGATCGCCGGGCGGGTGACCTTCGTGTTCGATGCGCTGCCGCCGGCGATGGCCCTGATCCGCGACGGCAAGCTGCGTGCGCTGGCGGTGGGGACGCCGGCGCGGTCGAAGGCGCTGCCCGAGGTGCCCACCATGGCCGAGGCCGGGTTTGCCGGCGTCGAGGCCTATACCTGGGCGGCGCTTTATGGCCCGGGCGGGCTGCCCGCGGCCGCTGTGGCACGGCTCAACAGCGTGCTCAACGCGGCGCTCGCCGAACCGGCCACGGCCGCGCGGATGGACGAGCTCGGCTACGAGTCCCGGCGCGGCACGCCCGAGGCACTTGCCCGCCACACCGCCGAGGAGCAGGCGAAATGGGCCGAGGTGGTGCGGGCGGCGGGTGTCAGGCTGGAAGGGTGACCCGCGCCAGGTTTGCGTTCGCCGGACAAGACGTCTAGGCGACGCTGCGTCGAACGACCGCCGCCCCCTCCCTGTCCCTCCCCCGCTCACGCGGGAGAGGGGACCCTATGGCACCATCCGTGGACGGTCCCCTCTACCGCGTGAGCGGGGCAGGGACAGGGAGGGGGCGGTCCGACACAGCTCCGCCTCCCCGTTTTTGCACTCCCCAGCCCGCATGCAACTTTACGCCCTCTTCCAGCACCTCGCTTTCGCCGCGGCGCTTGCCGTGCTCTCGGCCATGATCGTGCGCGCGATGATCATGGTGCGGATCATGGACGTGCCGGTGGCGCGCAGTTCGCACGCCGCACCCACCCCACGCGGCGGCGGGCTGGGCATTGTCGCGTCCGTGCTGACGGGGCTGGGCACCCTTTACTTCTCGGCCCGGTACGGGCGGCTGGACGATACATACTTCCTTGGCGTGATCCTGGGCTTCATCGCCATTGCCGCGGTGTCGCTGGCCGACGACGTTTTCGGCTTCCCGTTCTTCTGGAAGCTTTTCGCCCAGCTGTTCGCGGCCTTGGTAGCGGTGCTGAACGGCCTCTATCTCGACACGCTGTTCCTGCCGGTCATCGGCCCGGTGCCGCTGGGCGCGTTCGGCATCCCGTTCACGGTCGGCTGGATCCTGTTCATGACCAACGCCATGAACTTCGTGGATGGCCTGAACGGGCTGTGCGCCGGGATTGCCGCGATCGCGGGGACCGCGCTGGCCATCCTGGCGGCTTCCGAGGGCGGCAATTTCGTGTATTTCGGCGCGCTGCTGCTGACAGCGGGCTGCCTCGGCTTCCTGCCGTTCAACTTCCCGAAGGCCCAGATTTTCTTGGGCGACGTGGGCAGCCAGTCGATCGGATACTGGCTGGCGGTGCTTGCGGTCGCGGCGGCGCGCTTCGATTCCACGCAGGTGCCGTTCTTCCTGGTGCCGATCCTGCTGGCGGCGCCGCTGTTCGATGTGGCGTTCACGCTGGTCCGGCGCCTGTTCGCCGGCGCGCGCCTCAGCGACGGGCATCGCGGCCACCTCTATCAGGTGGCGCAAAGGGCCGGCATCGGCGCCGTTTGGGTCACGCTGATCCACTGGAGTTTTGCGCTGGTGCACGCCTTCGCCGCGTTCGCCTACCTGCGCAGCGATCCAACGGAAAAACTGTGGATCGTGCTGTGGGTGGTCGGCGGGCAGGTGCTGTGGGCCGCGTGCGTGACATGGCGGGCGCGCGCGCGCGCCATCGGCGCCTGGTGATTACAGCATGACCTGCGCAAGTTAGCGCAGGTCATGCTGTAAGGGTGTCTGCTTTGTCGCGATTTCCGAGTCGGCAGGTGATTCCACCTGCCTCGAAATCGCCCTAGCCCAGCGGCTTCAGCACCTCGATGCGCACGCGGCCTGCGGGGCCGGCCCACTGGTCGGACTTCCAGACGAAACCGGTGCGCGGATCGACCCAGAAACGGTTGACGATCGAGCGCCCGTCGCTGCCGCGGCATCGTTCCTCGACGGTGGCGAGCTCGTATTGCCGCTCCAGGATCACCACCGGGCCGCGCGCGGTGACGGCCATCGTGCAATCCACCCGGAAGCCGAACACGTCGCCGGGCTGGATATCCACCAAGCGCCACGCGGCGGCGCCGTCCAGCAGTTCGACGGGGCCGGCCAGCGGATCGGGCGGGCCGAACCAGGTATCGACGATCCGCCCGCCCGACAGCCCGACGGTTGAGACGAGCCGCCCCTTCTGCGTGACCAGTACCGCCCGGTCGGCACCCAGCCACGTCAGGCGGTCGCCCACCGCGCTGTGCAGCACGACATAGGCGGTCTGCCCGCCATCGACGCGCACCAGGATCGAGGCGAAGGGGCTGGACTCGGCCTGCGCGCGGGTGACCGGCGGACGGTCCGACGGCGCAAAGACACCGCCCAGCGCCGCAGCCGACCGGCCGACCGGCGAATCGCCGCACGCGGCCAGGAAAGGCAGGGCAACCAGCAAGGGCACGAAGGCCAACGCGACTCGCCTCATGCGCGCGATCGTGCCCTGCCGAACGCCTGGAAGGCCAGCAGCGCGGCACCCAGGCCAAGCCCGATCCAGTGCGGCGAGGGGATGTCGCGGCCAAGACTCCATTCGCTGAGCGCCTCCAGCGGCGCCGGGAAGACCAGCAGGCTGCCGGCCAGCGCCAACAACACGCGATCAGGGCCGCCAAGGCGCCGAAAGGAAAAGCCCTGACACGCCGCCGCCAGCAACCCGAGCCCCGCGGTGGACAGCAGGGTCACCTGCGCCACGTCGGTCCAGGTCATGCCGGGGCGGAACTCCAGCAGCAGGCCGGTGCCGATCGGATCAAGCACGAACACGAAAGGCAGGAGGAAGGCGGGCAAGGTGTACTTCCACGCCTGCAGCGTCGTTTCGTACGGCCCCGCGCCGGTGATCGCCGCGGCGGCGAAGGGCGACAGCGCGGTGGGCGGCGACACCTCGGACAGCACCGCATAGTAGAAGATGAACATGTGCGCGGCATAGTCCGGCACGCCGAGCTTGATCAGGGCCGGTGCCGCGATCACCGCGCTGATGATGTAGCTCGCGGTCACCGGCACGGCCAGCCCGATCACCCACACGATCAGGCCGGTGTACAGCGCCGTCAGCGCCAGCGACCCGCCGGCATAGGCGATCGCGATCTCGGAAAATTTCAGGCCAAGGCCTGTCAGCGTGACGACGCCCACGATGATGCCGGCGGCGGCACAGGTGGCCGCGACGTTCAGCATCTGCACCGAGCCGTCGCGCAGTGCCGTGATCAGGCGCGAGGGCGTCATCGCCGTCTCCCGCCTGATCCACGACAGGATCGCCGCGACCGCCGTGGCATAGACGACCGACAGCGTCGCCGAATAGCCCAGCAGCAGGAAGCCGACGATCGACACCAGGCTGGTCAGGTGGAAGCCATAACGGCGCAGCAGCGCACCCGCGCGCTCGCCCTGCACCTCATCGCCACCCCTGACGCCGATGCGCCGCTGGTCGAGCTCCACCATGAACAGCAGCGAGGCGTAGTAGAGGCAGGTCGGGATGATCGCCATCGTGATGACCTGCAGGTAGGAGATCTTCAGGAACTCGGCGATCAGGAAAGCGGCCGCGCCCAGCACGGGGGGCGAGATGATCGCGCCCAGCCCGCCTGCGGCCAGCAGACCGCCGGCATCGGCCGGGTGGTAGCCGACCTTCTTCATCATCGGCCACGCCACCGACCCCAGCGTGACCGTGGTGGCAACACCCGAACCCGAAGGCCCGCCCAGCAGGAACGAGCTCAGCACCACGGTGCGCCCGGCCGCGCTGGCGCGGCCACCCATCAGCGCGAAACTGAGATCGACGAAGAATTTTCCGGCCCCGGTCACCTGCAGCACGGCGCCGAAGATGGTGAACAGGATGATCAGCGACGACGACACATCGACGGCGGTGCCGAAGATGCCATCCAGCGTGATCGTCAGGTGCGGGATCAGGCGCTCGGAATCATAGCCGCGATGCGTCCAGGGCGCGGGCAGCCAGGCGCCGAGGAACGCATACAGCATGAAGGCGATGCAGATGCCGGGCATGATCGGCCCAGTGGTGCGGCGCGCCGCTTCCAGCACCAGTCCGATCAGAATCCAGCCGACCACGATGTCCATCGGTTCGGGGAAGACATAGCGATCGGCCAGGTCGTCACCGCCGGTGATCAGATACCAGCCGACATACAGCGCCGCACACGCCAGCAGCAGGTCCCACGGCATCAGGCGATGGCGGAATTTTCTTGCCGCCGGGAACAGCAGGAAGGTCAGCACCAGCGCGAAGCCGACATGGATGTAGCGCTGGTACATCGTGGGCACGATCGAGATCGCGGCGTACAGGTGGAACAGGCTCATCGCCACCGCGCCGGCGGTGCAGGTGACGGAGAGCCACCCGGTGAACCGGTTCTGGCTGCCCTCCTCCTGCTCGATCAGCGCCTCGACCTTGGTGGCGGTCGCGTCGTCGAGGGCCGCAGCTTCAGGCGGCAGGTGGTGCTCCTGGGCGCGGTTCACGTGAGCGATCCGCATGCCTGGCGCTTTGCGGATCTACCCTCACCCTGTCCCTCTCCCACCCAAGCGTGGGAGAGGGGACGCTGCGGCCCCGTACGGTCCCCTCTCCCACGCTTGGGCTACCTGATTCACGCATCGCGAAAACCCAATTAGAGTCAACATGTTATCTTGTTCTTTTCGTTTCGATTGGGGAGTGAATACCTGGGCGTCAATGTTGCCGCAGGCCTGGGAACCCGGCCTTTG
>Ga0224723_1002458_pt1 | contig 10221 bp, 5 predicted proteins | sample Balambano_FR2_Me_FD_161647 | JGI IMG/M metagenome (GOLD analysis project Ga0224723, IMG submission 161647) | Freshwater sediment microbial communities from Lake Towuti, South Sulawesi, Indonesia - Balambano_FR2_MetaG | ecosystem: Environmental > Aquatic > Freshwater > Lake > Sediment | place... | reverse complement strand
AGCTGTGCCCCGGCCAGCATCAGGGTGAGGTCGTTCATGCCGCGCAGCGCGGCACGCGCAGAACGGCTGGTCAGGGCAAGTTCTTCCAGGCGGTGCCGACGCGCCCCGAGCAGGGCGAATTCGATGATCACGAAGAAGGCGCTCAGCACGATCAGCGCGCTGGTTGCCAGAGTGACGATCAGCGGGTCGGTCATCGGCCGTCCTCCGTCGCTGCCACCTCGACCAGGCGCACACGCACCTCGGTCGGAACATGGCGCTCGACGCGGAGCACATCGACCTCGAGCCGCCGGCGCACCGGCCTGTCGTCGACCAGATCGGCCGGGTCGGGCGGCAGGTCCACCATCACCGTGTCGCCTTCCACGGGCAAGGCGCCGAGTTCGGCGATGAGCAGTCCCGCAATGGTCTCGACGTCGCTGCTCGGCAGGTCGTGACCGATGGCGCGGACCACTTCGTCAAGGTGCACGTCGCCGTCCATGATCCAGATGTCGTCGCCAGCCGGCGAGACGGCATCGTCGGCCGCGTCGTCATGCTCGTCCGTGATCTCTCCTACGATCTCCATGGCGAGATCCTCGATCGTGAGCACGCCGGCAAAGCCGCCGTATTCATCGATGACGCAGGCGAGCTGGTTGGTCGACCGGACCAACTGTTCGAGCGCATCCGGCAGCAGCATCAGCGTCGGGATCACCGACGCGGGCCGCATCACCGCGGCAACGGTCTCGTCGGTGCGCACCGCCGCAAGGCGCGCGAGCATGTCTGCAAGGTGCACGACGCCGACCGGACTGTCGTCATCATCGATCACCGGGTAGCGTGTGTGGGCGCGGGCCATGAGACCGCGAAGCTCTTCAAGGGTCGTGTCCGGGCGGACCCAGTCGACTTGCGAACGTGGCACCATGGCGTGCTCGACGTCACGCTGCGGAAAGTCGACCATGCGCTCCAGCATCAGCGAAAGCTCGACCGGAAGATCGCCGCTTTCGCGCGAATCGGCGATGATGCGCGGAAGATCGTCCACCGAGGCGCTGACGTCGAGGTCGTGAACGGGCTCGATCCTGAGCGACCGCAGCAAGAGGTTGGCGGACTTGTCGAAGAAGCTGATCAGCCAGCCGAAGACCGTCATGTAGAGGAGGGTCGAACGGGCCAGCGCGCGTGCGAGCGGCTCCGCGTTGGCGATGGCGAGGTTCTTGGGGTAGAGTTCGCCAAAGATCATCTGGATGATGGTGGCGGCAACGAGAGCCAGCACCGTCCCCACGGCGACGCCCACCTCGGTTGGGATGCCGGCTCCACCGAGTACGACGCCGAGCGCCCGGCCGACGAGCGGCTCGGCGACGAAGCCGACCAGCAGGCCCGTGACGGTGATCCCGAGCTGGGCACCCGACAGCATGAAGCTCGTGCGCCGCGTCACGGCCAGCGCAAGCTGCGCCGATACGTCGCCCTCCGCCGCCCGCGCGGCGAGCCGGGTGCGATCGACCGCCATGTAGGCGAATTCCTGCGCAACGAAGTAGCCGTTCGCCGCGATGATCGCGAGGATCACGAGAATCCCGAGCAGCAACAGGAGGATTGCTTCGATCATGCGGTGACTGCCGGCACAGCGGTCGGTTCGTGAGCGGCAGGTCTTGGCCTGTGATCCACGGCGGGTCCGATGTCTTCCGAGCTGCAAGGGCCTTGTAGATGAGCAGGAATTGCTTCGAGGTCAAGTCGCGACAAAGAACTTCCTCCCCAGGCCGTCATGGTCGCTCGGCACGCTTCGGCTCGCAACTGTCACCGCCTGCAGCTTCCACGGCAAGGCTCAGCGGAATGTTCGGGGGACTGGCCGGACGGCCTGGCCGCCGCCGCCGGTGCCTCTCCTCCCCACCGGCCCCGATCCCTGCACAGCAGCGTCGGCGGCTGGAGGCGACTTGGCGCCAGGACCGCCGATCGACAGTGCCGGGATCAAAATCGAGGGTGCGGGCGAATGAACCGCGCGAAAGCACGGCGGCACGAAGCGCCACGTCTGGCGCAAGGTCCATCTCGGGATCGACAAGATGTCGCTGGAAATCCGGGCGGCCGGGTTCACCACCAGCCACGCGGGCGACGTCGAGCAGGCGAACGCCACCGGTTCGAGAGAGCCTGCGAGAGATGCTGCCCGACCTGCCGAGCCAGATCACGCTCGATCCGGAGATCGCCAGTGGCACTGCCGACGGTGCCTGCGACATGCGCAAATGTCGCGACGCCATTGCCGGACGCGGTGCTGATGCCGTCATTCCGCCATAAAAGAACGCCAAGCTCCGGAAGCCGGACACCGTCGGGCCCCCCCGGCCCTGTCCTCGGACCAAGGGCGGACAAGGCCTATACCCGAAACGAGATCCTGCGCACGGCGAAGCGCGCCGGCCGGACCGTCTGGCGACGACGAAGCAGAGGCCACTGCCGGGGCCGGGCCAAGATATGAGGAGGATCAGAAGACAGTCCGGGGGACTGGTTTCCCGACGATCGGATGCCTTGCGTCAGGCTGCCGGGTCAACGCCGGTCGGCCCGGACCTGCGCCCGTCAGGTCGCAGAATTCCAGACCCGCATCGCCGTTCCGCACGGCTCCGCCGCGCTCGGAACATCCGTCACCGACGTCGTGGGATGGATCCAGCCGGGAACAGGGGATCGCCGCTCCGCAGCCGATTTGCGCAACCGAGCCCGGCTTGCGACGTGGATGTGGCCGTGTTCTTCCAAGAGCTCAGCCGGAAAGCGCGAAGGACGGTGAAGCCAATCACCCGGCGTCCGACAAAGTGCGTGGTCTGCGCCAATTCCGTGCCGCCTCGCACGCGATTTCGCGGTCCGTCTTGCCACTTTCGCCAATCTCTACTGATCCAGGAAACTCCGCAGCTTCCGGCTCCGGCTCGGGTGCTTGAGCTTCCGCAGCGCCTTCGCCTCGATCTGGCGGATGCGCTCGCGGGTGACGCTGAACTGCTGGCCGACCTCCTCCAGAGTATGATCGGTGTTCATGCCGATGCCGAAACGCATCCGCAGCACCCGTTCCTCGCGCGGGGTGAGCGAGGCCAGCACGCGGGTCGTGGTTTCCTTCAGGTTCTCCTGGATCGCCGAGTCGAGCGGCAGGATCGCGTTCTTGTCCTCGATGAAGTCGCCAAGCTGGCTGTCCTCTTCATCCCCGATCGGGGTCTCCAGCGAAATCGGCTCCTTGGCGATCTTCATCACCTTGCGGACCTTTTCGAGCGGCATCTGCAGCTTCTCGGCCAGTTCCTCGGGCGTCGGCTCACGGCCGATCTCGTGCAGCATCTGCCGCCCCGTGCGCACCAGCTTGTTGATCGTCTCGATCATGTGCACCGGAATCCGGATCGTGCGGGCCTGATCGGCGATCGAGCGGGTGATCGCCTGCCGGATCCACCAGGTCGCGTAGGTCGAGAACTTGTAGCCGCGGCGGTATTCGAACTTGTCCACCGCCTTCATCAGGCCGATGTTGCCTTCCTGAATGAGATCTAGAAACTGCAAGCCCCGGTTGGTGTATTTCTTGGCGATCGAGATCACCAGCCGCAGGTTCGCCTCGACCATCTCCTTCTTGGCCTGTCGCGCCTCCTTCTCGCCCTTCTGCACCTGGTTGACGATGCGGCGGAACTCGCTGATGTCGACGCCGACATAGTGGCCGACCTGCGCCATGTCGGCGCGCAGGCTCTCCACCCGGTCGCGGCTTTTTTCCATCAGCGTCTGCCAGCCGCGGCCCGACTTGGCGGCCATGCGGTCGGCCCAGGTCGGGTCGAGTTCGTAGCCCTGGTATTCCTCGATGAACTCGCGGCGGTTGATGCGGGCGGCGTCGGCCAGCTTCACCATGCCGGAATTGATCGCCATGATCTTGCGGTTGACGCCGTAGATCTGGTCGATCAGCGCCTCGATGCGGCTGTTGTTCAGGTGAAGTTCGTTCACCAGAAGGACGATTTCGCTGCGCAATTTCTGATAGGCCGCCTCGTCGTTCAAGGTGAATCGATTGGCGTCGTTCAGCGTCGCATGCATCCTGAGGTCCTGCATGTCCGACAGCTTGCCATAGTCGCGCGCGATCAGTTCCAGCGTTTCCAGCACCCGCGGCTTCAGCGCCGCCTCCATCGCGGCGAGCGACATCGCCGAGGCCTCGTCGTCCTCGTCCTCCTCCTCTTCCACCGTCAGGATTGGGTTGCCGTCGGCGTCGAGTTCGGGCTCTTCCGAGGTCGGGCGGCGCGCTGCCGCCGACATGTCCACATCGCCGATCCCGGCATCCTCCATCTCGACCTCGCCGTCGAGCGAGCGCCCGAAGGTCGCCTCGAGGTCGATCACGTCGCGCAGAAGGATGTCCTCGGACAGAAGCTCCTCGCGCCAGATGGTGATGGCCTGGAAGGTCAGCGGGCTTTCGCACAGCCCGGCGATCATGGTGTTGCGCCCGGCCTCGATCCGCTTGGCGATGGCGATCTCGCCCTCGCGGCTCAGAAGCTCGACCGAGCCCATCTCGCGCAGGTACATCCGCACCGGGTCGTCGGTGCGGTCCAGCGTCTCGGATGTCGTGCCCGCGACCGCGATCTCGCGCGAGGTCGAGGTCTCGACCAGCTCGCCCGCCGGCTCGCCCTCTTCCGCCTCGTCGTCCTCGATGATGTTGATGCCCATCTCGGACAGCATCGACATCACGTCCTCGATCTGCTCCGAGGACACCTGCTCCGGCGGCAGGACCGAGTTCAGCTGGTCATAGGTGATGTAGCCCCGCTCGCGCGCGTCGGCGATCATCTTCTTAACCGCCGCCTGGCTCATGTCGAGCGAGACCTCGGCTTCCTGGTCTTCAGGCTTGGCGTCGTCGGTATCCTTCAGGGCCATGCATGCTCCTTGGCGGGCGGAAGGGACCGCTGCGGCGGGCGGGTCCGGCGAATCACCCGCGAATCAATCGGCTCCGATTCGATTCAATAACGTGTCGGGCGGAAAGTGAAAGGCGGTCAGCGACCTTTCTTTCTCCAGATCTCCCGATCGATCAGGTCCTGCAACTGGCGCGCGAGCGCCTCGCGGTCATCCTCGGCCGGCCCGACCGGCTCGAGCCGGGTCTGTGTGCTCTGGCGCAGCGCCTCGGCCGCCTTGCCCAGACGCCAGGTCACGCCCTCGTCGGCGCGCCCGCCGAGATCCTCGGCCGCATCCGCGATTTCGCGGCGGGCGGCCCGCCGGGCCTCGAGCTTGGCCAGCGCCTCGGCCACGCACAGAAGCGCGAGGCCGGGATCGGCCGAGGCGCGCGCCGGCGGCGCAGATGCGACATGGCGCTGCGCGAACAGCGTTTCAAGAAGCCCCGCGTCCACCGCCGCAATCGCTCGACGCAGCGCCGCGGGCTCGGCCGCCTCGGCATGGGCGAGCAGCAGGTGCCGCAGCCGGTCATGCCCCGGGCCGACGAGATCGACCGTCTCGAGCCCGCTCTCGAACCGCCGGATCAGCGGCGGATGCGCAACGAGCGTGGCGAGCATCACCGCCTCCAGAAGATGTTCCTCCACCGGGACGGTGCCCGACTGCGCCAGCACCGATCCGCGGGTGGCCGGAACGGGGGCGACGGGTGGTCCGGGTAGGCGCGGGTCGCGGCGCGGCGGGGGCGAGCGCCGCGGGCCGCCGCGCTGCAACTCCCAGGTCAGGCGGCGGATCTCGGCGCTGTAATGGCCGCGGATGGCCGGGTCGCGGATGCGGGCGAGCATCCCGGCCAGCGTCCGGTCCAGCGCCGCCCGGCGCTCGGGGCTGTCGAACACGCGCCCCTCGGTCTCGCGCTGCCAGAGCAGATCGACCATCGGCCGGGCGGCGTCGAGCACGGCCTGCATCGCCGCCGGGCCCTGCGCCCGGATCAGGTCGTCGGGGTCGAGCCCGGGCGGCAGCACCGCGAACCGCAGGCCTTGCCCCGCCTCGACGATGGGCAGCGCCAGGTCGATCAGCCGCCGCGCCGCCGCAATCCCCGCCCGGTCGCCGTCGAGCGCGACCACCGGCTCGGGGCTGAGCCGCCACGCCAGCCGCAGCTGATCCTCGGTGATCGCGGTGCCCAGCGGCGCGACCGCCGCGGCAAAGCCCGCCTCGGCCAGCGCGATCACGTCCATGTAGCCTTCGGCGAGGATCAGCGGACGGCCCTTGCCGCTCGCCTCGCGGGCGGGGCCGAGGTTGTAGAGGCTCCGGCCCTTGTCGAAGATCTCGGTCTCGGGACCGTTCAGATACTTGGCCTTGGCCTGCGGGTCCATCGCTCGGCCGCCGAGGCTGATCGCCCGGCCCCGCCCGTCGCGTATCGGGAAGATGATCCGGTCGCGGAACCGGTCATAGGGCGCGCCGCCGTCCTCGGGGCGGGCACAGACCCCGGCATCGACGATCAGGTCGGCGGCGAAGCCCTTCTGGATCAGCGTGTCGAACAGGGTGCGGCGGCCGTCGGGGGCGAAGCCGATGCCGAAGCGCTCCTGCGCCTCGGGGCTCAGGCGGCGGCGGGTCAGATAGTCGCGCGCGGGCTGGGCCGCGACCGTCAGGAGCTGCCGGCGATAATGGCGGGCAGTCTCCTCCACCACCTCGGCCAGTTGCGCCCGTCGGTCGGCCTTCTCGATCGCCTGCGGGTCGCGGGCGGGCATCGGCATGCCGGCCTCGCGGGCGAGCCATTCGACCGCTTCGAGAAACGACAGGTTCTCGGTCTCCTGCAGGAAGCTGACCGCGTCGCCCTTCGCGTGGCAGCCGAAGCAGTAGTAGAAGCCCTTGCGGTCATCGACATGGAACGAGGCGGTGCGTTCCTGATGGAACGGGCACGGCGCCCACATGTCGCCGCGCCCCTGGTTCGACCGGCGCAGATCCCAAGCGACCTTCCGCCCCACGACCCGGGAAAGCGCGATGCGCCTGCGCAGTTCGTCAAGAAAGCCGGGGGGGAGGGACATGCCCTATGATATCGGCGCCGCGCAGGGATTCGTCCAGAGGACAGTCGGCAACGTGGCGGATGAGCGCAGGACGCATCTCCCCCGGCGCCGCCGCCGGACCCGAACGGGAGAAGCCGAGGCGACGCGCCGGCCCCGCTCGCTCGAGCACGGCGCCGCTGGACCGGTGCCGCACGAGATGTCCGCGGCTGGCGCCCGACCCGGCGGCCGAGGAACGTCCGCCGATCACGGGGCGGGCGCTGGCCGCGGGCTTTGGCCCCCGGCGGGACGGCGGCGCGCTTCCCGCGCCGCAGAGGCGATGGCCCCTGCCGGACCGGCGCAGCGCAGGTTCCAACCCGGGGTCCATCCGCTCCTGCGATCTCCGGCGCGGCCGGCCAGAGCGCCAGGCACGGCCTTGCAGGTCGGTTCCCGCCCGGCGCGCGCCGGACATCCGTCAGGCCAGGCGCTCGCGCGCGGCCAAGGCGGTCATCGCGGCTTCGGCTTCGTGCCAGGCGGTCCGCGCCATCGAGCGGAACACCAGCACCTCGAAGGTCTCGGCGGCGGTGCGCAGGAGCACGCTGGACATGTGGTTGAAGGGCACCCGCGCCGACCGGCCTGGCGGAAAGGCCGCCGTGCGGACATCGACCGGCACGATCCGGGACAGAACCGCCTCGGCGCCCGGACCTTCGAGCCGCAGCGCCGCCCAGCCGTCGGACTGGTCGGTCAGCGCGGCATGGGGCGCGAGCCCCTCGGGCTCTGCGCCGATCAGGAAGGCCTGCTCGCGCCCAGTCCAGACGAGCTGCGCCGGACCGGCGGTGACGATCCGGCCCGGCTCGGGGAAGGAGAGGCCCATCGCCTTCAGGGCGCGGGCCAGCGCCTTCTCCCGGCCGCGGAACGGCGCGACCGAGGTGATCCGGCCGAGGACCGCTTCGGACAGCGTGCAGCCGGCGCGCGACAGCGGCGCGCGGTCATCGAGCGGCGTTGTCGCGATCAGATCAGGCACGCAGCTTCACCCCTTCCCTGTCGTGGAACACCGGCTCGCAGACCGTGCAAGGCACGTCGAGCCCGCGCAGGTGATCGACCGCCCGCACCCGCTCGCCATGCCGAGCGCGGCCGTTCTTCAGGAAGCCCAGTCCCAGCCAGCCGCCGAGCGTCGGCGAGGGCCCGGCCGAAGTGACATAGCCCTGGTCGTTCACCCGCACCGCGGCCTCGCCATCGTTGAACAGGTGCGAGCCGGCGGTGATCCGGGTGGCGATCATCGGCCGGAGGCCGACCAGCTGCTCGCGCTCCGGCCCGTTCAGGCCGGGGCGGCGCGCGGCGGCCTTGCCGATACAATCCTTGCCGGCGCTCACCATCCGCTCGAGCCCGATGTCGAAGGCCGTCACCCGTCCGTGAATCTCGGCATGGGTGATGAAGCCTTTCTCGATCCGGAGCACGTTCAGCGCCTCCATGCCGTAGGGGCCGCCGCCGAGCGTCTCGGCGCGGGCCACCAGATCACGGTAAAGCGCCGCACCGTACCGGGCGGGAACGGCCAGCTCGTAGCCCTCTTCGCCCGAGAAGGAGATCCGGAAAAGCCGACCCGCCACCCCCATCACCGTCACCGGCGCACAGCCCATGAAGGGCAGCGCGGGCAGGCGGTCGACCAGCCCGTCCAGCAGCCTCCGCGCCCGCGGCCCCGCGACGGCGAACTGGGCCCAGGTTTCGGTGACCGAGATCAGCCGCACCTCCCAACCGCGGCAGAAGGCCTGGGCGACGAAGTCGAGATGTCGCATCACGAGACCCGCGGCCGCCGTGGTGGTGGTCATCAGGAAGTGGCCCTCGCCGAGCCGCGCCGAAGTGCCGTCGTCGAGCACCATCCCGTCCTCGCGCAGCATCAGGCCGTAGCGGACCCTCCCGACCGGCAGCGTGGAGAAGCTGTTGGTATAGACGAGGTCGAGAAACCGCGCCGCATCCGCGCCCTGGATGTCGATCTTGCCGAGTGTCGAGACATCCGCCACGCCGACCGTCTCGCGCACCATCCGCACCTCGCGGGCGCAGGCCTGTTCCCAGGTGGTCTCGCCGGGCCGCGGGAAATAGCTCGGCCGGTACCAGAGCCCGGCCTCGATCATCGGCGCGCCGCGGTCGCGGCTGGCCTGGTCCGAGGTCGTGAAGCGCTGCGGCGCGAAGCCCTCGCCGCGCGCGCCCGCGCCCATCGCCGCGATCGAGACGGGCGTGAAGGGCGGGCGGAAGGTGGTGGTGCCCGTCTCGGGGATGCCGCGGCCGGTGATGTCGGCCAGCACGGCCAGTGCCGCCACGTTGGAGTTCTTGCCCTGGTCGGGGGCCATCCCTTGCGTGGTGTAGCGCTTCATGTGCTCGACCGACCGGAAGTTCTCCTGCGCCGAGAGCTTCACGTCCTTGACCGTCACGTCATTGGCAAAGTCGAGCCAGGATCGCGCCCAAGGCCCGCGCTTGCCCGCAACCTGCCAAAGCGGCGCGATGGAATAGGGCGCGGCCTCGGCCTCGGGGAGTGCCTCCGGCGCTGCCGCGATCCCGAGTGCCGCCAGCGCCGCGACGGCGGCGCCCTGCCCCGCGGCCAGACAGCCGGCGGTGTCAAAGGTGCCGTCGGCCGCCCCGGCCGGGGTCAGGCCCGGCACCGCGTCGGGCGCGGGCACGAAGGCGGCAAGCGCCGCGTCCCAGAGCGGTCGGCCGTTCAGGTGGCAGGTGAGATGCAGGGTCGGGTTCCAGCCGCCAGAGAGGCCGAGGCCATCGGCATCGAGCTGCATCTCTCCTCCGGAGGCGGTGCGGACGGTCACGGCCGTCAGGCCATGCCGGCCGGCCGTATCGGTGACCGAGGCCCCGGCAAGGACCGCGAAATCCGGGTCCGGTGGCGCCTCGGGCCGGCTGTCGACCAGCGTGACCCGGACGCCCGCCGCCGCCAGGTCGCGCGCGGTCGCACGTGCGGAGTCGTTGTTGGCGAACAGCACGACCCGGCGGCCCGGCACCACGCCGAAGCGGTTGAGGTAGGTGGCCAGCGCCGAGGCAAGCATGATCCCCGGCCGGTCGTTGTTGCGAAACGCGATCGGCCGCTCCAGCGCGCCGGCGGCGAGGATCGCCCGGCGGGCGGCGATCCGCCAGAAGCACTCGCGCGGCAGGTCGGGCGTCGGGGCGACATGCAGCCCCACCCGCTCCAGCGCGCCGAAACTGCCGTCGTCATAGGCGCCGGTGACGGTGGTGCGCTGCATCAGCCGGACATTGGGCAGCGCGCGCAAGAGCGCCAGCGCATCCGCCGCCCAGTCGGCCGCGGGCTTGCCCCCGACCTGCCCGCCGTCGGACAGAAGCCGCCCGCCCATCCGCGCCGCCTCGTCGGCCACGATCACGTCGGCCCCGGCCCGAGCTGCCGTCA
>Ga0224723_1002457_pt1 | contig 10232 bp, 8 predicted proteins | sample Balambano_FR2_Me_FD_161647 | JGI IMG/M metagenome (GOLD analysis project Ga0224723, IMG submission 161647) | Freshwater sediment microbial communities from Lake Towuti, South Sulawesi, Indonesia - Balambano_FR2_MetaG | ecosystem: Environmental > Aquatic > Freshwater > Lake > Sediment | place... | reverse complement strand
GGGGCGTGCTGGACAACATAAAATGATCGCTTTTGAGCGTATTGTTTTGATACGGCACCAGGTAACCCGGCACCACTATTTCTTTGCCATGCAGTTGCTGTACCTGCGCACTGAATACAGGTATTAGTTCGCCTGTGGTCTGGTTGGTGGTATACGCAACCTGGTAAAGCAGCGGCCACACTTTCGATGGGAAACCCCTGTATAAATTGCCCTGCGCGTTTACTGCTCCAGCGAGCAGCACCAGCCCAACGTTAAACAGTAATTTCATGCGCTTACCGGCAGTGCCTGCAATACCTGCCGGTAATATGACTCATACAGCGGCCTGATGTTGGTTATGTCGAACTCTTTGGCGCGTTGAAGCGCTGCTGCTTTAAAGCGCGGCAGGTTGTCTTTGTCCAGCACAAACAGCGCCTTGCGGGTCATATCGTCTGTGTCGCCCACCTCGCTTAAAAATCCGGTAACGCCCTGCACGTTCAGCTCGGGTATACCACCGGTGTTTGATGAAATGACCGGTACTTCGCACGCCATGGCTTCCAGCGCTGCCAGCCCAAAGCTTTCTTTCTCCGATGGCATCAAAAACAAATCGGCTACCGAGAGTACCTCCTCGACAGCTTCTAACTTACCTAAAAAGCGCACATCATCGCAGATGGACAACTCTCGGCATTTGGCCTCGGCCTGTGTGCGCTCGGGGCCATCGCCTATCATCAATAATTTGGATGGCACTACTTTGTGGATGTTGTAGAACACTTCTATCACATCGGCAATGCGCTTCACTTTACGGAAATTGGACGTATGTACAACTAAGGCCTCGTCATTGGGGCAGATGGCTTTCTTAAAATGGTCTTTTTTCTGCTTCTTGAACTTTTCCAGGTCGATAAAGTTTGGAATCACCTCGATGGGCCTGGTGACGTTGAAATGTTCCAACGTCTCTTTTTTCAAGTCGTGCGACACAGCCGTTACGCCATCCGATTGGTTGATGCTAAACGTTACCACCGGCTCGTATGAGGCATCTTTGCCCACCAGCGTTATATCGGTGCCGTGCAACGTGGTAACTACCGGCACGTGCAGGCCCTGAGTGCGCAAGATTTGCTTGGCCATATAAGCGGCTGAAGCATGCGGAATGGCGTAGTGCACGTGCAGCAAATCCAATCTTTCGTTTTTCACCACGCTCACCATTTTGCTGGCCAGCGCTAATTCGTAAGGGGGATACTCAAACAAGGGGTATGAGCGGAAGTCAACTTCGTGGTAATACAGGTTTTCACTCAGAAAATCGAGCCGACTGGGCTGGCTGTAGGTAATGAAGTGCACGGGGTGCCCCTGCTTGGCCAGTGCCTTGCCTAATTCAGTAGCTACCACACCGCTGCCGCCAAACGTAGGGTAGCACACAATTCCGATTTTCATGGGGCGATTAGTTAATATAAAGATAAACCGGTTTAGGGCGTATTAGGTTTCAATCGGCTGCTTTAGTTGCTTCTTGTGGCCTCATAATCAAAAATAGCCTGGTAGACCACCGACTGGATGCGCGGGCGGATGTTGAGATCGAGGAGTTTGTTGTTGGTCATGCGCGGGTACACGCGGTTGGAGAGAAAAACAAACACCAGGTTAAACTGCGGGTCAACCCAGATGCACGTACCGGTAAACCCCGTGTGGCCAAATGTTCGTGCGGAAGCATAAAGCGAGGTGGGGCCGGCCCAATCGCCTGCCGCGGGTTTATCCCAGCCCAGGCCTCTGCGGCTGGTTTCAAACTGCTTGCGTGTGAAGAGATCAATCGTTTCAGGTTTGAAAAATTTTACTCCGCCAAACGTGCCGCGCTGTAGCCACATTTGCCCCATTTTGGCGAGGTCGAGCGCGTTGCCGAACAGGCCGGCATGGCCCGCCACCCCACCATGCATGGCGGCTCCCTGGTCGTGCACATAACCCGTGAGTAAGCTCTTTCGAAACAGGCGGTCGTTTTCGGTGGGAGCGATTTGCGAGGGCGGAAACCGCTCCAGGGGCAAGTATCCCAGCGAGTGGGCACCAATAGGCTCATAAAACTGATGGGCTACAAAATCTTCAATGGGTTGGTTTAAGAGCTTCTCGGCCAGGCGTTGCAAAATGTAAAAACCCATGTCGCTGTAGCGGTAGTCGTACGGTGTGCGCGCGGGCTTGTCGCGCATGCGCGAGCGCACCGTCCATTGCCACAAACTGTCTTTCATGCTTCGGTGGCCGTACAGGTTGGGCGCCACAGCCAGCGGAAAATCATCACTCTTAGCAGACGCATAGTATTGCGGCAGGTGCAGCGAATCTTTCATGGTGTCGGCCCAAAAAGGTAAAAAAGGCCAGAGCCCCGCCTGGTGCGTGAGTATGTCGATAAGCGTGCACCCTTCTTTATTGGTATTTTTCAATTCCGGCAGATAGAACGAAGCCTTCTTGTTCAGATCGATCATGCCGCGATCGTATAAAAACATAACCGCCTGCAGCGTGGCCGTTATTTTTGTTACTGAGGCAAGGTCATAAATGGTCTCGGCTGTTACGGCTATCTTATTTTCGTAGGTCTGCCAGCCCACCGGTTTCTCGTACACCACATGTCCATCTTTAATGACTACCGTTATACTTCCCGGGGCAGCCCCGGAGTCAATCGCCTCGCGCGCGATGGCCTCAATGCCGGCCAATCGTTCGCTGCTCATGCCCACCTCTTCCGGCCAGCTGAAGGCCAGACGGTTGAAAGCGGCCGTGGTAATTCCGTTGCCGATAGCACCGAGGTTCTTGATGTTGAGGGGCAGTTTTCCGTTAGCTGCGCGGCCGCCAAAAATTACTTGGGCAGCAGCTCGCTGAAGTTCTTTTTCACCGGCATATGCCAACATGATGTTCGCGAAAGATGGTGGCAGCACTTGCACATCGGCAAAGTGTGCCCAGATAACTGTGTTGGCAGCAGCCATTCTTTGCAACATCGGCATGATCTGCGAAAGAAATGAGGCCGACAGCGGAAAGCACCCCACCACCACCACATCGGTGGGTTTGATATTCTGCTGCAGAAGAGCCGTATCGGTTGCAGTGCGCAAGGCCACATGGCGAAACGACACGTACTTGCCCAGGTACTTACTAAAGTCGTTGGGCGTTTCGCTGCCCACGCTTACCGACAAAAACGTTTTATTCTCCAGCGCTTGTATGGGGAACTCACCCGGCTGCGCTTTCAAAACAGTAATGGCCGCGCGGGCGAGTTGTGTGTTGAGTATCTGGTGTTCCAACGGGTTGAGTTCCGTTAGCAAGTTATCTTCTGGCGGAGATGTTTTTTTTCCGCTTGTAGCGCGATACTTGGCGTAAAGAATCTTTCGCACGGCATTGTCGAGGTGCGCACGCAGCGCCATATTCTTACGCAACGTGCGTTGAATTTTTTTAATGGTACCATTAATGCTCTGCGGATCGTACAGGGCATCGTAGCCTACCGCCAGCGCCAGCGCTTCTGTCTCTCCCTCGCGCACCTTTTGTGTTACCGCCTGCAAGGCAGGCACATGCGCCAGCGTGATGCCGGCAAAGCCGAGCCTTTTCTTGAGTGCCTCACTCACCATAATCTGTGCAGCAAGCGGAATTCGTTCAGTACGCCAGTTGGCCTGTGGCGGGTAGTGGTCGACCAACAAAGCCACCATACCCTGCTCACCCAACTGCTGGTACACCTGTAACCGGGCCGAATCGAACAACAAGGCGCTGGGCTGCGACAGGTAGTTTCCGAAGGGCTGCAGGTTATGGGAGCGCATGCCTGCGATGTAATTTTGGGCATGGTGCAATGCGCGTTCGCCCTCATCGCTAAAGTAGTTGATGGCGGCCGGGTAAGTGACTGCTGCGGGTATAGGTTCAGGTGAAGGCAAAAAACTGAAGTGAAAACCCAGCCGTTTCAATTGTCGCGCAAACTCGCGCCCGGCCTTAAACACGGCACTATCACCTGCGGCAGCGAGCACCAACGGTGCAGGCAGGGTATCTAAACTATCTATCGATCCATGGTGGCAGCCGATGAGTAGCGGAACGCCCTCCTGCTGCTGAATAATTTGTACGAACTGCCGGGCGCTGTGTGGCCCGCCAGCCGTAAGCACTACGCTACCTATGCCAAACGACTTTACTCTGCTCAGTGTGCGCGCCACAGCCTCGCCATCGTAAGCCGACACCGGCAACACCATCAACTGGGCAATTTTATCGGCCGTGCTCAGCGTGGTCATCACGCTGTCTACCCATTTTTGCTCTGCGTTTTGGGCTGCCAAGCCGGGCGCTGCCGCCATCCACGCCATCACTAAAAAAAGTTTTACAATCGCCACGCGGCAACACATATATTTGTCATTGGTAATCGCACGAAAGTGCAAATTTTGTGTGGAAGTGAAAAGGGTACGCTTATCCGATGAACTATGAAATTTCTGTCGCTCTTTACAAAAGCCCCCTCGCACCAGCGCTTTAATTATACGCCCCGCTATTGGGATCCGAAAAAGGAAGAACGACAGGAGCGCGAAGCGCGCCTGCGCAGAGAGCTGGAGTTAGAGCAGGGCAAAACACCAGTGACCACAGGCTACCAATCGCGCATAGCCGGCTCGTTCCAAGCTGCACGTAAACGCTCGAAGGTAACCACCGATCCAAGTGCGGTGCTCATCCGTTTGGGTGTCTTATTATTCCTTGTAGTTTTCTTGATGGCGTTCCTCACCTGGGGCAAGCCTGTTATCTACAGCCTGTTTCTTTTTATCCCGCTGTACTTCTACCTGAAGTTCAAAAAGCGGTAAGCGCTGCATGGCCGATATCATTCAACTTTTACCCGATTCCATTGCCAACCAGATTGCCGCGGGCGAAGTGGTGCAGCGGCCCGCTTCGGCAGTAAAAGAACTGATGGAAAACAGTATTGATGCCGGGGCCTCATCCATCACAGTGATTGTAAAAGAAGCCGGCAAAAGCCTCATCCAGGTTATTGACGATGGCATGGGCATGAGCGAAACCGATGCCCGCATGAGTTTGGAACGGCACGCCACCTCTAAGATCAGGAAAGCCGATGACCTGTTTGCGCTGCGCACGATGGGCTTTCGCGGTGAGGCGCTGGCCTCCATTGCCGCGATCAGTCAGTTGGAGATGCGCACGCGCAGGGCCGAAGACGAGCTGGGCACTGAACTGGTGGTAGAAGGCAGCGAAGTGAAGCGCCAGACCCTGACGGCTTGCGAAAAGGGCACGTCTGTCAGCGTCAAAAATTTATTCTACAACGTGCCGGCCCGCAGAAACTTTTTGAAGTCGAACCAGCGCGAGATGGCGCACATTGTAGCAGAGTTTCAGCGACTGGCTCTGGCCCACCCGCAGGTACATTTTATGCTGGTGCAAAGCGATGAAGTGTTGTACGAGGTGCGTGCTTCCAAGCTGAGTCAGCGCATCGTTAACCTGCTGGGTAAGCCATATCAGCAACACCTCGCACCCGTTGAAGCCGAGACTTCGCTCGCGAAAATTTCGGGATACGTGGGGCGCCCACAGTTTGGGCGCAAGAGCCGGGCCGAGCAGTTTCTCTTTGTGAACCAAAGGTTCATCAAGAGTAACAACCTGGCCTACGCAGTAACGCAGACGTATGAGGGCATGATGCCGCCCGGACAGTTTCCTTTCTTCTGCCTGTTTATTGAAGTTAACCCGGCACATATCGATGTGAATGTGCACCCCACAAAAACGGAAATAAAATTTGCTGACGAGCGGGCGGTTTTCTCGCTGGTGAGCGCAGCCGTAAAGCAGGGCCTGGGCCTGCATAACCTCGTGCCCGCTATCGACTTTCAGGCCGATGTAAACCTGATGGAGAAGCTGGCCCACAACACCCTCTCTGCCCAGCAATATTTTGACGAGCGATTTACCACGCTGCGCACACCGGCCAGGGGCTGGGAGAAAATGTTTGAAGCGCCCGTGGTGGCAGCCGCCACGGGGCAGCCGGCCACACCAGCAGCCGACACACTGCCGCTGGGCATGCCCGCTGTCATATCACGATATGAAAAGGTAATTTTTCAGTTGTTTAAGCGCTACGTGGTGCGCCCCATGCGCGATGGGCTTCTGTTTATCGACCAGCAGGCAGCCCATGAGTGTGTGCTGTTTGAAAAATTTATGCTGTGCCTGAAGGGCAGCCCGGGGGCCAGCCAGCAATCACTGTTTCCGCATGCCGTGCACTTCTCGCCTGCCGACTTTGCGCTGGTGATGGAGATGCAACCTGAAATTTATACGCTCGGCTTTCGCTTCGAGATTTTCGGAAAAACAGACCTGCTCATTACCGGGCTGCCGGCAGGCCACGCTTCGCGCGAGAAAGAAATTTTCGAAGGGCTCATCGAACAGTTTAAACAGCAGCAGGCGCTGGCCCTGCCGCTGCCACACAGCCTGTCATTGGCGCTGGCCAAACGGGCGGCTATCAAGGCGGGGCAAGAACTGCAGCGCGAGGAGATGGAAGCGCTGGTGGAATCGTTGTTTGCCTGCCGCAATCCGAACTATTCGCCTGAGGGGCGCCCAACATTTTTTCGCCTGGATGCGTCTATGGTAGAAGAATTCATGAAATAACCCGTTGCCCCGGAAAGAAATAGCTCGCCCACAGGGGGCGCCTTCAAGAAATCCGCTTTTTTTGCAGTGGCGCGTGGCGTCAAAATGAGTAGTTTGGACTTTTTAGACGAAATCAGATGTTCAGAGTAAGCCCCGTGGTTCGCAACCTTATCATCATCAACGTGGTGATCTTTTTATTTCAAAATCTGGCGCGCCAAATGCACGTTACCGAGTTGCTCTCGCTGTGGGATATTCAGTCGGGCTACTTCAAACCCTACCAGTTTTTTACCTATATGTTTGCCCACGGCAGCTTCATGCATATTTTTTTCAACATGCTCGCGCTGTCGTCTTTTGCGCCCATTCTTGAAAACTACTGGGGTGAAAAAAAATTCCTGATCTTTTACCTGGCCACCGGCATTGGCGCGGGCGTGTTGTATGCCGTAGTGAACTACTTCTTTTTTCCCGGCACAGGTGGCATCATGCTGGGCGCATCGGGCGCTATCTATGGCATCTTGATGGCTTTCGGGCTGGTGTTTCCCAACCTAGAAATTATGCTGCTGTTTCCGCCCATACCCATCAAGGCAAAATACATGGTGTTTATCATGGGCTTTTTAACGTACGCTATGGATGGCAGCGGCAGCGTGGCGCACCTGGCACACTTTGGCGGTGCGTTTGTGGCGTTTCTCATCATTACCTACTGGCGCAGTCAGGGCAGAAACCGTAATTGGTAAATTGTTGTTTACACAGGCATGCTCGAAGAATTTAAAAACGCTTTCAATCGCCCCAACCACAGCCATGTGCAGTTGATCATCATCAACGTGGTGATTTTTCTGGCGCTGGCATTTGTGTTTGTAGTTTCTAAAATAGGCAGCTTCGAAGCACTGTTCGAAGCCATTTACAACCAGTTTCTTATACCCCCCAGGTTTACCGCGTACGTTACACGCCCATGGACGATTTTAAGTTACGCCTTTGCCCACAGCATGACCGACATCTTCCATATTGTGTTCAACATGCTGGCATTGTACTGGTTCGGCCGTTTGTTTATCGAGTACCTGGGCAACGATAAACTCATCGCCATCTACGTGTTGGGTGCGCTGGCGGGTGGCGTTATCTACCTGTTGATGTTCAACACCCTGCCCTACTTTATCGAGCGTTCGGGCTTTTCGGGTATGGTGGGCGCCTCGGCAGCGGTGTATGCCGTAATGGTCGCAACGGCCACGCTACTGCCCAACTACACTTTCTTTTTGCTGTTCTTCGGGCCGGTCAAAATCAAGTACATCGCATTTTTCTACATCGTCATTTCTTTTTTGGGATCGGTAGGCCCCAACGCTGGTGGCAATCTCGCACACCTGGGCGGTGCCCTCATGGGTTTTGTGTACATCAAACAATTACAGGCCGGTGTGAACTGGGGCGGGTGGGTTACCTCTACGATCGACTGGCTGTGCGGGCTGTTCCAGCCGCGCTCCACGGTTAAAGTAACCTATCGCAAAACCGAACCGCCCAAGAAAACGGCTGCGTTCAACAAAGCCACGCAGGAAGAGATCGATGCCATCCTCGACAAGATTTCTGATCGCGGCTATGAGAGCCTGACGAAAGAAGAAAAAGAAAAGCTTTTTAACGCCAGCAAGAAATAGTAACCTGGTAGATCAACGCTGTGCCAACGGTTCCTTACCCCACCTTCTACGCCAAAGACGGTGCAGCCTGGCGCCAGTGGTTGAAACAACACTACGCCACCGCGGAAAAAATCTGGCTGGTGATCTATCATAAGAAAAGCGCAACACCGAGTGTCTACTACGATGAGGCAGTAGAAGAAGCCCTTTGTTTTGGGTGGATTGACAGCAAACCGAATAAGCGCGACAGCGAAAGCTTCTATTTATTCTTCGCGCCACGCAAAGCCGGGAGCGTGTGGAGCAAACTCAACAAGACGCGTGTTGAAAAACTGATCCGCGAAAAGCGCATGACCAAGGCTGGGCTCGCGAAAATTGAGGCAGCAAAACAAGACGGCTCGTGGGCTGCGCTGGATGCCATCGAAACCATGCCGCCCGATCTGCAAAAGGCACTTCAGAAAAATACGAAGGCCAAAGTCAACTTTGATGCGTTTCCACCGGGTGTAAAAAAAGGCATCTACCAATGGATTATCAGCGCCAGGCGCAATGAAACCCGGCTGGCGCGCATTGCCGACACTGTGGCATTGGCCGCAAAGAACATCCGCGCCAACCAGTGGACACCCAAAAAATAGTTCCCGCTACTGTGTTTGTGTAGCTGTCAAACTCAGGTTCGGAAGCTCGATCCGCAGGCGTGTACCAACGCCTTTTTGCGATTGAAGGGAGATTGCGCCTCCAAGTTTTTCAACTGCTTCTTTTACCAGGTACAACCCCAGCCCTGAACCGTGGCTTAGTGCGCTGGCGCGATAAAACATCTGAAACACTTTGTCGTGATGCTCTTCGCCAATGCCGATGCCGTTGTCTTCAAACTCAAGCAGCGCATGCCCGGGCGCTGTAGTGACGGCAATGTTGAGATACGAAGCCTTATTCGCGTCATAAAATATAAAGCCATTCATGATCACGTTTAGCAAAATGGAAACCATGCGACTGTAGTCGGTAGCGAATGGAACAGTTGCATCCACACGGGTAGTAACGGCTACCCGGTTAAAGCCCTCGAGGTAATGAAAGCGGTTAATAACGTAGGGAAGCAACGTGTCGAAGTTGATCGTCTGAATATCAACGGACTCATGACGAACGTTGTGGGAGTAATCGACAATAGACCGGATAAAGTGATCAAGCTTCTTGACAGTTTTTTCCATCATATCCAAAAAGGTGGTGAGCCCTTGTGGGTTAAACTCCTCCAGCCTGAGTACATTGATGAGCCCCTGGATAGATGTAACGGGCGCACGTAAATCGTGCGACACACTGTAGATAAACCGATCTAATTCTGAATTTACCTTCTTCAGGGCTTTATTTTGATCAACCAGTTGGCGGTCAGCCCGAAACTGCTGCGTAGTATCGCGTGCTAACGCCACAATGTAGCGACTGCCCAACGAGCTGACGAAAGGGTGTATTTTGAGCTCCCAATAATACTCGCGGGTGTGGCGATAGAAACACAACACAGTGGTGGCTTCCGTGCCGCCAAGGCCTGTTTGTAAGGCTTGCACCCATGCTGTGGCCCGCAAGTGGGGCTGCTCGGGCTCTGCGGCTAACGGAAATGCGCCCGGCACAAAGTTCACACCCGACAACTCAGTAAGCACTTCGCCTAATGGTTTGCTTAATGACAACACCTCGCCCTGCTCGCTCATCAACAAGAAGTTAATGCCAAACCGCTCTACCGACATCCAGACAGACTCCGTCTCAATTCGTACCACCTTGTCCATATTTAAAGTTTGAATGTGTGCAGAAACAACTTGTATGGAAGATACAGGTAATGGCAGTTGGCTGGTCAGTTATTAGCCCAGATGCCTTATTTATCCGACAAAACCTGAACGGCTGCAGATAAGAAAAGTACACCTTGGTTAAGAAAAGTAAACTTGCGCATTTGATCAGGCATCAAACCGCTTGAGTGGTGTTGACACTTCGGTGGTAATAGTTAAACAAAGTGGTTGCCCTACAGAAGACTGATTCTGTTCATCAACGCTTCCTTATAAGATTCGCCTATCGGCAAAGGCTTTGTTGCTATGAATACATGGGCGGGCTCAATGCTGGAAATCTTCCTCAGGTTAACCAAAAATGAGCGGTGTA
>Ga0224723_1002456_pt1 | contig 10236 bp, 4 predicted proteins | sample Balambano_FR2_Me_FD_161647 | JGI IMG/M metagenome (GOLD analysis project Ga0224723, IMG submission 161647) | Freshwater sediment microbial communities from Lake Towuti, South Sulawesi, Indonesia - Balambano_FR2_MetaG | ecosystem: Environmental > Aquatic > Freshwater > Lake > Sediment | place... | reverse complement strand
GCCCAAGTCTGGCCCGAGGCCCCCGATGATGCGATTAGCCTCAACTATGGCTTTGCCGCGCCCGAGCTGTTCCCGACCCGCGAACTGCATGAGGCGGCCGGCGAGGTGCTGTTCGAAGATACCGACGCCGCACTCAACTATGGCCCCACCGACCCGCGCCTGGTGCAGTTGATTGCCGACCGCATGGCCGCCCGCGGCGTTTCCGCCGGCCCTGAGAACATTCTGGTGACCATGGGTTCGAGCCAGGCGCTCGGGCTGCTGCCGCAGGTGCTGGTGGAGCCGGGCGACACGGTGCTGATCGAAGGGCCGAGCTTCATGGGCGCGGTGCGCTACTTCTCGTCGGCCGGCGCGCGCCTCGTCACGGTGCCAACCGACAACCAGGGGCTCGATGTGGACGCGCTCGAACAACTCCTGCGCGAGCACCAGGCTCGTGGTGTACGGCCGAAGTTTCTCTACACCATCCCCACCTACCAGAACCCTACCGGAACGCTGATGCCGCTGGCGCGCCGGAAGCAATTGATTTCGCTGGCAGCCGAGTACGGCCTGCTGCTGGTGGAAGACGATGCGTATGGCGAACTGGGCTTCGAGGGCGAACGCATGCCGTCGCTTGCTTCGCTCGACCAGGATGGCTGGGTATTGCATGTGAGCACGTTTTCCAAGATCCTTGCGCCCGGCGTGCGGGTTGGCTTCGCGGTGGGACGGCCGGAATTGATCGGTCGGCTGGCGCAGTTCAAGCTCGAAGGTGGCCGCCCGTTCGTATCGCGCGTGGTGGAGCGCTTCTGCGCCGATGGCCGGCTCGACGCGCATATCAGTGAGCTGAACGCACTCTACCACCGCAAACGCGATGTGATGTGGGACGCCATGGAGCGCGAACTGCCACCTGGCTGGCGCGCTACCAAACCGACCGGCGGGTTCTTCATCTGGTGCCGCCTGCCGCACGGCATGAGCGCCACTGCACTACTCCAAGCTGCCGACGGTGTGGCCTTCGAACCAGGCACGCGCTTCTTCGCCAATGGCCAGGGCGATGACGCGATCCGCCTGGCGTTCAGCTACCAGTCCGAAGAACGGATCGTCGAGGGTATCCGGCGCATCGGCGCTGCGATGAGGATCTCAACACCGTGACACAACCGCCGAGCGGTTCGGAGACAGACACACAACCAGCCAACCCATCAGCCATCGCCTATTTGCCGGGGCTCGATGGTCTGCGCGCCTTGGCAGTGCTGGCGGTGTTGCTGTACCACGCCGGCTACCCGATCGTCGGCGGCTACCTTGGTGTCGAGTCGTTCTTTGTTCTGAGCGGTTTCCTGATCACAACACTGCTGGTAGCCGATTGGCAGCGGCATGGGCGGGTACGGCTCGGCGTCTTTTGGCTCCGGCGCGCCCGACGCTTGTTGCCGGCACTGGCACTCACCCTCGCCGGGACACTGCTGCTCACGCTCGCGCTACAACCGGGCGAACTGCGTACGCTCGCGGCCGATACGCTCGCAGCACTGCTGTATGTGATGAACTGGAAACTGATCATCGCGCAACAGGGCTATTTCGATGCATGGAGCCGCCCGCCGCTGCTCCAACACCTGTGGTCGCTGGCGATCGAGGAACAGTTCTATCTGCTGTGGCCGCTGCTGTTTGTGGCCGGGATGCGCCTGCTCCGCCCACGCGGGCTGCTCGTAGCCACGCTGGTCGCCGCGCTTGCCAGTGGCGCGTTGATGGCGGTGCTGTACACCGGTGGCGGGGATCTTGCGCGGATCTACTATGGCACCGACACGCGCGCGTCGGCGCTGTTGATCGGTGCGGCGCTGGCGCTGCTCTGGACGCACGAGCGCCGGCAGACAACCACATTGCGTCATCAGAACGTCTTCGAGGCTGCCGGCCTGCTGGCACTAGTGGCGCTGCTGGCCTGTTATGTCTGGCTGCACGAACACCACGAACTGCTGTACCTGGGCGGGTTTCCGCTCGTCGCACTCGCAACCGCCGCAGTCATCACGGTCGCCACCAGCCACAGCGTGCGTACCCTGCCGGCACTGCTCGAAGCCCGGCCATTGCTCTGGATCGGTCGCCGTTCGTACAGCTTGTACCTGTGGCACTGGCCGATATTCTTGCTCGTGGTGCCCCCCGCAAGCGAGCCATGGCAGCGCTTGGCAAGCGATGCGCTGCGGCTTGGGCTGACGGTGCTCCTGGCGGCGCTGTCGTATCGCTTCGTGGAACAGCCGGTGCGAACCCATGGCTTCGGCGGGGCATGGGCACTGCTGCGGAGCACGCCGCCACGCGCAGCCCTGCGCGATGCGCTCGCGGCACGTCCATTCACCCCGGCGCTTGGCGCACTGCTGGTGGTGCTTCTGAGCGCGTTTCCGCTCGCCTGGCAGTCATCGAGTGTGGCGTCGAGCCGGCCCACTGCCACGGCGCTAGTGGCCGCAGCCGGTAGCACACCCGCCACACTCGGTGCAAGCCCCACGCCGCAGAACCGCCCGCTGCCTACCGCCGAAGGGCGCGCTGCTGTACTGCCGCCCGCCGGCACTACCGGCACGCCAGAACCAGGTCGCGGTGTCACGCCGGTCGCGCCAACCGCGATCCCGCTGCCGTCGATCGATCCCGAGCTTGCCACCAGCTTGCAGGCCGCATTGGATGACGCCGTCGCCGATGGGGTTGTGCCTGGTGCGGTGCTGTCGGTGAGTGTACCGGGCCACGCGGTGTGGAGCGGCGCAAGTGGCATCGCCGACCAGCGCACCGAGCGCGCCATGGCACCTGATACGCCGGTGCGGATCGCAAGTGTCAGCAAGATGTTCACTGCCGTGGTGGTGCTTCAACTGGTGGAAGAAGGCCGCCTCGCGCTCGACGAACCGGTGGCGACGTGGCTGCCGGATACCGTTCCGGGCGGTTCGCGCGTCACGGTGCGCCACCTTTTGCAGCACACCAGCGGTATCTATGATTATCTGGAGGATCGCCGGCTGATCGGCGACATGCACCGCGATCCAGGCTACGAATGGGCGCCGGAAGAGCTGGTAAACTACGCCGCGCGCTTTCCGCAGCGTGCGATCGGGCGCTGGGACTATTCGAGTACCAATTATGTCGTGCTTGGCATGCTGGTCGAGAAGGTGACCGGCGAGCCACTGGCACTGCAAGTACGCCAGCGGATCTTCGAACCGCTCGGAATGCAGAGTGCTGCGTTTCTGCCGTATGATCCGGCGCCGGCACAGCTGGCACGCGGCTACTCATACGAAAACGATCTCACCGGGTCGTCGATGTCGTTTGGGTTTGCCACTGCCAACCTGGCCATGACCGCCGCCGATCTCGAACGCTTCGGACGGGCGCTGTTCACCGAGGAGTTGCTGCGCGCCGAAACCCGTGAGCAGATGTTGCGGTTCGTGAGCGGGCGTGGCCAGTATGACATGCCGGCGCTCGCATATGGCATGGGCGTGATGCGTAATCGGCTCGCGATCGGCACCGCTGCAAGCGGTGAGCAGCGGCCGGACAACGCGAACCTCGTGCTCGGGCATATCGGCGGCTACGGCGGCTTCAGGTCGGCGCTCTGGTATGCGCCAGACAGCGGCGTTGTGATCGCCGTCGGCCTCAACCAGGCGCAGACCGATCCAAACGATCTGGCGGCTGTGGCACTCGATCAGGTGCTCGTGAGCATGGGCCGCTGATGCAACAAACTGCTTGCATCCGTCAGCGTACGAATCAGGATTCAGTACTACAGCATCTAAGTGTCTATTCGTAAGACAAGGTTTCATGGTACTTTACAGTGTTGGTCGGGGGATGTGCGGGTTTGCCCCCCACGCCCCCACTACTCCGAAACTGTAAATCACAGAGGAACCTTGCCTAAGGGCGCAGCACGCTGCGCCCCAGCCGATACTATCACAAGCGTTTGTATCGTGATGAGCCACCGAACCCGCGCAATGGAATGCCACGCCGGAGAGTCAACCCAGCCATGACCGATCCCATACGTACGGCGCTGCCGCGCACGCGTTTGCATATCACACTCGTCCACCTCGGCCTGCTGCTGGCGTTGGCCGGCTGTGGTGCGCCACCCGCCCCGCAGATCGTGCTGGCCGACCAGCTGCCGACCGCGCTACCCGTATTGCCAACCATCACCAGCGTACCCACGCCTGCGCCAACCGTGATACCAACTCCCACACCCATGCCACCACCCACCGAAGTGCCGGCACCGCGCTACGATCTGGTGCTGCTTGGCGCAACACTGCTCGATGCCACCGGGGCACCGCCACTGCCCAACGCCGCCGTAGCAGTCCAAGGCGCACGCATTGTGTATGCCGGCCCGGCCGAAGGATTGACTTACAGCGCCGACACGCCGGTACGCGAGCTGCGTGGCGCGACGATCATGCCCGGCTTCATCAATGCCCACGTGCATGTTTCCGGGCGGAGCGACGACGAGCTGCGGCGCTGGACGCGCGCCGGCGTGACGACCATCCGCGATCTGGGCGGGCCATTGGACGAACTGGTGCCGCGGCGCGATCAGATGCGGGCCGCCGGCGATCCAAGTCTGCCGCGCATGCTGGTGGCCGGGCCGATCGTGAGCGTCGAGGGCGGCTATCCATTCGCGGTGGCCGAACAGGCGCTTCGCGTCGCAGGCGTAACGGTTCAGGATGCGGAGCAGGCACGCGCCATGATCGAAAGCCTGGCCGATGGTGGCGCCGATGTGATCAAGCTCGCCGTCAGTGGCCGCACTGATGTCCGATGGCAGGAGTTGACCGACGAGCAGGTTGCAGCGATTACCGGCACGGCCCATGCCCGTGGGCTGCGTGTGAGCGCCCACGTGGATCGCTCGGTTGCGTTGCGCCGCGCGGTGCTCAATGGGATCGACAATGCCGCACACAGCCCGCGCGATCAGATCCCGGATGATGTGATTGCGTTGATGGTGGAGCGCAATGTGAGCCTTACACCGACGATTTCGGTCTACGAAGCGCTGGCGCAGCAGCGCGGCACCGTGACCGTGTGGCGCAAACGGATGCAGCCGGTGATGTACGACAACCTGCGACGCTTCGTCGCGGCCGGCGGTACGCTGGCGCTCGGCGATGATTTCGGCGGGGTACCGGGAATGCGCGCCGGCATGCCGATGGCGGAGCTGTTGCACTGGCAGGCGGCCGGGCTCAGCCCGCAGCAGATCATCGAAGCCAGCACGCGCGGCAGTGCGCTCGCCACCGGCTTGGACGAAGAACTTGGCACCGTGGAAGCCGGCAAACTCGCCGACCTGCTGGTGGTGCAGGGCGACCCACTCGCAGACTTGAACGTGCTCGCGCAGCCGTTGCTGGTACTCAAAGGTGGGCAGGTGGCGGGGCCGTAGCGTGGATAGCTCATAGGCTATACCTGCTGGGAGGGTTGGAGGGGTACAACACCTCCAAGTGCATCAGAAAAGGGATTTCTTTCGGGGGTCTGCCACCCTCAAACCCCCGCTCTAATCCCCGGCAAGCCGTTGCAACTCCGCCAGCCGATTGAGCGCTTCGAGCGGCGTCAGGTCGTTGATGTTGAGCCGCCGGATCATCTCCACCACCGGGTTGGGCGCCAGGTCGAACAGCGAAAGCTGCGCGTCCGGCCGCTGTGATATGCGCTGTGCTCGTGCGGGCCCGTGCTCGCTACGCTGGCCGTTGGCCAGAGCAACGCCCTCGGAAGCTGTCTGGGGCTCATGTGTGCCCGCCTGAGGTGGCACCGGAACCGAGGCCTTGCGCTCCAGTGCTTCGAGCAGTTCGGCGGCGCGCCGGATCACCGGGCGCGGGATGCCGGCCAGCTCGGCCACATGGATGCCGTACGAGCGATCGGCTGTGCCACGCCGCAGCTCGTGCAGAAACACCACCCGCCCCTCCTGTTCCACCGCCGCCATATGGTAGTTGTGCAAGCGCGGCAGCTGAGCTTCTAGCTCGGTCAGTTCGTGGTAGTGGGTAGCAAACAGCGTGCGGCAGCCGAGCTGTGGCGCATCGTGGATGTGCTCGACCAGGGCGCGCGCGATCGCCATGCCGTCGTACGTGCTGGTGCCACGCCCCACCTCATCGAGCACGATCAGGCTGCGACGCGTGCTTTGCGCCAGCAGTGCCGCCGTTTCGGTCATCTCCACCATGAAGGTGCTTTGCCCGGTGGCAATGTCGTCTTGCGCGCCGATGCGGGTGAAGATCCGATCCACCAGCCCGATCTCAGCGGCATCGGCCGGAACGAACGAGCCGATCTGGGCCATGAGCACGATCAAGGCCACCTGGCGCATCACGGTGCTCTTGCCGGCCATGTTCGGCCCGGTCACAAGCAAGATCTGCGCGTCGTCGGCGTGCATCACCGTGTTGTTCGGGATGAACTGCTCGTCGAGCACCTGCTCCACAACCGGGTGGCGTCCGGCCGTGATCCGCAAACAGGTCTCTTCGCGCAGTGTGGGCCGCACGTAACGCCCGCGCACGGCGGCTTCGGCCAGCGCGGCGAACACGTCGAGCTCGGCCAGGGTGCGGGCGCTCGCAAGCAAGCGCTGGCCCTGCTCAGCCACCGTGGCGCAGATCCCGGTAAAGGCGCGCCGCTCCACTTCGCCAAGCTCGCTTTTCGCGCCTTCGAGCTGCTCTTCGAGCACTTTCATCTCTTCGGTGAAGTAGCGCTCGCCGGTGGTCAGGGTCTGCTTGCGAATATAATGCGCCGGTGCCTGCTCCGCCAAGTGGCGCGGGATTTCTATGAAATACCCGAAGTTCTTGTTGTAGTCCACCCGCAGCGATTTGATGCCGGTGCGGCTGCGTTCTCGCTCTTCGAGGTCGCTGAAGTATTTGCGCGCCTTCTGGTTGCCAAGCACGATCTCGTCGATGCGCGCTTCGTAGCCCGGCCGGATCACGCGCCGCGGCGGCTCGCCCTCCACCTGACGCAGGTAGTTGTCCACCGAGCCAAGCAACGCCGGCGGATCGTCGTCGAGCGCGGTTTCGAGGAACGCGAGGATGTCTGTGCACGGGTCGAGCGGATTGTGGATTTTGGACTTTGGATTGCCGATTGCAGATTGTGGAGTTTCGATTGCCGATTGCGGATTGACGATTGCCGATTGACCGCTACCGATTGTGGATTGAGGATGTTCGTCATCCCACTCACCATCTTCGCCAAACAGGTCGTCCTCGTCGTGGCGCGCCACTGTGCGTCGCTTCGCCTCGCGCTGTTCGTGCAGACTAGGAGCTGAGGGCTGGGGGCTAGAGGCTAGGAGCTCGGAGCCGGCCAACGCTCCATCATCGAACAACCAGCTCTCCTTGTCGCTTGCAGCGACGGCGTCAGCCGTGCCCTCCCCTAGCCTCAAGCCTCTAGCCCCTAGCCCCTCGTTCGGCATCCAGCCATCGAGCGCTTGCACCAGTTCCGGCAGCGCGCGCAGGCCATCGCGTAAGCGCGCCATGTCGCGCGGGGTTGTCACCGTCACGCCCTGCATCACGCGGTTGACCACCCGTTCCATGTCGCCAATCGCGCGCAGTTGCTGGCGCACCGTAGCGCGTAGGATCGCGTCGTCCACGAAATGCGCCACCGCGTCCAGGCGCGCTTCGAGCCGTGCGATGTCGAGCAACGGCTGCTGGATCCAGGCCCGCAGCAGACGCGCGCCCATCGGGGTACGAGTTTGATCGAGCACGCTCACAAGCGATCCTTTGGCGCGCCCGCCGCTGCCTTCCAGCAACTCTAGATTGCGGCGCGTCTGTGGGTCGAGGAACATCACATCGCCGGCGGTGTAGGGCCGGATGGCGAGCAGGTGGGCCACTGCGCCGTTCTGTGTTTCGCGCGCGTACTGCACGATCGCGCCGGCCGCGCGCGCCGCCAGTGGCCGCTCGCCAAGGCCGTACCCAGCCAGCGAATGAACGGCGAACTGCGCCAGCAGTGCATCGCGCGCGGTACGCAACTCCCAGCGCCAGGCCGGCCAGGCGGTCACGTGGCCATTGGCCCAGCGCGCGGCGTTCTCACGCTCGATCCGGCGCGCGATCCGCTCGCCGGGCAGCAGCATGTCGCGCTCGTCCTTGGTCATGAACTCCAGGTCGTGCGCCAGGCGCGCGCTCGTCGGTTCGAGACCCGGCAACCGTAGCTCGGACTTGTCCGGCGCAAGTACTTCGGCCGCTGCCAGCCGCGCCAGCTCGCCCTGCGCCTGCTCAACGGCACGCTCGCCGGCGAACTCGGTAGCCGCAAACTCGCCGGTACTCAGATCGGCGTAGGCCAGCCCAATCCGGTCGCCATCGCGGATCACCGCCGCCAGGTAGTTGTTGCGCTCGGCCGCCAACAGCCCGGCATCCACCACCGTGCCGGGGGTGATCACGCGCACCACCTTGCGATCGACCATATCGCGCGACGGCGCGGCCGGTTCGAGCCCAGCGGCGTATTTCGAGCGCGGCCGGGTGTCGGTACGCATCGAGGCGGTTTCCGACATCTGTTCGGCCACGGCCACACGGTAGCCGGCACCAACCAGTTTACTGATGTAGCCGTCGATCGAGTGGTAGGGCATGCCGGCCATGGCGCAGCGCTGCTCGGCCTTGGTGCCTTTGTGCTTGGCAAAACGGCGGAAGGTGAGGGTTACGCCCAGCAGCTCGGCCGCCAGCTTGGCGTCGTCGTCGAAGGTCTCGTAGAAATCCCCGAGCCGGTACAGCAGCACGGCGTCGGTGTAGCCGGCCTTGAGGCCGCGATACTGGATGTACCAGTCGTTCAGCTCGAAATCGGGGAATTCGCGCTGGAGCTGCTGGCGCAGCGCGCGGCTTTCCATGGGGTTCATGGAACCTCGTCTTCCTCGTATGCGCTCGTACAGATGTGCCAATTATAGCACGGCAACAGGAAAAGAACAAGTGTTCGGCGCTGACGGTGAAACGTAGGGGCACCGCGTGCTATGCCCTACGTTTCGCCGTCAGCATGCTATAATCGCCCCTCTGCTCGCCCAACCAAGAGGCAACCAATGACCGAGAAACACGGCTTCGCCACCCGCGCCATCCACGCCGGGCAGGAGCCCGAACCGCATACCGGCGCGGTGATCGTGCCGATCTACCAGACATCCACCTTTGCCCAGGAGGCGGTGGGCGTCCACAAGGGTTACGAGTACGCCCGCACCCACAACCCAACCCGCACCGCGCTCGAAACAGCGCTGGCTGCGCTCGACGGCGGCAAACACGGCATTGCCTTCGCCTCGGGGCTCGCCGCCGAAACCACGCTGCTGCTGGCGCTCTCGGCCGGCGACCATGTGATCGGCGGCGACGACGCCTACGGCGGGACGTACCGGCTGTTCACCAAGGTCTTTGCGCGCCACGGCCTCACCTTTGATTTTGTGGACACGCGCGACCCGGAGAACGTTGCCGAAGCGATCCGCCCCGAAACCAGGCTGGTCTGGCTCGAAACCCCAACCAACCCGCTGCTCAAGATCGCCGACATCCCCGGCATCGCGCGCGTGGCGCGCGAGCGCGGCGTGCTGACACTGGTGGACAACACCTTCGCTTCTTCCTACTTGCAGCGGCCGCTCGAACTCGGTGCCGACGTGGTGCTGTACAGCACAACCAAGTATATGGGTGGTCATTCCGACGTCGTTGGCGGCGCGCTGGTGCTGAACGACGACGAACTGGCCGGGCGGTTGCGCTTCCTTGCCAACGCCGCCGGCGCCATCCCCGGCCCGTTCGACTGCTTTCTGGTGCAGCGCGGCCTCAAGACACTCGCCGTTCGCATGCGGCAGCACGGCGAGAACGGCCTCGCAGTGGCGCGCTTCCTGGAACAGCACCCGGCGGTGGAGCAGGTGATCTACCCCGGCTTGCCCTCGCACCCACAGCACGAACTCGCACGGCAGCAGATGCACGGCTTCGGCGGCATGATTTCGTTCCTGCCCAAAGGCGGGCTCGACGCCGCCAATCGGATTGTCACGCGCACCAGGCTTTTCACCCTGGCCGAAAGCCTGGGTGGCGTGGAAAGCCTGATCGAGCTCCCCGCTGCCATGACCCATGCCAGCGTGGCCGGCTCGCCGCTCGAAGTGCCCGCCGCGCTCGTGCGCCTCTCGGTTGGCATCGAGGACGCCGCCGACTTGATTGCTGACCTGGAGCAGGCGCTGGGCTGATTAGCGATTGACGATTGGCGATTGGTCGATTGGCGATTGGTCGATTGGCGATTGATGATTGACGATTGGCGATTGGTTTTGCCGGCAAATGCTCAGGCAGGTACGCAGCCGCATGTTCCGCTGGCGCGAAGGAATGCCGGTGGCAGCCGGGGCGTGATCCCGTTTCAGCGTCGTGCCCTGCCAGCCGGAATGCCGGGTGGGTGTACGGCGTGGTC
>Ga0224723_1002455_pt1 | contig 10236 bp, 9 predicted proteins | sample Balambano_FR2_Me_FD_161647 | JGI IMG/M metagenome (GOLD analysis project Ga0224723, IMG submission 161647) | Freshwater sediment microbial communities from Lake Towuti, South Sulawesi, Indonesia - Balambano_FR2_MetaG | ecosystem: Environmental > Aquatic > Freshwater > Lake > Sediment | place... | reverse complement strand
GCCGGGGTTGGGGAGACAGGTCGTCGTCCCACAGCAACCGTTTGCATATGGGACAAATTCGGATCAGGAGTCGCCGCTGGTGCAGCAGGAGAAGACAGCGGTGCTACTCCTGCGGGAGGTTGAGCAGCAGGATTGAGTAGTATTTGTAATGCCTGTGCGACTTCACTGACTGATTGGTAGCGATCGCTTGGCCGATAACTCAACATCTTATCCAGGATTTGAGCAAAACCTGGGCTGGCAGACGCATAGCGCTGCCAGTGCCAACTCAAATTGACATCATCGTAAAGCTCCTGGGGATCGCGTCCAGTTAACAGCACGACAATCGTTGCCGCTAGAGCATACAAATCACTACTGGGATAGGCCCGACCTGCCTGCATTTGTTCACTCGGCGCATACCCCAACTTCCCTACCGTCGTTTGTTGCGGCGCGGTTCCTGGAGCACGAATCTGCGTGACTACTGACCGAACGACACCAAAATCAATCAACACAGGCATATTGTCCTGTTGCCGCAGCATGATATTGTCGGGGGCAATATCCCGATGAATGATCCCCTTAGCATGAATGTGAGCTAATACAGGTAACAATTGCCGCATCAATTGCATCGCTTCCGCTTCAGAGAACATCCGCCCCTGCTGTTTGCGCTCATCTAAAATGTCGCGGAAGGTTTTACCTTCGACATAATCTTGTACCAGAAATAAGCGCTCATCTTCTTCAAAGGTGGCTCTAAATTGAGGAATTTGAGGATGTTGAATTTGATAGAGAACCGATGCCTCCCGCTGGAACAGTTCCTTAGATTTCTCGAATGCATAAGCCCCGGTTTGGGCGGGAATAAATTCCTTCATAGCACAGGGTTCATTGAAGCGTCCCTGATCATAGGCTAAATAAGTCCGACCAAAGCCACCCTGTCCTAATACTTTGACAAGGCGATAGCGGTTCTGCAAAACTGTCCCAGCAGGAAGGGGTGGTAACATGGGGCAATCCAAACTCTAATGTTTAGGGGATAGGAAGGGGATAGAGAAGACAATCGCATCCTACTAGCCTCAAGTCTAAATGGAAATCAGACTGAAACGTGCAAAAAGTAGACAGAAGCCAAATTGCCCAAGTTTCTCCTGTCAATTAAGTAGTTCCGTCTATTGCTTCAGCAGAAAAAACACTAAATCTAGCTTAGGAATAGTAATATTACCTAAAGCAGTGGTTAACAAAATATAGCAAGATGGAAGTAGAACTTCTGATATTAAACCACACCCTCAGAGTCGATCTGTTATGCTTCAGTATTCCCGCCGAAATTTGTGGATGGCAGTCGCCCTTGCGCTGCCGATCGCTTCACTTCTAACGGAAACGGTCTGGGCCGGTAAGGACAACTTCACGGTTCATAACCGCCGTAACGCCAACATGACTGAGTTGTACATCTCACCCTCATCCCAAGGATCTTGGGACAATAGCAATGTCTTAAATGAAGTGTTGAGAGCAGGCGAAAACCGGAGAATTTCCTTTGCCAGTAGTCCAGCGAGTGAATGCCTCTACGACTTCAAAGCCGTATTTGAGAACGGGCAACAAGTTGAGGATTTTCAGATTGATGTTTGTGCTCGAAACGATTACGCCTTCAATTGAGATGTCCGGTCAAGTCTGTGACAGATGCTCAAGCTAGACGAAGATTGTTAAACCGAAACAGCAAGAATTGCACGGTTGGAGCTTTTGGAGAACCGCTGTTGCCAATCAGCAACAAGCTTTGAGTTTGATTGGGTAGTCGTGGACCCAGTGTCATTCCCGTTAGCTGGCCGAGTCTTGTCAACTGAATCAGGTTGGGTGGGAGTTGAAACAGCGATCGCTTCCGAATCGGTTGAATCCCTGTAAGGTCGCCTTTGAGGCTGGTGACCCCCGTAATATCTGTGGCACTGCCGAATGCCAGTTGAAATAGGTGTCCACTCCAACCCTCTTCTCCTTCAAAGCGTTCCAAACTGAGGAAGTGTCCACCCTGATCCAGGGTCAATAGTTCTGCTAAATGAGCAGATGCATCTGTCTCTTCAGCCGCCTCCAATAGATAGACATGTTCATCCAGCAAAGTTGGCAGGTCTTCGCCGATTAAGTAATGCAACAGTCGCAACCGCTCTTGAGGTCGTTCAGGATCAACTGCTGCCACTTGAATTTGATCCTGAATCAGGGCAGCAGCAGTTGTCGTGAACAATCGAAAAGGTTCCTGGGTATAAGTAAGAGAACTGTTGGGATTGAGGGTCAAAGCGACCAATCCTTGCGCTGGTTGAATGCCCTGGGCAATTTCACCTTCTGGTTGAGCTGCAAAGCGTTGGGGTAGCGGCAGCGGTTTGCGCCAAGTTTGCGTGGCTAAATCAAATTCTCGAATAAAGGGAGTACTCCCCTGTGCTGAACGAATTTCACCAGAGATAAATAGGGAGCGCCGGGGTGATAGCGCTATTCCCTGTGGACAGATGCGATCGCCCTGCTCCTCCTGCTCCTCAGCAAACGCTGGTAAAACCGCCACTTGTTCAACTGCAACATTGGTAACCTGAGGATCTTCATCCCCTGTCAGTGTCAGTTCCAGGGTATACAAGCAGGGTTGGGCCGCCTGTCCACACTGATCGGTGACCGCATAGAAGCGATCGCGCTGACGGTCATAGGCGATCGCCGCGATCTCTCCCAGGGGTTCCTGGTTCACATCAGTCACAGGTGCAGCATAGGCTCCCAAAAAATCAACAGATACCCCTAAAAATAATCGGTCTTCGGCATTCAACCGGGGGAGAGAGCAACCTGTGAGCAAGAAGAATCCAGTTAACAGTAAGCCAGTCAGTCGCCGCATTAGACTGGTAGAAGCTAAGTTGAGCCGCATGAAGTTGAGCCAACGTACTGCACTCTTCATTTTGCTTCAATTCATGAGAGTTGTCGTCATAAATTGGTTAGGACTTACGCACTTCGTGGAAAAACCGGGATAGTTTGGGAGATTTGTGGGACGCTTCGCGTCCCACAAATCCCCCAAACTGCGTAAGTCCTATTGGTTTCATTTAGATTTCAGGTAGATTGAGGAGAAGCAATGATGAAACTTTTAGACATAGTAGTAGCCTTAACCCATGACTTACGTGACCTCAACCTTCACAAGTCAAGTCGGCACCATCCTGCTGGTTTTGTTGGCTCCAATCTTCTCAGAATGGTTTTTGAATAGGTAGAGTCCGAGGGCTAGTCAGCCTATGCATCAATGGCAAAGACGATATTGGCAGAAACGATCGCCCCTTCTCAACGTGGTTGGTATGGCGATCGCATTCTGGCTGTTCTGCGTTGCCCTGTTGCTCTGGCGATATTACGGGTTCTATCCATCTTATGCCACCTTTGACCAGGGTATTTTTAATCAGGTGTTCTGGAATAGCCTGCGGGGTCAATGGTTTCAGAGTTCGTTGTCTTCTACTGAGTCGATTGCGGTGGTGCGCGATCGCGCTCTTCCCGACGTGACATATCAGCGCTTGGGACAGCACTTTACGCCAGCTTTGTTGCTCTGGTTGCCTTTCTATGCGCTGTTTCAGTCACCCGCTGGCTTATCAATCCTGCAAGTTACTCTAGTCACGGCGGCTGGGTTGCTTTTGTATGCGCTGGCTCGACATCGCCTGTCAGAACAACTAGCGGTTTGGATCACCGCTAGCTACTATGCTGCCAACGCAGTGATTGCACCCACCCTGGCAAATTTCCACGATTTTAGCCAAATTCCGCTTTACTGCTTTGGCTTGCTATTGGCCTTTGAAAAGAGAAAATGGTGGGTCTTCTGGCTGCTCTGCGGTCTGACCTTGCTAGTGCGTGAAGATGCAGGGATTATTTTGTTTGGCATTGGCTTCTACTTTGCCCTCAGCCGCCAATCAATTCGTATTGGTTTGATCCTCTGCACGCTCAGCCTGTCCTACATTCTGCTGCTGACCAATGTGGTCATGCCCCTGTTTTCGCCTGATATTTCGCGTCGCTTCATGGTAGAACAATTTGGGCAATTTGTTGAGGGACAGGAAGCCTCAACACTGCAAGTGATTTTGGGAATGCTGAGCCAGCCCTGGTTACTGGTCTGGGAACTGCTCAACCCAATCGGTCCCACTTTCCGCTACTTGTTGGCTCAGGGATTACCCCTAGCGTTTGTGCCTTTTATCTCACCCAGCAGTTGGGCTTTAGCCAGTTTTCCACTATTACAAATTCTTATTCGCCAAGATCCTTCGGCTTTGATGATCGATCGGCGCTATGCTATTACACTCGTTCCTGGACTGTTTTACGGAACCATCCTCTGGTGGTCTTGTCACCGCGATCGCCTGACTCAGCGATTCTGGCGATTCTGGCTGAGTTGTCTTCTAGTCGGCTTACTGCTGACGTTCACGGCCAATCCCAATCGTGCTCTGTCATTCATCTTACCAGATTCCTTCCAACCCTGGGTTTACACTTCTCCTGTTCGCCAATGGCAACACGCTCAGGTGATTCGGTCGCTGCTCAGCCAAATCCCTGCGGATGCCAGTATCTCTGCTACCAGCTTTATCGTGCCTCACATTTCAGGACGACGTGAGGCACTGCGTTTCCCCCAGGTGCGGCTGCGAAATGACCAGTCTCAAGTAATTCAAATAGAGTATGCGATCGCCGACCTCTGGCAATTTCAGCAGTACCAGTCTGTTTATCCCTGGGAACGAGAACAATTGCAGCGTTCTACCCAGGCTCTCACTCGCATGGTCGAAGGCAACAAATACGGATTACTGGTTTTCCAGGATGGCGTTGCCCTCTTGCGGCGCGACGCAGTTTCCCAACCTCAAGCACTACAGGCCTGGCGCAACTGGCAGTCCAAGTCACTTTAATTGACTGCGATTGCTGCCCTGTCAATCGTTGTAGCTGCTCTACACTTAGCTGCTGCATCACATCAATGTGGTATCCTTACGGCTAGAGTTCTATTGGAAGATCTGATGTTTCCCTGGTTCAGGGATGGCAGTAAGAGCGAGTTTAGAGCAATTCTTCCAGACGAGAAACACCCATCGATACTTGATTCGACTTGGTACAGAGCCGCCCTATGGTCAATCTAGATTCAGAAATTCGCCGCCTGATCGAACTGATGCCTGCTTCAGGTCGCATGTTGACCAAGATTGTCAGCAAACCAGACCAGCGCAAGGTGATTTACGCAGAAACACCTTTACCCTGGCGGCCCAACCGTTCCATCTTGATCAACTTTAATCTTTGGGGAGATTTAACTCGACCTCAACGGGATATGGTGTTATTGAGGATGGTGAGTTGGCTAATTGGTGTGAGATGGCTAAAGCCTGACCTTTATCAGGGTTTGACGGCTGTTGGTTTAATCGGTACAGTGTTTGAGCTTTCGCAAGTTGATGTTGTAGGAGCTGTCACAGCTGGTAGCTTGACGGCATTGGCAGGAGCACAACTGTTTCGATCGCAGCGTGGCCCTCAACGAGAGTTAGAAGCAGACGAAGCTGCCATTCGGACGGCTCAACGACGCGGTTATTCGGAAACAGAAGCAGCCCGCCATTTGCTTTCGGCGATTGAGGCCATCGCCACTCTGGAAATGCGATCGGGGCTGGAATTTGTGGAATTGCTGCGTTGTCAAAATCTCAAGGCGATCGCTGGATTGTCTGCTATTGAAGTCCCTCAAACTCTCCGCAAGGAATAAAGGGTTCCCCTCAGTAAAATACCGGATTGACGTACTTCATAGGAATTGTTTATAAATGCTATAGATTCAACAAGTCAGCCTAATCTGTATCTGGTTCCACAACCTTACAAGTTGGGATTCAGTTAGAACGGGGGAACCACCTTTTGGGGCTTATTCAAGGGAAGAGGCTGTTTATCTCGCCGCTTGAAAGGACACCTCTCAGTCCTAGCCCGTCAGCTAACTCCGTCGGCATTGAGAGGAGACTGAAGCGAATGATTGCCTTTTAAGGATTCTCATCCTTCAGTATCCTCTGATTTGTGAGTGATCGTCATGGTCACGGGTTAACAAACGCAAGCAGGTAAGTAAGATTGCGTGATGCTTTCTGGTATCGCTGATGCTTACCTGGGATACTAGGAGGCTGTGTGTTACTAAAACTAAGTTGCTCAATTGTTTGTTTGATTACTGAAGTTTTTCATTGGCAGGTACTTTTCTATCCTGCATTGCTGCGACTGGTTAATTTAGGCTCACGGGTTGAGTCTGGTCGTCTTAGTCAATTCGTCTTTGCCGTAAGTTAATCGGTGCTCCTTACACAAAAGGAGTCAGCCCATAATCTGGTTAGGCGCATGACGCTGAACCAGTTACCTACGTAAACTCCTCAAAAAAACTGCTCAAATTTTGCACTTCACTCAACGAAGCTGTCACCTTACCTCCAAGAGTAAGGCAATCTGTGCGGACATGCTTTTAGCAGTATCTTGGTTCAGGGGCTTCTACCGAATGGATTTTTGAAATTCGGATAGAGGCAGGTATGAATTACATCAGTCGTCGAACCCTCCTGTATGGTTTGAGTGGCTTCGCAGCATCCACGACTCTCGCTTCCCTGGGGATCTCTAAGGGCGAAACTGCCCATCCCGTTCTCAGACAGATGACGGCATCACTATCTGAACCGTTAATTGACTCCAAAACTTTAGAAAAACCAAATCTCACACTGGCCTACTTACCTGTTGTAGATTGTATCCCTATCGCGATCGCCCACAACACAGGACTATTTCGCAAATATGGCTTAAATGTCACTCTGAGTCATGAAAATAGTTGGAGTGCTGCTCGCAATGGAGTCATTTTTGGTCGCTTAGATGCTGCTCCCGTCGTTGCAGGTGCAGTTATCAACGCTCAACTCGGAGCATTGGGGGCAGAATACACCGCCCCCCTCTGCGCCGCTATGACCCTCCATCGTCACGGTAGTGCCATCACCTTCAACCGCAAATTTTGGGATATGGGATTGCATTCTTTACAAAACTATCAGGGCGACTTGCAGAAATTAGGGCGAGACTTACACCGCTACTTCCATCAACTTCCACCCCAACGTAGAGCCTGGGCTACCACCCTCGATTCTGCGATTCACGAATACTTCATTTACTATCTCGCTGCCGCTGCTGGAATTCACCCGCTCGACGAATTCCGTACCATTGCTGTTTCTCCAACTCAAATGATGCGCCATCTAAAGGAAGGAGCGATGCAAGCTTTTATTGCAGGAGAACCCTGGAACCTTTGTGCAACCCAAGAGGTGAGTAGCATCGGTTTTACCCTGTGCCGCAGTCAGGAGATTTGGCAGGGACATCCCAATAGTCTACTCGCCGTTCTAGAGAGATTTATTAAACAGTATCCTAAAACTTATCGTTCTCTGGTCAAAGCTTTAATCGAAGCTTGCCAGTATTGCAGTCGCCCAGAAAATCAACTCGAAGTTGCCGCTATTTTTGATGGGCAACGTCAGATGACTTTGGGAAGTAAAAGCCGAGGTCAATCCACTTATCCTCAATCCGATTCAACTCTATTTTTTAACCTGCCTACTGCACTAACTCAAATTTCTAACAATCACTCCACTTTTTTGTGGCAGTCGCAGTGTCTCTGGTTGATTGCTCAAGCTGTACGTTGGGGTAAATTGACTGAAATTCCCCAAAATGTCGAGGCGATCGCCCGCAAGGTTTGGAAAACTGACCTCTACCGCGAGATTGCAACGGAGATGGACATCGCTTGTCCAGCAGAGGATTATCAGTGTGAAGCGGCTGAACGATTTATCGATCGCAGCGCCTTTGACCCTTCAAATTTAACCACCTATCTCAAAAGCTTTGAAATACGAGCGAAACGTCCTGTCAAAGTATTTACGACATGATTTAGATTGCTCCCTTGCTGGGATTTTCTCATAAAGCAGGACAGATGAGAGGAGGCGCAAACCCTTCCTCTCATCTATCCTTGTCCTAACCGTGACGAATACAGCTATATAATGAGTCCGAAGAATCAATTTTCACAGAACTATGAGATTTCATCGAGCCGTTTTAAGCTTATTTCTCGTCGCGATCGCAGTTTTTCTGGTCAGTTGTAGTAATCCCACACCTGTCGCTAAAGGGCCCGTCTACACCACCGAACAGTTAGAACAAATCCAACACTTGGCGGCTGATGTAGAAGAACTGCGCGATCGCTTACTGGAATTGCCCCAACTGATTCAAGCCCAAGAATGGACTGACGTAAAAACCTTCATTCATGGACCTCTGGGTGAACTGCGTATCCGCATGAGCCGATTGGCCCGTAATCTGGAACCCCGAGTTCAAACCGATGCCCAAACTGCTGCCAAAAATGTCTTTGGACATTTAAATCTGATTGATGAAGCAGCCGATGCTCGTGATCCGCAAAAGGCATTCCTCAATTACAATGAAGCTTTGAAAGATTTTGATAGCTTTTTGCGATTTCTACCCGCTGATATTGGCTGACCGCAGAGCATCGCCGCTTTACCTACGGCAAATCAACCAGAGATATCTTTGATGTAAATTTCTGATCACTGCTACCGCAGAATAGTAAACCATAGTAGTTACAAAGAGCAATAGCAATCCTATTTGAATCGTGAGGCAAGGGGCTTCAGCCCCTTGTTCAAATGGATTGCCCTTTCACAAAGGATTTAGGATTGCTACAGAACAATTGGTAAGTTCAAAAAATCTACATCAGAAATATAGTACGTTTGTCTGATCCAAAGTATTATGGGTAGACGCTAGTGTTGTGTCAAGGAAATTCTGAGGATCGCAGTTCCTTAGAACTTCCTTAATTTAATTTTGATTTGCGGGATACCCTGTAAATCAAAATTGACAAGCCATTAGGTAATTGCGATTGAATCCTGAGGTTGCCTCAGTCAACGATTTGGTGTCGCTATGGCCATTATTTCCTCAAAACAACCCGAACCCAATCAGCAGCCTGACTCTCAACCAGAGAGTCGGGTCGGGTCAAGGGGTAGAAAATCTCAAAGATCGTCGAAACCCGCGCCCGAAGGTGATTCAACCAATGGAGAGGCTCTAGCAGGTGATGCGCCTGCGCTCGATCTCACCCTACTCAAACCCGAAGTCAGACCAGAGGAAACCGGGAAGCCAGAGGAAAGTCTGCGCCCCCAGAAATTAGCTGACTATGTGGGGCAAAAAGACTTGAAAGAGGTGTTGGCGATCGCTATTCAAGCTGCCAGAGCACGTCAAGAGACGCTGGATCATTTATTGCTATATGGTCCACCAGGATTAGGGAAAACTACCATGTCGTTGATCCTGGCAACCGAGATGCAGGTTGATTGCAAAATCACCACGGCTCCGGCTTTGGAACGCCCCAGAGATATTGTAGGCTTGTTGGTCAATTTGAAACGAGGCGATATTCTCTTTATTGACGAGATTCACCGCTTACCTAGAGTGACGGAAGAAATTCTCTATCCTGCAATGGAGGATTATCGAATTGATATCACGATCGGGAAAGGGCAGAGTGCTCGAACTCGCAGTATTCCCTTGCAGAAGTTTACGCTTGTGGGAGCAACTACCCGGGTTGGGGCCCTGACTTCTCCCCTGCGCGATCGCTTTGGATTGATCCAACGCCTGCGGTTTTATGAACTAGATGAACTGACCCAGATTATCCTGCGAACTGCTCAGATCCTCCAGTCTGCGATTACCGAAGCAGGGGCGATCGAAATTGCTCGTCGCTCCAGAGGTACTCCCCGGATTGCCAATCGGCTACTCCGTAGGGTGCGCGATTACGTACAAGTTAAGGCGGCTGGCACTGCTATTGATGGAGCGATCGCCGCTCAAGCCCTGGAGTTGTTTAACGTCGATCCGTGTGGACTGGATTGGGTCGATCGGCGCTTGCTGACCATGATGATTGAAAACTACGGTGGCGGTCCAGTTGGTCTGGATACCCTGGCTGCTATCACAGGCGAAGATGCCCAAACCATCGAAGAAGTATACGAACCCTATTTGATGCAAATTGGCTATCTACAACGCAGTCCTAGAGGACGCATCGCCCTTCCGGCCGCCTGGAAGCATTTGGGCTATCAGCCGCCCGAAGTGCAATTGCTATTGGGTTACTGATAGGCACATCGTGAGTTAATGGCAAGGAAGCAGATGAACCACAAAGGTACAGAAGCGTTACTGATTTTGAGGATGTTTTTGAATATGAAACCGACGGTTTCATATTCAAAAACATCCCTCTATGAAGCAATGCTGGTATAGAAAGCACAGAGAGCACAGAGAGGAGCAAATTAGAGACAAGCAAATGGAACGCTCTGATTCTACTCGCTAAAGTCAGAAAGTTTGGTGTTGCTC
>Ga0224723_1002453_pt1 | contig 10237 bp, 8 predicted proteins | sample Balambano_FR2_Me_FD_161647 | JGI IMG/M metagenome (GOLD analysis project Ga0224723, IMG submission 161647) | Freshwater sediment microbial communities from Lake Towuti, South Sulawesi, Indonesia - Balambano_FR2_MetaG | ecosystem: Environmental > Aquatic > Freshwater > Lake > Sediment | place... | reverse complement strand
CCCCCATCCTCGGCCCCCCGACGGACGCCCGGCCCGGTGGTGTCAGCGGCGGCCCTTGGAGGTCAGTCGGGTGCCGGACCAGTCCCGGCACGCGCTGATGCTGCTGGTGGCGTGCAGGCCGGCGGTGAACGCCGCCTCCTCGATGTCGGACGGCTCGACGTGACCGCCGCGCCCCGACTTGGGCGTGAGCAGCCACACGACGCCGCCGTCGGCGAGGTTCGTGAGAGCGTCGACCAGCGAGTCCGCCAGGTCGTCGTCCCCGTCGCGGAACCAGACGAGCACGACGTCCGCCACCTCGTCGCTGTGCTCGTCCTCGATCTCGCCGCCGGTGGCGGCCACGATCGCCGCGCGCAGCTCCTCGTCGACGTCGTCGTCCCAGCCGAACTCCTGGACGACCTGGGAGGCGACCACACCCAGCGGCCCAGACGACGACGTCCCCGCCTGCGCGGTGGCAGACACGCGGCCCTCCCTCCGGCGATCCAGCGACGGTCCTGACCGGGGCGGACTCCCCGATCCGGCACTAGTGCAGCCCACAGCATGGCAGCGGCGCAACAACGACACCCGGGTAGGGTCATGTAGACCGCCCCCGTCCCTGCACCATGGAGGTGCGTCCGGCACGACGGGTGCCGGGCGACCACGCACAGCACCCGGGCCCACGAGGCCCGGGACCAGCAGTGGAGGATCCGTGACCCTGACGGACGACCAGCACGACGACCTCCCGGGCGCCGCCCCCGCGGGCTCCCCCGACCCCGACCCGGAGGAGACCGCCGAGTGGGTGGCCTCGTTCGACGCGGCCCTGGCCGCCGGGGGCCGGGAACGTGCGTCGTACCTGCTGCGACGTCTCGAACAGCGGGCGGCTGCGCAGGGGATCGACGTGGGCGCCGGCGCCCGGGCGGCCGACACCCCGAGCGGCGACGACACCGCCCGGTTGACGACGGACTACGTCAACACCATCGCACCGGCGGACGAGCCCGCCTTCCCCGGTGACGAGGAGGTCGAGCGCCGCTTCCGGCGCTGGATCCGCTGGAACGCGGCGGTCATGGTGCACCGGGCGCAGGCGCCGAACGTCTCGGTGGGCGGACACATCTCGACCTTCGCGTCCAGCGCCACGCTGTACGAGGTGGGGTTCAACCACTTCTTCCGGGGCCGCGACCACTCCGGCGGCGGCGACCACGTCTTCATCCAGGGCCACGCCTCGCCCGGGATCTACGCGCGGGCCTTCCTCGAGGGCCGGATCACCGAGGCCCAGCTCGACGGCTTCCGCCAGGAGAAGTCCCGCCCCGCCGGGCTGCCCAGCTACCCCCACCCGCGGCTCATGCCGGACTTCTGGGAATTCCCGACGGTCTCCATGGGGCTCGGCCCGCTCAACGCCCTCTATCAGGCGAGCGTCGACAAGTACCTGCTCCACCGGGGGTTGCGCGACACCTCGCAGCAGCACGTGTGGGCGTTCCTCGGCGACGGCGAGACCGACGAGCCCGAGTCCCGCGGCGCCCTCCACGTCGCCGCGGCCGAGGGCCTCGACAACCTCACCTTCGTCGTCAACTGCAACCTGCAGCGCCTCGACGGACCGGTCCGCGGCAACGGAAAGATCATCCAGGAGCTCGAGTCCTTCTTCCGGGGGGCGGGCTGGAACGTCGTCAAGGTGGTCTGGGGCCGGGAGTGGGACCCGCTGCTCGCGGCCGACGGCGACCGCGCGCTCGTCGACCTCATGAACCACACCCTGGACGGCGACTACCAGACCTACCGCGCCGAGAACGGCGCCTACATCCGCGACCACTTCTTCGGCCGCGACCCGCGGACCAAGCAGCTGGTGGCGGACATGTCCGACGCCGACATCTGGAACCTCAAGCGGGGCGGGCACGACTACCGCAAGGTGTACGCCGCGTACGCCGCGGCCATGCGGTCGAACGGCCGGCCCACGGTCATCCTCGCCAAGACCATCAAGGGCTACGGCCTCGGCTCGTCGTTCGCGGGCCGCAACGCGACCCACCAGATGAAGAAGCTGACGCTCGACGACCTCAAGCAGTTCCGCGACTCGCTGCGGATCCCGGTGAGCGACGCCGACCTCGAGCGGGACCCCTACCGCCCGCCCTACTACCACCCGGGCCCGGACGACGAGGTGGTCCGCTACCTGCGCGGGCGTCGCCGGCACCTCGGCGGCGACCTGCCGCGCCGCGCCGTGGCGCACCCGCCGCTGCGCCTGCCCGGGGACGAGGCGTACGCCGTCGCCAAGCGCGGCTCCGGCAAGCAGCAAGTGGCCACGACCATGGCCTTCGTCCGGCTGTTGCGCGACCTCATGCGGGACCGGGAGTTCGGGGAGCGGGTCGTGCCGATCATCCCGGACGAGGCCCGGACCTTCGGGATGGACTCGTTCTTCCCGACCGCCAAGATCTACAACCCGAAGGGCCAGCAGTACACGTCGGTCGACCGGGAGCTCATGCTGAGCTACAAGGAGGCCGTCGACGGCCAGATCCTCCACGTCGGCATCAACGAGGCCGGGTCGGTCGCGGCGTTCACGGCGGTCGGCACCGCCTACGCCACACACCGGCTGCCGATGGTGCCGGTCTACATCTTCTACTCGATGTTCGGCTTCCAGCGGACCGGCGACGGCATCTGGGCGGCGACCGACCAGATGGCCCGCGGCTTCCTGCTGGGGGCGACGGCCGGGCGGACCACGCTGACCGGGGAGGGCCTGCAGCACAACGACGGCCACTCCCCGCTGCTGGCCTCGACCAACCCCGCGGTCGTCACCTACGACCCGGCGTACGCCTACGAGCTGGGCCACATCGTCCGCGACGGGCTGCGGCGGATGTACGGCGGCGAGGACCTCGGCGAGGACGTCGTCTACTACCTCACCGTCTACAACGAGCCCATGGTCCAGCCGGCGGAGCCGGCCGACCTCGACGTCGAAGGCCTGCTGCGGGGCATGCACCTGGTGTCGCCCGCCGAGCCGGGGGGGGCGCTGCAGCTGCTCGCCTCGGGCGTCGCCCTGCCGTGGGCCCTGGAGGCCCAGCACCTGCTGCGCGACGACTGGGGCGTGCACGCCGACGTGTGGTCCGTGACGTCGTGGTCGGAGCTGCGCCGCGACGCCCTGGCCGCCGACGGCGACCGGCTGGACCACCCGGACCGGCCGCGGCGGACCCCGTTCGTCACGGGCCGGCTGGCCGAACGGGTCGGGGACCGGCGCGGGGCGTTCCTCGCCGTGAGCGACTACATGCGTGCCGTGCCCGACCAGATCGCCCCCTACGTCCCCGGGGACTGGGCCAGCCTCGGTACCGACGGCTTCGGCTTCAGCGACACCCGGCCCGCCGCCCGCCGGTTCTTCAAGGTCGACGGGCCCAGCATCGCGGTCCGGGCGCTGCAGGTCCTCGCCGACCGCGGCGAGGTGGACGCCGAGGTCCCGGAGCAGGCGTTCGCCCGGTACCGGCTGGACGACGTGACGGCCGGCACGACGGGCACCGCGGGCGGCGACGCCTGAGCGGCGGGCCACCCGAGCGGCCCCGGCTGTCCGAGGAGTCGCTGCACCAGCTCGAGTGGGCGACCGGCCGGCTCGCGTCGGAGGTCGTCGCGCGGATGGAGGCCGAGCTGCCGTGGTTCTCGGCGCTCGGCGCGGACCAGCGGGCCGCGGTCGGCCTCATCGTCCAGTCCGGCATCCGGGAGCTGGTCCGCTGGTACCGGGAATACCAGGCCGGGGACGGGGCGATGCCGCCGTTGCGGCACGCCGACCTGTTCGGCACCGCGCCGCGGCAGCTGACCAGCACCATCACGCTGCAGCAGACCGTGTCGCTGGTCCGGATGGCCGTCGACACCTGCGAGCGGCGGCTCGAGAGCATGCTCGGCGAGAGCCTGGAGACCCCCGGCGCCCGGGAGATGCTGCTGCGTTACGCCCGCGAGGTGGCCTTCGCCGCCGCCGAGGTCTACGCCCGGGCGGCCGAGACCCGCGGCGCCTGGGACGCCCGGCTCGAAAGCCTCGTCGTCGACGCCGTGGTGCGCGGCGACGGCTCCGACGCCCTGGCGTCGCAGGCGTCGGCGCTGTCGTGGGAGGCCGACCGGCCCACGACGGTGGTCGTCGCCGAGCCGGACCTCGCCGAGGCCAGCCCGGCCCTGTGGCGGCGGACGGCCCGCGATCACGACGCCGAGATCATCACCGGCCGCCAGGGCGCCCGGCTGGTGGCCCTCATCGGCGGCCCCGAGGACCCGTTGCCGGTGGTGCGGGCGCTGCTGCCGCTGCTCGGCGAGGGGCCGGTCGTGGTCGGCCCCACCAGCCCCGGGCTGGCGGCGGCCGGCCGGTCCGCCCGGGCCGCGCTGTCGGGGATCGCCGCCGCGGTGGCCTGGCCCGAGGCGCCCCGCCCCGTCCTCGCCTCCGCGCTGCTGGCCGAGCGCGTTCTCGCCGGTGACGAGTCGGCGGGCCGCGCCCTGGTGGACCTCGTCCACCGGCCGCTGGCCGAGGCCGGGGACCTGCTCGCCACGGTGTCGGCGTACCTCGCCCACGGCGGGACGCTCGAGGCCACCGCCCGGCAGCTGTTCGTCCACCCGAACACCGTCCGGTACCGGCTCGGCCGGGTCGCCGAGCTCACCGGGCTGCGTCCGGCCGATCCCCGCGACCGGTGGACGCTGCAGGTGGCGGTCGCGCTGGGCCGGCTGCGGGCGGGACCGACCCCTTTGTAGCCTTCCTCCAAACGCGGACCGGAAGAATCGTCGCGACCGGAGCCAACACGGGCCGTCGTCGTCGGTCACTGTGTCGGGGTGCTCGTCGTCGTCTGCCCCGGCCAGGGCTCCCAGACCCCGGGGTTCCTGGCGCCGTGGCTGGAACTGCCGGGCTTCGGCGACCGGATGACCTGGTTGTCGGCCGTCGCAGGACTGGACCTCGTGGCCCACGGCACCACCTCCGACGCCGACACCATTCGGGACACCGCGGTCGCCCAGCCGCTCATCGTCGCCGCCGGCCTGGTGTCCCTGCTCGAGCTGTTCCCCCATCCCGCCGACGCCTTCCGCCGCATCACCGCCGGGGGCGGCCACTCCGTCGGCGAGATCACCGCCGCCGCGGCGGCCGGCGTCATGACGGCCGAGCAGGCCATGGTGTTCGTCCGCGAGCGCGGCCGGGCGATGGCCGGGGCCAGCGCGGCGACGCCGACGGGGATGAGCGCGGTGGTGGGCGGGGATCCGGACGAGGTCGACCGGGCGGTCGAGGCGGCGGGCCTCGACGTCGCCAACCGCAACGGCCCCGGCCAGGTGGTCGCCGCCGGGCCGCTGGAGGCCCTCGAGAAGTTGGCCGCGAACCCCCCGGGCCGGGCCCGGGTCATCCCGTTGCAGGTCGCCGGGGCCTTCCACACCCGCTTCATGGCGCCGGCGGTCGCGGTCCTCGAGCGCTACGCCCGGGCGCTCACCACGCACGACCCGCGGTCCCGTCTGGTGTCGAACGCGGACGGCACGGTCGTCCACGACGGGCGCGAGGTGCTCCGCCGGCTCGTCGCCCAGGTCGCCCGCCCGGTGCGGTGGGACCTGTGCCTGGAGACGTTCCGTGACCTCGGGGTGACCGGCCTCATCGAGATCCCGCCCGCGGGCACTCTGGCCAACCTGGCGAAGCGGGCCCTGCCGGGCGTCGACGTGGTGGCGCTGCGCTCCCCGGACGACCTGCCGGCGGCCTCCGCCCTGGTCAAGGAGCACGGCCGCAGCAGCCCGCTGGCCCTCAACCCCACGTGGCGGCTCGTCGTGAGTCCGGCGAAGGGTGTCGTCGCGGTCCCCGCCGGTGTCGTCGAGGGGGGCGACGTGCCGCCCGGGCACGTGGTGGCGACGGTCTCGGGATTGCGGGACCGTCACGAGGTGACGGCCGTGCACGGCGGCACGGTCGTCGAGTGGCTGGTCCACGACGGCGACCCGGTCTCCCCCGGCCAGCCCCTGCTCCGGCTGCACCCCGCCGCCGGCGACACCCCGGGAGGACGCGGATGACCGCCCAGATCACCCCGCCGGCCGGCGCCGGTCACGCCCGGCTGCTCGGCGTCGGCGCCTACCAGCCCGCCCGGGTCATCACGAACGAGGAGGTCGTCACCTGGATCGACTCCTCCGACGAGTGGATCCGGGAGCGCTCCGGCGTCGTCACCCGGCACTGGGCCCGCGAGGACGAGACGGTCGTCGACATGTCGCTGCCCGCGTGCACCCAGGCCCTCGAGCACGCGGGCCTCACGGCAGCCGACGTCGACGCCGTCCTGGTGTCGACCGTCACGTGGCCGTATCAGACCCCCTCGGCGGCCGCGGTGCTGACCGAGCGTCTCGGCGCCACGCCCGCCGCCGCCTTCGACATCTCGGCGGCGTGTGCGGGGTTCTGCTACGGCGTGTCCCTGGCACACGACATGGTCCGCGGCGGCAGTGCCCGGCACGTCCTCGTCGTGGGGGTCGAGAAGCTGTCGGAGTTCACCGACACCCGCGACCGGTCGACGTCGTTCCTGTTCGGCGATGCCGCTGGGGCGGTGGTCGTCGGCCCGAGCGACGCCCCGGGGATCGGACCGACGATCTGGGGCAGCGACGGCGCGCAGTGGCAGACCATCCGAAACCGGCAGGCATGGACGGAGTTGCGCACCGGCGACGGCACGCGGGTCGAGGGGCCGTGGCCGGCGCTGGAGATGGCGGGCCCCACGGTCTTCCGGTGGGCGGTGTGGCAGATGGCACCGGTCGCCGCGAAGGCGCTGGAGGCCGCGGGGATCCGCGCCGACCAGCTCGACGCCTTCATCCCCCACCAGGCGAACGTCCGCATCATCGACGCGATGATCAAAGAACTCGAGCTGCCGGACACCGTGCCGGTCGCCCGCGACATCGCGCGGTCCGGCAACACGTCCGCGGCCTCGGTGCCGCTGGCCATGCGCCGGATGCTCGACGAGGGCACGGTCCGGGCGGGCGGCCTGGCGCTGTGCATCGGCTTCGGCGCCGGGCTCGTGTACGGCGCCCAGGTCGTCCGGTTGCCCTGACCCGACCGGGTGCTCCACGCTCGCCCACCGCACCCGCTGCCCATCCGTCCGCCGGCACCCGCCGCCGGACCGTCCCGAGAGGAAGACCGACATGGCCACCGAGCAGGAGATCCACGCCGGCCTCGCCGAGATCGTGCACGAGGAGACCGGCGTGGCCGTCGACGCGGTCGAGCCGTCGAAGTCGTTCACCGACGACCTCGACATCGACTCGCTGTCCATGATGTCGATCGTCGTCAACGCCGAGGAGCGCTTCGGCATCCGCATCCCCGACGAGGACGTCAAGAACCTCGCCACCGTCCAGGACGCCGTGTCGTACATCGCCCAGGCCCAGAGCTGACCCGGAGCTGACGGGGCGTCGGGGCCCGGGGGTCGGCCGCTCACCGTCACCCGCCCCGGCGGGCGCCGACGCCGCCGGGCCACCGTCGAGGAGTCGCAGGAGTCGCCATGAGCACGTCCGTCGTCGTCACCGGCCTGGGGGCCACCACTCCCCTGGGCGGGGACGTCCCCACCACCTGGGCCGCCGCCCTGGCCGGCACGAGCACCGCCGGGCCGTGGCGGGGACCGTGGGTGGCCGAGTGGCAGGGCGAGTCCGCGCTGCCCGTCGGGTTCGGCTGCCAGCTCGCCGTGCCCGCCGAGGAGGTCCTCGAGCGGGTGCAGACCCGGCGGCTGGACCTCTCGGGGCAGTACGCCCTGGTCGCCGCCCGCGAGGCATGGGCGCACGCGGGGCTGGGCGCCGCGGGCTCGGTCGACTCCGAGCGCCTCGGCGTGGTCGTCGGCAGCGGCATCGGCGGGATCTCGACCACCCTGGCTGCGTACGACACCCTGCGCAGCCGGGGCGCCCGACGCGTCCACCCGCTGACCGTCCCGATGCTCATGCCGAACGGCCCGGCGGCGGCCATCTCGATCGAGCTCGGGGCGCGGGCCGGCACCCACACCCCGGTGAGCGCGTGCGCCACCGGGGCCGAGGCCATCGCCGCCGGCGCCGACATGATCAGGTCCGGGCGTGCCGACGTCGTCGTCGCGGGCGGCACCGAGGCGGCGATCACCCCGCTGTGCATCGCCGGGTTCGCCGCCATGCAGGCGCTCAGCACCCGCGAGGAGGAGCCCGGGCGGGCCAGCCGACCGTACGACACCGGCCGGGACGGTTTCGTGCTCGGCGAGGGCGGCGCCGTCGTCGTCCTGGAGTCCGCGGCGCACGCCGCCGCCCGCGGCGCGACCGTATACGCGGAGCTGCTGGGTGCGGGGGTGTCGTCCGACGCCCACCACATCGCCGCGCCCGAGCCGGACGGCTCCGGCGCCGCGGCGGCCATGACGGCGGCCCTGCGCCGCGCCGGGGTCGCCCCCGCGGACGTCCACCACATCAACGCCCACGCCACGTCCACCCCGATCGGCGACGTGGCCGAGGCCGCCGCGATCCGGCTGGCGCTCGGCCCGGCCGCGGACCGGGTGGCGGTGTCGGCGACCAAGTCGATGACCGGGCACCTGCTCGGCGCCGCCGGCGCGCTCGAGGCGGTCCTCACGATCCTCGCGCTGCGGGACCGGCTGGCCCCGCCCACCGTCAACCTCGACGAGCTCGACCCGGCCGTCGACCTCGACGTCGTCGGCAAGGACCCGCGGCCCCTGAGCGGGGACGGAGGGGGCCGCGTCCTCGGCCTCAACAACTCCTTCGGGTTCGGCGGTCACAACGTCGCCCTGCTGTTCGGGAGCCGGTGATGGCCGCCACCGTCCCCGCCGCCGCGTCGGCCGAGAGGCTCACCATGACCACGCCGCCCGAGCCGATCGATCCGTCCCCGGCGCCCGGCGGACCGCCGCCCGATCCCCGGGACCCACGGCCCCGGCTCCGGACCTTCGCGGACCCGGGGTCGGTCGCCCCGCTCCACGAGCCGGACGACTCCGGGGTGCTCGCGGCCCGCGTCCTCGTGGCCGGCGTACCCGCGGTCGCCTTCGCCTCCGACGCCCGCCACCAGGGCGGCGCCATGGGCGCCGAGGGCTGCCGCCACATCGTCGAGGCCTACGACCGGGCGCTGGCGGACGACGTCCCGATCGTCGGGATCTGGCACTCCGGCGGCGCGCGGTTGGCCGAGGGCGTCGTGAGCCTGGACGCCGTCGGCCGGGTGTTCGCCGCGATGACCCGGGCGTCCGGGCGGATACCCCAGATCAGCGTCGTCGTGGCGGCCGCCGCCGGAGGGGCGGCCTACGGGCCGGCGCTGACCGACGTCGTGGTCCTCGGCCCCGAGGGCCGGGTCTTCGTCACCGGCCCGGACGTGGTGCGCTCGGTGACCGGCGAGGCGGTCGACGCGCTGCGCCTCGGCGGGCCGGAGCCGCACGGCCGGCGCTCGGGCGTGGTGCACGTCGTCACGGAGACCACCGAGGAGGCCTACGAGCGCGGGCGGCGTCTGGTCACGCTCCTGGGGGCGCCGGGGCGGGTCGACCCGCGGGCGGTCGAGGACCGCGACCTGGGCCGGCACCTGCCGGAGTCCGCGAAGCGCGCGTACGACGTCCACCCGGTCGTCGACGGGCTGCTGGACTCCCCCGGCCTCGAGCTGCACCCGCGGTGGGCGCCGAACATCGTGACGACCCTGGGCCGACTGGGGGGCGGATCGGTCGGGGTGGTGGCCAACAACCCGATGCGCCTCGGCGGGTGCCTGGACTCGGCGTCGGCCGAGAAGGCGGCCCGCTTCGTCCGGATGTGCGACGCCTTCGGAATCCCGCTGCTGGTCCTCGTCGACGTGCCCGGGTACCTGCCGGGCGTCGGGCAGGAGTGGGACGGGGTGGTCCGGCGCGGCGCCAAGCTGCTGCACGCGTTCTCCGAGTGCTCGGTGCCGCGGGTCACCCTCGTCATGCGCAAGGCCTACGGCGGGGCGTACATCGCCATGAACGCCCGGTCGCTCGGGGCCACCCGGGTGCTGGCGTGGCCGACCGCCGAGGTCGCCGTCATGGGAGCCGTCGCGGCCGTGCGGATCCTCCACCGCCGGCGCCTCGCCGAGGTCCCCGAGGACGCCCGCGCGACCGTCGAGCAGGAGCTGGCGGTCGAGCACGAGCGGCTGGCGGGCGGGCTGGACCGGGCGATCGAGATCGGCGTCGTCGACGAGGTCGTCGAGCCGGTCGGCACCCGGGTTGCCCTGGCGAGCGCCGTCGCCGAGGCCCCGGCCGCCCGCGGCGCCCACGGCAACATCCCGCTGTAGGACGCTCGCTCCCCGGACGTGTGGGTGGTTACGACCCCGGAGGACGCCCGCCCCCCGGACGTGTGGGTGGTTACGACCCCGGAGGACGCC
>Ga0224723_1002452_pt1 | contig 10240 bp, 8 predicted proteins | sample Balambano_FR2_Me_FD_161647 | JGI IMG/M metagenome (GOLD analysis project Ga0224723, IMG submission 161647) | Freshwater sediment microbial communities from Lake Towuti, South Sulawesi, Indonesia - Balambano_FR2_MetaG | ecosystem: Environmental > Aquatic > Freshwater > Lake > Sediment | place... | reverse complement strand
TGGCGGCAATTGCCATGCCCGCCACTACGATCTGCATTGGATCACCGACGGCGGCAACCACCGTAAATGGGTCACTGTCAAGCTGCGCCTGCTGCAAGCCTGCCTGGACAATCGCCCACTTTTGAGCATGATTGCAGGTCGGATGGCTGCTGTTCACTTTGCCTGCGGCGTTCCAGCCCAGTCCGGTGAGCACTGCCAGAGCGGTTGTGGTGCCCCCGACAACGCATTCGCCCAAAATCAAGTAGCGGGCAGGCGTTTGCTTCGCCAGCTTTTCGCCCCACCGCCAGCCCTGCTGAAACAGGTGACGCACGGTGTCAAGGCTGAGGGCGTTCCCCTGGCTGAGACAGTGAGCAGGCGCGCCGCCCAGGTCAACACAAGGAATCGACGGCGGGTGCAGCAGTCCGGCGTTTAACAGCAGCAGGGGAATTTGCTGCTCAGCAATTACTGCGCGACTGATCAACACAGGCGAGGCTCCAGCGACCAGCGGCGGCAGCGGGTGCTTGGGGTGAGCCTGCACCCCAGCGTAGAGAAATTCTGCATCTGCAATCGCTGTGTACTGGCGATCGATCGGTGTGGCTCCGGCGGCTGAGATGCCAGGAAGCAATCCGGTCGCAGTGAACCCCAGCACACAGACAAACTGGGGAGCCTGTCCCTGAAACCGCGTCAGCCACTGCTGGTTCAAGTCAGGCTGCGTGTAGACGCGAATCATCGCTGCCATTGGTTCAGGGTTCCTCCATCAAAACCTGCACCCACTGAGGCGGATCGGGAATTGGATTGCCGACTCGTTCAAGCAACAGCCAGGCGGCAAGATGCACGGTAAACAAATAGACAAAATCGCTCAGGATGATCAGCCCTACGGTGACAAGCTGAACGATCGTCAGATCCGGCTGACCGAGCAGCCCAATGCTCAGCAAGCCCCAATCGACCAGCCGCGTCATCGCCCATTCAATCAAATCTGTGATGCGGCTGGTGATATAAACCCACAGATCTTCACCCAGAAACGTCGAGAGCAGCCAGATCCGAAAGAAAAACCCTAGCGTGGCAATCAGCGTTCCCACACTAATCGATGCAAACCAGCGAGATTGCCGCCGCCACATGGCTCCAAGCTGCACGCCCAGCAGCCCGTAGGGCACAAAAAACAGCAGGCTGAGATAGGGTCCCATCAGCACCGACAGCAGCAGCCCTGTGACAAGAGCAGACATCCAGGCAGCACGATGTCCCCAACGCAGATAAACCAGGGCGATCGGCGTGGGAAACAAAATTCGCATCCAGGCACCGATGCTCAGGTAGTAGCTGACCAACCACAGCAGGCTGGCAGTGCTGGCAAGAAAAGCGGTTTCGACCAGGCTCAGGGGCGGCACCGTCGCTTTCACCTGGGGGACGGCTAGCGATGCCTGTTCAGGTGGTTCTCCCTTGACTGGCTGTTCTCTATTTACTGGCTGTTCTCTATTTACTGACTGTTCTCTATTTACTGGCTGTTCTCCCGACGGGGCTGACTCATCGGTTGTTGACCCACTCGCTGGCGACTCTGGATCTGCTTCAGCACGGCTGGGATCAGCCTGGTCATCGGCAAACAAACCACTCATGCAATGCCCAAAAAGATAGCAGATCTACTCTATCGTTATATCTGAAACAGGAGCGGCGACTCGCGCTGAGCAGTTCGCCAACTGGCGTCTTACTGTAGCCATCATCAAACTGTAGCCATCATCAAACGATCGTTGAGACATATTCCCATGACGGTATCTGCCCGTGACTTTTCGAAAGATTTTTTAGCTGATGTTGTCTATTCTGACGAGATGGGTTGCCGATAGCAGAATAGCGATGCTACTCGTGATTATCTGACTTACGCAGTTGAAGCCTTCGCTTGCTTTCAAGACGACAGCAACTGCTATGTCTCTGGCAATTTGTTTATCCATTACGAGCAGGGCAATCCAAACAAGCAGAACAGGCACGACAGCAGAAACAAGCACGATCGCAGCGGCTGGCAGCAAAACTGCGAGAGTTGGGCATTGATCCTGACGCTGTATAGGAGTGGGTTCAGACGGAATCGATGCTTTGAGCGGCGGGAACTGCCTCAGGGACGATCGCCACACCAGGACTGCTTGCCTGCACCACCAGAACCGCACAGGGCGCATGGTGAAGCACATAGTTGCTAACGCTGCCCAGCAGCGCTTCGGTCAGTCCCTTACGTCCTCGTCGTCCCACGATAATCAAGTCTGCACCCCAATCGTGAGCCAACTGGCAAATGCCCTGTCCGGCATCGGTGATCTGGTAATCATATTCAGCCACAATGCCCCGCTGGGTCGCTGACTCACAGTAATGCCGAAGCAGTTCTAAACAAGCGCGACTTTGCTGCTTCAGGTAAAAGGTTTGATTTTCGTATGCCTGATGAAAAAACTGGGGCGACCAGCCCAGCTCACCTGAGAATTGCGGCACGCCTGCGACAGTATTTGTGCTCAGGCAGTGCAACAGCTTTAAGCGACATTCGTGATTTTGAGCCAGCTCTGCGGCTTGTTCAAACACCAGACGACTCAAAGGGGAGTGATCGATCGCTGCCAAAATGCGCTGGAAACTCATTGACTGCTCCTTTCCCAGTCGGAGTGATCAAAAGCTGTCGCCTGGTTGAGCCACTGAAGTTTGATGCTGAGACGCTGCACAGCTCAGCCCTCTGGCAAACAGCGTCACTCAACCCCACGAGCGATTGCCTTTAAGCTACCGCAATCTTTCGGGGGTGCGATCGTTTTGCAACAGATGCTCACAATTTGCCGATGCTCAGCGAATTGAACATCAGAAACAGCTTTGGTTTTTCAGACCAGCAGCCGCTCTAGCGCATTGATATCAGGGATATTGAGAATATCTCGATCGCGAGAAATTAGCCCTTTGCGCTCAAGCTTACTGAGAACACGCGTCACAGTTTCTCGCGCCAGCCCGCTGAGGCTGCTCAGCTCGCGATGCGGTAGATTGGGAATTTCAATGCCTTGATTGCCCTGTTTGCCCTGACCGTCAGCCAGAAATAGCAGGATGTCTGCGACACGCGAAACACTGTCTGACTCGCGCAGGCGCAGCCGTCGGTTGACCTGCCGCAGCCGTCGCGCCATCAGTTGCGCCAGCCGAATGCCCGCCTGCGCCTCGGTGTTGAGCAACTGCACAAAATCTTGAGCTGGCATGTTGCCGATGACCGTTGAGGCGAGCGTGATCACGTCAGTCGATCGCGGCACCTCATCAAGCGGAGCCATTTCACCAAATAGTTCCCCTTTTCCCAAAATATTCAGCGTGACTTCTTTGCCATCCATGTTGTAGGTGCGAATTTTTACCCAACCTTCCAGAATGAAATAGACAGAGCTTCCCCAATCATTCTCAAGCAAAATAACCTGGTTGGGAGGATGGCTGCGAGTCACAACATGGGCTGTCGCTTTGTCCACGACCGTTTCGGATAAACCCTTAAAGAAGGGCGCAGAGCGGATTAGTGCGTTGTTACGGATTTCACGAGGGTTATACCGGTCTTCCATGGGGTCATGGTACTCGAACTCGAGTTGGACAAATCACATTCAGGTCACTGGGAATAAAGCGGAAATTCCAGACCACACGGGCGGCTGACCCAGATACAAATCGCTTGACCTGTCAAGCTGACAACATTAAATTGCTGAATGCTCTCACAGGTTTAGAAGAAATATTAAACCATATCGCCTCGAAACAACAGAAATTGTGGGTTAAAGGTCAAGCACCACAGGAGAGAACCCGACAAGCAAATTGCATTCTGACAGAAACTGGAACCATTTAGCAGCTGTTTGCCCAAGTGGCATTTGTCCCCGATCGCCGCGAGGGCAGCGCGCTGAGCAGAGAATAAACTTCTCTTTGCCGCAGTGCATTCTGCCCTGTCAGGTTGTCTTTAGTTTAACGTTGAAGCTAAGTTTTTGAGGTTAGAAAGGAAGATGTTCTGGCGGTGTGAGGTCGGGCTGGGCGATCGATCCACTCTGACTGAGCGCGTTGGGGATGGCTGTAAGGTCAGACCGCGCGTCAGACTGGGACAGCGAGTCAGACGAATCGATCGGCACCGATAGCGCCCCATCGGGCAGCGGTTGGTGGGTCAGCCAAGCCAGTCCACCGACGGCTCCTGCCATCAGCGTCACATAGCCGACATAAAGGTGGACAGGGCGCAGAAAATCTGGTGAACGGTCGGAGCGCATCCACGAGGGAACCACCGCCTGCATCAGATCGGGGGCAGGCAAAGATGCAGCTAGCTCGATTCCGTTTAAGCCCAGCGCGTTGCCAACCTGGCGAATAAAGCTGCGGGTAAACACGTCTTCGGGCAGACAATCAATTTCTCCGGCTTCCAGCGCTTTGAGCTGATGCATGGGAATTCGCGTTTGGTTGTGCAGTTGCTCAAATGACACCGATCGCGCCTGTCGAACTCGGCGGAGCTGCTGTCCAATTTGCCTCATGGCAGCTTCGCGCTGTTGGGCGAGCGGTGATGCCGGGGCTGACTTGGGCTTGCTTGTTGCGCTTGCTGTCGATTTTGCAGCGACTGGCGCAGGTGCTGTATCTTCAGGCGACACAGGTTCAACGGTCCACTGCTCACAGTCTGCCACCAGGGATTCATCAAACGGATTGTCAATCGGCTCAGCCCATGCCTGCTCGATGGCGGTAGCGGGCGGGACGATCGCCGCTGGTGTCGGAGCCTGTGAGTCGTGCGGCTGTCTCACCAACTGCCGGAGCGCCAGCCGAATGGCTTCTCGACCCACTGCCTTAATCAAGTGCTGAAATCGATCGGCAGCTTCTGAGCTTTTTTGTGCGCCTGTCACTGCACGGCGATAAATTTCACTGCGATGAAGTTCTGCTTCGATCTGAACAAAGAGTGACCGCAGATCTTCGGGAGAAATGGCGATCTTGCCGGTTGCAACGTCTTCTAAGCAGTAAGTAGAGGTTCCTGTCACGATAGTGTCTCCGTGCTTGCGCCAACAGCGAATGAGTGTGCCTGGAAAATCGAGCAGTCTGACCAACCGGGTCAGCAGGCATCTGCTCTTGCAGGTCTGCTCGATCTGCCTTATATGCCAAAGGCATGAAACCGCTGACCTGCTCTGGTTCCACAAGCAGGGTCAACAGTCGCATCGACATCGCACTCAGATGGTCTTAACAAGATCTTCATTCTGCGACTGGCAGGAATTTCCGGAAGGACAGCAGAAAAACTGACCCTAAGACATAGACAAAAGGGTAGGTTCAAAGTAAGCCGCTAAGCGAACTGACAAAATTCGTGGATGGCTTGCCAGATGGCATCCAACCCACTGCTCAGGCTGTGGTCGCTGTCTAGCTCGATCAGCCGCACCCAGGGGCGATCGATCGCATACTTGCGGCTGGCTTGGATGGGAATCACTTCATCTGTCCGCCCATGCAGCATCAGAGTTGGCACCGGGCGCTGTAGCTGCGCTTCGTCGTAGCCTTGAGCGTCGGTGACAAAGCGGTAGTGCAGCGGCAGCAGTTGCTGTTCGCCATAGTGGTAGATGGAGAGCCACTGACTCGCCTGCCAGCGCTGCACCTGGTCTCCTAATTGCGGCAGCCAGTGAGCCAGAAACTGAAATGCCGGAGCCAGCAGCACCAGACGCGTCACCTGTGGCTGTCGATCGCCGACCCAGGCTGCCGTTAGCCCGCCAAAGCTAGAGCCAATGAGTGTCACCGACCCGGACACCGCAGATAACAAAGCTGCAACCTGCTGAATCTGTCGCGTCAGCGTCAGGTGGGCAAAATCGGGTTGGTTTAAGTCGGGAATGACCAGCGGCACACCGATCGAGCCAAAGCGATCGGCTAAGACGGTTGCCTTGGCTGAGCGAGGACTCGACGCAAAGCCATGCAGGTAAACGAATGTTTCCATGTTTCCTCAAAAGTCCCTTTCGGCAAACAATTCCCGATATATTGAGCGTATGGGAATTACCCTCACTCTCGACTCCTCTCTCGCGTGTCTATGCCTCATTCTCTCGCCGAACAGGTTGTCCTCATCACTGGTGCATCTTATGGGATTGGGGCAGGGCTAGCGCGAACGATCGCTCAGCGGTATCGAGGAATTCGCCTGATTTTAGCGGCGCGGAGCGTTGAAAAGCTAGAAGCAGTGGCGAGCGATTGCCGCGCTGCTGGGGCAGAGGTGCTGGTGGTGCCAACAGACATGACTCAGACCGACCAGGTGCGAGCGCTGGCAGAAACCGCAGTACAAAAGTTTGAGCGAGTTGATGCGCTGGTCAACAACGCTGGCTATGGGCAAATGGGTCCGATCGAGCTGATTCCCGCAGATGCAACGCAGCGGCAGTTTCAGGTCAACCTGCTCGGACCTTTAACGCTGATTCGTGCCTTGATCCCGGTGATGCGAAATCAGGGCAGCGGACGCATTATCAACATCAGTTCGCTGGGCGGACGCATGGCATTTCCCTTTGGCGGACTTTACAGCGCCTCGAAGTTTGCTCTGGAAGGGTTGAGCGATGCTCTGCGTATGGAGCTAGCGCCGTTTAATATTCACGTCAGCGTCGTGGAGCCGGGTCCTGTCAAAACCGAGTTTTTTGCCGTTGCCAATCAGCAGGTTGAGATGGCAATCGCCAACCCCCAAAACACACCCTATCGCGCTGCTTTCGCCAAGCTCGAACACCTCGATCGCCAGGTTGACAGCCGCGCCTGGAGCTGTGAACAAGTGGCAACTGTGATCATCCGTGCGCTCAACGATCGCCACCCGCGTCCCCGCTATATTGCTGCAACGGGCGGCGAAATGCTGATCTTTTTGATGACCAAACTGCTGCCCACCCGCCTGGTAGATGCGTTCTGGCAGCGCTTCTATGGCATTCATCTGGTTGCTCAAGAATGGCAGAGCAGTCAAAAGCAGGCGTGACGATCGCAGTTATGGACGAACACTAGCCATGCCACACATTTGGCGATTGGGTGCTTTCGCGTTTGCACTGTAGCGCAAATAATTTTGCAGCAAATCGCAGCCCAGTGTCAGCAGCCCCTGCAAATCGTAGAGTGACCACAAGCTGGCGACACCTCGATCGCAAGCAGTGACCATTCGTTGTCCATCAGGGCTAAAGCTGACGGAATTGACTTCGCCCTGATACCCTTCAAACTCTTGCAGCAGGTTTCCTGATAGGTGCCACAGTTGAACAGCGCCACCCTTTAGCGCCGCGGCAATCTGCTGTCCGTCGGGGCTAAAACTCACGCTGTTGACTTCGCCCCTTTGCTGTCTGCTCGTCCATAGGAAATGAACGCATCCTGAAACGCCTGCATTGTACTTCCTTGACAAAAATAGCCCTGACAGCACGATAGCTTCTTTTGAGCTGGAGACAGCGGGATGTTAAGGATGCTCAACTAAACAAAAGCTTGAGCGTATGTAAGACACAGGCGATCGACAGCCCAGCCGCCCTGCCCAGACATCGCCTGTGACTGAACACTGACACTGAACGTTGCCCTGGAGTCGCTACCTCAAGCACAATCGTTCTCTGGGTTCTTGCTGTGGACTCTGAAGCAGAATCGCTTCATCATAGAAGATTCCCTTTACCGTCGGGGCAGACTGCTGTTTAAGACGGTTTCTAGTGATATGGATCTGCTCGAGTATCAAGCGAAAGAACTGTTTCGTCAGGCTGGAATTCCGGTTTTACCGTCACAGCGCATCGACCACTGCAAAGACCTCAAAGGGTTAAAGATTCCTTACCCGATTGTGCTGAAATCGCAGGTTTATGCGGGGGGACGCGGCAAAGCAGGCGGGATCAAGTTTGTCGAAAACACGATCGATGCGGTAGCGGTGGCACAGGCAATTTTTAACCTGCCGATTATGGGACAGTATCCCGAAGTGTTGCTGGCAGAAGCAAAGTATGACGCGGAACGTGAGCTTTATCTGGCAGTTGTTTTAGACGGATCGTCGCGCCGCCCGCTGCTGCTCGGCTCTCAGCAGGGAGGAACCGACGTTGAGTTAACAATTCAGCAGATTCAGCAGGTTGTCGTTGACCAGGAATTTTCGCCGTTTTATGCGCGGCGATTAGCGCTCAATATGGGGCTGCGGGGCGAGCTGATTCAGTCGGTTGCTGCGATCGTCGAAAAGATGTATTGCTTGTTTGTGCAAAAAGACCTCGATCTCGTTGAAATCAATCCGCTGGCGGTCAGTCTGACCGGCAATTTGATGGCGCTCGACGGCAAAATCACTGCCAACGATGATGCTTTAGGGCGACATGCCGACCTGGCAGCGTTACGCGCGCAGATGCCCCTGCGCACGCGCACCCGCAGCGCTTTTTCTAATCTGAATTTGGTAGAACTCGAAGGCAATATTGGCGTTTTGTGCAACGGAGCGGGGCTGACGCTGGCAACGATCGATCTGATTCACAAAGCAGGCGGTAAATCTGCTGGATTTGTCAATCTGGGACGGGAGTGCTGCTACAATTTGCCTTCTACCCAGTTTCAGGAGCACATTGAGTCCGGGTTAGAACGAATTGCCCAAGCTCGAGGGCTAAAGGTAATTCTGGTCAACATTTTGGGCAGCGTTGTTTCCTGCCTTCAGGTCGCAAAAGCGATCGTTAGCTATCTCCAGCGTCAGCCCTACAACCATCGGGTTCCCTTGCTGGTGCTGCGGCTGGCGGGCAGCGACTTTGAGCCAGCCAAAGCGCAATTGGCGGCGATCGATGTGCCTGTGTTTGACGCGCTGGATGAAGCAATCACACAGGCGGTGGCGCTGGGTAAATCCAGGCTGGTATGAGCGTCTGCGCCGCCGATAGAACTCAACTGGAATTGCAAATTGAAATGATGAGCTTCACGTCTGACAGTAAGGTTTTAATTCAGGGGATCACTGAGTCGCTGGGGTTGATTTATGCCTCGCGCATGATAGACTACGGCACGCAGCTTGTGGCAGGCGTGAGTCCGGGGCACGGAGGACAGGAAGTTCACGGTGTTCCGGTCTTTGACATGGTGGAACAGGCAATTGCCAGCGTCAGTGAAATTCACACGACTGTGATTCTGGTGCAGCCCTATCTGGTTTTGGATGCAGCGCTGGAATCGATCGCCGCAGGCATTCGCCAGCTCATTCTGCTCACCGAAGGCGTACCACCGCTGGACATGGTACATCTCAGCCGCAAAGCAGAAGCAACCGAAACGCTGGTGGTGGGCCCAAATTCACCGGGAATTATCGTACCGGGACAACTGCTGCTGGGAACTCATCCCCCAGAGTTTTATTGCCCCGGCGCAGTCGGATTAATTAGCCGCTGCGGCACGCTGACCTATGAAGTTGCACTGGAGCTAACCCGCGCCGGATTTGGACAATCGATTAGCGTTGGCATCGGCGGTGATCGCATGATTGGCTCTTCGCTACAGCAGTGGCTGCAAATTCTCGATGAAGATGAGCAAACCGAAGTGATTGTGCTGGTAGGTGAAATCGGCGGAGACAGCGAGGAAGCAGCAGCCCAGTACATCGCTGAAGCGATCGATAAACCGGTGATTGCCTATATCGCAGGTCGCACAGTTCTCAAAGACTCAGCGATCACTCATGCCGGAGCGGTGATTGCGTCGCAGGTCGCAGATTTGAGCACTGACATCGGCACCGCAGAGAGCAAGATTGCTGCCTTTAAGCAAGCAAAAGTGTTAGTGGCTGAGCGTCCTTCCCAAATTCCTGACCTGGTGAAGAAAGCGCTTCAGGCAACCGCTAAAAAAGGAAATTAGAGGCTGGGAGTTTCGCAAATTTAATCTGCGGTTCTGCTGGTCAACGGCAGCGCCTCGGTGACATGCGCAAAGTGCGAGGTCGGCGCATAAGGTTGATGCAGACGAATTAGCTGCGCCAGCGTTTTCTTGAGCTGGGTTCGCGGCACGATCGCATCAACAAAGCCGTGATTAAGCAAATATTCCGCAGTCTGGAAATCGTCGGGCAGCTTTTCGTGCAGGGTTTGCTCGACCACACGTCGTCCGGCAAAGGCGATCGTTGCCTGGGGTTCGGCAATGATAATGTCTCCCAGCATCGCAAAGCTGGCTGTCACACCGCCCGTGGTGGGGTGCGTCAGGATCGGGATGTAGAGCAGGCTGGCAGCCCGATGGCGCTCTAATGCCGCTGAGATCTTTGCCATCTGCATCAGGCTCAGCATCCCTTCTTGCATCCGAGCACCGCCAGAGGCGCAGACAATCAGGGCGGGCAGACGTTCTCTGGTTGCCCGTTCGACCAGTCGCGTCAGTTTTTCGCCGACGACTGACCCCATACTGCCGCCCATAAAGCGGAAATCCATGACACCCAGCGCAA
>Ga0224723_1002451_pt1 | contig 10240 bp, 12 predicted proteins | sample Balambano_FR2_Me_FD_161647 | JGI IMG/M metagenome (GOLD analysis project Ga0224723, IMG submission 161647) | Freshwater sediment microbial communities from Lake Towuti, South Sulawesi, Indonesia - Balambano_FR2_MetaG | ecosystem: Environmental > Aquatic > Freshwater > Lake > Sediment | place... | reverse complement strand
CCCTCTCACCATCCCACTACTTCACCCTCCCAGCCCCGCCACCAGCGCTGCCGAATCCGCCACGGCCCCAAACACGCCGCCTTGCATCGTGACCATCTTCAGAGCGGCCAGGTGGTTGCCGTAGTCCGTTGCGCCGGTGCAGTCAGAGAGGATCAGGCACTCGTAGCCCCGGTCGTTGGCGTCGCGCATGGTGGTGTGGACGCAGACATCGGTAGTAATGCCGGTCAGGATAATGTTGCGGATGCCCTTGCCTTTAAGGATTAAATCGAGATCGGTGGCGTAGAAGGAGCCTTTGCCAGGTTTGTCGATGATTACTTCGCCATCGATGGGGGCCAGTTCGGGGATGATATCCCAACCCGGTTCGCCCCGTACCAGAATGCGCCCGCAGGGGCCAGGGTCGCCAATTCCGGCACCAATTTGCTGCGATCGCCAGCGCTTGTTAGCCGGTAGGTCTGACAAGTCGGGGCGATGGCCTTCGCGGGTGTGGATGATGGTAAACCCCTGCTCCCGCAGCAGGGTCAGCACTCGCTTAATTGGCTCGATGGGAGCGCGGGTGAGAGAAAGGTCGTAGCCCATCTTATCGACATAGCCGCCCTGACCACAGAAGTCGGTCTGCATGTCGATGATGACTAAGGCAGTGTTGTTGGGGCGGAGGTCGCCGTTATAGGGATAGGGGTAGGGGTCAGCGGAGATGTAGCGAGCCATCAGTAAACTCCAAGCCAGCAAAACCACTGCCAGCTTAGCGGGTTATGGGCACTGGGTTATCAGCCCTGCCAGGGAATAGGTCAAGAATTGGTGATGTTAAAAATCATCTCGGTTAGCGATTGCCTCAGCCACTCGCTCTACCACTTCAGCCACAGGTAGCGCTCCCAACTCGCCCTGGGCACGGGTGCGGATATTGAGGCTGTTGGTTTCCACTTCCTTGGCACCCACTACGGCCATAATCGGCACCTTGGCCTTCTCAGCGTTGCGCACCATTTTACCGAGGCGATCGCCACTGCTATCCACCTCTACCCGCACGCTTTTAGCCAGAAGCTGCTCGGCCACCTGCTGGGCAAAGCCAATTTGCTCCTCGGTGACGGGCAGAAGACGCATTTGCACTGGCGCTAGCCAGAGGGGAAAGTCGCCAGCGTACTCCTCAATCAAAATACCAATTAACCGCTCTAGAGAGCCAAAGGGAGCCCGGTGAATCATCACAGGCCGCTGGCGAGAGCCGTCCTCGGCCACGTATTCCAGCTCGAACCGCTCTGGCAGGTTGTAGTCTACCTGCACGGTACCCAGTTGCCACTCCCGATCCAGCGCATCGCGCACGATGAAATCTAGCTTGGGGCCGTAGAAGGCAGCTTCACCAATACCCTCAAAGTGAGTCATACCCAACGTTTCTACCGCCCGACGGATGGCCCCTTCCGCTTTGTTCCAGGCTTCTTCGGAGCCGATATATTTGTCTGAGTTGGGGTCTCGAAAGCTCAGCCGCGCTCGGAATGCCGTATCCAGTTTTAGCGCCCGCAGGGTGGACTGAATCAAATCCACGACTTTGAGAAATTCATCATCCAGTTGCTCTGAGGTGACAAACAGGTGGGCGTCATCCTGTGTAAAGCCACGCACCCGAGTCAGCCCGCCCAGTTCGCCAGACTGCTCGTAACGGTAGACGGTGCCAAACTCCGCCAGCCGCATCGGTAGCTCTCGATAGGAGCGCAAAGTGGACTTAAAAATTTGCACATGGAAGGGGCAGTTCATGGCCTTCAGGACGAAGCCCTCCTCCTCGCTGTCCCCCATCATTGGGAACAGGTCGTCCTTATACTTCTGCCAGTGGCCAGAAGTTTTGAACAAATCTACCCGGCCAATGTGGGGCGTAACCACGGGTTGATAGCCGCGCTTCACCTGTTCCTGCTTGAGGAAGCTCTCCAGGGTTTCTCGGAGAATGGTGCCCTTTGGCGTCCATAGCGGCAGCCCCGGCCCTACATCATCGGCAAAGATAAATAGACCCAATTCCTTACCCAGCTTGCGGTGGTCACGGCGCTTGGCTTCTTCGCGACGGCGCTTGTACTCCTGCAACTGCTCTGGCGTTTCCCAGGCGGTGCCGTAGATGCGCTGAAGCTGGGCGCGTTTTTCATCGCCGCGCCAGTAAGCTCCGGCAACGCTCTCCAGGTCAAAGGCTTTGGGGTTAAGGTCGGCTGTAGTGGCCACGTGAGGGCCAGCACACAAATCCCACCACTCATCCCCCAGGTGATAGAGAGTGATAGGCTCCTCCAAATCTTGCAAAATTTCTAGCTTGTAAGGCTCACCCAGTGCCTCGATGCGACGTTGAGCCTCTTCCCGTGTCACGGTTTCTTGAACAACTGGCAACCTCTTGTTGATGATCTTAATCATCTCTTTTTTAATCGCTTTCAAATCTTGCTCAGTGAAAGGCTCTGGGTTGTCAAAGTCGTAGTAAAACCCATAGTCAATCCACGGGCCAATTGTCACCTGGGCCCTGGGAAAGAGGGTTTGCACCGCCATTGCCATAACATGGGAGAAGGTGTGGCGAATCCGCTTGAGAGTATCTGACTCGCTGGTGCGAGGCAGTGCCATTAGCTGACTGACCGAAGGCTGACTAGCAGGCGGAACAGGCTGGGCAGATTGAGCCATAGGTGGAAAGGAGAGACGCAAAATACAGTCTATGTCAAGTGTAGCGAGTAATGACCAATCCTTAAGGAAGGTCATGGCTGGTTCGGTTATCCTTCGACTAAAGGTGGGAAGGCCGAACCCCAGGGCATAAATGGGGTAACTTAAAATAACAGCACACACTGGGGATCTACCCGCTGTTTTAAGCTATAACGGTTTAAGCAGTAGGGGTACACCTAGCCAATCAGCTAGTTGAAACTCCAAGAGGATCTTTGGTTTTAGTTTCGATAATCGCAATGCTTGACTGTTCTCCGTAATCTTGTGCTATGCTTGCTTCCTAAAGTGCAAGGTGGTTTAAGCGCAAGTTTCAAGTCTGTGCGGGTTAGCCTACCAAGCAAAGTTCTGAAGAGCTTTTTTACAGATAATATGGTTGAAGTAATTGCCGACTTAGCTGTCGTTCACCCCATGGTGAAGTTTCAGCGACAGGTTGAGTCTCTTGTTAAGAAGTCCAAAGTTGTGAAGCCCAGCGACCCAATTTGGAAAATTGCATTCCTTTTTGGGGATGAGTGGGCGCACTGGAAGCAAGAGCTGGAAGAGTTTGATTTTTCCACTCAAGACCCTATCTCCGACCTACTGGCTGTACAGTCGTGGGAAGAAGATTAGACCTCACCAGTCCTAAACCTAGGATTGGCAAGCTGGCCTAGGCCAACGATAGTAAGGGCTAACAGGCCAAAACTTGTTAGCCTGCAATGGCCTGGTTCTTCTACCTCTAGCGTCGTTTCGAGAGGCGTACGGATTTCTTAAATCCATGCTCTTATCACTAAACGATGCCACGGAGCAGGTCAATAAAGAATAAATCAGCCTCTAGATAGACTCCAACGGATTACGTCCTGCCCTTATGGGTTCGACGTAATCTGTTGGGGTTTTTGCTGCTGAGGCAAGCTTAAACCGAAATTTCTGTGGGGGGTGACGGCTTCGTTTCGTAGTACCGGCAGGCGAAGTAACCAACGGTGTAGATCAACGTCGCATCGGTGGCAATGCCAACAATGGCCCCTATAGCAGGCACGGCTTCCACAAAACTCAAGCCCGACTTAACCAGGCCCGATGCTGACGAAGAGAGCAGCCAAATCGCTAAAACTTCGCCCCGGCGATCGCTATTTTCGGGCGAATAGCCGTAAATGGCCGCAATTCGATAGATCATATTGGCCTGGAGTGCGGCTACGGCTCCGATATCCACCAAGGTAAGGGCAAAGGCCACCGGCGGGGCAAAGTTAGTTGCCAAACCCACACCCGCGGCTTTGAGTGCGGTGTCTGCCATTACCCGCTGGGCCAGGGCACGCTGATTTTCCTGGGGGTAATCCTGCCGGAGGGTATCAACTTCCTGCCGCACGGAGTCCACGTTCACCTGCCCCAGGGCGGCCAACAGCCACTTCATCCCAGGCAGCACCGTCAAAGCCTGAATAAAGGGCAGGGTGGCGACTGGGTTAATGACCTTTCCCACCGTAGCGGCGATTGGTTCCAAAAAAGGCTGTAACGGCGAAACGAAAGCATTGCCAGTGGTAGCCGTCATCTCATCCAAAACCGCCACTACAGCACGCATCACTTGGGTGACAGCGCGAATTGTATCTTGAGTATCATCTTGAGTCGGGCCAGAAGAATTAGATGTCACAGCTTAACCCTTAGAGACTTAGGAAACCAACGTTCAAACCATCAGTCAGTAAGAGGTTATCAGAAGTTCACCAATTTTGCCTCGCCTCTTGCTCTGAGAATTGATGGCCCTAGCCGCCTGAATAGGGTAAATATTGAACTCCTGGTAAAGATTGCGAATGAATTCACAGTCAGAGTTCGAGAGCATAATGCGCACGCCCTGGGTAGCTAACTGACGAAACACTTGAGCCAGCCGCACCTGATCATCCACTGTAAAACCATAGCGGTTGTAGTTGGTAAAGCAACTGGTCGAGCTAATGGGATGATAGGGTGGGTCAAAATACACAAAATCCTGGGAGGATAGGGGCCAATCTAGAATAGCCGTGAAGGAAAATTCTTCAATTTTTGTGCCCTGTAAAGCGGCTGATGCGGCTTGCAGCAAATCTGGATCACAAATTGATGGGTTTTTGTAGCGACCCACTGGCACATTAAACTGACCGCGAGAATTTTCTCGATAGAGGCCGTTGTAACAAGTTTTATTGAGATACAGCAAGCGGGCCGCCCGTTCTACCGGATTTGCCAACTTATGCTGTTGCCTAACCTGATAGTAATAGCTGGGGTTGTGACATCGCCTGTGGTGCTCTAGCAAAGCGATTAACTCGGTGGGGCGATCGCGCACACAGCAGTATACATTCACTAACTCCGGGTTAATATCTCCCAAAACTGCGTGACTGGCCCGCCCTATTAGGTGGAAGAAAACCGCGCCACCTCCCAAAAATGGCTCATAGTAGGTAACGCAGGAGGCCGGGAAGAAAGGCTCATACTGGTTCAACAACCGTCCTTTACCACCCGCCCATTTCAGAAAAGGGCGAGCTACCGGCTGCTGATCAACCTTTAGAGCAGTACACCTAGCAGATAACAATACTCAGATACCCAGCGTTAAGATCGCATGTACTTATCCTAATGTCCATTACTATACCAAAGGTGTGCTGAAGCGGCACAACCAATCTGCATACAGCAAGGCATAAAGTTATCCCCACAGATATCACTACAGAGGCATGGAGTGCGCAGAGACTATATTCCAAGTTCTCTGTGTCTCTGTGGTAATCCTCTCCTTATCTAGTAACCCTCTTCTCCATTTGCAGTACCATTGAGCGCATTGCATACCGTCTATCTATGAACGAAGGCGCTTACCAACGCCGCATTAGCTATCGCCTGCTGCTCACGAGCCTGTGGGCTACGCTGCTACTGTTGGCGGTGGAGGCCATTGGAGGATGGGCCAACCAATCGCTGACGCTGCTGGCTGAGGCGCTGCATACCCTAATCGATGGCTTTAGCACCGTTCTGAGTTTGGTGGCTGTAACTTCTCCCCAGCGGCAAATGGGACGCGAGGTCTGGGGGCATGGTCGCTCTGAGGTTGCTGCTACCCTGGTGCTCTGTGCTTTTCTGGGGTTTACTGGCGTCAGCCTGTTGTTAATTGCGCTGCGCCAGATTGTTCAAGCCTTTAGCGGGGTAGACAATCCTTTTCCGGTCACTATCGATCCGCAGGTGCTCCGGTTTACAGCCATCATGGTAATTCTAAATGTGGCCTTTGGCATCTACGCCAGCTACCAGGCCCGCAGCCTTAACAGTCTGGCTCTCAAGCTCAATACCCAGCACTTTTTAGCCGATGCCTGGTTGAGTATTCTAATGGTGGTGGTGTTGCTAGCGATTTGGCAAAATCAGCGCTGGCTTGACCCTACGTTTGCTCTGGTGCTGCTACCGCTGGTGGCCCGCAGTTTGTGGCGCGTGCTGAACGAGCAATTACCCATGCTGCTGCGACCTACTGCGATTGCTCCTGAAGCCATTGCTCACTTGGTCAGCCAAATCGAAGGCGTAACCCGTTGCAAAAGCATTCGGTCGCGGGGAATGGTGGGACGACAGGTTTGGGTTGAGCTACATCTGGCGTTGCATCCTGAATTTATGGAAGCAGCAGATGCGATCGGTGAACAAATTGAGGCGCTGCTGCGAAAGCAATATGGCCCTCTGCGCACTCAGGTCTATGTCGAATCGGCTCGCACCCGCCAAGATGCCTTCCTGGAACTGGAACCCGGCCCATCTCAGTTTCTTCCACCTTTTTAACGGCCAGCCTGCAGCCCCGGAGAAAGGCTTTCGCGGCGGCTATCCGCTGCAAGGGGGCTGTTATGCCGCCGCCGCTTCATAGAGGTAGGTAATAAACTTCTCGTGTGATGTCGGTTTCCAGATTTAATCCAAAATTAATAGCGTCCAAGTTTTCTAGAAGACTATTCATGTACTTAGAGATTGATGACAGACCTACGGACGGCAGCTTTCGGTCTGAGGATGGGGCTAAACAGTTCTGTCGCATTCGGGGCTATCTCGCGACCCCGCGCAACCAGGGACTTAATCTCTTGGATGCTCTCCTCAACTTGTTTGCGGATAATCCTCAATTACCACTGCCACAACCTGAGTAGTTACCTCACGCTAACTTGAACTTGAACACCAACAAATCAAATTTCAGTTACGCCCCACTGCGGACTTGCAGTATAACGATGAAATTGTGCGGCGGCAGACAGCCTCGAACTTCCAACAGATAGCTTCTGTACGGTCGATGTGCATTGGGCTTGTTAGCCTGCGGGAACTTTATATACCCTATTCACCTAATAGAGAAGACTGATAGAGAAGAAACTCACGAATGGCAAAACCTTCGGTTAAGCCGATCGCCCGTGAGTAAGCTTGCTGGGCTTCAGATTTGTACCCCAGTTGCTTCAGTAAATCAGCCTTCAGCGCCCAATAGGGTTGGTAGTTCTTCACAGTTTCGGTCGGCAATGCATTGAGCCGTGCTAAACCCTGATTTAATCCTTTGGCTTTAGCGATCGCCGCCGCATGACTCACTAATGCACCGAGCGTGGGTGAAAGCTGAATTAATCCGTCATATAACAATGCCAGTGCTTCCCAATTAACCTGTTGGGTTACGGCGCGTTGGGCATGGATCGATTGAATCGCAGCTTCAAGCTGAAATCGCCCCAGTTGCTTAAATGTAGCCGCCTGAGCGAGTTCGCGTTCTGCTTCATCGATCATCGGCTGTGACCAAAGCCGAGTATCTTGCTGCAATAGAGGGATGTAAGCACCGTAGACGCGACGAGCATCGCGTCGGGCTTCGCAATAAAGCATCAGGGCAAGTAATCCGCGTGCTTCCGGTTCTTGAGGCATTAACTGAATACATAAACGGACTAACCAAATCGCTTCTTCCACTAATCCTTGATGCCGAGGATCGCCGCCGTCTATCGTTTTCCAAGCATTGGTATAAGCGGCGTAAATCGCTTCTAACACAGCCGCCAGTCGGTCTGGCAATTGTTCTGCTTCTGGCAATTCAAAAGCGATACCAGCATCCCGAATTTTTGCTTTTGCCCTGACCAGGCGTTGGCTCATGGTGGCAGGTGCAACCAGAAACGCAGAAGCAATTTGTGCCGCATTCAGACCGAGCACCGTTTGCAACATCAACGGGGTGTGAATGGTGGGATCAATGGCTGGGTGAGCACAAATGAAGAGTAATTTCAGGCGATCATCGGGAATATTCATCCAGTCAAAAGAGGGGTCAGTTTGCAATTCCAATTCGCTCAGTTTGAAGGTGTTGAGGATTTTATCCTGAACTTGCGAGCGACGTGCTGTGTCAATCAATCGATGTCTCGCCGTGACCAGTAGCCATGCTTCAGGATTTTTGGGAACTCCGATTTCCGTCCAAGTTTTTAAGGCCGTCAGGAAAGCATCGCCGAGAGCATCTTCGGCAGCCGCCACATCTCTTGTTTGGGCTGCCAGATAAGCAACCAATCTGCCATAGGAATTGCGGGCAGCCAATTCTGCCGCTCGACGTGCATCCATCTGTGTTTAACCTCTCGGTGCAGTCTGTTGCCAAGCGGGTAACTGCTCAATCCGACTATACCAAGTGCGAATATGAGGATAGTCTTCCAGGGGGAATCGCCCAGGCACTGCATAGGTTAAGTCACTGGCAACCGAAAAGTCAGCCAACGTCAAGATGGCATTGACTAAGAACTCACGCTCTGCTAGGTGCTGATTCAGGGCGATCGCTTCTGCGTGGAAGCGTTCAGTTGCCGATTGCACGATTTGCAGATCAGGTTCTCCCAATCGCAAGAGAGGCTTGACGAAGTTCTCGTACTGCAAGGGCTGACAGACCTGATACCAGTGGGCAAGTTGCCAACTTTGCCAGCGCATGATGTCCGCCCGAATCTGCGGAACTTCTGGCCAAAGCGGATTGGCAACCTGACTTGCCAAATATTGCATAATCGCGGTTGACTCCCACAAAACAAACTCGCCATCTTGTAAGACTGGAGTGCGTCCCGTTGGATTTAACTGCACAAACTCTGGAGTGCGTTGTTCACCTTTCTGCAAATCGACCAAGCACAGTTCAATCGGTAGTCCTAGATGAATCGCAACGGCATGAACTTTGCGAGTGTTAGGAGAGGGGGGAAAGTAATAGAGTTTCATCAAATAATCTCCTATTCCTGGTTCATGGGTAGCAAAGGACGCACTTCAACGGCGCAATTACTCGCGGCAGGGCAGCGGGCAGCCCAATCTAGAGCAGCATCAAGATCTGGGACATCGATGATAAAAAAGCCACCCAGTTGCTCCTTGGTATCAGCATAGGGACCATCTTGAACATTTCGCTGTCCGTTTTGTAGACGGATAGTTGTGCCTGTATGACTGGGATGGAGTGCTGCACCGCCTGCCATCACTCCCGCCTCAGTTAGGGCTTGTGAGTAAGCGTTGTAGGCGGGCATATGCATTTTTCGGTTAGCAAAGTCTTGCTCAGTCTCGTAAACCAGAATCGCGTATTTCATCAGAGCTTGTCCGTTTTGGGTTTGACCAAAGCACAGAAGTTTTCTCTGCTTCCTACTTCTATGACGAACAAGAGTCTGGCATTTCGACAGGGATTAGTATTTATTTTGAGCAACTTTAAAGTACGCGGGCGGGCGGGCAATTCTATCAAACCAATCACCGATCCGACTAATATCGATTACTTGAGCCAGCTAACGTTCCGGTTGAGCGGCGGCAGACAAACTTGAACTCAACACCAGCGGCTTTCATCCGTCCGCTGCATTTGAATTGTTAGCCCTCTCAAGCTGTAAAGAAGGGTCTCGTGTTGCTAGCCAACGTTCAAAAGACCGATGGCTCTCGCCACTTTGTCTACCTGCTAACAGACCTTCGACACCGACATGTTCATCCAAATCAACCCACTCAATTGCGTATCCATCTCCTAAGAGTTGCCAGTTCTGCCGTTCCTCCTGAGAAGCGTGCAGTAAACGGGGATACCAAGATAGAGGAATAATTAAACTTCGCCCATCAACCAAATCCACAACTAACTTCTCATCTGTCACTCTGATTTGTGCTGCAAGGGGTTCTGTGTCAAGTGTCAAAGTAGTCATGCCAAGCCTCCAACAATGTTTGTTCATATTCCTCTACAAGTCGAGAAATATCATTGAGTTCGTGGTCTTTGAACCCTCGGTTCTTAGCTAAAGAAACAGGACTCAGCCAAAACTTAACCAACTGTCGATCTCGCTTAACATGAATATGAGCAGGTTCACCTCTATCAGAGCTGAAAAAGATGAAACTGTAGGGACCGACCTGGAGAACTGTAGGCATTGGTGAGGATACTGCTTATCTGTTCTCAGTTTAACCTGCCGGTATGTTTATAAATTAGTACCCTACAAGTAGCCCTTAAAGATCGCCCTACGGATGAACTTGAAGATACTTGATTTTGAACTCTGACAGACGAGCTTGATATACAGTCCCAACCGAGGACTTGAGGGCTAACGGTGAAGTTGTGCGGCGGCAGACAACCTTAGACGGCGTTGCATAATTGAGAGATGAATTAGGGTAATCTGCGATGCAATGTCCGGAATGTGGAGCCAAGCATATCCGTAAGAATGGTAAAAGGAAAGGTAAACAGAATCACATTTGCGTAGCCTGCGGT
>Ga0224723_1002450_pt1 | contig 10242 bp, 8 predicted proteins | sample Balambano_FR2_Me_FD_161647 | JGI IMG/M metagenome (GOLD analysis project Ga0224723, IMG submission 161647) | Freshwater sediment microbial communities from Lake Towuti, South Sulawesi, Indonesia - Balambano_FR2_MetaG | ecosystem: Environmental > Aquatic > Freshwater > Lake > Sediment | place... | reverse complement strand
GTCCTATCCCTATCGAAGATTTGATGCCTCGTCCTCAAGCGGAGGCAGCGGTTCCGTTGTTTTTAACGGAACCGCCACTTGTGACATGGGCACTGCCCAGGGCGGACCGGGAGGCGGAGGAGTTTTCATTCGTGCGGCTGGCAGCATCACGATCGGCGGCACAATTACGGCAAACGGGGGAAATGCTACACCTCCCTCAATTACCAATGTGACTGGGACTGGGTTTATTTTCGCCACCGGTGCTCCAGGCGGGACGGGCGGAACCGTAGAATTGTCCAGCGCTACCAGTATCACAGTCTTGGCTTCTGCGACGATTTCGGTACGTGGCGGCAATTCCAGCGCTCCGCTGCGAGCTAATACCACCACCACAGGAATGGATGGGACTGGCGCATCTAGCGGCGGCTATCTGGCGTTTTTTGCACCCCTGACTATAACATCCATGCTTCAGCAACTCTCAATGTTGCAGGCGGCACTGGCGGACTAGGAATTCCTAACACGGGCAGCGGGTTGATTGGCTCAGCGCCCGGATCATCGTTTGCTGGAATTGGTGGCGCAAAAGGCAGCAACGGAGCCAACGGAGCCAATGGCGGCAATGGTCAGGTCGTTCAGCAAAATATACTACCGATGTGATGCAATATTTTCTCATTCAAAACAATGCGATCGCGGGATTAATCGAAGACCCAGATGCCTTTCCTGAAAGAACGATCGCCCTGTATGACGGCGACAGGGCGATCGCAGACCTCTACTGGAATGGCGAATCGATTCAGGAAAAGCCGCCGCAGCCTTCACCCAATCATGTTTGGAGTGACGCAGAAGAGCAGTGGATCGAAATCCTGTCGCCTGATCCGCCCACGCCCGCCCCGTCGCAGAACTGGGGGCAATTTCGGCTACAGATGCTTTCAGATAGTGAATACAACGCCATGCTCGATCGCGCCGAAGCCTACCCTGGTGGAATGCGCTTAGTCAGACGGCTAGAAGACGCAGCAAATATGAACCCGCCCAACGCCCCAGCGATCGCTATGCTGTGGAATGCGGTGATAAATTTGTTGCAGGCGGATGAGAAGCCAAAGAAGGCGGCGATCGATCAGTGGAATGCGATCATAGATCAGGCAAATTTGCCGCTGAAGTTTATCACGGGCGGCGCTCTGGAACTAAAGCCGGATGAGGCGGCTTAGCGCGCTGATTAGAAAATCTTAAGGGGCAGTCGACCAGACCCCAAGTCATGCGACTAGCTTCAGTCCGTATTCGATCGCCTGCCCTTAACTCTGCCCCAAACTTGCGTTGCAAGTTAATTTATGGAACACTTCTTTATACACTTTCATTTTTACAAGCATCTTGTCAAACTGTCTAAACTACTCAACTCTGACGCAAGAGTTGAGCGGGTTTATGGCAGTGGCGCAGTTCTGGTGTTGCCAATCTGGTAGGCTACCAGTAGCAATCACCTTAATAAAAGGCTGAAGGAAGCGTTCAAATCGATTAGGAGGAGCGTAGTCGATGGGACTACCCTGGTATCGCGTTCACACCGTTGTCATCAATGACCCAGGGCGGCTAATTGCTGTACACCTGATGCACACAGCTCTGGTTGCAGGCTGGGCGGGGTCGATGGCACTATACGAGCTGGCAATCTTTGACCCCAGTGATCCGGTGCTCAACCCCATGTGGCGGCAAGGCATGTTTGTGCTGCCCTTCATGGCTCGGTTAGGAGTCACTCAATCCTGGGGCGGCTGGAACGTCACTGGCGGACCTGCCGTTGATCCGGGTTTCTGGTCGTTCGAGGGCGTTGCTGCTGCCCACATTGTTTTGTCTGGTTTGCTGTTTTTGGCTGCCTGCTGGCACTGGGTCTACTGGGATCTCGAACTCTTTAGAGATCCACGCACAGGAGAACCTGCCCTGGATCTGCCAAAGATGTTTGGTATTCATTTATTTCTGTCTGGCTTGCTCTGCTTTGGTTTTGGTGCATTTCACTTGACGGGTCTGTTCGGTCCAGGCATGTGGGTGTCTGATCCATATGGTCTCACTGGCAGCGTGCAGCCCGTCGCACCCGCCTGGGGACCCGAAGGATTCAACCCGTTTAATCCTGGTGGCATTGTTGCTCACCACATTGCTGCGGGCGTGGTTGGCATCATTGCAGGTCTATTCCATCTGGCAGTCCGTCCACCAGAGCGGCTCTACAAAGCCCTGCGGATGGGGAACATTGAAACAGTGCTCTCAAGCAGCATTGCAGCCGTGTTTTTTGCGGCTTTTGTGGTTGCTGGAACCATGTGGTACGGCAGCGCATCAACCCCGATCGAGCTGTTTGGACCAACCCGCTACCAGTGGGACAGCGGTTACTTCCAACAGGAAATTCAGCGACGCGTGCAGGCGGATGTTGCCGGTGGGACATCGCTCCAGCAAGCGTGGTCTGCAATTCCTGAGAAGCTGGCGTTCTACGACTATGTGGGCAACAACCCGGCGAAGGGTGGCTTGTTCCGCACCGGTCCGATGAACAAGGGCGATGGCATCGCTCAAACATGGCTGGGGCATCCGGTATTCAAAGACGGGGAAGGGCGCGAACTCAACGTTCGTCGCATCCCCAACTTCTTTGAAAACTTCCCGGTGATCCTCACCGATAAGGATGGAATCGTTCGCGCTGACATTCCTTTCCGTCGCGCCGAGTCGAAGTACAGCTTTGAGCAGACGGGTGTCACTGCGAGCTTCTATGGCGGTGAGCTAGATGGTCAAACCTTCACTGATCCAGCAGTTGTGAAGCAGTATGCCCGCAAAGCCCAACTGGGAGAAGTGTTTGAGTTCGATCGCGAAACGCTGAACTCTGATGGTGTGTTCCGGACTAGCCCTCGCGGTTGGTTCACTTACGGGCACGCTGTTTTTGCGTTGCTCTTCTTCTTCGGACATATCTGGCATGGAGCACGGACGCTCTTCCGCGACGTGTTTGCTGGAGTTGACCCCGACCTATCTGAAGAGCAGGTTGAGTGGGGCTTCTATCAAAAGGTGGGTGATAAGACAACCCGCCGCAAAGAAGCTGTCTAGAGTGATATTGCCGGTGGGAAATGACTGATAGTGAAGTTAGGTTAAGTTCACTCATTTCGTCATTTCCCACTTTGCTTTGCTTGTAGACTGGAGTTAGCTGGACAATTCAGGAATTTGAATCATGGAAAGCGTGGCTTATATCTTGTTTCTGGCAGGTGCGATCGCCGTTCTGTTTTTTGCGATCGCCTTCCGCGAGCCTCCCCGCATTAACAAATAGTTGTCAATCGTTGTCGTTTGATTTCAACGAAATCTCAACAATTCAACGCTTCGCGCAACTACAATTGCCTGAGTAATTGCCTGAGTTTCCCTGTTGTTTCGGTTAAGTTTGATTAGCCGCGCAATTTTAATGGGTTGCTCAGGTTTTTAGTATGGCAATTGCAGTATGATCGCAGTGCCGTCAACACCTTTGCGAAGGTATCACGGAATTTATTCGCTCACCCTTGCCCAAAGGGCATTCCTCATGCGCTGTCCTATTTGCCAATTTACCGACAACCGGGTGCTAGAGTCGCGTTCTGCGGAATCAGGGCAGAGCGTGCGGAGACGACGCGAGTGTTTGCACTGTAAACACCGCTTCACAACCTATGAGCGCATCGAATTCGTTCCCGTCACTGTGATCAAGCGAAACGGCGATCGAGAAGCGTTCGATCGCGCTAAACTGCTGCGAGGGATTGTGCGAGCCTGTGAAAAATCTGGCGTACCTTCGGCTGAATTAGAAACTTTAGTTGACGAAATCGAAGCCGAATTGCAGCAACGATCGCTGCGCGAAGTGCCCAGTCAGGAAATTGGAGAACTCGTGTTGCAGCGGTTGCAAAACGTTAATGAAGTCGCTTACGTGCGCTTTGCTTCGGTCTACCGTCAGTTTCGAGGCATTCGCGACTTTGCCGAAGCTTTGAATCATTTGCATTCCGTGCAAAGTTCCAGCAGCGGTCACGCTGCGCCAGAAGTTACTGCTGTCACTCGCCCTTCTCTAGACACTGATGCCGAAACGCCTCCTTTTGTGACCTACTCCTAGGGATCAATCAATACCCTGGCAGCGGCGATCGGCTCACGACGTTTGATTCTGCCTCATTGAGCACGCTTCGGGCTTTGCGAATAAACACTGCACCCTCCGTTCTGATTAAGAATCTGGAGGGAATATGCTGGTGAAAATGAATTGCGGTATTATGGTTCTTCTAGGGTCCAATCACTGCTCGACTACATCTCGTACAATAAGATTTATATACTGGCTGAGACTGCACAGTTATTTACGTGCGTTCGTATCGCTAGGAGACCACTACCACCACGGAGACACCCACTAGGAAACAGTTAGCATGGTCAATCAGGAAAAAACAGACATTGGCTTTACCCACGACGATTTTGCGGCTCTTCTCGACAAATACGACTATCACTTCAGTCCCGGCGATATTGTCGCAGGGACAGTCTTCAGTCTGGAGCCGAGAGGTGCTCTGATTGACATTGGTGCTAAGACCGCGGCTTACATCCCGATCCAGGAAATGTCAATCAACCGGATCGATAACCCAGACGAAGTGTTGCAGTCTAATGAGACGCGAGAGTTTTTCATTCTGACTGACGAAAACGAGGACGGGCAGCTCACGCTCTCTATCCGTCGCATTGAATACATGCGGGCTTGGGAGCGAGTTCGCCAGCTTCAAGCCGAAGATGCAACCGTGCGATCGAGCGTTTTTGCAACAAACCGGGGGGGCGCTCTGGTCAGAATTGAAGGACTGCGAGGCTTTATTCCTGGGTCACACATCAGCACTCGCAAACCCAAAGAAGACCTGGTGGGTGAAGAGCTGCCGCTAAAGTTTTTAGAGGTTGACGAAGACCGCAACCGATTGGTGTTAAGCCATCGTCGTGCCCTCGTCGAACGCAAGATGAATCGTTTGGAGGTGGGCGAGGTTGTTGTCGGGGCTGTGCGCGGTCTCAAACCCTACGGTGCCTTTATCGACATCGGCGGTGTCAGCGGCTTGCTTCACATTTCTGAGATTTCTCACGACCACATCGATACGCCTCACAGCGTCTTCAACGTCAACGACGAGGTGAAGGTGATGATTATTGACCTCGATGCTGAGCGTGGGCGAATTTCGCTTTCGACCAAACAGCTTGAGCCAGAGCCAGGCGATATGGTCAAAAATCCCAGCCTGGTTTATGAAAAAGCAGAGGAAATGGCTGCGAAATATCGGGAGCGGATGTTCCAGCAGTCGCAGCCCGCTGCGGAGGAGCCAGAACCTGAAGCCGATGCAGACTACGACGTAGAAGAACCAATGTTAGCAACAGAATAATTTGTGTTTGCAAAACTTGCGGCAAAGAAGAGGGGGCTACCCTCTTTTTTGTTGCGATTTTTGAGTTCCTAGGCGACACCGTATTTGCATAAAGGAGGAGTTCTTTGGTCACCATTCGCTGTCGAGACCGCATGTTTCCCCATATCCAGGCAGTTATTTTTGACAAAGATGGAACGCTGGCAAACGCTGAAACGTTTTTGCGGAATTTGGGGCTGCGACGATCGCGCCTGATCGATGCTCAAGTTCCCGGCGTGCAGGAGCCACTGCGAATGGCATTTGGTCTAGACGGTGCTCAAATCAATCCAGCGGGCTTAATGGCAGTGGGCACACGGCGAGAAAATCAAATCGCCGCCGCAGCTTATGTCGCAGAGACCGGACGGGGCTGGCTGGAGGCACTGCAAATTGTGCAGTCGGCTTTTGCCGAAGCAGACCAACTGCTACCGCGCAAAGCCGACGAAACACCGCTGTTTCCCGGTGGACTGACAATCATTCAGGCGCTGGCGGCGGCTGGGCTGAAGCTGGGAATTCTCTCTGCCGACAGCACTGCCAATGTCAAGGATTTTGCTTTGCGATACAGCTTAACGCCTTACTTGCATCTGCAAATGGGTACAGACGGCGATCGAAGTAAACCTGACCCAGTGCTGCTGGCGCAGGCTTGTGCTGCCTTAGACGTTCCAGCCGCAGCCACGCTGATGGTGGGCGACTCACCGGTTGACGTGCAGCTAGCGCGTGCTGGAGGCGCAGCAGGCTGCATCGGCGTTACCTGGGGCTGGACTGAGCCACTGGCGTTAGCGGCAGCAGATGCGGTGATTACGCAGTTTGATCAAATCCAAGTTGGGTGAGTCACCGAAATCTGGACAGGCTCATGCGTAAATGCCGAGGGCTGTTTCTGAGAGCCGTTTCACTGACTGGTGAAACCCACTGAGTTGGCAATTCGCAAAAAACAGCTTATTCTTTCTACAATCAATACATTCGTCAACAGGGTGTATCCCGACATATTTAATCGGGATTCATTATTGCAGCCGGGTCATGCTCAGTTTTAATTTGCTGTTTTTAGCCGTTTAGCTCAAGAGAGGTCTTTGTCCTTGTCTCGTCGTTACCTCTTCACCTCAGAATCCGTCACCGAAGGTCATCCCGACAAAATCTGTGACCAAATCTCGGACACCATATTGGATGCACTTCTCAGCCAAGACACAGGCAGCCGGGTTGCGGCTGAAGTTGTGGTCAACACAGGATTGGTTTTGATCACAGGAGAAATTTCTTCTCAAGCGCAAGTCAACTACGTCGATTTAGCCCGCCAAAAGATTGCAGAAATTGGCTACACTGATGCGATCAATGGCTTTTCTGCTCATAGCTGTGCTGTGTTGGTAGCGCTGGATGCCCAGTCTCCTGACATCGCTCAAGGGGTCAATAAAGCCCAGGAACAGCGAGAACAGGCGAGCGAAGAAGACCTGGATGCGATCGGTGCCGGTGACCAGGGGTTGATGTTTGGGTTTGCCTGCAATGAAACGCCAGAGCTGATGCCCTTGCCAATCAGTCTGGCGCACCGCATTTCTCGCAGGCTGGCAACCGTCCGCAAGACTGGGCAGCTTCCTTATCTCCGTCCTGATGGCAAAACGCAGGTCACGGTTGCCTATGAAGGAGGACGACCCGTTGGCATCGACACGATTTTGATTTCAACACAGCACACCGCCACGATCGACGACATCACCGACCCGGTCGCCGTGCAAGCCAGAATCAAAGAAGATTTGTGGGCACTCGTCGTGCAGCCAATCTTCAGCGATATTGCCGTTCACCCCGACGAGCACACTCGCTTTTTGGTCAACCCCACCGGCAAGTTTGTGATCGGAGGCCCGCAGGGCGACTCTGGGCTAACCGGTCGCAAAATTATTGTAGACACCTACGGCGGCTATTCACGGCACGGCGGCGGTGCGTTTTCAGGCAAAGACCCCACGAAGGTCGATCGCAGTGCCGCCTATGTCTGCCGCTATGTGGCAAAAAACATAGTCGCGGCAGGACTTGCTGAAAAGTGTGAAGTGCAGCTCAGCTATGCGATCGGAGTGGCGCGTCCGGTCAGCATTCTCGTCGAAACCTTTGGCACCGGCAAAATCGAAGATGAGCACCTGCTGGAGCTAGTGAAACAGCATTTTGAGCTGCGTCCGGCTGGCATCATCCAAACCTTTGGGCTGTGCCATCTGCCGTTAGAGCGGGGCGGACGATTCTATCAAGATGTGGCTGCCTACGGTCACTTTGGGCGCAGCGATCTAGAGCTACCCTGGGAGCAAACCGACAAAGCAGCGCTCCTGCGGGAAGCGGCGGCGGTGCTTTCTGGCGCAGTCGTTTAACCGTTTTATGACTGAGTGAGCAGCGATGGGTACAGCAGTTGCAGGAATTGGCTATCTCGCTCTGCCGCCGTCTGGTTCTGGGGCAGGCGTGCTCGTGCTGCAAGAGTGGTGGGGGCTGGTGCCGCACATTCAAGCGATTGCCGATCGCTTTGCGGCAGCAGGCTTTGTTGCCCTGGCTCCTGACCTATATCACGGGAAGCAAACCAGCTCACCCGATGAAGCGGGGCGGCTATTGATGGCGCTCAACATTCAGCAGACCGCTCACGACCTGGAAACAACTGCCCGCTATTTGCTTGAGCACGAAGCCGTAACTGGCGCAAAGCTGGGGGCGATCGGCTTCTGCATGGGTGGGCAACTGGCGCTTTTGGCAGCAACGGTCAGCCCCAGCATCAAAGCTGTGGTGGATTTCTACGGCATCCATCCCAACGTCAAACCCGACTTCAGCAAGCTGAATGCACCGGTATTGGGAATTTTTGGAGAGCAAGACACGTTTGTGCCTCCAACAGCCGTTCAGGAACTGGAAACCGCAATTCGGCAGGCGGGAGGGTCGATCGAAACTCACACCTACCCGAATGCTGACCACGCCTTTTTCAACGACACCCGCCCCGAAGTGTTTAATCCCACTGCGGCGGCGGATGCCTGGGAGCGCACGCTGCGCTTTTTGCAGCAGCAGCTCGTGACTGCTTAGCCACGGCGCGTCATCTAGCCCTGTAAGCCATCAGGAGTCAGACGATCGCTGGCTCCCGATGGCGCTCTTGAGCTTAAACTGACTCAGACCTTAGTCGATCGCGCCGATTTGCGCGTTCCCGCAGCCGTCGATTTCGTGGTTTTGCGGCTCGTGCTTTTGGTCTTGGCAGTGCCAGCGGCTTTCGTTGCCTTCGCAGTCGCGGTCTTGCCGGTGCCGCGAGACTTGGTTTTTGAACCAGCTTTCGCTGCCAAAGCCTGCATTGCCGTTTCCAGACTTAGAGATTCGATCGTTTCGCCCTCGGGCAGCGACGCATTCGTTTTGCCGTGCTTGATGTAAGGACCATAAGGACCATCGTAGAGGTTGACGGGTTCGCCGTCTGCGGGGTGCGTTCCCAGCTCACGCAGCGGTTTGGCTGCGGTTTTGCTGCGCCCCCGACCGCTTTTTGGCTGTGCCAGCAGTTCTAGCGCCCGATCGAGCGTGATTGTCAGCACGTTGTCTTCGCCTTTCAGCGATCGATAGTCCTTGCCGACTTTGCCTTGATCATGAACGACATACGGACCGAAGCGCCCCAGACTCGCCTGAATTTTGCCGCCAGTTTCAGGATGAACGCCCAGCGTTCGAGGCAGCGCCAGCAAATCCACTGCCATCTTCAGCGTCACATCCTGCGGATTTACCCCTTTGGGCAACGAAGCCCGCTTGGGTTTGGGGTTGTCGTCGGACACCTCGCCAAGCTGCACATAAGGTCCATAGCTGCCAATTAGCAGATAGATCGGCTCTCCCGCTTCAGGATGAAAGCCCACTTTATCGGGTCCTTCGGTTTTTTGCCGCAGCAGCACTTCCACCTGTTCGGGATCGAGGTCTGCTGGAGTCAAATCTTGAGGAATCGAAGCTTTGACCGCGCCGTTGCCGTTTTCGACTTCAATATAAGCTCCATAACGACCAATGCGGACTCTGGCATCAATGCCCTCCAGGTCGATCGCCCGCGCTTCATTGGGGTCAATCTGGTCTTCCCGCTGTTTGACTTGATTTTCTAAGCCAGATTCGCCCAGATAAAACTGACGCAGGTAAGGCAGCCAGTCAGCCTCGCCGGTCGAAATTTCATCGAGCGTTTGCTCCATGCGTGCGGTGAAGCCAGTATCGACCAAATCAGGGAAGTGTTGCTCCAGCAGAGCCGTGACGGCAAAAGCCGTAAACGTGGGAATCAGCGTGTTGTTGAGCAACTGAGCATAGCCGCGATCGACAATTGTGCCGATAATGCTGGCGTAAGTGCTGGGACGACCAATCCCTTCGCTCTCCAGCGTTTTGACCAGCGATGCTTCGCTGTAGCGGGCGGGCGGCTGTGTTTCATGGTCGATCGCCTCCAGCTCCTGGCACTGGGGATGATCGCCGACTTGCAGCGGCGGCAGAATCACTTCCTGGTCTTCGATCGCGGCATCGGGGTCATCTGAGCCTTCCACATACGCCCGAAAGAAGCCTGGGAAATCGATCCGCTTGCCGGTAGCACGAAAGCTGGCATCCTCGACTTGAATTTGAACGGTGATGTGCGTTTGTCGCGCTTCTGCCATCTGGGTGGCAACCGTGCGCTTCCAGATCAAGTCATACAGCCGTAGCTCCCGGTCTTTTAAGCCCGTTGCTTGCGGCGTGCGGAAGGTGCTGCCAGCGGGACGAATGGCTTCATGTGCTTCCTGTGCGCCTTTGCTTTTGGTAGCATACTGACGCGGCTGAGGGCTGAGGTATTGCTTGCCGTACATCTGTTCAACGCAGGCACGAGCGGCGGCGATTGCCTGCTGCGACAGGTTGGTTGAGTCGGTTCGCATGTAGGTGATGTAGCCCTGCTCATACAGGCTTTGAGCCGTTCGCATTGTTTCTCGCGCCGACAGTCGCAGTTTGCGGTTTGCTG
>Ga0224723_1002449_pt1 | contig 10242 bp, 6 predicted proteins | sample Balambano_FR2_Me_FD_161647 | JGI IMG/M metagenome (GOLD analysis project Ga0224723, IMG submission 161647) | Freshwater sediment microbial communities from Lake Towuti, South Sulawesi, Indonesia - Balambano_FR2_MetaG | ecosystem: Environmental > Aquatic > Freshwater > Lake > Sediment | place... | reverse complement strand
CGAAGTTTCCGCGCAGGTCTCGGCGGTCAATACCCAAGACGCCGTTTTGCGCAATGTCGTTGATGCGCGCCGCATGACGGAAATGCCGCTCAACGGGCGCAACGCCTTGCAATTGGTGACGCTCACCCCCGGGGTGCTGCCGATCCGCGGAGACGTGGGCACGAGTTTTCAGCCTTCGGATCAAGTGACGGCTAGCGTTTCTGGTTCGCGCTCGAACGGCCTGAACTACGTCATGGATGGCGGCGACAACATGGACACCTACCGGAGCGTGGCAAATTCGTTCCCCAATCCGGACCTTCTGCAAGAGTTCAGCGTGCAGACCAATAGTTACTCCGCGGAGTTTGGCGGCCGCGCCGGCGGCGTCGTCAACGTGGTGACCCGCGCGGGCACGAATGAGTTTCACGGCAGCCTTTACGAGTTTTTGCGCAACTACAAGCTCAACGCGAGGAATTTCTTCGCCGCCGGCCAGGACGGCCTAAAACGCAATCAATATGGCGCGAGCTTCGGCGGCCCGGTAATTCTGCCTGGCTACAACGGGCGGAACAAGACATTCTTCTTCGGCGGGTTTCAAAAGACGCCGGTTCGCAGCGTTCCGAATACGCTAACGACGCGCGTCTTGACAGGACCGCAGCGCCAGGGCGATTACTCGGACGTTCGGACGGGGAATGGCCAGTTGATTGTGATCCGCGATCCGGACAATAGCAACGCACCATTTGCGGGCAATCGAATACCCGCGGCGCGCCTCGACCCGGTATTCCAACAGTTCCTGGCCAAGGGCGTACCGGCGACGGCGGATCCCGCCGGGCTCCTGCGTTACGCGCGCGGCAATCCTTCCGACAACACCGAATGGAGTCTCCGCGCCGACCATGTGTTCAACGATCGGAATCGTCTCTATGGCCGTATTTTCCGCGAAGACGGAACCAATCCGAATCTTGGCGTCGAGGGCAACATCATCAGCTACAGCAACTCTCTCATTCAAAAGGCCACGAATGCTTCGCTGAATTACACGCGGATCTTCACGCCCAGCCTGATTGGCGAATTCATCACGACGTTCAATCGCAGTTGGGGCTTGCGCGGTGAGGTAACGCCCTTCACCTGGAGCGAACTGGGCGTTCGGATTGCCCCGGCCGCCGGCAGCCGCGACTTTATCTTGAATCAGGTTCCTGGCTACTTCAACATCAATCTTTTCGGCGATACCACGCTCGTTCGCAACAACTTTCAGTACAAAGGCGCGATGACTTGGACGCGCGGCAGGCACACCGTCAAGTTCGGCATGGACGCCATTCGTCGCCAGTTCAACATTCCCCACGTGAACACGAACGGCAATGGCGCTTTTGGATATGGCCAAACTACCGGTGACGGTGCGGCGGACGCGCTGCTCGGAAAGGCCGCCAGTTTTGCGCAGAGCGACGGTTTCCGCGTTCGTGTCCGGCAGACCGATTGGATCGCGTACGCGCAGGACGATTTCAAGTGGAGCCGGCGGCTGACCCTCAATTTTGGCATCCGCTACGAACCATTCCGGCCATGGACGGACGAATGGATTCCTGGATTGCCGCAAAATGCCATCTTCGCGCCAGGGCAGAAAAGCAACGTTTTTACCAATGCCCCGGTAGGGATGATCTTCTTCGGCGACCCCGGTGTCGCGCGGAGTCTGGCCCCGCGGCGAAATTTGCGTTTCTCGCCGCGTGCCGGCCTGGCGCTGGATCCGCGCGGCGACGGGCGGATGAGTATCCGGCTCGGGTATGGCGTTTTCTACGATTCTCTGCTTCCCACCGAACAGGTACAACAACCGGCTAATTTACCCATGTTCGCCACGGCGGTCTCAATTCCGTTTCCCGCTTCGATCATGAATCCTTATGGCGCCGCCGCCACGCCTTTCCCCGGCGTTTCGCCGAAGCCGGCCAATACGCCGATACCGCGCCCATTGAGTTGGAATGCGATCGATCCCAACTTTAACAACGCCTACACGCAACAGTGGAATGCCACCATCGAACGCCAACTGTTTGGATCGCCGAACGTACTTCGCGCCACGTATCAAGGTTCGAAGGGGACGCGTTTGCCCTTGGTCTATAACCAAAACGTCGCGACCTACATTCCCGGGCAGTCCAACCGGACTAACTTCAATCAACGGCGGCCCTTCTGGCCGGACTTCGGCGCCGTGCGGACGATGACGAGCGTGGCCAACTCGACCTATCACGCGATGATCCTCACCTACGAACGTCGATTCACTTCTTCCTGGACCGTCAACGCGAGCTACACGTGGTCCAAGTCTATAGACAACGCCATTAACGCAGGGAGCGCCAACATGGGCGTCATCAATAACCCCTATGACTTGAACAGCGACCGTGGCCTGGCCGATAGTGACCGCACACACTCGATGATCGTCAGCTACCTTTGGGACTTGCCGAAACTGGCGCAAGCCCCTGCCCCAATCCGCTGGGTCTTCGGCAATTGGCAAAACAATGGAATTCTGACGTCTTACTCGGGGCTCGTCTTCTCGCCGCTCGCCGGCATCGATCAATCGCTCACGGCCAACGGCGCAGACCGCGCGAATCTCGTGGGCAACTGGCAACTTTCCGGCGACCGTCCCAAAGCAGAGCGGATCCTTCGATATTTTGACCGTGCCGCGTTTGCGCTCCCGGCCGAAGGGCAGTTCGGCAACGCAGGACGCAACTCGATGCGCGGACCGGGCAGCGTCAATTTCGATCTCGGCCTCTTCAAGCAGATCCCGGTGCGCGAAGGACACCGCCTGCAATTTCGCGCCGAGTTCTTTAATCTGCCCAATCGGGCCAATCTCGGCCTGCCGAATAACAACTTGCAAAGTCCGCAGTTCGGGCAGATCACTTCCGCCGGGTCGCCGCGCGTGATTCAATTCGCGCTCAAGTACGTCTTCTGAAACCTCGGACCGCCATAATGTAGGAATGCTCAAAGGCGGCATCGTAGGTTGCGGATTCTTCGGACAGATTCAGTTGGAGGCGTGGCGGCGGATGGAGGGCGCGGCCATCGTGGCGGCCGCGGACATGGACTTCGAGCGGGCACAGGCGGCGGCGCCGCGCGGCTATCGTAGCGCCGAGGAGATGCTCGAGACCGAGCAACTCGATTTTCTCGATATCGCGACGAGGCCGGATACGCATCTGCCGCTGCTCAAGCTGGCGCTGGCGAAAGCGCTGCCCGTGATCGTGCAGAAGCCGCTTGCGCCGTCGCTGGCCGAGGCTACGGAGATGGTCCGGATTTCGCGTGGCCATCGCGTCATGGCGCACGAGAATTGGCGCTGGCAGCCCTGGCGGAGAGAAGCGCGCCGGCGTCTGACGGCCGGAGATATCGGCGAACCCGTCGCTTATCGCTTAACGATGACGAGCAACGACGGCGGCGGTCCTGAGCCCTATCCAAACCAGCCCTACTTCCGGGGCATGCCGAAACTCCTGATGTTCGAGAGCCTGATACATCCAGTCGATGTCGCCCGCTTTTACTTCGGGCCCATTGAGAGTGTCTTCGCGGTGGTACGCAAACGCAACCCCGTCATCGCGGGAGAAGACCGCGCGGTAATGACGCTCGTTCACCGCGTCCTGGAAGGAGTCGTGGACGGCCATCGTTTCCTTCTGCCAGAGCCACCCGGCGCGGGTATGGGTATCGACGAGATCGAAGGCGAGGCGGGACGTTTGCGCGTTCTCGCCAATGGGGATATCTACCTGGGCGCGGAACTCGTTTGGAGCAATCGCGTCGAGGCAGGCTACAAGGGCGATAGCGTCAAAGCCACGCAGGAACACTTCATTCACTGCCTCAAGACGGGCGAAGAATTCGAGACCGGTCTCGATGACTACCTCGAAAGCTACGCCGCCGTCGAAGCCGCTTACCAAAGCGCGCGCGAGCGCCGCATGATCGATCTGTCGTCAGTTCGCTAGCAACACGATGGGCGCCGCTTCCGCGCCGCGAAAACGAGAGAAGAACTGGCGGGCCTTGGCGTACTCGCTGGCCGGAATGATGGAACTTTCCAGCGTCAAATGCCGCTCCACGCGAATGGCCGGGCCGTTGGCTTTCCAACTCGAGCGGTACTTTCCGTAGGCGGTTTCCAGCGCGTCAGCGTCCGGCAGTTCGTCGAGCTTCAAGTTCGCCGGCATCGTCCAATCCACGCTCTCCTCCAGAAAGAGCGGTCTGACGATAAGCGGCTGCTCGCGGTCGGCTTTATTGACGTTGGGCGTGCCCCGGAAGGGCACCGGCGCGCTGCGCACCATCCAGAGTTTGCCGCGCATGACTTTCGCGAAAGACGGCGCTTTGAACTTGAGCTGCGTGCGGAAGGTATTGGCGGCGGCGTCGAACTTGTACTCAAGACCGGATACTTCAGCCGCCGGCACGGATTGCGAAATCCATGCTTCGATCGCTTTGCGAAAATCGGCGGCGGCAAGCTGCTCCACCTGGGCGCGATTGTCGAACGCGTCCTGGCCCGTCGACAATTCATCGAGTTCACCCAGCACGGAACCATCTGCTTCGAGCGTCATCTTCCAACGCCGCTCGGTACGATTCTGATCGGGGCTAGTCTTGGGCGTGCGAATCAAGTTGCCCTTGGGGCCGGCCGTAATCAACGCCCAGGAATCCTGCTCATGTTCCGGCAAGTATCCCAGCGGAACATGCGGATCAGTAGGATCGAAGAGGAGCAAGCGGCCTAACTGAGGATTGTCAAACGCAGCCGGAAACTTCGCGCTAGCCGGAATCGAGATCGCGAGGATCGCGTGATTGAACTGGTGCGGAGAAGGGAAGTTCTCCTGGACGTAGCGCGCATCGCCGGAAAAGATTCCCACGGGCCAGGACTCGATGCCAACGGCCTTCAAGAGCGTGCGGGTCAAATTCGACTTGTCCTTGCAGTCGCCGTAAGAGGCCTTCAGAATCTCTTCGGCCTTATGCGGGACGTACCCCCCGCCGCGCGCATGATTGCGCAGTATCAATACATAGCGCAGCTTCTGTACGAAAGCGCCGATCGCGCTAATCTTGGCCATGGCGTCAGTCATTCCCGCGGTCAACTCCTTGGCCTTGGCGTCGATCGCCGGCGTGACTTCCGCCTGCGGGTCGACCAACGCGGATTCCCACGTGGAAACGTCCACCCAAGTTCGGAACGAGGCCACGGGACCGTTCGCCGAACCTTCCGGGCGCAGCATCGAAACGGCGATGCGCGGCAGTTGCGAGGAGTAGCTCGGCGCGGAAGCCTCGCGTTCAAAGGGTTTCAAGTTGCGCGCCTCCCAGGTGTAGGTGCCGCCGCTGGACTGGGCCTGCGGGTTCGCGCCGTTGTAGGACTTTGCTTCAGCAGTCCAACCGGCCGGGACCGTCAACTGAAAGCGGCTCAGCAGATGCGGTAAGTCATCCTGAAGCGGAAATTGAAATTGCGAAAAAATCCGTTGCTCTTCAGTGGTGATTTCGTAGGCGAAAATCGAGCCGGGGTCGGCCTCCTGACTCGCGCTCACGCTCAGAAAGCGCAGCGTGGAATAAAGCGCCGCGCCTGAGTTCGCTTCGCCCTCCACAAACTCTTTCTTGCCAAATTCCTTCGTCTTGCCGCTGGCGTAGATCAAATAGGCGCGCGCATCGCGGACCTTCGAGCCTTTTTGATCGAAAGTAACCGCGCCGACGGCTTCGCGCTTGCCGTCGGCAGTCAATATTTTGATTACCTTGCGGATCTGCGATGTCTGCTTTCCCGTCTCCTCCGCCGTCACTCTCTCTTCATGAAAGAGGACCACTGCTTTGGTCTTGGCGGGATACTCGGGATGCGTCGCGGTGGAGAGTTCCCGAACCCAGGAAGGGACTTCGGCCGCCATCGGGAGGGCGAGCGCGCTCAGTATCAGGAGTTGCTTCATAGGATTAGAGCGCTTTCAGCGTGAGTTGGTGCGTGTTGTTCTTGTGGATGACATCCCAAGCTTGCTTCACTGGGGCATAAAACTTCGGTTCGAAGTAGAGAGTGCCGTTCGTCCCCCAGGTCATCTTGCGCGTCACCGTGAGGATAGGATTGTCTCTCTGCAGGCCCGCGGTCAACGTGTACGAACCCGCGCCGCCCAGGTTCAGGGTCCCCGGCATTTCGGCCTGCTCGAGCGCGTAAGCCTCGGGAAGTTCTGTCGTGATCGAATCATTTTCGAAGTATGCGTGCTGGAACGAGACTGGATGCACGCGGCTCGAGGCGCTAAACAATGGCGCTTCGCCGAAATTGAAAAAGGCCGGCTGGAAGAAAAGGCGTTTGCCGGTGCGCTGACCATAGCCTTCCATTGAGATGTCAAAGGAAACGGTGTAAATGCCCATCGGGACGTCGGCGTTCTCCACCTTCAGCGCCGTGATCTTGGCGCCGGGATATTGCCGCTCAAATTCCTTGCGCACGACATCTTCCCGTTCGGCTTGGCTGCGGTTGTCGTGACGTCGCTTTTCTTCCACGGCGAAGTGGCCGAAGTAGCGGATCTGCGCATGGCCGCTTACCGTTCCTTCGGCGTCGAGCTTCAATTTCGCATTCCGCTCCAAGTGCGAATATTCCGGAGCGGAAGCGGGAATCCGCAGCAATCGGGGATTCTTCGCGTCGCAAAGAAGCGCCGCCTGGCCCTGCTCGTCGTAGTCCGCCATTCCGGGCGGCAAGTAGGGAACGCCCGGATTGAAGAAGCGCAGATTCTCACCGTCCGGAATGCCGATCAGGCGGTTGTCGAGCATGTACGGGTCCATGAAATCCATCCGGAACAGCGCGCCGTTGGAACTCGCCGTCGCCAGCCAGGCGGGTTGCAAACCCGCCGCTTCGGCCAAGGCAAAAAATAGCGCCCGGACGTCGCTCGGCCGGCCGATTTTGTTCTTCAAGGTGTCGCCGGAATTATAGCCTTCTTTCCAAATTTTCTTGTAGAAGTTCTCGCTTTGTTCGTTCGTCATGCCGTCCGCGCGATAGGCCACATTCTTGATCTTGCTTTGGCAGTACACCGCCAGGGCTTCGGCCTTCGCCAAAGCCGTCTGGTGCGGAGCGGTCAATTCTGCCGCGATGGTCTTAATTTCCCCGTTCACTTTCACTTCGCGATTGAATTGATCACGTAACTTGCGCCCCAGCGAGGGCCAATATTTGTCGGGTTTTTCTTGCGTCGATTCCGAGTAGTAGATCAGGAGCCAAGCCTTCACGTCATCCTCGGCGGGCATGTTCGGCTCTTCCACGAATGCCGGCACGTTCTTGACCCCAGTACGTACAAAACCCTGGCGGTTCCCGATCTGCTTGACGGGCTCCCAGGCGCTGGGGTTGCAGTTGAAAGGGTAGGCCTTCATCCCTTCGGTAACGTATTCTCGCGAGATCGGCTTCACGTAGTAGTTCACTTCCCACGTGGGCACCGAAAGTTGCATCGGCAACTTCACGTAGCGGAGAATCCGCTCGTTGTAAACCTCGGTGTACTGGTACTCGATGATGACGCCCGGCTCCAAACCTGGAAACGCGAAGCTCTTCTGGCGAATGTTCAACGATTTGCTTTTTGCCTTCACCGACTCCTTGACCTGATTGCCCTTAACTTCAACAATGCTGCCATCGGCCTTGATCACGCGGCCGCGAAAGTCGGCAATGGACATGCCAAACTCGGGCGAATAGGGAACCTCAACGTTGCCCCATTTCTCCACGGCGCGCGCATTGAAAAGCTTGATGCGGATGTAATTCTCTTGGCGGTGCATAAAGTAGCCGCCTTGCGTGGTGTCTTCCACCCAGGCTTCCCAAAAGAACGCTTCCGCATCGGCCTTCGGATCAATTTTAGGCGCCTTCAGCGCCAATTGTTCAGGCGTGACGGGTTTCCAGTCCACGGCGCCGAAGGCAGATATGACAATTAAATGACAGATAAAAACGCGAAATTTCATGCGATTCCCGGAGCATAGCATGGAGCCTCGCCAACTCCGCTGGGCCTGTGGTACTCTTTCTAAAGGCAGCCCCTACGGGCTGCCGAATTTTTGCCAGAAGGAGGTGATTCTAAGATGGCTGAGATCGTACTGCAAGAAGGCGAAACCCTCGAGGCGGCATTGCGCCGCTTCAAGCGCAAAGTCCAGCAGGAAGACATCATCAAAGAAATCAAGAAGCACTCCTTCTACTTGAAGCCCGGCGAAAAAAAGCGGGTGAAAGCCGCGCTGGCCCGTAAGCGGAACCGTAAGAAGCGCCCGCGCACGGAAGCCGAGTAGTTCTGTCGAACTGTGATGTACCCCTCCTAAGAAACGCCGCGGGCCTTCGGGCCGCGGCGTTTCTCTTTATGATCGTGAGATGGACCCGATCCAGTGGCCCCGCGGAATGGATGGCGACGAAAAGAGCGTGGAGCTGATTGAGATGCTTCTGCAATCGACGGAGACCCCTTGCGACCGCAGCCAGTTCTCTCCCGGCCACTTGACGGCGACGGGCTTGGTGATCGATTCCGAAGCCCGCGTCGCCATGGTGCTCCACGCACGGCTGGGCCGATGGCTATTGCCGGGCGGGCATGTCGAAGAGGCCGACATCTCGATTCAAGCCGCCGCGGCGCGGGAGGTGTTGGAAGAAACAGGCCTTGAAGTCCGCGACGGCCGCATCATCGGCGCTGACGTACATGGCATCCCCGCCAAATGGAACGACGGCGTGGTCGTTGAGCCCTACCACCTGCATCACGACGTCCTCGTCTTATTTCGAGTCCACGCGACGGACCTGTGCTTGAGCGAAGAAAGCGAGGCGGTGCGGTGGGTTCGTTTCGACGAGTTCGACACCTTTAATGTGCCCGCCAACGTGCGCCGCGCTTATGCCCGCGCCAGGCGCCGCGAACTACAATAATCCGCCAAGTACTCTTGAAATTTTGCAAGCAGACTCTGCCGAACCGCATCGCCTAGGCGAATTCGTAGCCCCTCGATCTGCGCTACTGGCAGCAGGTCTCGTGTCGAAGAGGTAATAAACAACCCGTCGGCCGCTTCGAGATCCTGAGGCCGCAGGGTGGCTTCGCGAATCGTAATCCCCGGCACGCGGATCTCTTCAAGCAGGAGCGCGCGCGTGATTCCCGGCAAGCATCCCGAGGACCTCAGCGGCGGCGTTCGCACCTCAGCGCCAAAAACCGCGAACAGATTCGCGCTCGTCAGCTCGGAAACTTCGCCATGCTCATTCAGAAGTACGACCTCATCGAAGCCGCGCTCATGCGCCTCCTCGTACATCGTTAAATTGAAACTCCAACTGAGCATCTTCGTCCCGGCGTAGGGGCTCGCGGCGTGGCGCGCCTGTTCCTTGATGCCCAAGCGCACGCTGGAACCCCAGTCCTTGAGTTCCGTCGTGAAGGCAATCAAATCGTAAGGCTGCTCGATGCCCGGCCCTTCCCACATGCCGCCCCGGTTGCGCAGCACGATCACGCGAAGCGTCGATTCCTCGGCCTCATTAGCCTGGATCAAGCTTTCGAGCGGCAAGCGCAATTCCTCGGGATTTTCAGGAAACGGGATGCGCAGCAGCTTCGCGTCCTTAGCCATGCGCGCGAAATGCCGCTCCCAAGCGAAAAGTACGCCTTGATGTACCCGCAGCGTCGAGAATACGCCCCACCCATTCACGGCACCCACCTGACCTGGCGACATGGTTTTGGCCGTCGCCTGAAACAGCCGGCCCCCGGAAAGCATGTGCGCGTGCATACGATTTGAGGTTAACCCGGAAAGACGATGATTACCTCCGCCTTCGTGATCGCCAGTTCCGAGGGCGCATACAGCGCGATATTCCGCGAACGCTGGATCGCCTCCCAAGGTCCGCCCGTCTGGTTGAGCGCGAAATACTGGAAGTTCAGTTTCACGGGAATGGTCGAAGGCGGCACCGGCAGGTGCGTCAACGGAACGCCCATCATCGCGTTGCGCACAATGTGTTCGATATGCGTCGCGCTGCACACCTTTCCGAGCAGCGGCGTCCGCTGAATCAACTCGCCCTCGTTGATGTCAGCGCTCACGGCCAGATAGAAGCGCGTATTGCGGAGGAGCTTCTCGTCGTCGAGCGCCGCCCCGTAAATGCTCGCCTGCATCAGCTTCAACGGCAGCGACACGAAGTTTGTCGGCACCGTCGATTCCAGCAGCTTGTAAACGATGTCGCACAACTCGCGGTAACAGCCGCCAAGGTTGTCGTGCTGATACACCGGGAGATCCGCTGGAGAGACCTCGTTCGAGAACGTCGTCAAGGCGCCAGCCAGCGCCGCCAATTCCGCATACAGCTCCTCCGGATGCCCATGCCGGCTTTCAAAGGCGTGCCGCACCACGGGAAGACTTGTATTGATCGTGTACAACAGCCAAAAG
>Ga0224723_1002448_pt1 | contig 10251 bp, 9 predicted proteins | sample Balambano_FR2_Me_FD_161647 | JGI IMG/M metagenome (GOLD analysis project Ga0224723, IMG submission 161647) | Freshwater sediment microbial communities from Lake Towuti, South Sulawesi, Indonesia - Balambano_FR2_MetaG | ecosystem: Environmental > Aquatic > Freshwater > Lake > Sediment | place... | reverse complement strand
GTGCGCGGGCACGCGTGGCACTATCGGGCTTGACGATTGCTGAATATTTCCGCGACGGCGATGTGAATGACCCGATGGGCGGTAAGGATATTCTGTTTTTTATTGACAATATTTTCCGGTTTACCCAAGCCGGTTCCGAAGTGTCGGCTTTATTAGGTCGGATGCCTTCGGCGGTAGGCTACCAACCCACGCTGGCAACTGAAATGGGCTTGATGCAGGAGCGTATTACCTCCACCAAACGCGGCTCCATCACCTCCGTGCAGGCGGTGTACGTACCGGCGGATGACCTGACCGACCCGGCTCCGGCAACGACTTTTGCGCACCTGGATGCTACGACGGTGTTGAGCCGCAAAATTTCGGCACTGGGCATTTACCCGGCGGTGGATCCGTTGGATTCTACCTCCCGTATCCTGGATCCGCTCATCATCGGTGAGGCGCACTACAACTGCGCCCAGCGTGTGAAACAGATTTTGCAACGCTACAACGAGTTGCAGGATATCATCGCCATTCTGGGGATGGAGGAACTCTCAGAAGACGACAAACTGGTGGTACACCGGGCACGGCGCGTGCAGCGTTTCCTGTCGCAACCCTTCCACGTGGCGGAGCAATTCACGGGTGTACCGGGCGTATTGGTGCCGATTGAAGAAACGATTCGCGGCTTCAACATGATTATGGACGGCGAGGTAGATGATTACCCGGAATCGGCATTCAACCTCAAAGGTACCATTGATGATGCCATTGTGGCGGGTAAGAAAATGTTGGCGGAAGTGGCTTGATAGAAGAGTTCAAAAGTTCAAAGCTTAGGGTTCAAATGATTCAAATCGCGTTATACTTGAACTTTTGAACTTTCTTGAACATTAAACTTTCTAAAATGAATATTGCAATTTTAACGCCGGAGCGGGAGATTTTTAAAGGCGCAGTCAAATCTGTGAAAGTACCCGGAACATTGGGGCAGTTTCAGGTGTTAAATAACCATGCACCCATCGTATCTTCGCTCGAAGCGGGCAAGGTAGAATTAATCACGGCTCCGGGGGAGTATCAATACTACGAAGAAGAAAGTGGCAATGTGCTGACAGGCAGTGACGTGGGTCGCAAAATTACTTTTACCATCACGGGTGGGTTTATTGAAGTGTTGAAGAATGAAATTGCATTGTTGGTAAAATCAATTGCCCGCTCCTGACGTTCTAGGAACTACAAAGACTATTATAAGGCATTGTGTAGGGAATGAAGACCTGGTTCTTTATTCCCTGTTTTGTTCAACCCGCTATCGCACCTATCACAAAGATCTGATCCATCGTTGGTTGTGGCTTACCGCCGGTATCCTCCAGGCTGATGGCAAAGGCGGAGGCATTTTCTACAAAAGGCACTTCCAGAAGCTGACCTGACTCGTCCGGCACTTCAAATACGCCCATGCTCACAGGTGCTCCGGCTACAATTGCCCACAATTGGTATTGTTTTCCGGCAGGTGGCTTAGGCAGTTCCAGGTTGGTCAGATACGCTTTGCGGCGAATGGGGTTGAAATGCACAGCGGCAGTAGCTTGCGGAGCAATAGGCTGACCGGTCATTACCACCGGCTGGGTATTCACATCTTTTAAAAAAAAGATAGATCGCTCCAGCTTACTGGAAATACTGTCGCAACTTGCCTGTGCCTGATACAATTGTGCTTGTTTAGACTCAAAACGGTCGTGCAATTGTTGATTTTGGTAGTAAAGAACACCCAAGCCTGTGGCTGCCAGTAAAAACTTCACTGTCATACCCACCGCCAGAAAACGCGCCCAGCTACGCGGTCGGAGGGACGATAAAAACGAAGGCGGTACAGCGGTAGCAGGGGGCGAAGCAGGCGTGGTAGGGGGCAGCTGGTCTATTCGCTGCAGGATTTGATGGAGCATACCGGGAGGTGGTGTTTTAGCGTACGACCAGGCATATTGCTCCATTGCCCTTTCTACGGTATCAATCTCCTGGCGAATACCCGGGTACAACAGGGCATTGTCTTCTACCCCGCTTGCCTCCTCGGGGGTCAGTTTGCCCAGCACATATGCTTCTATAATACCAGATTCTATGTAATTTCGGATGTCCAAGTTACGGTTGGATTATAATGTAAATAAATATTATCCCTGCGAGGAGCAATAACTTCTCGTCGCCCAACAGTTCACGCAGTTGCGAGATCGCCTTTCTTGCTTTTGATTTCACTGTGCCGAGGGGAATGCCGAGTGCTTCACAAACCTCTTTTTGGGTATAATCTTCAAAATATAACAATTCAATAACTCTGCGATTGGTTTCATCCAGTTGATTTACAACTCGTCGCAGTGCAGGGTCGCCGATTCGCAGCTCCTCGCTGTGCGCCGCGTTATTAGATACGGAATTGGGCAGCGATTCGGTTTTACTGTTTTTTTTAAACTGACTCGACCGTAAGGTATCAATGGCTATATGGCGGGTAAGCTGCACCATCCAGGTGAAAAGTCGCCCTTTACCGGCATCGTACTTGTCGCTGTTGTTCCAAATACGTACAAACACATCCTGCAAGGTTTCCTGGGCAGTTGCTTCATCTGCAATCAAATTGGAAATAATACCATATAAAGCACCCGCGTAGCGGTCATACAGCAGGGCAATTGCCTGTTTATCTCTATCCTGTAGCAGTTTTACGATTTGGCTTTCTTCAATGGTTGCTTTTTGTTGTCGAATGTTCATGAGACCAAGGCTATGCAAATTTGCGAAATTAAAAATTTTTTTTCAAGTAAGGCACTATTTTAAATCCAAGTGCTTCTTCTGCGTCGTAACTAATATAAATGTACAGGAAGTAAAGCAGCATCGGTCAGTAAAAGTTCATACGTACAAAAATAAATTAAAGTTGACTGAATTGTAAAAAAATATTTCAAACAGGCAGGGTTGACCCGAATTTCAACGGAAAGCCTCGCTAAGCAAGCAAACACAAAATTTTTACTGGGCACAAGGGGGAGTTTCGGCTCCTATAGCCGGACTCTTTTATGGGTGTAACGCAGCCTTCGGCTCTTCGGAGCCGGGGGTTTTTTTGTGTGTAAGGTGGCTTATTTCAGCGATGTGTTGTTGACAATTCTGTAAAAAAAAGCCGCAGGAACACCCTGTTGCTCCTGCGACGTTTTTCGTTTCGGCTGTATTGTAAAAATTTATACGCCCTTTTTTGCTGCGTTACCCGGCAGATACACCGTCAGTTCCTGATTGACAAATACCTCCGGCTCTGACAAACCGTTCCACAACATAATGTCTTTCACCGTGCATTGAAACAAGGTTGCCAGCGTTTTGATCCGCTCGCCTTTCGCCACCACATACGAGCTTTTCGTTCTGTTGGCAGGCGCGGTTCCTGGTGTTTTCGCCTTGTTTTTATCAGCCAGATACACTTTAAAACTCGCCACACCACTGGCAGGCAAGATCAAAAACTGCCCTTTGGCATTTTTCGGCACCGACCGCAGCCGATAACCCGGATTCAACGTTGCAATCACATTGGCATTCAGGTTACAAGCCGTAGCAATCTCCTGAAAACTCAGGGTCTGATACACTTTCAGCACCCGTGTTTCGCGCAAGTGGAGCGCCGGCGGAACCGACTGTAGCTTGTGCTTGTGCGGATAGTGAACGATGTAAGCGGCAGCGATATAGGCAGGTACGTAGCGGCGGGTTTGCGCGGGCAGGTGGCTTTCCAGTTCCCAATAATTTTTAGAACCAACAGCGTGTATCACCCGGTCAAGTTTGCCGGTGCCACAGTTGTATGCCACCATCACCAGTCTCCAGTCGCGGTAAGTGCGGTACAATTTTGCCAGCATTTTCACGGCGGCTTCTGTAGAGCGGTACGGGTCAAGGCGTTCGTCCACTGCGCCGTCTATCCGCAAGCCATACTGGCGAGCCGTGTGCGGCATGAGTTGCCACAAGCCGGCAGCACCGGCGGAAGATTTCGCTTTGGGCGTGAGCGCCGACTCTACAATGGCAAGGTACATCAACTCCTTGGGGAGTTTGTAAACGGCAAGGTAGTGTTCAAAAATCGGGAAGTACATCACAGAGCGACCGAGCATTGCTTCGGTCTGCCGATGTCCGGCAATCGCATAATCGTTGATGCACTGCCGCACTTTTGCCGTATATTTCGCTTTAAAAGGAAGCGAAAGGCGCAATATCCGCTCTTTAAGCACTGCATCGGAAGGGATCGTAAGAGCTTCCGGTACAGGGAGGGGAGGCGCGGTCGTTGTTTCTGTTGGCGCGAGGTTCAGGGCTACCGCAACGGCAACAGTTGTCCATGGGAAATTCATCAAAACAATTTAGTGAAACAATAGTGTCGAGGCTGTCCACCTCTTATCTTAGCTTTTTGATCCGGAACGATGTTTTAGGTGAATGACTATAATGTTATTATTCGCTGTTTGTAAATGTCAGGTTGTACAAAGATAGGTCGTATGTAGTGGTTTCTCGTTTCGTTAATAGTGGCACAAAGGTAATCCCTAAATTGTTTATTGTCAACCTTTTTGGAATAAAAGTTACTAACATTTTTATTTTCTATCTAACAATGCAAATGTAAAATGTCGGAAAAGATGATATTTCTATTCAGTTTTCTTTGGTGTAGCAAACGATTTCAGGGTTTGGATTGTTCATTCCCCTGATTGTACGAATAAAAATTTGGAAGGTTGCAAATTGAAAAATATTCGACCTTTTTTTTCAAAAAACTCCGGTGCAGGTACCGGAAGACAGAAATGATCCTTTTTTTAATTGGAAAAATCCGCGCTATGCAGTTTAAAATTTTGCCCTTTGGTATCACAAAAGAGCTTGTCGGCAGCCCGACGGTTAATTTTACCGCTTCCGATACTACAACGGTAGCAGCGTTGAAGGAGCTGCTTTTTGAACGCTATCCGGCTCTGGAACGCTTGAATTCTCTGGCAATTGCAGTAAACGGTGCCTATGCTTCCAACGAACAGGTGCTCCAACCGGATGACGAAGTAGTCCTCATTCCACCCGTCAGCGGCGGATAATACTTATTGAAAACAAGTGAATATTTCCATGATAGATATTCAGCTCACCGATCATATTCTTTCGGTACAAACGTGCCTGGAGCAGGCAATGAGCGGCGGTGCCGGCGCAGTCAATATTTTTATCGGCACCGTGCGAAACAACACGCAAGGGCGGCAGGTAGTGCGTTTAGAATACGAAGCTTACGCCCCAATGGCACGCTCTGAAATGCGCAAAATAGCCGAGCAAGCCCGCCAACGCTGGACGATACATGGCATTGCCATCCACCACCGGGTGGGAGTGCTGCAGGTGGGCGAGGCTGCCGTCATCATCGCTGTAACTACCCCCCACCGCGCAGAGTCGTTTGCCGCCTGCCAATGGGTCATTGATACACTCAAACAAACGGTACCGATCTGGAAAAAAGAGGTTTTTGAAGACGGGGAAGTATGGGTCGCTGCGCATCCGTGAGCCGGTTCACAGTAAACAGTAAGCAGTGCGCAGTGTCCACGTCTAATGTGTCCGCCTACTGCCAACTGTAAACTGCCTACTAAACTAAGCGGAGAGGAGCGATTGCAATTGCATTGCCACGCCTATGTCGCCTTTTATTTTGATTTTGCCGCTCATCACTGCCATCATGGGGTTGAGACTGCCGCTGCGCAGGGCTTCCAGCGTTTCTATGGAGGTAGTAATGGTGCAATCCGCGTCCTTGTTTTCGTTGGAAACGGCGGCGGGCGAGGCGGTCATATCCACAAAAATGGGTTCGTTGTCTCCGAGCATCAGTTTCAGGGTCTTCCCCAATTGCGGAGCGCGGTGCGCCTGGCTTTTGATTTTTTCATTGATTTCGGTAAAGGTCATTTTGAAGAAAATTTGGTGATAAAACAATCCGGTTAACCGCATTAAAAATATTAAATGAAGGTGCAGCGCACTGCAATCGTTGTAAAAAGATCGAGCCGATAAGGAATACTTGACAGGTGCAGCGCACCGGTAATATTGCAGTGCGCTGCACCTGTCTCAGGCGGTCGGGTTTATTTTGACAAAGATTGCGCGGCTCCGCCGTTTTTAATGCGTTTGACCCGATAAAACAATCAAGAAACGGTATTTCCTATTGAATATTGAGATACTGGCATATTTTTCTCTCTCTAATTTGTCGCTACATCACTGGTGTTCTCCTGACAATACCTCTTGCACGCTTTTCTTCCAAAAAGACGCGAAATTTTGCTTGGGTTGGTGGCACAAATAAACCATTGTACCAAACTCGCGGGCATAAATGTTCTCAATGGCTCCTACAACGGTAATCTTGCCAAAGAGTGCCTGCACATCCTCCCCCGGTTCGTCGTTGACATAGATTAAAACGTCGGCATTGGTAGTCGGGGTGATCCAGAGGCGGTAACTGTCGCTGAAACTGTTGACGGGCGGCAGATTTTTGGCAAATCGCTCTACTGCCCCGGCTTGTCCGTAGTTTTCGCAAAATATCAGACAGCGTTTCTTGTCTGGTACTTGCTCATACGCTGTTTGCACGTGTTGCGCCAGTTCTTCCCAACCCAGCATATCGGCATAATCCTGCGGCAATGGATGCACTTCGCCGTCTTCCCAGCGGGTGATGGTTTCCACGCCCATTTGTTCGCGAATGTTTTTACAATAAGCCACCATTTTAGGCACACTCAAATAGGGAACCGCCAACGGTAAAAACGGCAGAAACAATCCAATCACCAGCAGCGGCACTGCCACGCGCAACCAGTTAGTTTTTAATACTGTATCAAAATAGGCTCCGCCCGCCGCAATCATCATCGGATAAATACCCAGGGTGTAGTAACTTTTTCCTTTCAATAAAAGCAGAGTGAGAATGCAGATCAGAAAGGTGTAGCCTACAAGCCGGTAGTTTTTTCCGTGCGGATGAAACAACAGAACGTATAATCCACCAAACCAGAGTATAAGCGCAGGAAGATTTTGTAGAACCTGGTCTAACAGGAAATCTTTGTAATGTACATTTTGCAACTGACTTTCCGCCAACTCGTGCATATGGGTCACCACCGGAAAACCATGTTGATATTGCCAAAGGAGATTTGGAAGTACGATTACAAAAGCAACCAGGGCTGCCCATAAAGCAGATTTCGACCACAGCAAACGCCGCTGTGTGGTGAGCAGCAAGGCGACCACCAACGGAAACAAAAAAAACACGACGCTGTATTTATTTAAAAATCCCAGCCCAAATGCCGCGCCGAAATACAGTAGATAACGCCGCTCTTCCGTATTCAGATATTTTAAAATCAAATAGCTCAGCAGCGTCCAGAAAAACATATCCACCCCCACGGGTTGAAACAGCCAGCCGCTGCGCGTGAACGTCACGGCAAATAAAATGCCAATGCCCGCCAACAACTGCCCGTACCTGCCGCCGCCCATTTCCCGTGCCATCAGGCAGGTAAGTACGAGAATGCCGGTACTAAACAGCGAAGGCAGCAGCCGCACCGCAAACATAGAATCGCCCAAAACCATTTGTACAAATGCCGAAATCCAGCCAATCAGCGGCGGGTTTGACCAGTAGCCCCAATCCAGGTGCCGCCCCAGTGCCAGGTACAACAACTCATCGCGGTGAAAACCGTAGTTTATATTGGTGAACAGATGGAAAAGCAGTTTCGCGATGGCTAGTACCAGAATGATACGCCAGTAGATCGGTTTGAGTGGCATAGGTGCATTTTGTGAGCAAGATGCAAAGTAGTTGCGCAATCCCCTAGTTTTTACAATTAAAGTTTAAACGATATTACCATAGCAACCTTGAAAGGTGTTTCGCTGGCAAATACGAAAAGTAAAACTGCCAATAAAACTGCTAAAACGGTCAATCCAATTGTTATGGCAAGATGTTTTACCGCTAAAATAGGGTAATAAATCGCTGTAAAAGGGCAATTTAATATTGTGACAGGATAGTCAAACGTTTTAGAAGGGTAATTTAACGTTGAAATAGGCTAAAAAAGTCTTTTATCAGGATACTACAATACTTTGGAAGGAGAACATAACATTTCAGGAAGATACTTGAACATTCCAATTGGCTACTAAAACATTCTAAGCGCATATTTGATTATTAGACTCTTAATCATCTTTCAATTTTGCTCCAAATCTCTCATACCTGCTTACCGGATGGGCAAGAGGGGTTGGGAAAATGGATCGGGTAGTTAACATCTCGCGTCTGGCATCTTCCAATCTGGCATCTGGTATCTAATTAAACCCATAATTATAGGTCGGCTTTTCGCCTGTGCGGTCGGTAATTGCCCAAAAGAGGTGATCGGAAAGGTCGCGCAGTGCCAATTGAAAAATCCAATTGTCTTTCGTAGATTCGCCGTGTTCGGCAGTGAGGAAGGTGGGTGCATCGGTGTCGTACAAGGCGTAAGGATAGAGTTCCAGGGTAGCATTGTTCTTTAAATATTCCTGCACTTTAGCCGTTAGGGCGGCATCCCATTCCTGCTCGGAGGCAAATCGGTTGCGATATAACTCATGGATGTGTTCCACCAGGCTGCGCGGCGATTCGAGATCAGTGCCATCTTTTAAAAAACTGGTAAGGCTGGCACGCAGAACGCTTTCAAACTGCACCTGCGTATTAGAATGGCTGTTTTGCAGCACTATGTCGCGTTCGGTCACCGTCAATTGTAACGCCGGTAAGTGAAATTCTTCGGTTAAAATGGTGCGAATCAGGTTGTGTAAATCCGCTGTCGGCTCAGGCGGAAAGGTCGCATCAAACCATCGGGCAGCTTTTTCCGTCAGGTTGAAATGCCGACGAATGTAATGCAGTGTCGCTTTTTCAATGGCGGTGATACCGCGTCCGTCTTCGGCTAGTTTGGCAATCAACTGCATTTCGCGCTCAGAGATACGCCCGTCTCCCTCGCCGGTGGTGAATTCGGTGGCGAGTTCCCAGAGTTGTTTATCGTATTTTACGCCCTTGATGATTTTGTAATAACTCATGTTCAGTTGGCAGCCCGCCGACGTTATCACTTTGGCGGATAAATTTGCAGTTGGCAGTTAACTGCCCGGCGTTTTGACGCAGGGAGTAGGTGATGATCGGGATGTAAATTGTGCTGCACTTTAGAGGTGCAGCACGATTGCTATTTTATTGTTTTACAAACAATTGCGCTGCGCCGTGCTTCAAATCGCGCAAAATGTACGTGCCTGCTGACAGCCGACTTGCATCCAGCCGATTGGTGTTTTTCACACTTAACAATTGTTGTCCAACAGTATTGTAAACACCGTAATCCGAAACGCGGTTTGTCAGAATTTCGTCACGAACCGGATTAGGAAATACCCGCCATTGCAAATTGGCAGTCGTCGGTTCGTCCACGTCGGTCATCAACCCTACTGTGAATAAAGACACCGAGCCACTCACTTCATTGGCAACCACCAGCAGCGCATTGCCGTTCGGGCTGTTTTCACGCGGGATGTAAATGATCCCTTCGGGACCCAGATCGCCGGAACCCGGCATTTCCGGAGCAATGGCAAAGTTGCGGTTGTTGATGTAGTTTACAAATACCGGCGCACGCGGATTGCTGATGTCATAGACCATCACGCCGCCGATGCGTTCCAGCCCGATGAAGGCATAAGGCTTGCCGTTGATGGTAGCAATGGTGAGGGCTTCAGGTTCGGGTCCTTTGTTGTCGCTGCGGCTGTCGCGGGCGTTGTCGGTATTGCTCACATTGAAGGATTGCGGAAAGCGCTGGGCGGTGATCTGTTCGAAGTCATCGCCACTATCGAATACCAGATTGCCAAAAGCATCCCAAATAGAGAAGGAACGCGCACCAAATACATGTAGTTGATCAAAATCGCCATCGCCGTCAAAATCGCCGGTTTTATTCGTCACGTTCAAACGCCCCAGTACCGCGTTGTCTTTCAAGGCTGCGCCGTTTGGGAAGGCAACCGAATCTAATCTCAAGGTGGAAACCCTTGCTTCTTCTACAAAAGTACCCCACTCGCGGGCATCGCCTTCGTTGGCAGAGACGATGTAAAACGCATTGCCCACAGAGTAAGTCGCCAGGGCATCGGGCATAAACATCCCCAACACCGGGTGCGGCTTGATGTTGATGGCATTATCGCGGTCGCTGGGGTCTAAACCGTAATTTTTGGCAAAACTAATCACGCCCAGCACGATATCATCCGTTACGCCGGCTCCTGCCAAACCAAAATCGTTGTCATTGATAACTGCCAGGTCGCCACCAGGGAGCAGCGCCAAGCCTTCCGGTTTATCACCCGCCTGGTAGCCGATGGAGGGCAGGTTGAGTACCTTGGTTTTGTACACCGGGGCGATGCCTGCCG
>Ga0224723_1002447_pt1 | contig 10251 bp, 8 predicted proteins | sample Balambano_FR2_Me_FD_161647 | JGI IMG/M metagenome (GOLD analysis project Ga0224723, IMG submission 161647) | Freshwater sediment microbial communities from Lake Towuti, South Sulawesi, Indonesia - Balambano_FR2_MetaG | ecosystem: Environmental > Aquatic > Freshwater > Lake > Sediment | place... | reverse complement strand
GATGGCGGCACGCCTCGCCAACCCGGAGTATGTGGCCAAATCGTTCGACCGCATGCCGCTCAAGCGCGTGGCCCAGCCAGACGACATCGCGGGCGCGGCGATTTTTCTGGCCTCGCCGGCGGCCGCCTGGATCACCGGCGCGATCCTGCCCGTGGACGGCGGCTGGCTCTCGTCCTGAGGCCGACAGAGGCAGCTTGCTCACGCGGGCACCGCGTTTGCCGCACGCTGCCACGGCTGCGCTTTGCGCTAGAAAGGCTCCCATGCTCGATACCATCCAGCGCTACCTCGACCTGCACCGAGACGGTTTTCTGAGCGATTTAGCCTCGCTCGTGAATCTCGACTGCGGCACCTACAACAAGGCCGGCGTGGACGCGGCCGGCCAGGTGATGCAGCGCCTGCTCGAAGCAAGCGGCTTTGCAGTCGAACGTATCCCGCTAGCCGAGTATGGCGACTGCCTGGTCGGCCGGGTGCAGGGGCAGGGCCAGGGGCGGCTGCTCATGATCGGCCACCTCGATACCGTCTACCCCGACGGAACGGCAGCCCGGCGGCCCTTGCGGATCGAGGGCAGGCAGGCCATCGGCCCGGGAGCCTGCGACATGAAAGGTGGCCTGCTCGCCGGGGTGTACGCGGCCCGCGCGCTGCGCGCCGCCCATTTCGACGATTTTGGCGAGCTGATCTTCTTTCTCAACAGCGAAGAAGAGGTCGGCTCACCCGTCTCGCGCGAGCTGTACGCGCCTGTTGCGCGACAGGCCGACCTGGCACTGGTGCTGGAGGCGGCCCGCGCCAACGGGGCGATTGTAAGCGCGCGCAAGGGCAGCGGAACCTACACGCTCTGTGTCAGCGGGGTGGCATCGCATGCCGGAGTGGCGCCCGAGCGGGGGGCCAGCGCTATTCTGCAACTGGCGCACCACATCCAGGCGATTCACGCACTCAACGGCCTGCGCCCCGGCCTGAGCACCAACGTCGGCGTGGTACAGGGCGGTATTCGGCCCAACGTCGTGCCCGATTATGCCGAGGCGCAGATCGATTTCCGGGTGCTGCGCGCCGAAGATGTTGGCGCGCTCGGCGCCGCCATGCATACGCTGCTCGCCGAGCAGCAGGTGGCGCACACAAACAGCCGGCTTTCTGGTGGCATTGGGATGCCCCCCATGGAGAAGACGGCCGCGGCCGCGCTATTGGTCGAATTGGCCGCCGCCGTCGCAAGCGAACTGGGCTTCAGCCTGCACGATGTGGCGACGGGCGGCGCTTCGGATGCCAACCACGTCGCCGCGCTCGGCACGCCGGTGCTCGACGGGCTTGGCCCGATCGGGCAGGCAGCCCATAGCCCCGACGAGCAACTCGACGTCGAGAGCATCGTGCCACGCACTGCCCTGCTCGCCGGGCTGATCGTACGCGGCCTGAGCGCGCGTGAGCGGCTCGCGGGGCTTGGGCGCTGACGGTCACTATTGCTCGACGCTCTCGCCCTCCTCCTCGAACAGTTCCTCGGTCGTGCTCTCGGCAGCTTCGCCGCCGCGCGCATCAAGAAACATGACGTCGGTAGCGCGCACCACCGTGCGGTAGCGCCGCTGCCCGCTCTCCTTGTCTTCCCACGAACGCGAGTGCAGGCTGCCCGTCACGCGCACGCGGCTACCCTTGTGCAAGGAAGCGCCGCAGCGCTCGGCCAGCTTATCCCAGGCCTCGACGCTGCTCCAATCGGTTTCGTAGCTGCGCTGCCCCGACTCGCCCCGCGCGCCGAAGCGGTTCGTGGCGACGCTAAAGCTGACGACCGACGCGCCCGTCGCCAGGATGCGAAGTTCGGGGTCGGCGCCCAAATAGCCAACGAGCTCAACAAAGTTCACTGTGCCCCTGATGGTCTTCATGCCTGTGCTCCTATGTGTTGCTACAACCAAGGCCCGCAGGTGCGGTTAGCTATATACCGTTGGGCGGCGCGAAATGATACGGCCCGGCTGCGCGCGTTTGACAAAATTGGTGTATGCTTGAATCGCCCCGTGGAGCCGCTGCACAAAAGCAAAAAGGAGACGCTGTATGTCGGTCACTGACCAGGCTTCGACGCTGTCTGCGGATACCCTGGCTACCCCACCGCACCCGCTTGAGCCGCTGACGACCAGCGAGGTCGCGGCGGCAGTCGCGATCCTGCGGCGCGAACAGAGCCTGAGCGAGCAGGTCCGCTTCATCGAGGTCGCCTTGCACGAGCCGCCCAAAGACGTCGTGCTGGCCTACCAGGAGGGCGACCCCGTCCCTCGCGCGGCATCGATGATTCTGCTCGACAACCGCGACGGCGCCACCTACGAGGCGGTTGTTTCGATCAGCGAGGGCAGGGTAACGGACTGGCGACCTGTGCCTGGCGTGCAGCCGCCGATTCACCTGGACGAGTTTCTCGAATGCGAAAACGCGGTGAAGGCCCACCCCGACTTCCAGGCGGCGCTGGCCAGGCGCGGCCTCGACGACGTGAGCCTGGTGACGGTCGATCCCTGGTCGGCGGGCAACTTTGGCTTTGCCGACGAGCAGGGTGTGCGGCTGGCACGCACGCTGTGCTGGCTGCGCGCGAGCGCCTTCGACCACCAGTACGCGCGGCCGATCGAGGGGGTGGTGGCCTACGTCGACCTGAACAAGATGCAGGTGCTGCGCGTCGACGATTATGGCGTCGTGCCGATCCCGACCGAGCCAGGCAACTACGAGCGCGAGTTTATTCACGAGTTCGGGCCTGCCTACCGCAGCGACCTGAAGCCGCTGGAGATCCACCAGCCCGAGGGCGTCAGCTTTCAGGTGCATGGCCACGAGATCCGCTGGCAGAAATGGCGCCTGCGGATCGGCTTCACGCCGCGCGAGGGGCTGGTGCTCTACCAGATTGGCTATGAAGACGGCGGGCGCGTGCGGCCGATTCTGTACCGCGCCTCGATCTCGGAGATGGTGGTGCCCTACGGCGACCCGGGGCCGATTCACGCGCGCAAGAACGCCTTCGACGTCGGCGAGTACGGCATCGGCACGCTGGCCAACTCCTTAACACTTGGCTGCGACTGTCTGGGCGAGATTTATTACTTCGACGCCGTGATGACGAACACACGCGGCGAGCCGGCCGTAATCACAAATGCCGTCTGCCTGCACGAGGAAGACTACGGCATGCTCTGGAAGCACTACGACTGGCGCACCGGCCGGAGCGAGGTGCGGCGCTCGCGGCGCCTGGTGATCTCGTTCGTGGCAACCGTCGGCAACTACGAATATGGCTTTTTCTGGTATTTCTACCAGGACGGCACGATCCAGCTCGAAGTCAAGCTGACGGGCGTAATCAATACGGTAGCGGTGCCACCAGGCGAGCAACCCCGCTATGGCACCCTGGTCGCGCCGGGCCTGGTCGGCCAGAACCACCAGCATTTTTTCAATGCCCGGCTCGACTTTGCCGTGGACGGCGAGCAGAACCGTGTCTACGAGGTCAACAGCTACGCCGAGCCTGAGGGGCCTGACAACCCCTTCGCCAACGCATTTTACGCCACGGCCACGCTGCTGGAGCGCGAGCAGCAGGCCCAGCGCCTGGTCGAGCCGCTGGCGGGGCGCTATTGGAAGATTGCTAGCACACAGGGCCGCAACGCGCTCGGCGAGGCCACGGCCTACAAGCTGATGCCGGGCGAAAACTGCCTGCCCTTCGCGCATCCCTCGTCGAGCCTGATCCGGCGCGCGGGCTTCACGACCAAACATATGTGGGTGACACCCTACGCCGAGGAGGAGCGCTTCGCGGCAGGCAAGTACCCCAACCAGCACGCGGGCGGCGACGGGCTGCCGCGCTGGACGGCTCAGGACCGGGCGCTCGCCGATACCGACGTAGTGGTCTGGTACACCTTCGGGCATCATCATATCGTGCGCCCGGAAGACTGGCCGGTTATGCCGGTCGACTATATCGGCTTTATGCTCAAGCCGCTCGGCTTTTTCGACCGCAGCCCGGCCCTGGATGTGCCGCCCTCGACGCCCAGGCACGCGGGCGAGAACGGGCACTGCTGTAGTTAAGCTGAAAGGACGAAGCGCATGCCCAAGCAGCAGATTCTTAGCCCCGAGATGCCGCCTCCTGGGGGTGCCTACTCGCCTTGCATTCGAGCGGGCGCTTTTGTGTTCGTGGCGGGCCAAGGGCCCTTCGATCCCGCGACCGGCAAACTTGTCGGCGAGACGATCGAAGCGCAGACCGAGCGCGTGATCGAGAACATCAGGATCATTCTGGCGGCGGCCGGCGCGAGCCTGGCCGACGTAGTCAAGGCCACGGTGCATCTGAGCGACATGGCCCTGTTCGAGCGCTACAACCAGGTCTACGCCGCGCACTTTCCCGACCCTAAGCCGGTGCGCACGACGGTCGGCAGCCAACTACACGGCTTTCTGGTCGAGATCGACGTGATTGCGTATGTAGGGGGGTGAGGGCCTCAGGGCAGACAGGCAACAAAAAAGCGGCGGGGTCTGGGAAAAGACTGCCCGCCGCGTTTCGTTATGTAAACTAGGCCGCCTTGACGAGCAGCCCGTCGCCAACCGTCCGCTCAAGCTCCAAAGGCTCGGCACCACCCTGCGCCTGGGCATGGCCTGGCGAGTCAGCAGCATCGAACACAAACTCGAGTTCCTCGCCCGACAGATTACGCAACCCGTCGAGCAGCCGGGTTGCGGGCCGCTCCGGCGAACCGAGCCGGTCATACAGTTCGTCAAAAAGATTATAGTCACGCGCCAGCGCTGTCATGTCACCCTCCTTATTTTTCAAACGTTGCAGCTCTAACAATTGTTTCATCGCTCTCGTTTCATTCACCTTACAGACGAGCCAGGTCGGCTAAAGCAGAAAGCGCGCCCGGCCCACAGCTCAGGTTTTTGCAACACAAAGCCCCTTCCCCGCACGCGGCAAAGCTGCCACGCACACAAAAGGGGCAGGGGCCAACAAAAAAGCGCTCGGGCGACATACGGGGTCGCCCAAACGCTTACCAATTACCGCGGGCCTCGTCGCCTCGAACTAGTGGCCGAACACGCCCTCGGCCTCGCCTTGAAGCCGCGCATCCTCCGCACCCGCCGCATCGGGCCGGCGCAGCGATTCGACCATGTCCTGGATCTCCTTGGGCGGCGGCTGCGTCGCCAGCGAAACGCCGATAATCAGCGCAAAGGCGGCGATCATGCCGAACAGGCCGGCACCCAGGTGGCTGATGCCCAGCACGTTGAAGAAGGGGTTGGTATAGTTCATCGCCATGTAAAAGATCGTCACCGCCAGGCCCCCGATGATGCCCGCAATGCAGCCTGCGGCGTTGGCCCGCTTCCAGAAGATGCCCAGCAGCAGCACCGGGAAGAACGAGGCCGCCGCCAGCGAGAAGGCCCAGGCGACCATCTGCGCGATCAGGGCCAGGCGCGGCAGGGCCAGCAGCGCCGCCACGCCCGCGCCGACCAGGATCATGATCTTGCCCAGGAAGACGCGCCGCTGCACGCTAGCCTTCGGGTTGACCGTGCGATAGTACACGTCGTGCGCGATCGCCGATGCAATCACCACCAGCAGGCCGTCGGCTGTCGAGAGCGCCGCCGCCAGGCCACCCGCTGCAACCATTGCCGCGATGGTGTAGGGCAGGCCCGCTATCTCGGGCGTCGCCAGCACCACCAGGTCGCCGTTGATGTTGATCTCGGGGAACTGCACGATGCCGTCGGTCGGCACGGCCGTCACAGTGCCATTCGCCGCGGTCGTCGGCTCGGTCGCTTTACCCGAAAGCTCGCTGACCTGCACCAGCCCATCGCCGTTGGCGTCGGTCACGACCAGCGTGCCGGCATTGACCAGATCGTTCGCCCAGGCCGGCAGCGCGTCGATCGCGCTACCTTCGAGCGTCGTCAGGTCGCGAATGCTGAACAAGCCGGTCTTCGCGTAGCTCTCGGTCCAGGAGGGCAGCGCGCCCACCGGCTGGCCCGCTACGTCTTGCAGCATAGTCCAGCGCGCAAAGGCCGCGTAGGCCGGCGCCGTGAAGTACAGCAGGAAGATAAAAAAGAGCGCCCAGCCCACGCTGACGCGACTGTCTCTCACGTTTGGCACGGTATAGAAGCGGATCAGAATATGCGGCAGGCCCGCCGTGCCCAGCATCAGGCAGAGCATCAGCGCCAGGAAGTTCCAGGGCGAACCAGCCCAGGTCGCGTCCCTGGCGGGCGCGGGTGGGGTCACGCCGATCTGCTTGGAGGCCGCGATCCACGACGCGTTGGAGGGCACATCGCGGAAGGGCACTGTGTAGGTGGACGCGCCAAGCTGCTCCTGCTCCAGCCGCTCGACGTTCGTCAGCGCCTGGCCGTACATAAGCTGTGGGAAGGGCACGCCCGTCAGGCGTAGCGAGATCATCGTCACCGGAATAAGGTAGGCGATAATCAGAATAATATACTGCGCCACCTGCGTCCATGTCACGGCCTTCATGCCGCCCAAGAACGAGCAGACCAGCACGCCCGCCAGGCCCACCACCACGCCGACCTCGAAGCTGACGCCGACTAGCCGCGACATAATCAGGCCCACGCCGACCACCTGCGCCGTCACATACGTCAGCGAGACGATAATGCCGGCGATGGCCGCCACCACGCGCGCTGTGTTGCCGCCGTAGCGCGCGCCCACGAAGTCGGGGATGGTGTACTGGCCAAACTTACGGATGTAGGGCGCGAACAAGAGTGCCAGCAGCACATAGCCGCCCGTCCAGCCCATAATGTAGGCCAGCCCGTCGTAACCGAGCAGGTACAGCGTGCCAGCCATCGAGATGAACGAGGCCGCGCTCATCCAGTCGGCGCCAGTGGCCATGCCGTTCGCGATGGCGGGCACGTTTCGCCCGGCGACGTAGTATTCGTCGACGTTTTTGGTGCGGCTCATGACGCCGATGCCGGCGTAGAGCGCCAGCGTCAGCAAGAGGAAGGCGTAGCCGATGCCGTTGTTGGAGATGATGCCCGTCTGCTCGATCAGGCCCAGCACAATCGAGAAGATCAAAAAGCCGATCGTGAAGTAGGTGTAGCGGCGCGCGAGGTAGTTGCCCCAAAACCCGCCCTTGCCGCTCTGCTGCGAAACTGCCATAGGTCGCTTTCTCCCTTATCAGGCCGAACATCCGGGTTCGACCCCGCTAACCTATTAGACGTCGAAGCCGTACTCGCGATCAAGCTTCTCCATGCGCCAGGCGTAGTAGAAGATCAGCAGCACAAACACGATCAGCGAACCCTGCGAGCCCATGTAATAGCCCAGCGGAAAGCCTGTCAGAATGTTGATCTGGTTGAGCTGATTGACGAAAAAGACCGGCACGTACGAGACCGCGAACCAGATCGCGAGCAGCGTCCAGATCAGGCGCAGGTTTGCATTCCAGTAAGACTCCACGTCGTGCTTCCGGCGGCTCGTGCCGGCCGACGCCCCTTTTGATGCCATACCTGAGTTCCTCCGTTTCAGTACCAATAGCCACGCGCAACAAACAAAGAACCTGGCCGCTTCGGATGTATGCCGTGCATACCCCAGCGGAGGAAACGCCGGATGCCTCTTACGCCAAATAGCCCGCAAAATGGTGGGCAGACGCAGTTATGATGCGAACTCTATTTCGTGACTATGTGTGGAACCAGTGTGCCAGGCCTTTGTAAATCCACCTTAATCGCAATGTAAAATTGGCGTAAAGTTTACACGGGTCTGGCACTACTCTTCGAGCGGGTGCTCGGCTAGCAGGTGGTCGGCGTGGATCATGCGGCGCGTGCGCGTCTCGCCGCGCAGAATGAGCGAGTTCGTTTCGGCGCGGTCGCCCTGGTAGCGCACGCCATCAAGCAGAGGGCCGTCGGTAATGCCCGTGGCGACAAAAAAGATCTGCTCGCCCGCGATCAGCTCGGCCGTTCCCAGCACACGCCGCGGGTCGAAGCCCGAGCCGACCACGGCCGTACGCTCGGCGGCCCGCTGCGGGGCAAGCCGCGCCAGCATGGCGCCGCCGAGCGCCTTGATTGCGCAAGCCGCGATTACCCCCTCGGCGGCGCCACCCACGCCCATCAGCAGATCGACCTGGCTTTGTGGCAGCGCGGCCAGCACCGCACCGGCGATATCGCCGTCGTCGGCCAGCATGACCCGCGCGCCGGCCGTGCGAATCTCGTCGATCAAGTCGGCATGCCGCGGCCGGTCGAGCACAAACACCACCAGGTCGCGCACAGCCTTGCCCTTCGCCCGCGCCACAAGCGCCAGTGTCCAGGCCGCTGGTGCATCCAGGCACTCCGGCACCAGCGCCTCGCCGATCGTGCGGTCGGCCACCAGCTTTTCCATATATACCGCCGGCCCCGGCGACCACATCGCGCCGCGCGGGGCCAAGGCCGCCACCGAGACGGCCCCCGAGCGGCCTTGTACCAGCAAATGCAGGCCATCAACTGGATCGACCACCACGTCGACCGGCGTGGCTCCCGCGCCCCGCCCGACCGTCTGGCCGCCACGCAGGCCCATCGAAGCGTGCTCGCGCCCTTCCTCACCCACCACAATCAGGCCGTCGATGTCGAGCGCGTTCAAGGCGATGGCCATCCCGAGCGTGGCTGCGCCATTGGCCTCGTCGAGCATGCCCATGCCCATCCAGCGCCCCGCCGCCAGCGCCGCCGACTCGGTCGCGCGCACCAGGTCGAGCCCCAAATTGCGGTGCAGCTTGGCCTCAGGTGTCATCGGCTTGCCATCCTGATTATCGGGTTTGCCTGTTGCCGGTTGCCTGCTACGTCGTCGCGACCAGCAAGTTGGCCGCCTCCCATGCCAGCATCCCGCCGTCGAGTATTCGCACGTCGACGAAACCGCGCTCGCCCAGCAACGCCGCCGCCAGCGCGCTCCTGCGCCCACTTCGGCAGACCAGCACCAGCGGCTGGCTCGGCTCCAGGCTATCCTGGCCCACGATTAGTGTCGAAAGCGGCAGGAGGCGAGCCTGCGCGATATGGCCCTGCCGGAACTCGCGTGGCTCGCGCACGTCGATCACCTGCGCCGCGCTGCCCGCGCGCAACTCCTGCCACAAGTCGTGCGGCGTGACGCTCGGTGCATTCCCGAGCGCCCGCACAGCGCGCGCCGGCAGCACCAGCTTCTCGTCGAGCAGGCGCTTCGGCAGGTTCTGGCACTCGCGGAAGGCGCGCACCTCGCACTCATAAATACAAACAGCCGGGTCGATCACGCGGTGAAACAGGTAATCGAGCGCGCCATCCTCGTCGAGCACCCGGCCTTTGCCCAACTCGGCGTCAAACTCGGTCGCCAGCATCGTGCGCAGCACCGGCTCACGCACCCGCACCATAAACAGGTCGCCGCCGCGCTCGCGGCAGGCACGCAGAATCGTCTCCAGGCCACGGATGCCGCTAATGTCGCAGCGCTGTACGCTATGCATGCGCAGCAAAAGCCAGCGCCGGCGCGGGTCGCGCTGCAAAATTTCGAGCAGCCGTTCCTCGACATGGTTGATCGCGCCAAAATACAGATCGCCCAACACGTCGACCACACCAAGCTGCGGGCACTCGGGCTTCTCGGGCCGGTGCTCCCAGTGACGGAAATGGTCGTCGGGCAGCATGCTGCGCACCTGCGGCAGACTCGTCGCCAGCAAATAGTAGCCTAGCGACATCAGCACGCCCACCAGCACCGCAAACTGGAGCGGCAGCAGCAGCGTGCAGCCCAGCGTCACCAGCATAATCAGCGCCTCGCCCGGGGCACCGCGCCAGATGCGCCGGATGGCCGCAAAGTCGATCATGGCGAAGGCGGTCAGCGCCAGGGTGCCCGCCAGCACCGGCCGCGGCAGATGCGCCATCAGCGGCCCGAGCAGAAACATGGCCAGCAGCACAAACAGGCCGCTCGCCACATTCGCCATGGCCGTCGTGCCGCCCGACTGATACGCCAGCGCCGAGCGGTTGAACGAGCCTGAACAGGGGTAGCCCGAAAAAATGCCTGCGAGAATGTTAGCGATGCCCTGGCCTACAAACTCCTGGTTGCTGTCGATGCGCTGGCGCGAGTTGCTGGCCACAGCCCGCCCAATCGCGATCGCCTCGACCAGGCCGATGATGCCCAGCGCCAGCGCGCCGCTCGAAAGCTGACCGATCAGGTTCAGGTCAAAGAGCGGCAGCGCCGCCACGGGCGGCAGCCCCGCTGGCAGCGGCCCCAGCACCCGCACGCCTTGCCGCTCCAGGTCAAGCATCCAGGCCAGCAGCCCTAGCAGCACAATCGCGAGCAGCACATTTGGCAGGCGCCGGCTGATGCGCCGCAACAGCACGGTCAGCACAATCGTTAGCAGCCCGAGCGCCAGGCTGACCACATGCACAGCGCCGAGC
>Ga0224723_1002446_pt1 | contig 10256 bp, 8 predicted proteins | sample Balambano_FR2_Me_FD_161647 | JGI IMG/M metagenome (GOLD analysis project Ga0224723, IMG submission 161647) | Freshwater sediment microbial communities from Lake Towuti, South Sulawesi, Indonesia - Balambano_FR2_MetaG | ecosystem: Environmental > Aquatic > Freshwater > Lake > Sediment | place... | reverse complement strand
CCTTAGCCCCGTCCTCTTCCCAGAAAACAGCTTTGCTCGCCCCAGCCAAGAGAAATCGCGCAGCGCCTTGAATCGTCGGCCCCTCACCCACGATTACGATCAGTGTCGATTGCCCAAGCTGTCTCCGCTGCTTTAGCCCCTGCCACCCCGCCCATCCTTCGGGCAAAACTCCGCGCACCGCCGCGACTAGCATCCTGGGCCCCGCTTCGATCGCCTCAAAGCATTCCCAGCGCAGTCCGGCCCGCTCCAGAACCAATCCGATATCTGCCGCTAAACCAGCGTCCTCGCAGCACACGCCGGCCGAACAACCTCTCCAGGACACGGATACCTCGCCTAAACCGACTCCTCCGCTTGCGCCCAGGGCGAGAACGCAAGTCCGTCTGCTCGCGCACAGACCAATGAAGCATACCCAACCCGCCCCCGCGAGTCAATGCAATCCGCACCCCGCCGCAGAAAATGTATCCTACCGGCCTGAAGTACCTTTTCTGGCAATGCCGCAGCCAGCCCGCCCGGTGTCCAGAGCATCAAATGCACCTCTCGCGGCAGCAATCGCTCTCAGCGGCCCGTTAGACATAGAACTTCGCCGCAATCTGGATGATGCGCGGATCGCGGGAGGTGGTGAGCGCCCCGAGGCCGAAGGAACCGCCAGCGCCTCCCAACGAGGTGGGAAGATTCGTCAAGTTGGTGCCGGTCGGGTCGAAAATGGCAGCGCGGTTGAAATCGCTGAACTGGGCGCGGTTCAGCGCGTTGAACATCTCGAGCCGCAGTTGAAGGAATCGAGCTTCCGAGCCAAAGGGGAAATTCTTGAATACCGAAATGTCCCAGTTGTCGATATCGGGTTGGCGTAGCGGACGCACACCGGACTCCATGCCGAGGCTCGGCCGCGTCGCGGCCCGCAACACAGAGGTTTCGAACTGGCGATCATAGGATCGGTCGCCTCTTGCCAGGCGCGGGTCCCCGGTCAGGACAACACGCGGTGCGAGAGGTTCGGATCCGGTGACGCGCCGATTGAGGGCAGCAGCCGCCACGCCGCTCAAGCTATAAGACAGGTCCGCTGGCGCGCCCGTCGAAAACGTCGTAATTCCCGAGACGCCCCAATAATCCAGAATCGCGCGACCGAGGAAATTCTTGGCGCCGAGAACGGGTGTCAACTTCGGCAGGCCGATCGTATAGTTGGCGATAAAGACATGGTTGCGGTCGAAGGCGAGCAGGCCGTAGTTCGCCTTGCGTTCATCCAGGAGGTGTATGGAATCGCCGCTCGCGTCCGCTGTGCCTAGCGCGCGCGACCAGGTGTAATTGATCCCAAACTCAACGCGCCGCGAGAGCCGCTTGTTCGCCGAAATCTGCAAGGAATGATAGTTGCTGCTAGCGCCGAAGTTGGTAACGGTCACGTCGCCGTAGCCAATATAGGGACGCGTGAAATTGACGGCGAGCGTGGTGTTGCCGTTGAAAGCGGGCGCGCCGAGTGTGGGGTCTTGATTCTGGGGCAACCACGCACTTCCGTAGGCGGGCGTGTTGAGCGGCGTGGTGGCGAGGAGGTGGCGGCCGAGGCTGGCGACGTAGGCCGCATCAATGAGTATGCCTTTGGGCAGTTCGTGCTGGACCGTGAAGTTGTAATTCAACACCGTCGGTAGATGGCCCCCGCGGTCAAAGCCGCGAACGGTGACCGGGAAATTGCTTTGCGCAGCACTAGCAATGGTTGAAAGATTCCCATAAAACAATTGTGGCTGCCGCGTGACCGGGGGATTGCTTAGGAGCATGAAAGTTGGGTTGCCTAGCGAGCGGTCATAGTACACTCCCCCTCCGGCGCGCAAGACGGTCTTTTGCAGGCCGAAAGGCCGCCAAGCGAGCCCCACCCGGGGCGCATAGTGAACCCCGCGATCGTCGTAGAGCGCGCGGGGATATCCGTTGACTCCCGCCTGGATTACGCCGTTATCGATGTTGCCGCGTCCTGGTACGATTGCGCCGATGAGCACTGCCGGTAGAAGTTGACCGGTAAAGGGATCGCGGGCGCGGCGATTGGCGCCCGTTCCGGAAGCTTCATAAAGCGACACGGCTTGCCGGGGGTCATACAGAGAAGGGTTGAAGGTCGCCAAGCGGTTTTCAGCCTCGTACTGCGGCTGCAGGTACATAAAGCGCACGCCATAATCCAAGGTGAGATCCTTGCGAATGCGCCAATTGTCCTGCAGGTACCACTCGAGATTGTAATAGCGATAACTAGCGAGTGGCCAGTTATTGGCCTGCTGGTAGGAAAGATAGTTCCCCAACAGCGCATTGGAGAAAGCCCAGTTGGTGTCGCCGGGATTGTTGGTATCGCGGCCAAAGTTGATGAGTCCGTAAAGCTGGTTCTGGTTGGCTATCTGATCCTTGACGGAACGCGAGAAATAAATCCCGGCCTTCACGAGGTGGGTCGAGAAGGCCTTGGCGAGATTGTCGGTAAAGTCAATCGAAGGATTGAAGTTGTAGTAGGGAATGCCCCGAAAATCGGTTACCGGCGGGTTCGGGACGCCGCCAAACGTCATATTGGGAATGATGCCGAGGCGGTCGACGTTGGGAAACAGCGGAGTAAAGTTAATGCCGGCGCGCTGCTTGGACCAAGCGTCGTCCACGGGAATGGAATTCAATTGATTGAAGCTACGGCCCGTGATGAACTCGTTCGTGAGTGTGGGAGTGATGATGGTCGTGAGGTTCGCCATTAAGCTTCCATTGGGCGTCGAAGTGTCGAATGCTCCGAGGCCGATGTTGTTTGTCGTCGTGAGCGTGCCGTAAGGAGCGATACTATCCCGGTAGTTATCGATCCAGCGCACGTAGACCTTCATCTTGTCTGTCAGATTCCAGTCTCCCCGGACAATCCATTGGCGATTGTTATTCTTGCCGGAGAACTGAGTTTGATAGTTGAAATTGGGGCGCCCGGTGACATTGGGCAAGGGGTAGAACTTCAGAATGTTCGCGCCATCCGCGCTAAAGCGATTGGGAGGAATGATGTTGCCCGGAAAGGGGCATTGGCTTGGGGGTCGCGGATGACAACTGGCCGCCCGTCCGCCTCGGTTGTCTGCGAAAAATTTCCCGCTCGCTGCAACTCAGTGGGCACCGTAATGCTGCGCAAGGCTTCGGGCGCTTTGCGCCGTTCAAAATCGCCCGCCACGAAAAAAAGAGCTTGTCGCGGCCGCGGTTATAGTTGAGCTTTGGCAACCAGACGGGTCCGCTAAGGTTGAAGCCAGGATTCTCGAGGCGGAAAATGCTGCGGGGTAAGCCATCCACGTTGTTTCGCCAAGTGTTGGCATTCCAGCTTTCATGCCGGCGAAAGAAGTAGCCCACCCCGTGGAAGTCGCGGCCGCCTGATTTGGTAACGACGCTGATCGTGGCGCCCGCCGAGCGCCCAAACTCCGCCTGCTGGCTGTTTCCGATGATCTTAAATTCCGATATAGCGTCGACATTCAGGCGAACTAATCCCGTGCCATTGTTGCCAGTGTCGATCGCGGTTACGCCGTCGATCGTCAGGTTGTTCATGTCGCCGCGCAAGCCATTGATGCTTTGGGTGTCGGCGTTCGCCCCAGGGACTGTCTTCAGAAGATCGATAAAGTTACGGCCATTGAGGGCAAGGTTCACGGTCTGAGAGCCGGTGACCACGCCTGCCCGTTCGGAGCTCTGCGTCTGCAGTTGGGCGGTGGAAGCCTCCACCGTGATCGTCTCGCTCGCGGCACCCACCTGGAGAGTGATCGCCGGCAGGCTCAGGCGGTCGCTCGTGAAGAGCTGAATTGCCTTGGCCTCGTAGCGCCGGAAGCCGTCTGCCGAAATGGACAGATCGTAGGCGCCGGGCTGAAGCGGCGTGAACACGAATGCGCCGGTGGCGCCAGTCGTCGCTTCCCGCGACGACGCTTGAGCGGAGTTGGTCAGTGTGACCTGGGCGCCGGAAACCGCTGCCCCTTGAGCATCGAGGACAAGTCCCGATAGCGAGCCAGAGGTCTGTTGGGCCAAAGACAGGGTGAACGAAAGACAGTTGCCAGCGAGAAACTTCATAGGGTGTAACAGATTGCCCCCGATTCGTTCACGCAATGAACCCCAAGTGGGCTGATTGTTACGAGCCATACAGTCAATCCTCCTGTTTGGCCTTGACGGAAACTCGAGATTAAGCGCCGGCCGTTGCAGCAGATCCTTGAGCCAATAATGTGAGACGGCGTAGGTCATTTTTTTGCTCCTAACGAAAGAGTTTTGGGAGGAAGCGGTGGAGGTAGTCCCGCCAAACGCTCCAAGTGTGGCCGCCGGGAGTCCAGACAGATTCGTGCCGGATCCCGCGTTCTTTCAAAATCTCAAGCAGCGCTTGCGTGTTGGGAACGCCCGATTCGTCATCGGTTCCGCACGCGATCCAGAACTGTTTGAGTTTGCGATCCATGCTGCTGGGGTCTCGAAGAACGCTGGCGTGCCTTGCGAGAAACTGCGGAACCGTATCTCCTTGGCTCAAAGGCCCGGAACTGAAGACGCCAAGATAGGCGAACATATCTAACCGGGGCAAGCCAATATTCAGGGTCTGCCCGCCCCCCATCGAGAGGCCTGCAAGTGCGCGCATGTCGCGTCCAGCGTGAACGCGATAGGAAGCTTCGACTAGCGGGATAACTGCTCGGCTCAACTCCTTGCTGAACAGCTCGGTATTGCGGAGACGAGAGGCGGGATCTGCCGCCTTGATCATGAAGCTGTCCGGCGCCACAATCAACATCGGACGAGCGCGATCCTCCGCGATCAGGTTATCCAGAATTTCCGCTGCCTTGCCCTGCTCAAACCAAGCCGCATCAGTATCGCCGGAGCCATGCAAGAGATACAGTACCGGATAGCGCTGCTTGCCGTTCTGGTAGCCAGGCGGCGTATAAACATGGAGTTGGCGGATCGAGGCGGCCACCTCGGACCAATAACGGTGCACGTGAATCACGCCATGCGGCACTGGGCGGAGCGCATGGAATTCCGCTTCGGCCCCCGGCACATCAACGATACTCGCAGGTCCTCGAATACCCAGCTTTACTGCGGGATTCTCCGGGTCAGCTACTGCCGTACCGTCGAGCAGGAAGTGGTAGGTGTAACGATCTGGGGGCAACGGTCCGACGGTGACGAACCAGTCGCCTCCGGCTTCACGCGCGGCGGGAAATCGAGAATCGAACTTCACAGTCCAGGAGCCGCGGACGCTAACTTCCTTCGCGTTCGGCGCGCGGAGCCGGAACGTGACACGACGGTCCGGGTGGACGGTTGGCGAGACAACCCGCGACTGGCCCGCGAGCTCGGCAGCCAAAAGAAGACACAGTCCAGCGATCACGCTGCAATTCACCGAGGACGTGTCGAGACATTGACGCGTTCCGGATCCCAAGAGGAGCCGCGAAGGTGTAGACCGCGACCACACTGTGACGCTCAGAGCTTGGCCGCCTTCGCTAGATACGCAGGGTCGAAATCCACCCCCAAGCCGGGCCCCTTGGGTACCGCGATCTTTCCATTGACGATGGGAAAATTCGGCGCCGACCACGACTCGGGTTTTTCATCGCCGCGGTGCACAAACTCCATCTGCTTCCCGATATTGGGAGTCACCGCCGCGAACGCCAGCAAGTTCACAGCCGTCGAACCCGTCTGCGTATTGTGCGGCACGATTGTGGCGTTGTACCTACGCGCGATCCGCGCAACCCGCAGCGCCCGGCAAAATCCCCCTACATAATTAATATCGGGCTGTACGATATCGGCGACCTTGTTCTCCAGAATCCACTTGAATCGCCAAAGGCTCGCGTCCTGCTCTCCGACCGCGATCGGAATTTTCAACGTATCGGCCACTTCCTTGGTCTCACTCAATTCCTCGAAGGGGCAAGGCTCTTCGAAGAATCCAAAATTGAGATCCTGCAGAAGCTTTCCCACTTCGATCGCCTTAGCTGCGTTGTACCCACCGTTAGCGTCGGCGTTGATGACGACGTCATCCTCTAGCAACTTGCGTGCCAGCTTCACCATCGTTTCCGTGCGACCGGGATAGGCATCCACATTGCGATTCATGCGCCCGCCGATCTTGAACTTGCACGCCTTCGTTCCGGTTTCCTTCACGCCTCGAACGTAGACCTCCACCTCCTGCTCGGCCGTCGTCTCGCGCACCCCACCGGACAGATAGACCGGAATCTCCTCGCGCACCGCGCCGCCCAATAGATCCGTGACGCGCTTCTTCGAGACGCGCCCCAAGAGGTCGAGCACGCTCTGCTCGGCGTAAGCCACCGGGCACCAAAACGCGATTCCCGCGAGTTTATAGTTCTTCTGGAAAATCGCGTCGATCAGCGCCTCGATATCGCGCGCATCTTTGCCGATCAGTTCCGGCGCGACCAGGTTCTTGAAGATCGGCACGAACTCCGTCATCTGCTTCGTGCGGCAAATGCCCGTCGCGCCATCTGTCGACGTCGTTCTCACAAAGTAGTTCGAACCGGCCTTGAGCAGCTCGACCGAGGCGATCTTCACCGGCGCCCTCACGTGTTTCTTGAGATCGAGCACCGGTTCTTCGAACCAAGGGATCACCCGCTTCTCTTCCGCCGCCGCGCCTGCCATCGTCGCGGCGCCCAACGCGCCTGCCAAAAAATCTCTACGCTGCATAATTTCCTTTCGCCTACTGTCCGAGTTCATGGCACGCGTTGCACGCCACGCTCGCTTTGCTTTCCTTGTGACATGCCACACAAGCCGCCATCGTTGTGGGCCGGACGAGTTCCATCTTCGCCATCGACATCACCTCGCCGTGGCAAGTCGCGCATCCCGTTTTCGCTTCCGCGTGCCGCGCATGACTGAAGAACACAAAATCCTTCACGCGGTAAACACGCTGAGCCGGAATATCGCGCGCCGCCATGCTCGGGTGACACGTGCGGCACTGCTTCATCTCCGGAAACGATGCGCTTTCTTCCTTCTCCGCACCCACATGACACGCGGTACATTTCATCTTCAGCGGAGCGTGCTTGGCGTGCGAGAAAGCCTCTCCCGCGTACGCGGCGCCAACCGTGAGCAATGCGAGAAGAAGCTTCATGGCAGCCGGAAAGCAATCAGGTAATCGGCAAACGCGTCGTTGTACTTATTGCCCGCCCCCGCGGCGATCACCACGAACTGCTTCTTCGTCTTCTTTCCTTCAAATGTCATCGGCGTGGCATGCGCGCTCGCCGGCAACCGGTACGTCCAGATCTCCTTGCCCGTATCTTTGTCGAAAGCGCGGAAGCGGCTATCGTCGGTCGCTCCAATAAAGACAAGCCCCCCCGCTGTCACCATCGAACCTCCGATGTTCGACGTACCCGTCGGCGCGATACCCTTCGCGATCAGCTCATCTACTACTCCTAAAGTCACTCGCCAACGGAACTCTCCCGTGTCCAGGTCAATCGCTGTCAAGTGCCCCCAGGGTGGAGCCTGACACGGATACCGTTTCTCGTCCCAGAATCGCGAGTACTGCGTCGGCGCGCCCGCCGATCGATAGGGCACCGCGGCCCCTGCCCGCGACTTCACCATATGACCCACCTGTCCAACGTCCATTGAGTTCACGTACAGCGTGCGCGTTGTCGGATCCACGCTCGCGCCTCCCCAATTGGCCCCGCCATTGGTTCCCGGAAACAGGATCGTCCGCTTCAATCCGAAAGGCGTGTACAAAGGCCCAAACGTGGCGCCCGCCATTAGCTTCTCGCAGAAGGCGCGCGATTCCGGAGTGACATTCGTCAACTCATCCGGTTGGAAACTCTGTCGCGCAAACGGCGCGGGCTTCACAGGAAACGGTTGCGTCGCCGCCGTGGCCTCGCCCGGCACCGTACTCTGCGGCACGGGCCGGTCCTCGATGTCGAACAACGGCTTCCCCGTCAATCGATCAAATAGGAAAGTGAACCCCATCTTCGTTACCTGCGCCACAGCATCCACGGGTCGTCCCTTACGCTGCACGCTTACGAGAACCGGTTGCGCGGGAAGATCGTAGTCCCAAAGGTCGTGTCGAACAATCTGGTAATGCCAGATGCGCTTGCCGGTCGCCGCATCCAAGGCCACCAGCGCATCGCTGAAAAGATTGTCGCCCTTGCGATCGCCGCCCCAGCGATCCGTTGCCGGTGACGTCAAAGGCAAGTACACAATGCCGCGTTTCTCGTCCAGGCTGGCAATCGACCACATGTTCGCCCCGCCGCGCCCGTCTCCGCTCTTGCCCTCCCAAGTCTCGCGTCCGAACTCGCCCTCTCGCGGGATTACGTGGAACGTCCAACGCAGCGCGCCGCTCCGCGCATCGTACGCCCGCACATCCCCTAGCGGACTACTCACTTCCGCATCCGGAACGATCGAACCGCAAATCACCAGGTCGCGGTAGATCAACGGCGGCGACGTCATCCCGTAGCCTCGTCCGCTCAATCCCTTCTCAATCTCCATGACGCCGATGCGCAAATCAACTTTCCCGCCCTGCCCGAACCCGGCTACCGGCTTTCCCGTCTTTGCGTCAATACTGTAGAGCTGCCCATCCAAAGTCCCATAGAAAAGCCGCTCCTCTTTTCCATCGCTCCAATACGCCGCGCCGCGGTGGGTATAGAGCATCTGCGGCCGGCTTCGATCCAGCTTCGGGTCGAAGGCCCAAAGCTCCTTTCCGGTCTCCGCGTCGAGCGCGATCAGCCGCTGCAGCGCGCTCACGATAAACATGCGCTCGCCGATTACCAGCGGCGTCGCTTCAAACGCGCTGCGCACCGTATCGGCGGGGCCGCTCATATCGCCCGTCCGGTAGGTCCAAGCAACTTCAAGCTGCTTGACGTTCCCGCGATGAATCTGCCGCAGCGGGGAATATTTTGTGCCTCCCGGGTCACCCCCATAGTGCCGCCAGTCGCTCGGAGCCTTCTTCGCGGATTCCGCGAACACCAGGGTCCCCATCAGCCAAAGCCAGACTCTCATCGAACCGTCTCCCTTGCCTCTTGCGCGACGCTTTCGAGGAAACGCGCTGTATCCTCGTCTAAATTTTGTTCTCGCGCTGCCACGCTACGCGCCTGCAAGAAGCGCGGCAAGCGGCGTTGATAATCTCGTTTAACGCCCTGTGCCTCGAGCAATTTCGCGGCTTCCTCTTTTCCAGCCGCATCGAGATTCGGCCACCAGCGATAGCGTCTCGGCGTGTTCGTCGCTGGCTTGCCCAAGATCGTCGAGGCGATCACCGCGACATTCAGAAAATGACCCACCGTGCCCGGGTGCGTGCGATCCGGCAAATTGTGCAGCTCAATCCCCGGCTTCTTCTCGCGCGCTAACTTCCAAGCTGTCGAGACTGGGGCGTAATAACGAACCCCCAGACGCTTGGCCAAGGCCCGCATCCTCGCGCGGCCTTCGTCATTTAGAGCCTCGAGCCCCCAACCCATCTCATAAAACACCGCCTCGCCGCCTGCCTCCCGAATCGCCTTCGCGTAAATCGCGATGGCATCCTCTAACTCCGCGCCCTTCTCCCCCATCAGGAAATGCGTCACCACCTGCAGCACCACGAAGTCGTAGCGGCCCGCGCTGATCTTCTCGAGAAAGCTTTGCCCTTCGGCAAAGCCGTACTCTGGCTTGAAGCTCCCCGGCTTCAGATAAACCTGAATGCTATCCCCGCTGCGGCCGACAATCTCTGACTCGTATCGCTTGCCCGTGGCCGACGTCAGATACGACGCCACTTGTTCCGGTAGATCGTGATAGTACACACTGCTGGACCCCGCCCACAACATGCGCACCGGTTCGGCGGCTTGCGCCGTGAGTGCCGCCAGAAGGATCGCCCATCTCATAGGGCCAAACACTTATCACGGACTTCGATAACGAGCCATTGCTTCTAGCTGACCCTCATGTCCCCGCCTAAACGATTGCTACGTCTCGCCTTAGAAGCTCGCGTTACTCCCTCGAAAGACTCGTATTGCTGGACGCCCCGCCCCTGATTCAATAGACTGTAATTCAACTGACCGGCAATGTCTGCCTCGCCCACGAAAGCTCGTTCCTACCGCTTCAGCGTCTTTGAAGTCCAAAGCGCTACGCAAGAGTTGCGCAAGCGCGGGCTCCGCATGAAGATCGCCGGGCAGCCCTTCCAGATCCTCACCATGCTTCTCGAGAAGCAAGGCGAAGTGCTCACCCGTGAGGAGCTCCGCCGTTCCATTTGGCCCGAGGAGACCTGGGGAGACCACGACCAACGTCTCAACAAAGCCATGACCAAGGTCCGCGAAGTCTTGGGCGACTCCGCCGATACGCCTCGTTTCATCGAAACCATTCCCAAAATCGGTTACCGGTTCCTCGTCCCCGTCGAGATC
>Ga0224723_1002445_pt1 | contig 10257 bp, 10 predicted proteins | sample Balambano_FR2_Me_FD_161647 | JGI IMG/M metagenome (GOLD analysis project Ga0224723, IMG submission 161647) | Freshwater sediment microbial communities from Lake Towuti, South Sulawesi, Indonesia - Balambano_FR2_MetaG | ecosystem: Environmental > Aquatic > Freshwater > Lake > Sediment | place... | reverse complement strand
ATTTCGAAGATGAAGCGGTCAACCACGTCAACGAACGGCTGCTCGTCCCGGTCATGCCGAAAATTCCGCGACGCCTGCGCTGGCTGCGCCCGGATATGCCGCGTAAACGGCAGCGCTGGCTGGCGCGGCTGCCGCGCCGCCTGAACTTCGCGCCGACGCCCGAACAGATCGACGAGATCCAACAGTTGACCGCGCGCACGCCGTACTGCTTCAAAGACCCCCGTTTCAGCTATACGCTGCCGGTCTGGCGTCCGTATCTGGCGGCGGATACCGTGTTCATCTGCGTGTTTCGAGACCCTGCCAGCACCGCGCGCAGCATTCTGAAAGAGATCGCCGCCAAACCGTATCTGGCGTCGATCCAACTGAGTTTTGGGCAGGCGCTGGATGTATGGACGCGCATGTACGATCACATCGTGGCGCTGCATCGACATGAGGGCGAATGGATGTTCGTGCATTACGACCAGGTCGCATCGGGCGCAGCGCTGGAGGCGCTGGCGTCGTTCACCGGGGCGCATGTCGATGCGTCGTTTCCCGAAGCCGGGCTGCGCCATCATACGCCCGGTGACGACAAACTGCCGGCGCGGACGCGCAAACTGTATGCCGAATTATGTGCGCTGGCGGCGTACACCCCAACCGCGTCCCGTGTACAGGCGGCGCGATGACGCCCGTGCTTTCGATTGTGATCTGCACATATCAGCGACCGGCATATCTGCGCGCAGCGATTGAGAGCGTGATTATGGATGCGGGTGACGCCGATGGGTGGGAAGTGCTGGTCGTCGAAAATGGCGACGGCGACGTGATCCGTCCACTGGTCGGCGCGTTCATGCGCGACCACGCGGCGGTGCGTTACACATGCGAACCGACTATCGGGTTATCGCACGCGCGCAATCGCGGATGGCGCGAAGCGGCGGGGGCATATGTCCATTATCTCGATGATGATATTCTCGTTGTACCCGGCTGGATGGCGGCGGCGCTGCGGACGATACGCGATCACGCCCCGCATGGCTACGGCGGCGCGTCGTATCCGTTGTACACCACGCCCAAACCGCGCTGGTTTCGTGATGAGTATGTGCTAGAATCTTTTTATGGCGATCATCCGCGCCCGCTCCGCGCCGACGAGTTCATTTTTGGCATGAACATGGCGTTTCGACGCGACGTGCTGGAACAGGTGGGCGGGTTCGACCCGGCGTTCGGCATGACGGGTGAAAAAATCGCGTATGCTGAAGACCTGGCGGTTCAGGACGCGATCCGCGCTGCCCTGCCGGGCGCGGTGCTGTGGTACGACCCGGCGATTTCGGTATCGCATGTTGTGCGCCCCGAAAAAATGCAGTGGGGCTGGATCGTGCGGCAGTGGTGGGCGCGCGGTCGTTACGGCTATCGCATCATGGCGCGGCGCTTTCCGCCCAAACATGCCGCCGGTCGCCTGCGTGCCGTCATCAGCAGCCTGCTTCAGGTGGGGCATCACGGGGCGCTGATGCTGTGGTCGCTGACGGGTGGCATCGTGCGCCGTGATCGCGCGCGTTTTCCGCTGCCGGGACATTATGTGTACGAGCGGACGATGCGCCATGTGAAACATATCGCACGTTATGCCGAAAAAGCGCGCACCGCGTTCAAGGATTGAAGGAAAGCTATGCGAGAGGGTACCAACCCGTTCAAGATCAAAAACACGGTGGTGCCGCCCGCGTCGATCACGATCTGCACGCTGGTGTGCATTCCTGAAATCGTCGGGTATTTCGCGGGTTCACTGGAGGCGCTCAAGCTTTCGCTGGCGAGCATTCGCGCGCATACCGACCAGACTTTCGACCTGATCGTGTTCGACAACGGGTCGTGTCGAGAGGTGGTCGATTTTCTGCTCGATGAACTGCGCGCGCAGCGCATCGATACGCTGATCCTGAACGGGCGCAACATCGGCAAGCCGAACGCACAGCGACAAATGCTGCGCTTCGCGCCGGGCGATGTGATCGTATACGCGGACAGTGATGTGTATTTTCGTCCTGGCTGGTTGCAAGCCGAGCTTCGGATTATGCACGCCTTCCCGAACGTCGGTGAAGTCGGCGGGCAGCCCGTGCGCGCGGTCACGCACTTTCATAATGCGCGGTCGCATCGATGGGCGGCGGAAGGCGGCGCACAGCTTGAAGTGGGCGACTTGATCCCCGAAAGCTACAGCAGGGATTACGCGCGCAGCTTCGGCTTGGATTATGCCGAGGCTTCCAAGCGCTGGTCTGCCATCCAGGATCACCGCGTCACGCTCAACCAGGTATCGGCGTTTCTGGGCGTGGCACATCAGCAGTTCCTGATCTCGCGCGAAGCGATCCTGGCGATCCCGTATGAACGGTTCGATAACGCGATCATCAAAGGTGATGATCAGCTCAATCAAACGCTCGATGACGCCGGGTTTTTGCAATTGAGTACGACCGAACCGTTCGTGTATCACATTGGCAACGCCATCACCGAAGACTGGCTGCGCGCGGAATACGAACGGCTGCTCGGTTCCGAAGCGCCGCCGCCGCCCAAAATAATGCAGCACTGGCTGTGGAGTCGACATCGCCCGCGCCAACTGCTCAAACGGCTGTGGCGCTGGTCATTCGAGCTGTATTACAGATATGGGAGCTGAACGTAAGTTACAAGGTCAAAGTCGAAAGTTAAAAAGGTGATGACCTGACTTTTAACTTTTTTCCCTTAACCTTCCATCATCATGAAAATCGCCCTGCTCATCCCCAACGTACTGCGTGACCTGCACGGTATGGTGCTGCTGGCGTCGGCGCTGGCACAGCGCGGCGTGACGTGTTACCTCGTGCCAGGCGAGCGCTGGCTGGAAGTCTTCGCGCTCGCGCCCGATGCGATCATGCTGCATCAGCTTCGCAGCGCGCAGACCGAATTCGTCTCGCGCTTTCTTGATGCCGGGATCGATCTGTTCGTGCTGGATGTCGAAGGCATGGAACGGCTGCCCAAATATGCGCGCATGAACAATGACCGCCCGGAAATCAAACGCCAGGTGCGCCGCTTCATGGCGTGGGGAAACATCATCGGGGACTATCTGCGTACCGACGGGGGGTATACGCCAGAACAGGTCGTGATCACCGGGTCGCCGCGCCACGATTTTTACGCGCGCCAGTGGCACGCGGCGTCGCTGGCGGTCAACCCGGAATCGGCGGCGATTGCACCGCCGATGATTTTGATCAACACGAATACGCCGTATGCCAATCACCCGAACGCGAAACACGGAATCGATGCGGCGGCGGCGGATGGCGCGACGCTGAACATGACCGACGAACTGCGCCGCGAAAAAGCATTGCAAACCAGCGCCATGCACGGCATGCTGAGCGTGGTCGATGCGCTGACGGCACGATTCCCATCGGTCAGTTTTGTGCTGCGCCCACACCCGTTTGAAGACATCGAGATGTACCAGACGCGCTTTGGCGGGCGCGACAATCTGCGCGTGATCCGGCGCGGGTCGGTGGATGGCTGGATTTTGCGTTCGACCGCCGTCGTCCAGCGAAGTTGTTCGACCGCCGTCGAAAGCGCGTTATCGGGGATTCCGTCGCTCTCACCGCACTGGTTCCCGGCGATGGATTATGCGCTCCCCGATTCGGTCAGCATCCAGACGCACAGCATCGATGAATTGTGCGCGCGGCTCGAATCGGCGCTGGCGGGCGATCTCGCGCTGCCGGACAGCGTGCGGGCGACACTCGACCAGGCGATCCACGACTGGTTTTACGCCATCGATGGGCGTTCACATGTGCGCGCGGCAGATGCGATCGGCGCTGGCGCCAGCGGACGCGGCGCACATATCCGTGCCTGTCTGCGTGAACTGTACCGCGTCAATCAACCGCGTAAAGGGATACGCCGCACGCTGGAGCGGCAGGCGCGCTATCATCTTCGATTGACGCCGGAGATCGCGCCGCAAACCCAACGCGTGGGGTTCACGCCCGCGTTGACGCACCGCTATTTCGATTTGACTCATGTCGAATGTTGGGTGAACGCCATTCACAGCGCGGCAGCAGCACAGGGGGAGGGTCATGCGGCTCTGCGCGTGCGACACACCGAACGGCGCGACCTGATCGCGCCGATGACGTGCGCCAGCGTGGTGGTGGAAAAGCCATAGACGGGCGCGTGACCCGTCTATGGTGGGATGAACAAGCCACCTAAAGGTCAAGGCGACTGTCTTGATCGATACAGCGTACCCGCTTTACGCGACACGCCGCCCCGTCAGTACACGCCCTAACGCGATCAGGATGACCGCGCCGATCACCGCGATGACAATGCTGGCGATCACGCCGACCAGACCGCCTTCAGGACGATTGATGTTCAGCAGCCAGAGCAGGAAATTGCCGACTGCCGACCCGGCGAGACCCAGAACGATATCCAGGATCAACGGCGAACTGGAATTCATGATCGAGTGTGCCAGCGCACCCGCAATCGCGCCGACAATCAGCCAGCCGATGCAGATAAACGGTGAGGCGAGAATATCTCCGATGATTTCCATGGGGTGATCCTTTCAGGTGTGAATGGGAAATCAAGAATACTGCTCTAAAAGTAGCTGTAAACCCCACCCGTGTCAATTCACCCGCACGGCGCATCTTGCGCATAGCCACTTGACCTAGCAAGCGCGACGGGCGATACCACCAGATCGTCCGTGGTTCACAAAAAGTGTGTGCTCAGCCTGCGCGAAGCATCCGATTTTGAGCATCGACCAGCACGTCACCGTGCCGCCAGCCCTTCCATGCGCGGCTTAAAAAGACGCTTTGACGAAACAGTTCAAGAAACGGAAAAGCGATGACGGCGAGCGCGGTTTGCACGACAGGCAGCACAATCCAGTTCATGACCCATTCGGAAGTCGCGCCGCGATTTTCGCTGAAACGAAAGCCAGCCCGAAACGCGCGGTACAATGCCCCCACGATTCCAGCAAAGATACCCGCTTGTACCCAGTAGGGAATAGGCTGGTTGGACGCGCGCGGTGTTTGAAAATAGACGACCAGCCCGACGACCGCGATCAGCGTAAAGAGCGCGATTCCAACCCACAAAAACCCCAGCCAATAATGCTGAAGAAATTTCAGCACACCGCCGTTTGCGTCGGACGTTGGGGTGGTGTTCATTTATGATACGCTCCCCACTGCCTGAAGATCGCGGCTTTCAATCGGACGATTGCATTTTGGGCATCGGTTGACCATGCAGCCCGATCCACTGCTGACAAAAATACCCATCAAGCCGGCTGCCTTCAGACAACCGACATAGCCGCAGCCCGCACCTTCACGCGGGGTGTGCTGATAGAGCGTTGCGCCGCTGATTTTGCGCGTGCAGCCCGGACATTCAGATGCCATGACTCTCCTCCCTTTTGAGGAAAACGCTACGGCTTTTCGCGGCGGAAACTGACGACGTAATAGACGATATTCACTGCCCGCGCGCCGAACAGCGCTGCCAGACAGCCCGGTTGTACCTGGACGCCGATTTCATCGACACGATAAAACTCGAAGCCTTGTACGGCTTCTTTCGTGACGACTGATGCGAGATAGCTGGCGGCTTCACTGCCTTTCAAATCGCGCTCGCGCACCTGAATCGTAGGCGGCACTTGTACCATCTTGTATTCGTATGCCATTGAAGGCGTCCTTTCGTTGGTGCGCCAGATGAAAAACAGGACGGCGCAATATCCTATGAACAAAAATACAGGAATTTGTGCTATAATGTCTTTCTAAAACTTTCAGTAAGGAGCGAGTGAAAATTTCTGAAAATGCTTCCCCTGCAAGAGTCATCTTAGAACAGCGTAAAAAACTGGGGATGATCCAAGAGGATGTCGCCGCCAAAATCAATGTGAGTGTGTCAACCTGGAGTCGGATCGAGTCTGGCGCGCGTATTCCAGTTGACGACGAAGCGGACAAGATCGCCGCACTTCTCAAGATCGATCCACAGTACTTACGGGCGTTATGTGACTTGGCGCGGCGGGAAAAGTACGGCAATAAGCCGACGGCTGTCGTGGTCAAGCAGGACTACGTTACTAACCATATCCACGTCTATGACGAGCATTATATCGGGGAACTGTGGACGCAGTTGACGCCAAATCCTGTATTTGGCAAGGGAACGGTCGAATTTTCCATACGTTGGGGGGCATGGAAATTCGAAGGCAGCGTAGTAGTACGCGAAGACGAAACGATCACGTTGTTTCATACAAAATCGACGGTATCACAAGCGCCGCTGTTTTTGAATGTATCACCGCCGTGCCGTGTCGAATTTAATACTGGCGCGCCGCCGATTGAAGATTATATCAATATCAACTTTGGCTGGCGGCGGGTAGAACCGTTCGCGTGGAATATCTTTTGGTGCAATCTGCGCTTCGCCGCCAAACAGATTGTTCGTGTAGTAAGGCGACCATGAACACAATGCAGCACGTGCGGCGATGCGTTGTCACTGCCCCAGCATATCCAGGCGCTGCGCGGCGGGTTTGAACCCTTTGCCATACGCGCTGTGACCTTGCCCGATGACCATGAAAGCGTGTTCATCGGCGGCGAGCGCAATCGTCCGCAGATCGTTGATTTCACCGCGCCCGACCGTGACGTACAGCACGGAATGCTGCGCGCCGGTGTACATGCCGGTGCTTTGCCACGCGGTCACGCCGCGCCCCATCTCTTTGAGAATCGCATCCGCCACATCACGCGGGTGATCGGTGATGATGACGGCGGTACGAATCGTCGCAGGACCTTCCAGGAAATAATCCGCCGATGCGCCCGCCACGTACAACGCGATCATGGCATACAATGCGCCTTCCCAGCCGAACACCAGCCCGGCGGCAATCACGACAAGCCCGTCGGTGTACACGACGCTGCTGCTGAGTGGAATGCCGTAGCGCGCCTGCAAAATCCGCCCCAGTGTCGAAGTGCCGCCCAACGTGCCACCGCCGATGATGATCACCATCGTCCCCAACCCGGTGATGATCCCGCCCATCAGCGCATTGAGCAGCCGATCCTGGGTGATGCCATCGGGCGGAAAATACGGCGTCAGCGCATCGATCAGCACGGAATAGACCACGACGGCGAAGATCGTCCGCACGACCACGCGCCACCCGCCCAGCATGCGAAATGCGATCAGCTGAATCGGGATATTCCCGACCAGAATGAACAGCCCAATCGGCGTGTCGATCAGGTCATTGAGGATGATGGCGATCCCGCTCACGCCGCCTGGCGCGATATCGGCGGGCGCTTCGAACACGATCACCGCCAGCGCGGAGATGAACGCGCCGAACGTGAGCAGCACATACCGATACAGCAGTTTGAACGCAGCAGCGCGGGTGATGGTCATGGGCGGGCGAGTCCTTTGTGCGATGCGCTGAATTGTACTTTGCGTTATCATGCTGCCAAAATCGAATACAGATTTGATTCAGGAGCAAACTTCATGCGCGATGTCGTCATCGTTTCCGCCGCCCGTACCCCGGTCGGCAAACGCAGTGGGTGGCTGCGCGAAACGCACCCCGTCCGGCTCGGTTCCAGCGCGTTGTGCGAAGCATTGGCGCGCGCCAACCTTGATTCGTCGCAGGTCGAACATGTCCTGATGGGCTGCGTCTCTCAGGTCAGCGAGCAAACATTCAATCTGGCGCGCAATGTCGTGCTGGATGCCGGCTTGCCGATCGAGATTCCGGCGACGACGGTCGATTTTCAGTGCGGTTCCAGCCAGCAAACGGTGCATCTGGCGGCGGCGATGATCGCATCGGGTCAGGCGGACATTGTGATCGCGGGCGGCGTCGAGCATATGTCGCGTGTGCCGATGGGGTCAAGCGTCGGGGAACGCGGCAACCCGTTCACCCCGCGCATGATGGACGCATACAACCTGATTCCGCAGGGGATGGCGGCGGACGAGATCGCGCAGCAGTGGCAGATCACGCGCGAAGAGGTCGATCTGATTGGCTATGAAAGTCATATCAAGGCGGCGAAGGCGACTGCCGATGGGCATTTATCGCGCGAAGTGTTCGCGCTCGAAGGCGTGGACGACGCCGGGAATGCCGTCACCGTCACGCACGATCAAGGCTTCCGCGCCAATGCCGATCTCGCGCGGATGGGGACGCTTCAGCCCGCTTTTACGCCGGACGGCGTGACGACGGCGGGCAACAGCAGCCAGATCAGCGATGGCGCGGCGGCGCTCGTGCTGACCACGCCGGAAAAAGCCGCCGAATTGGGGTTGCACGCGCGGGCGCGCATCGTGGCGTGCGTCACGGTGGGCAGCGACCCGCACCTGATGCTGACGGGTCCTATCGGCGCGACGCACAAAGCCTTGCAGCGCGCCGGGTTGTCGCTCGACGCGATCGATCTGTTCGAAGTCAATGAAGCCTTCGCCGCCGTGATCGCCATGTGGAAACGTGAAATCGGCGCGGATATGACGAAAGTCAATGTGCATGGCGGCGCGATTGCGCTCGGTCATCCGCTCGGCGCAAGCGGCGCACGGCTGATGACCACGCTGCTGTACGCGCTGGAAACGCACGACAAACGCTACGGCTTGCAAACCATGTGCTGCGGCGGCGGCATGGGGACGGCGACGATCATCGAACGGCTGAATTAGCCGTCACCGCCGGTCGCTTTCGCAATTTTTCAAACCGAGTATGCTGGAAGCAGTCACGCACGCACAAGCGGAGTTTTCGTCATGCGCATCGGTATCCTGGTCATCATCGGTCTGGCTGCGCTGTCGAGCGCGTTTCCGGCACGCGCGGCGGGTGTTGTCGGTACTGGCACGCCCGCAAGCTGTACTGAAGCGGCGTTCGATGCCGCGCTGGCAGGCGGCGGCGCGGTCACGTTCAACTGTGGTGCCGCTCCGCATACCATCGCCATTACGGGATCGAAAACGATCACGAGCGATACCCAGATCGATGGCGGCGGCGTGATCCGGCTGGATGGCGGCGGCTTCACGCTGATCTTTTACAACAGTGGTGTCGAACTGACACTGGCGAATATCCGATTGCAAAACGCGCGCTCCATCGACGGCGGGGCGATCAAGAATGATCGGGGCATGCTGAACCTGACCAACGTCGAACTGATGCGCAACGTGTCGGTTTCGCCCGGTTCAGGGACAAGCGGGAGCGGCGGCGCGCTTTACAGCACCGGCGGCGCGGTCACCCTCCGCGACAGCCGCTTGATTGGCAATCGCGCCGATCGATGGGGCGGTGCGATCTTCGCCACCGAAAGCACAGTCAACATTGCCCGAACCCTGTTCGTAGGGAATGTCGTGCAGAGTTCCGGGGATGATGGCGGTGCGATAGCCAACGGCAATGGCAGTTTGCCCGGCGGCGCGCTCACCATCGAAAACAGCCGTTTCATCCTCAATGCCGCGCCGTTGAGCGGCGGCGCCGTCTACAGTCAGAATCGCGGCAGCACCGCTATCGAAAACAGCCTGTTTGGGCTGAATGCCGCCAATGTCGGCGGCGCGGTGAGCGCGGGGACGTTATTCGGCGCCGAAATGACCATCGAAGCGCTCGATGTCGCAAATTCCCGCTTTTTGCTCAACCTGGCGCGTTACGACGGCGGCGCGATCACGTCGGGGGTCAGCACCAACCTCAATCGCACACAGCTTGATACCAATATCGCGCTGCGCGATGGCGGCGGGGTGCAGGTGTTCGGCGTCGGGTTGTACACCGTTCAGGACTCGACCTTCACGCGCAATATCGCGCTGCGTGATGGCGGCGGGGTGTTCAATCTGACTCAGCGGCTGACGATAGAGCGCTCGACGCTGACGCGGAATGCAGCGGCGCGCAGCGGCGGCGGCGTGTATACGCGCCAGGATTATCGTTCCGGTTTCAACCTGCTGGTCGAAAACAGCACGTTCTCTGCCAATCGAGCGCTGAACGGCGGCGGCGTATTCGATGATGGGGCAAGCCTGAGCGTGCGCATTCGCTTTTCCACATTCAATCGCAATCAAGCGCGGCTCGGTGCGTCGCTGCACGGCGCGAACATTCAATCGAGTTACAGCATCTTCGCCAACCCGCTTGGCGGGGGCGCAAACTGCATGTTTCCGCTGCTCACCGCCGGGAATAACATCGTGTTTCCGATAGCGGGGTGTGACAGTGGGTTTGAAAGCGATCCACTGCTGCTGCCCCTGGCAGATTACGGCGGTGCGACGCTGACACACGCCTTGATGCCCGCCAGCCCGGCAGTAGACAGCGTGGTCGGCTTGGGTTGCGTCGTGCCGACCGACCAGCGCACGGTGGCGCGTCCCATCGATGGGAACGGGGATGGCGTCGCGGTGTGCGATTTCGGCGCAGTCGAATATCAGATGCAGGATGAT
>Ga0224723_1002444_pt1 | contig 10260 bp, 14 predicted proteins | sample Balambano_FR2_Me_FD_161647 | JGI IMG/M metagenome (GOLD analysis project Ga0224723, IMG submission 161647) | Freshwater sediment microbial communities from Lake Towuti, South Sulawesi, Indonesia - Balambano_FR2_MetaG | ecosystem: Environmental > Aquatic > Freshwater > Lake > Sediment | place... | reverse complement strand
AAGATTTTTTGGAACCGGGGTAGCTGCTTGTGCTAAATCCTGTGCTTACTTCGTTCACGGCTGATTTTCGCATCATTTTCGATCGTGACCCGGCGGCACGCAACTGGCTGGAGGTGCTGTTTTGTTATCCCGGTCTTCAGGCGTTGCTGATGCATCGATTTGCTCATCAGCTCTACAAGCTGAATATTCCGTTTATTCCCCGCCTGATTTCCCACATTGCCCGCTTCCTGACAGGAATTGAGATTCATCCCGGCGCGCAGATCGGTCAGGGCGTGTTTATCGATCACGGCATGGGCGTAGTGATTGGCGAAACGGCGATCGTCGGCAACTATGCGCTGATTTACCAGGGCGTGACGCTGGGCGGTACGGGTAAGGAGAGCGGCAAACGCCACCCGACGCTGGGCGAAAATGTGGTCGTTGGAGCCGGAGCAAAGGTGCTGGGCAATATTGAAATTGGCAATAACGTCCGCATTGGGGCAGGCTCGGTGGTGCTGCGAAATGTGCCGTCTGACTGCACGGTGGTTGGTATTCCGGGGCGCATTGTCTACCGGGCTGGGGAGCGGGTCGATCCGCTGGATCACGGACAGTTGCCCGACTCCGAGGCGCAGGTGATCCGGGCATTGCTCGATCGCATCGAAGCTCTAGAACAGCAGGTACAGGCATTACAGCCTCCTGTTGCCCAACCCCAAATCGAAGCTGAAGATTCCACTCGTGTTCCGGTCATGACAAGCTGCCGCATTGATGACAAGATTATTGAGCAGTTTCTTGATGGATCTGGAATTTGAAGGGAGATGAGGGGATGAGGAGGTGAGGGGATGATGTTTTTTGGCTTGATTGTTCGTTAGGGATTCACTTCCTGTTTTGTCCACTCCTTGTCTGTTTTTTGATAAAGATACCGATTCTGAGGCTCGCCCCGCAGCAGTAAATGATCGACCTGAATTGGATCGAGCAGCAGCAGGCAGAAATTGGGCAAAGGCTCGATCGCATCAGGCGCAGGTGGATTGAAATCACTTTCTGGTGTGCGTGGCTGTCCCGAAGCTGCCCAGGCAAACTGAAGCCGCGCCGCATCCGATAATTCCTGCCACTGAGTCTGCCGCGCTGCTGCAAGAGCCCGATCGCCAGAGTCTGCTCGAACGATCGTCAAAACGCCCAACAAACGAAACTGCTCTCGCGTCTTGGGAAAATACCAGCAGAGTTCTCCCCAGGGCTGCTGCTTGATTTGCTCTACTTTTTCGCTGCGATCGTCGGTAATAAATTTGAGCTGATTGGTGTTGTCCAGAAAGCCTCGAAACACCACAGTTCGATTTGCCGGAAGATAACCGTTCCCATTCTCTTGATCGGTCGATCGGACAGTGGCAAGCTGGGCATAGCGGGAGTAGATCAGCGATCGATTGCGGTGCAGTGCGCCTGTGAGAGCCGATCGCCAGGGAGCCAGAATCAGAGCATTTGCTTCAGTCTCAGTCACGGTTACTCCCAGAGCCACGCAAATAGATCGCTCACCGTCAGCTTCAGGCGGCTGGCAAAAGAGGGAACAGGAAGCTGTGCGTCAACATATTCGCTGGCAGGTTTAGTCTCTGGAAGCTGCAAAAACTCCTCCAGCGTTAATCTCTGGAATGGGGCTTGTACCATGATCGATCGCTCCGCAAATACCAACCGGGGTCACTTACTGGATTTACCTTTATCTTAATCGCCGAGGCTTTCTCGCGAAGAAAAGGAGAAAAAAGAAGAAAGGAGGATTAAAGCATGGATAATCAGATGCAACCCTCCGAGGTGTTTTTCTGGTTTCCTGTGATGCCTTCCTCCGACTGGATTTATCCCTTTCCACCCCTGCTGTCCGGCACGCTGATCAAACGCTATAAACGCTTTTTTGCTGATATTGAGCTGGATACCGGAGAAACGATCGTCGCCCACTGCCCCAATACGGGTCCAATGACGGGGGTATATTTGCCGGGAAATCGGGTGATGGTTTCGGTGAGCGACAGTCCGACGCGCAAGCTGCCCTACACCTGGGAACTGATCGAAGTTGAGGAGAAGGTCTGGGCGGGTACGAATACGGCTTTGCCCAATCGAGCGATCGAATCGCTGCTGCTGGCGAAAGCGCTGCCGGAGCTAGGAGACTATCACCAGATCCAAAAAGAAGTTCCCTATGGACAGGACAAAAAGAGCCGAATTGACTTCCTTTTGACTGGCACAGATACCCATCGACCGATTTTTGTCGAGGTGAAAAATACAACTTGGGCACGAGGGACACTCGCTTTATTTCCTGATACCGTGACCGCAAGAGGTCAAAAACACCTCCAGGAACTGATGTCTCTCCCGCCTCAGGCGAGGGCAGTGATGCTGTATTTCATCAATCGCGGCGACTGCACTCAGTTTGCACCGGGCGACCAGGCTGATCCGGTTTATGGGCAGCTTTTGCGTCAGGCGATCGATCGGGGCGTAGAAGTGCTGCCCTGTCGGTTTGAGATTACCCCACAGGGGGTTCGCTATCTGGGGTTGGCGGAGTTCAAGATAGAGGCAGGGATGGGATAGGGTGAAAGAATGTAGTACTCTTGACCAGAAATCCGGCTCTCACGCTGGCGATCGATGCAAACCCGCTTTTGCTGTCAGGTCATTGCAATCAACCAGAACGCTGCCGAGAGGGATTGGCGAATTTAAGAGGAGAACACTAAATGAATCCGACTCAAATCAACTGCGCTGAAGCCTGTGTGAATGGCTGTGTCTTAGGCGACGAGCAATGTCCTAACAAAGAGAACCGCGAAAAGGCATCCAGGTTTATTCAAGAAACATCCCTCGACCAGATGCTGGCGATCGCAGAAGAATCGCTTCGTCGTCGGATGACAGAATCTCGCCCCCAGTGGGTTTTCCCAGAGGATGGGGTGAGTCCAAACCAGTAGTTTCCAAACCAGCATTCAAGTTGCTTTTTCGACAGCGGGCGGCAGTTCCAGCGGAATCGCTCCCAAGATGCCTTTACGAAAGTCATTGAGAATCTGATTGGCTGCCCGCTCCTTGTCTCCCCGATAGCGATCGTCCGCCAGGTCTGCCACAAAGCTTTCTCCGGTGCGCGGCAGAAGTTCCAGGCTGTAGCGATCGCTTAACGGCTCCTGTTCAAACAGATTGGGCAACTGGTGATAAATTTGCTTGATGCGATCGACTAGCGCCGCCGCCACCCGCTGATTATCGTAGGCAGCCTGACCAATATCATCGCAAAAGGCAAGCTTCAGAGCAGCATCCTGATCGCCAAGGCGAGAGGGCAGCACCCCTGGCGCATCCAGTAATTCCAGCTCATCCGAAATTCTCACCCACTGAAGCTGGCGAGTCACCCCAGCTCGACGGGCGCTATCGACAACGCGACGTTTTAGCAGTCGGTTAATCAGCGCAGACTTGCCCACATTCGGGAAGCCAATCACGACGGCTCGAACCGGACGAGGCAACATCCCACGATCGCGTCTGCGCTGGTTGATTTTTGCGCCCACCTGTCGGGCTGCCTGCGCTACGCCAGAAACTCCCTGTCCCTGATGGGCGTTGGTGAAATAGGGCTGGTCGCCTTCGGCGCGAAACCATTTTGTCCAGTCCTGCTGCACGGCGGGCGGAATCATATCAACACGATTCAAAATCAGCACCCGCTCTTTGCTGCCGATCCACTGCGGCACTTGCGGATGGCGAGTTGCCAGCGGAATTCGGGCATCGCGCACTTCCAGCACCACATCGACTTTTTTGAGCTGCTCTTGCAGGGCTTTCTCGGCTTTGGCAATATGCCCCGGATACCATTGAATCGGCGGTGAAGTCATGTCGGAAAGGGAATTGTGGGCTAGGAAATCTGTTCAGGACAGGCTGTGAGTCAAAAGCAAATTATCGGTTGGCTAGCCGCAGGGGGCGTTCTTGCCCGGTTGTTTTCATGCTTCGCTGCGTCATTCGCTTCTTCAATTGTGACAGGCAGGTGACGATCGATCGCTTTAACCCTACCCAATCCGCATTTAATCAGCACAGCATCCTGGTTGCGGGAGATAACTTGCTGGGAAACCACGCAATGAATTTATTCCCAGGTTGAAAGGCTCAGGCTGTGGGCGCTATTTGACAGCATTGGGCTGTGGCAAGAGATAAATTGCGCCGGAAACCAGCGTGAGCAGCACTGCCAGCCAGAAGACACTCAGCGCAACCGTTGTCCAGGGAGGCGAAAGGGGCGCAATCAGGAGCGAAATTGCTGCAATTTGGGTCACGGTTTTGAGTTTGCCCCAGAGGTTTGCGCCGGAAATTTGGGTTTGGTTAACGCGCCAGCCTGCGATCGTCAATTCCCTTGCCAAAATCAGAAACACGCCCCACGCGGGAACCTGTCCCAGTTCGACCAGCGACAGCAGCGGAGCCAGCACCAGCAATTTGTCCACCAGCGGATCGAGGAATTTTCCCAGGTCGGTAATTTGATTCAGCCGCCGCGCCAGATAGCCATCAAGCCAGTCCGTTCCGGCTGCAAGCAAGAAAATGGTCAGCGCGATCCAGCGGGCTTGCTCAGTGGGATTGGCGAGGAGCCAGAGCAGCAGCGGCACACCCAGCAGGCGAGAAACGGTAATCCAGGTTGGTAGATTCATGGGCGAGATGAGGGGATGGGTGAGGTAATGGCGAAGCAATTGCGGCAATGCCTCTAGCAAATCGTAGAGAGTTCTGTCGCAAATGCTTCGCCCTTGCTGGGGATCTTCCTTTTTGGTACAAATCTTTTCAGTACAAATTAAGAGCAAAAACTTAGAATTGTCCTAGTCCAACGTTCATTATCCAAATTCGATCGCTTGATTGCTATGCGTGTTTTTGTTTTACTCTTCAATGCCCGAACTGAGAATGAGGGAATTCACTCGCTGCGGATCGGCGATCGAAACACGGTGCTGATGTTTGAGTCGGAGGATGATGCAACCCGATTTGGACTACTGCTGGAAGCGCAGGACTTTCCGAATGCCAGCGTGGAAGCCTTTGATTCTGAAGAGATTGAGGCGTTCTGCAACGATGCAGACTATGACTGTAAGCTGGTTCCTGAAGGGACGCTGGCAGTGCCGCCGGAAGTGAACGTGGAGCAAACCGACTGGCAGGCAGATGCAAAGCCGGGAGCTTCCTCCCAAGACTTATCAGAAATGGGATCAGAAATGCCTTTGTCTGAGCTAGAGCAAATTCGGCGGCGATTGGAGGGACTGCTATGACCTGGTGGCACAAGCTGAAAAGTAACAATCTGGCGCGGTTTGGCGCACTGGTGCTGCTGCTGTTTTATCTGGTGGTCATTTTTGCCGAATTTGTCGCGCCCTATGATCCTTATGCTTCGCAGCTCGACGGATCGCTGCTGCCGCCCACCCAAATCTACTGGCGCACTGAGCAGGGGCAGTTTATTGGTCTGCATGTTTATCCGACGACGCAGGGACCAGTGGAGATTGAGACGGGCGATCGCTTGCTGAAGGTCGATCGCAGTCAGCCCTCTCCGGTGCGGCTGTTTGTTCGGGGAGATGAATATCGCTTTCTGCAAATTAAGCTGCCCTTACCGACTCGCTTTTCTTTGACCAATCCCCAATTTGAAGAAATTGAACTGTTTCCCGGTATTCCAGGGAATCTGCATCTGTTTGGCACGATCGGTCCGGGCAGGCTAAATTTGCTGGGAACCGACGAAGCTGCCCGCGATCAGTTCAGCCGCCTGATCTTTGGTGGACGGATCAGTCTCAGCATTGGACTGGTGGGAATCCTGATTTCGTTCCCCTTAGGAATGCTGGTCGGCGGCATTTCGGGCTATTTTGGCGGCGTGACGGATGCCGTGCTGATGCGGATTGTGGAAGTGCTGATGACGATTCCGGCGATCTATTTGCTGGTGGCGTTGGCGGCGGTCTTGCCTCCAGGCTTAACCAGCTCGCAGCGGTTTTTGCTGATTACGCTGATTACGTCGTTTGTGAGCTGGTCGGGCTTGGCGCGGGTCATCCGGGGACAGGTGCTTTCGCTGAAGCAGCGGGAATATGTACAGGCGGCAAAGGTGATGGGCGGCAGACCGCTCTACATTATCCTGCGCCATGTGCTGCCCCAGACGGCGACTTATGTGATTATTTCGGCAACGCTGGCAATTCCGAGCTTTATTGTGGCGGAGGCAATCTTGAGCCTGATCGGGTTAGGGATTCAGCAGCCCGACCCGTCTTGGGGAAATATGCTGTCGCTGGCAATCAATGCTTCGATTCTGGTGCTGCAGCCGTGGCTAGTCTGGTCGCCTGCAATTTTGATTGTGCTGACGGTGCTGGCGTTTAATTTGCTGGGGGATGGGTTGCGGGATGCGCTCGATCCGAGGAATACGCAGCGGTAGAAGGGTTTTAGTCATTGTGCGAGGTGTTGCAGCCCCCTAAATTCCCCAATTCTGGGGGACTTTGAACTCTGTCGGGCGGTTCATTGTCGATTTCTATTGCCCATCCTGCAAATTGGTGGTCGAAGTGGACGGAGACATCCATCTCGACCAGAAATATGACTAGGCAAGAACAGAGCAACTTCGATCGCATCGCTATCGAGTGCTGAAATTCACAAATGAAGCAGTGCTAAACGACCTGCCAACCGTTTTAGCCCGCATCGCTGAAGCCGCAAAAGCTCAGTTCTCCCCAGAATTGGGGGGTTAGGGGGGCGGTTCAGGCGATCTCCTCAGACTAATCCCCCTCTTCTGTCAGGTCTAGCTTGTGGCGATCGATTAATTCTTTGATGTCCTCGTCTTCCAGGTAGCGATCGAATGCCTCTTCAGCCATGCGGCTCATTGAGAGTTCTCTAACACCTGCAAGCTTTTTCAACAGGCGATAGGTTTCCTTATCAATAATCACCCGCATTTCCTGCTTGTCTTTATGGGTGGGAGACATTTCAAAAACTATTTCCCCTTATCCTTCAGGGCTTGCAGCAAGAGCAGTTCTATCGTCACACTAAGCGATCGTCTGTCCTCCTCTGCCAAGGCAATAAGACGGTCTTTTAGCTCTTGCGGAATATAGACTGTGACCCTTGCCTTATCTGTCGTCACTCCGTCAACCCAAAAAAGTTTCTCAAAAATTCTAGGGTCTTAAAGTGTTTGTGTGGTATCTATAAGTGTGAACACTATATCAATACAAGTTGACACCAATTGAGGGTTTGCCTATGGTCACACTAACTGCCGATGAGGTTGCGATCCTGAAGTCCATCCTCACTGCACTGCGGGGCATCAAAATTCGCGATATCGACAAAGCTCTCGTCATCCTGTCCAAAGCTGAGCGAGGAGGAAAATTATGATTGTTCTCACAGATGCTCAGGCAAGGGTTGTTCATCGCCTGCTCACCTGCATTCTGCTGAACGAAACTTATGTGTTGTCCGATGTGGAGGATGTTTTAGTCTGGACGAGTCCCGAAAACCGACAGATTCTTTGTCCGTTTGATTCGGTTTGGGCGAGGAATCTGGCGCAGGAGATTGTGATCCAATTGCGGCAGGGATCGTAGTTCTATAGATTCGCTGCGAGGGGCGATCGGAGGAGTGTTTTTCGTAGCTCCCTTGAGCATTGGCTAGCCTAACCACCTTCCCTGACTGGACTCTGACCATAAAACGGAACTGCCTCTGACCAGTGAACTCGATCGCCCTCCTTCCATCTCAAATAGGCAAGATCCAGCAGCGCGGGAGCCGTTGCGCCGAGTCCGCCTTCGAGTTGGATGAGTTTGTAGGGACGGTTCCAGGTGGAAAGGCAGGTTTGCCAGGAGTCGATCGCCTGCACCCGATCGCCCAACGTCACCTGAAAGATTGGAGCGGTAGGAGAAACAGTGTAGATTGCCGTGTGGACTTCGCCGCGTTGGGCAGGCATTTCAACAGCAAAATCGGTCGCCTCAGACGGTTTGGGATTCAAGGATAAATAATGTGACCAGGCGGCGGCGGCGAGGGTGGAAATGGAGAACAGGGGGAGGTTGAGCTGCTGGGCGATCGTGCGGGCGGTGACGACACCGATGCGAGTTCCGGTAAAGCCGCCTGGACCTTTTGCCACGGCGAGAAACATCAGGTCGTGCCAGGTTTGGGGCTGGAGGAATTCCTGTAGATACAAATGGAGATGGGTGGACAAATCGCGCCCTAAGTCCCAGGTTTGGCTGCGCTGAATGCCCCCAAAGTTATCGATCGCCAGACCAAAATCAGAGCTGGCGGTGTGGAGGGCAAGCGCAAAGGTTGGTGTTGAATCGATCGGTAAGTCGGCAGACAAAATTAACTCATGGAATGCAGTTCTATTCTTCAGAATAGCTTTAGCATAGAGACATTCATTCCCTGCTCTTCCCTCCTCACACAATGCGCCTTTCTTTTCCTGCCTGGGCTGCGTTCGCGGTTGGCGCGGGTTTGTTGATAATCAGCCACCCAAGAATGACTCAGCCCGATCGCTCAAAACCAATCCTCTACATTGTTCAGCGCGATAGCGTTCCGGGTGATCAGGGGTCGCCTGAGTCGCTCAATTTGCCTGACGATTTGCCGCAAATTATCGTGGGTAGGGGCGAAAATAGCGAAGGAAACGCTGAGACGATCGCGATGGATTCAGACATTCTGGAGTTTGACGCTGCCTCGAATTTTTCCGAAGGACTGGCAGTGGTGCGGATGAAAGACCGCTATGCCTTTATCGATCGAACCGGAAAGGTGGTGCTTCAGACCGATGAGGCTCTGGATGGAGTTGCGCCGTTTGCTGAGAGCCGAGCAGTGATTCGGACGACAGATTTATATGGCTTTCTCGATCGCCAGGGAAATGTTGTCGTTGATCCGCAGTATGCCAGTGCGAATCCCTTCCGAGAAGGACGAGCTGTCGTGCGAACGGGCAGAGCTTACGGCTATTTGAATTCAGATGGGACTTTTGCGATCGATCCGCAGTTCACCCTGGCAACGGATTTCTCCGAGGGCAAGGCAGCAGCCAAGCTAACTAATTTATATGGCTATCTCGCACCGGACGGAGCCTGGATTATTCCGCCCCAGTTTGCCGATGCCTGGAGCTTTTCCGAAGGGCTGGCGGTGATCAAATCGGGCGAGAAGTGGGGCTATATCAACCCGCAGGGCAATATTGCGATCGAGCCAGAGTTTGATGGGGCATTTAGCTTCTCGGAAGGGCGGGGACGGGTGCGGCAGGGCGGTCAGTGGGGCTTTATCGACAACCAGGGCAAGCCGATTGTTCCCATCGAGTACGACTTCGCCTCGGACTTCTCGGAAGGGCTGGCGGCAGTGCTGGTGGGAAGCGCATGGGGCTATGTAGACAACAGCGGCAGGCTGGCGGTCGATCCCCAGTTTGAGCTTGCTTCAGATTTCTCAGAAGGACTGGCAGCGGTGCGGCAAAACGGCAAAATAGGCTTTATCGATCGCAACGGTCAAACCGTAATCGCACCGCAGTTTGATAATGTCGGCTCTTTTCGGGAAGGGCTTGCCTGGGTGCAGATCGGGAACAAGTGGCGATATGTCGATCGCACGGGCGCGTTTCTCAAGCGGCAGCAGACTGGCAATCTTTAAGCAGCATCTTTAAGCAATCTTTAAAAAGAATTCAAAGAGAATTCCAAAAATCGTTTGGGCAAATCATCCTGATTGGCGCATCGAGCGATCGAAGAGTCAATTGGTAGATGCACCCTGATTATCGCCTCCCGGTTTCACGCTGGGAGGTTTTATTTTTTTGTTAGGATCGCTGGGCAGAGCGGACGATCGCAACTGCACGCAGCACCACGGCGGAACGAACAAGCCCCCACGACCGTCTCAAGTGCAGCTCACCCTTTCAGGCTGATACTTCCCGGCTAACTCAGCAGATTTCTGCTGGCAATAGGGTACTGTCACTTAGGTACGCTTTTTCTGTTTGAGACGATCGAGGATCTGATTCGTGAAATTTCCCTGGCTCTTTTCCGGTCTGGCAGGCATGGTCGGTGTCCTGCTGTTGTCTTCTCCTGCTGAGGCAGGCAGGCTGCAATCCTGGCAGCTTGAGCGCAGTGCTGAGAATCCTACGCTGCGTTTCACGACAGATGATGACGTGCAGCCGCGAGCACAGCTTCTGGCAAACCCAACTCGTTTAGTGATCGACCTGCCAGGAACCCGACTCGATCGCCCTGCGATTACCGAAGCTGGGACAGGCACGATTCAATCGCTCAGAATTGCTCAGTTCGACGCACAAACTACGCGGATTGTGATTGAGTTTGCGCCGGGCTACACGATCGATCCGCAGCAGGTGCGTGTTCGGGGAGCCTCGCCGACTCAGTGGGCGGTTCAGATGCCGCAGCCTGTTCGGGCAGCGGCAGAGCAGGAGAGCGGGGA
>Ga0224723_1002443_pt1 | contig 10261 bp, 16 predicted proteins | sample Balambano_FR2_Me_FD_161647 | JGI IMG/M metagenome (GOLD analysis project Ga0224723, IMG submission 161647) | Freshwater sediment microbial communities from Lake Towuti, South Sulawesi, Indonesia - Balambano_FR2_MetaG | ecosystem: Environmental > Aquatic > Freshwater > Lake > Sediment | place... | reverse complement strand
ATGAGAATTCTTTTCGATCAGGGAACGCCTGTACCTTTGCGACAATATTTGACAGAACATTCTGTGACAACAGCCTATGAAGAAGGATGGTCTAATTTGTCGAATGGAGATCTACTCCAATCTGCGGAAGATAAGGGATATCAAATACTTGTGACAACGGATCGGAAGCGCGCGCGACCAGTATTGGTAAACCAATTCCTCGAACAGGGAAACAAGCAGGAGAACTGACTGAAATTGATATAGAAACCGAAAACGAAATTATTCAAGTCAAAGGAGGAGATTACTCCAATAAGAAAAAACTTGAGGATGAAGACCTAAGACAGATGATTGAAACTAAACGATACCGTGACCGACGTGCTAACGGCAAATGGCAATATTTTGATTTTGAAGGTAATGAACTACCAGTAAAAGCGAAGAAAGTTGTATTTCATTTTACAAATCCCTTAGTAAGCTCCCAGTTGATAGAATGGTTAAAAGACAAAGAAGTGGAACCCCGTATTGGTTTATAGGAAAAAATTATGAGTGAACAATATCAAGTATTTGTACTTATACCAAATGGTATTTTTGGAGAAAAAGCTGTTTACGAGACTCATTCTATTCTTGAGAAAATGGGTGGAGTGTTAGATGAAGATTCAATACTGATGTTAAATGATACTCAAAATGATTCACCAGAGCCGGAATATATTACAGATGCTTTTGAGGCATTAGCTACTTTAGCAGACTGGCAAACAGGGGGTGCCATAGCTTACTCAATGCCCGAATTTATGATTACAGTTGGGTATAAAGGTTTACCTGATACTCATCTTGTACAAGTTATTAAAATCTCAATGATGGAAAGGGCATTTGAGAAAGGTGGTGACGAAATAAAAAATAGGTATGTTCAGTTAGCGCAACAACTACATGAAAATTTCCAAGCAAGGCGTACAATTATGGACTGGGGTATAGAGTACAACGGCTTTTGTTGGGATGAAGAAATAGAAAGACTTAAAAAAGGTGAGTTAGTTGGAGAATATTTTTTAGATATTAGAGCAGACAAACCAGCACCCAAGCAAAAGCTTGTTGCGTAATTAATTTTGATGGGCGCCACCCCAAATCGCTCTTCTGTATCCTACTAGGAGAGAGGCTTTAACTACTCTCCCTTCATAAGTCATAAAAATATTGCTGCTATTTAGCACTGCTAAAGGTTGATTTCCCAATTAAGCGATAACAGTAGACACCTTGCGCGCATCAGCTTGTTGTACATTAATAAAACTTAACCTTTATGCTTATTTACATATAATATGTAATATTTATTTCTCTAAAAACGGATGATTTGGAAACACTGCGTAACAAAATGCAGGAATAATTTGGTTATACGCGAGTTCCTGTTTCGGCATTGTTTGAAAATTTACGTGATGGTGCAACAGTAGAAGATTTTTTGGAGTGGTTCCCGCCTGTGCAGCGATCGCAGGTCGAGGCTGTACTAAATTATGAGCTTGATATGTTGGCTGTCACGGCGTAGATTATGAGAATTCTTTTCGATCAGGGAACGCCTGTACCTTTGCGACAATATTTGACAGAACATTCTGTGACAACAGCCTATGAAGAAGGATGGTCTAATTTGTCGAATGGAGATCTACTCCAATTTGCGGAAGATAAGGGATATCAAATACTTGTGACAACGGATCGGAAGCGCGCGCTATCAACAAAATTTGAGTGAGCGCTCCTATTGCTATTGTTGTTTTGCTCTCAACTTCATGGCCAAAAATTCGGTAGGGGCGCAAGGCATTGCGCCCTTACATGATTTTTGGAGATGTCTATTGTGTCCCTTCGCCCTTTCAAGGATACCACTGGCGATTCGGGGGTGGCGCCCATCCTTTTATAAAACAGGCGTGTAGAGACGCGACATGTCGCGTCTCTACATTTCTGGGAAGAACGAAAAATCGTGATGCTGAGGGGTCTAACCTACCATTCGCCAGGGGTATCCTTTCAGGTTTTCTTAATTTAATGGAGGCGACATCTAGGAATACTTTATTGCTGTTGATTTGTCTAGCTGTAGTTGATAAATTTCGTAAGCTGAACGAATACCAGCTTCAAAGGCTCCCTGAATCCATCCATGTGTATAGCTTGCATGTTCTCCCGCAAAATGGGCAATTCCATTCCAGCTAGGTTGAATAATAGATTTATATAGCTGACTTTTTTGTTCGGGACCAAAATAGGCAAAAGCAGACCCCCCTGCCATTTCATCAGCAGGCCAAATTTGTGAAGCTCCAGTCTCGATGTTTGAGTAAATATATTCCTTTCCAAAGATTTGTGCCATGTTTTCAATAGCAAGCCGAAGTCGGTGTTGTGATTGCATTGAGCCGAGTTCTGTAGCATCTTGTTCAAAAGTATAGCTCGCCATAACTACACCACGTTGCTGCCCGTCTTGAAATTGTGCTGCATCTTTTACTGGAAACATTAGGTAGCGAATTGGAAGATCGGTTACCATACCACCACCACCGTGTTTTCCTTCTTGTTCGAGATGTGCGAGATACTTTTCCCACCACCGTTTTTTGAATTGCAAAAGGATTTTTGTAACTTCAACGTAGCGAAGTTCACGAATTGCTCTCATTTTCTCTATATCAAATACTGGCTCAATTTTTATTAACCGCAGCGCAGTATAAGGAATGGCAAAAACAATATAATCTGCAAACTCGCTAGTTTGCATACCACCAACAAGTTCATATTTTACTTCCACCCCTTTCCCTGGTTCTGGAGTTTCATGCTTTCGCACCTCAATTACTCTTGAACCATAACGAATTTTATTTTCCAGTGAGTATTTAGATTTGGGATTGATAAAAGCGATCGCAATGGAATCCATACCGTTTTGAAGTTGTTGCATTCCTGCGCTTTCACCTTGTTGATTACTTGACAAAAACGAATCTTTCCAAGACTCAATAAAGCCATTTCCAAATACAACGTGAGCAGAACCAAGATCGTAGAGAGAAATACAGTCTTGTGACCAGCCAGCAACTTCTTCAAGAAAAGTACGTAGCGTATACTTATCATAAAGTTTAGTAACATGCTCGTATGCTAAACCGATACTTTCAATATGGTCTGGGATGTATACTTTATAAAATTCGTTGTAAACAACCTGAACTGCTTCGTTCCACAGTTCATCAATAGTTTTGCCCTTTTCATTTTCTTTCAAATTTGGGAAAAGGCTTAACAACTTTGGATCCCGTTTTTTCAGTAATTCGTTAAAGTCATCGTAGGTTAGTGACGAACCATAACCAGAAAGATAAATAATTTTATTATGGGCTTGGGATAAACAGTCTGGCTTGAGTAATCAGCAAATTTCTGTTCAGACCTTGCTAAAAACAGGAGTAAGCGGATCGGGTATCTGTATCGGACATTTAGATACAGGCATTTGCTTCTCTAAAAATCTAAAACTGCAAGATTTTGTGGAGCAGTTCAGACTCTTTGATAAAGATGGTCATTTTGTTTCTACAACTCCTACTGATACAGGCACGCACGGGACACAAACCGCAACTATAATTCACCGAATCACTCCCGATGCCAAGCTTTTTTCCGCCGCCGTCATTGATGAAGGGCATATTTATACCCGGATTCTAGCTGGACTTGAGTGGCTCCTGAATCAACCGATTCAAGTATTAGCAATGGCGATTGGTGTCCCGGTACAAAGCCCACTTTTTGAAAGAATGCTCGAAAAGCTGGCAGCCAAAGATGTCCTAATTATCGTGCCATCCGGCAACGGGGGAACCGGAGTTGCATTTACCCCAGCTTGGTCTCCCTACGTCCTGACAGTGGGAGCAGTGGATACCAATAATTTACCTGCTTCTTATTCCAGTAGCATCAACACTAAAGATGGTGATTGCATCAAGCCCGAAATTCTGGCTCCAGGAGAGATAGAACAACAGAAAGGAACTTCGATGGCAAGTTCCTATGTCGCTGGAGTAGCAGCCTTGTTAAGACAACAATTTCCCAAACTTACTGCAATGGAGATAAGAGCAAAGCTAATAGCTTGTTGCAACCCCGTCCCTAAAGAATATGAATACAAAGTAAAGTTTGGCGTGATTGACATGAATAAAGTCATGGCATTATTTGATACCACTGCACAATCGGAAAATGCCTGACTACATAGATCCCTATTTCATCAATCGGCTAAACAGAACTTATGAAACAAAGCCTTTAGACTGTTTGATAGTTTGGAGGTCACAAGCAGATATTGAGAAGCTGAATCGAGAATTAGAAGAAAAGTTGGAAATAGTAAATCAGTTTTTAGGGGGTGAAATAGTTCATTGTCGTGGGGATAGAGAAGAGTTAAAGTCGTTATTAACTCATAACGATATTGAAATACTTCATGCTACTTTCCCTCCGATCATATTTTAACCCTCTTTTATCATTTTGGCGTGAAACCCTCATTTTTACGTTAGCTGTATTATCGAAAAATCTCAATTGTTAGAAGAAATCAACTTCCTTTCCCATGAGGATTTTTACTATTTCATTCGAGTTGAAAATCCGACCAATGCCGAGCAAATGGTGACAGCACGTATTTTCATGGCGCCAGAAGTTTCCATCAACAACCGCAGTAGTTGGATTGAAATGGATAAATTCAGCTATAAACTGGAACCATTCGAATATGCTGTAATATTTCGCCCTGCCGATCAATCTTCAGTGATTCGCAAACCAGCACTTCGCGCGTCAGATTTAAACAACTGGGATGAACCTTCACAAATTACCGACCAGCAAGAATGGTGTGATTGTGGCTGGCCTTATACTTTGCTGTTGCCGCGCGGTACAGATAGCGGAATGCCTTTCCGGCTATTTGTGATGTTTTCTAATGGTAATGACTTAGTTCAGTATCAAAATAAAAGTAAATGTACATCGGTTAGTTATTGTGGGTTGAAAGACAGAGATTACCCTGACCTACGTGAGATGGGTTATCCATTTAACCGTCCTTTTAATGAACATAATAACTTTTCACAAGTAATTCAAAACCAGAACAACATGACAGTACGGACAATTAGCATTCGTTGCCGCAATATATAAAGTTTAACTGCAAACATCTAATCTATTTTTATCTATGATGAAATTTCATCGATTTTAGCTATAGGAATCCGGTTTGATTTTTGAAGAGATACGTAGATACATCAGGTGCGTTACCAAGAGCGCTTTTCTTTTATGCCCGAAGGGCTATACGCACCCTACGGGTACTTAATTTTTTTCAAAAATCAAATAGGACGGCTATAGTAGTTCGTGTCATTAATTCTCGTCGGCTCACGGCGTCTCGCCTGACAGGGGCGCACAGGCTAGACGCCTATGCTACAATGACCCAAAATTATTGACACAGAACACTAGGACGCCAAAAAGGGTAGAAGGTATTTACTATTTTATGTACGCACCTATTTTTGATTTACTCTGTAAATAAGCTTGGCTCTACGTGGAAAAAGGCACCAAGCTTCTGAGCAAGCTCCGGAGTGATATTTTGTTTACCTTCTAAAATATCATCCACGGAAGTTTCTAACCCTAAAAATACCTGTAAGTCATTTTTATTTTTGTTCGATTGCTCAAAAAGAAATGATAAGAAAGAATCAGGATTACTTGATGTTAAGTCAAAATTATAATTTTCTTGTTCAAACTTTTCAATTAATGTAATTAACAATTGATATAATTCGTTTTCTTCAGGGGTTCGTTATCATAAACTCTGGGATGTATGCACAACTCTCTAGTCTCTTTTTCTCTGTGTACTCTGTGTCTCTGTGGTAAAAAAACACATGGTATACATTCTCTTCTTACTTAGGAGTGTTTTTATAGTGCTGGCGCCGAAAAAGGCTGTACAATTTCTGAATATGCAGTTTGTGCCTGTAACTCAACATGAAAATTGTACGCTTGGTCGTAAAACACTAGTTCCTGTGTCTGGGGAACAAGAGAACGGAACCAAATTGCAAATATTGCACAGTTTTGTATGTAACCGTCTAAACTGATACCCTGTCCATCTCGATGTAAAGCACCATCTAATCTCTGCCCCGTGGTTGGTACTTGAAGCTCCCATTCGAGCGAATAAAAGTCATCAGGATTTATAATAGAGTGAATTTCAATCTCTGACCATTTTTTCTTCAAATACTCTTTAAAATCCGACTTGTCGAGACTCCAACTTGTCGGTTCTTTTGGGGTAATAAGGTATTCCATTGGTTCTTCTCCTTATATATTAGGGCATAACCATAACGCTACCGGGTACCTGAAACTGTAAAAGCAAACCTTCAAAAAATGGTACTGCTTCTTCAATATTAACAATTACTTGTAGTTCAACAACAGGGGTTGTGGGGTCATTGATTACTGCCGCATACCGCCGAAATTCATTCTCGACCTCGTTAACTACCTTTGTACGGATTTTTGGCGGAAAATCTGGTACCCAGTTTTCTACGGGATTGGTGGCGCCGTTCATAAATAGTGGAAAAATGAAAATAGTAGTAAGATGCAGTTCTAGGATATGCAATTAAACTTACAAAAGCTACGACATAGCACAGAATTACTATACTGGTTAGTTTCTGCTTTTACTATCCTATGAAAGTTCATCCCGGAAAATTTAGATATAATTATAGTGCAAAACTTATTGAAAGAATGCAAGGTAAAGAAAAGTGGATAATTGGAATATTTTATTGGAAAGTAGAGATGATGGCTTGACTTATGCCACTATCTTAGAAGTTCCTGATTGTCAAATTAGTGATGAAACTAAACAAGGTGCTGTTGAAAAAGTTCAGAAGCTATTGAAGCAGCGTCTCGCACAGGCAGAAATAATTCAAATCCCGGCGCCAATACAACCAGTTATTTCAGAAAACCCTTTAATGAAATTTGCTGGCATTTTTAAGAACGACCCAGATTTTCTGGAAATTATGGAAGAAATTAGAGCAGAGAGAGGGCTGGACAAATATGATATGGATTCTTGACACCGACCATGCATCACTGTTCTTAGCAGGAAATAAAGCAATAGTCGCTACTGTTGACAACCACTATAAGGATGTAGCTATCACAGTGGTAACTGTTCAAGAACTATTTAACGGTTGGGTTGGGAGATTGAATAACCTAGCCCAAACAAAAAATCTAACTCTACTTTATACTAAGCTTTGGGAAACTATTGAATTTATCAAAGTGATAACTGTTTTAAATTTTGATAAAGAAGCAGAGGATTGCTACAACATGTTGAAGAACAGTTCTAAGGAATTAGCGAAAAATAAAATTGAAAAAGATTTAAAAATAGCTTCAATTGCTCTAACTAAAAATGCAACAGTAGTTACACGAAATTATAAAGACTTTTCCCAAATACCGAACCTAAAACTAGAAGATTGGTCAAGATAAAGGTCTTTAAGTTGGTTTCCGCAAAGCCTCCAACATCACTTCTCCTACCTTTTTAATGAATTGAAATAACGTGTCTATTTTTCTCTCCTCAGATAGGGAAAGTTGTCGCAAGCTCTTAATATCTAGATGTAAAACACAACCGTACATTGGTCGCCGATTTTCCCAACCCGTATTAACAACTTGATAATGGTCACGCTCAGTATCAAAAACTACCTCAGTTTCAGCTTCATCATCTGATTTACTCAGGCTTGCATACATACTCACTCAATAATTGTTTGATATAAGTGCGATAGCGTTCTAATTTTTCCATTCTAAAATTACCTCGCCTACCGGATCATAAATAATTAATAGAAAAAATCTCTAGCCATTGAATGAGTAACTTGATCGTCTAGATAAATTATGCCTATTACGAACGAGTATAGCAAGCCATTAAACCCTGCTAGCAACGAATTAATAACGAGCCTTGAGTTGTATTTTCTTGAGTTACCGCGTTTTTGAGATGCGATCGCGCCAACATGTTGTTCTAGAATATGTTAGTTAATAGGGTATGCACTTAGAACCCGTAACCCCTATTCTATAAGAGGTACTGATGGTACAAACACCTGCTAGTCCAATAAGCCAAACCCTGCCGATTGAGTTACCATCATCAATTGGGCTACATGTTACCCAAGAACAGTTTGCAGCTATTTCAGCAGTAAACCGAGACTTGAAACTGGAAAGAACCGCACAAGGAGAGTTAATTGTGAATCCACCAACAGGTTGGGAAACTGGAGAGCGCAACCTCAGTCTCACTGGGCAACTGTATCGTTGGTACGAAGAAAACGAAGATTTGGGTAAAGCTTTTGACTCCTCTACTGGCTTTATTTTACCTAATGGCGCCACTCGTTCTCCAGATGCTTCTTGGGTTAGTCAACAACGCTGGGATGCGCTTACTCCAGAACAAAAAGGAACTTTTGCGAATATTTGCCCTGACTTTGTTGTTGAATTACGGTCTGGGTCAGATGCGCTTGAACCATTGCGAACGAAGATGAAAGAATATATTGATAATGGCGCCCTTTTAGGATGGCTACTCAATCCACAACAGCGACAAGTGGAAATTTATCGACCGGGTAAAGAGGCAGAGGTGTTGGAGAATCCTACAAAATTGTCCGGTGAGGATGTGCTACCAGGTTTTGTTTTAAATTTACGTCGGGTATGGGGTTAAAAGTAGAAGAATATTTTACACAAGCTGATTTATTGCCACTATCACACCAAGATATAGAAGAAGATAAGTATCGCTCTGGTTGGTACACACAACAAAAAGTTGATGGTATTTATTATTGTCTCTCTCTTGGTGGTAGTAGCGAAACATTAGATATCGAAATTGCCTCTACTGGCGCCGAAATCAGTATTACTTGGGCAAACGTGCCGTTAGAAGAAGTAACGGCAATTTTACTCGGCTGCTTGTTAGGAACTGGATGCTCTCGTCTATTTACTGTATACTTAACAGTATTTAAATCTAGCTTTTCAACCTTAATCCATTGAGTAGCAATTGGTTCAGCTAGAAAAGCCATAATTAAAATTATGACTATGCTTACACCCCAGTAAATTACCTCTGTTGTTCTAAGTAAATCAGGTATGGTTGCTTGCTTTTCTGGTACAGCTTGCCGTACAGCAACTTCCCTGCTGACAGTAGCGCTTAAACCCAAATCAAGCAAACCGATAAATGAGGTAACACCATAAAACGCTCCTATTAAGCCATAAGCTTCTACACCTAAGTAGTGAAGGTACACTGGTACTAGCAGTAGGCTGAGTAAGTTAGACCAAAATTTACCTGCGTAGTTGGCTAGGGTATTTAGTTTAAAGTGAGATAGAGAACGAAGATTGTGTATAAATTGAGCCATTAGACCAGTAATCACAACGTTGCCAATTATATGCGCTTATTTCAGCTTTGACCAAAGTTTGCTGAGGGTAAGAAGCATAAATTCTCTGGTCATCGAGTACATAGAGGGTTGTATCAGTCTTCTTCTGGTAGAAGATTAAATGCGGACACGAATGGCAGTATGAATATAGCCAGAAAAGTAATCCCCGATGCATTTGAGGGGATAGAGGACTTGCCGTTTAGTCCTTTAATGGTTGATCCATTAAGAACACAATTATTTACAAAACAAACCAACCTTGGGTAGTGTTGACGATTTTTGGGTAAGTTTGGGTAGATATTTGTGAGCGGTAAAGCAATAAACTTTTTCCTACTCCCTACTCCCTGTTCCCTTTTCCTAACGACTCAAAGCTGGTAGGCTAAATTCTCGAAGCCGTATATTCTAAAACCAGACCAAATGACTATTACCATCACTGTTGATAGTAACTGCATCAATACCTTGGATTTGTCACCTGCAACAACAGTCATTGATAACCTCCAGGAAAGAGCGATCGCCCATGAGCAGCAAATACAATTTGACCTCAACTATGAACTAGAACCGGGCGATCCACGAGAACTTTCTGAAGTATCAGAAGTAAGACTATGGTTTATCCGTCTAGATGCTCGCTATCCATGGCTACCTTTCTTACTAGATGCTAAGAGTGGAGAATTTGTCCGCTATGTAGCTATGCTCGTACCACACCAGTTTAGTGCTAAAGAAGGTATTCAATACAATCCAGAAGCTTTAGAAATATTTTTAATGAGCAAATTATTTATACTTACTGACTGGTTAAAACAACAAAATATTCCTAGTCAATCACGGCTGAAATCAATGGCCCAATTGCTAGGTTATGAGTTGGATGATGTTTTGTTCAATATGTTGTAATTTTGTACAATGCTATACTTGCGTTAGGAAAAATAATTAGGGCTTGCTTAATAAAGTTATAAGTTAACCTAGATAAGGGTTTTTAGCCTTTTTACCAAAAAGTTCGTGCAAGGAAATAACATCCAGAGGTTCAAAAG
>Ga0224723_1002442_pt1 | contig 10261 bp, 11 predicted proteins | sample Balambano_FR2_Me_FD_161647 | JGI IMG/M metagenome (GOLD analysis project Ga0224723, IMG submission 161647) | Freshwater sediment microbial communities from Lake Towuti, South Sulawesi, Indonesia - Balambano_FR2_MetaG | ecosystem: Environmental > Aquatic > Freshwater > Lake > Sediment | place... | reverse complement strand
TGGAATCTGGGCATGATCTTCCCTTATGCCTCCCAGGACTGGCTGGACAACGTGCGTTTTGACCTGGACGCCATGATCCCGCGTGCGGACACGATCGGCGGGCTGGTGGACGCAGCCTCGATCGCGGTGCTGGGCGGGCTGGTCAACGAGGCGGATCGCGCCGCGCTGATCGCCTTCACCAGCTACAGCGGCGACGCATCTGAAGAAGTCAACGCCGGCACACGCTGGGATCGGCTGCCCGCGCTGGTCGGCCTGCTGTTCAGCTCGCCCTACTTCCAGTGGCATTGAAGCGGGGAGTGATGAGTGGTGAGTTCCGTTACTGAATAAAGCCCACTGAGCGATCAGGGCAGGTTGCCTTGTGACTTTCGGCTTTTGACTTGCGACTTGTGACTAACAACTAAAGACTAATAACTAACAACTGACAACTGACTCACGGAGATCAACGACATGACCCTGACACGACGCAATTTCCTTTCCGGCGCGGCGGGCATCGGCGCGATCGGCCTCAGCAAATCGTTGTTCCCGGCATGGATGCCGCGTATGGCCTTCGCCCCGGAACAATCCGTGCCGGATTTTGGCGTGCGCGATGTGCTGGTGGTGGTCTTCCAGCGCGGGGGCATGGACGGCCTGAACGCGGTCGTCCCCTTCGGCGAGGGCGCGCGTTATTATGACCGCCGCCCGACCCTCGCCATCCCCGAACCGGGCAGCGCGCCCAACGCCGCCCTCGATCTGGACGGCTTCTTCGGCCTGCATCCCGCGCTGGCCCCCCTGCGCGATATTTACACCGAAGGCCGCCTGACCGTCGTCCACGCCGCTGGTTCGCCCGATCCATCACGCTCGCACTTCGACGCGATGGAATTTATGGAGCGCGGCACGCCCGGCGAACGCATGACAGCCACTGGCTGGATCAACCGCCACCTGCAAACCGCCGCCTGGCGCAACGATTCGCCGTTCCGTGCGATCGGCATGGGTGCGATCGTGCCGTCCGCTCTGCGCGGGCCAGTCTCGGCGCTGGCGCTGCGTTCGATCGCCGATTTCCATCTCCAGGGCCGCGACGATCAACTGGCCTCGATCCAGCAGACGCTCGCCAGCCTGTACAGCATTCAGGCCCCGGCGGACGCGCTCGGCACGCAGGCGGCGGATGTCTTCCGCATGATGGAGATGCTGGCGCAGCTCAACGCGGTCGAGTATGTGCCGGCGGCGGGCGTGGTCTATCCCGATGATGAATTCGGCCTGGGGCTGCGGCAGGTGGCCCAGTTGATCAAGGCCCATGTGGGGCTGGAAGTGGCCTGCGTCGATATTGGCGGGTGGGATACGCATGAGGAACAGGGCGGGGCCGAAGGACAGTTCGCCAGCCTGCTCGATACGATGGCGCGCGGGCTGGCTGCGTTTTACGCCGATCTGGAAGGCGCGCTGACGAACGCGATGGCGAATATCACCGTCGTCACCATGAGCGAATTTGGCCGCCGTGTGGACGAAAACGCCAGCGCCGGTACCGATCACGGCCACGGCAACGTGATGTTCGTGATGGGCGGCGGCGCGCAGGGTCGGGTGGCGACGCGCTGGCCGGGCCTGGCAGACGACGCGCTCGATCAGGGCGACCTGGCGATCACCACCGATTACCGCGATGTGCTGTCCGAAGTGCTGACCGGGCGGCTGCTGAACCCGGCGGTCGATCAGGTCTTTCCCAATTATGCGCCCAATGGCCTGGGGATCATCGCACCCCGATGATTCGGGCCAGGGCGACTGCTTCAGACTGCCGGGGCAGGCAGACCGGCCTGTCCCTAGACGAATTACACTGAGGTAATCTCATGAATCGATGGATCCGATTTTTAACCCCGCTGGCGATCATCACCGCCATCGTCATCGGCGTGATCGCCGCGCAGCCGGGCCTCACCGCGCAGGAAGACTTCAGCGCCAGCGACGCGATCGCGGTAGCCGCCGCGCACGAGATCTTCGCCGACGTGCTGGCGAACCGCCCCGGCTGGACGGCCGCTGCCTTCAACACGCGCAATCCTTACGGCATCTGGCGCGTGCAGTTCTGGGACGCCGCCGGTGACGACCTCGGCTCGGCGGACGTCAGCCCGGCGCGCGCGGAAATTTACAACTGGGAAGGCCATTACGCCGCGACCGAAATGGAAATCAGCCTGGCGATCGACCAGATTCGGGACTTTCTGCTGAGCGAGGATCGCGTCGTCGATCTGCTCGGCGAGGAGGCGCTGGCGGAGGCCGATTTCTACGCCGAGTATGACGCCTGGGGCCGCTTCTGGGGCGCGTATATCGACCTGGGCGGGGTCAACAGCGTGTATGTGCTGGTGCGCTTCCGGGGCGGCCTGCGCGATTTTGAAGACCCGCAACTGCTCGGCCTGTACTTCAACGAACTGCCGACCTATGACGAATGGTACGCGGCCAGCGAGGCGCAGGCGGTCAGCCTGGCTTACGGCGAGACAGCCATCGCAGACGCGCTGCGCGAAGTCGAGGGCTGGACGGCCTCCGCAGAACTGGCCGACCCCGAAAGCGGCGCGGTCTGGGCGGTGACGTTCACCAACGGCGACACCCCGCTGGCCCTGGCGACGGTCGATCTGGTCACCGGCGCGATCCTGGACTTCGCGGTGCTATAGTCCACCGCCGCATTCTGAAGTGGCAGGTGATGGCACCTTCCGTGCGTTGCAAGCCGCTCGCCGGCCCGCTGCCCCGATGTTAGAATAGTCGTCAGTCGCTCAAGCCAGAACCGATGGTATAATACATTTGTTCTATGGCTTATCGAAAGTGCCCAGTATGGGAGACAACACGATCACCATCGCGCTGGAAGGCGATGTTGAGTTAAAAAACTTCACAACCGTGATGCTGCGCTTCCAGAACCTCATCGATCTGCTGTCACGTGAGGTGGCTGGCGATCAGGCGATTGTCTGGACGCTCGACGACCTGCAATACGGCAGCGCGATCGCCACGATCGCGGGGATCGCTGACGACGAGGAGCCGGTGCTGCGGGTGATCGACGCTTACGCGCGCGTCGGCCAGGCGCTGGAACGTCACGCGCCGATCCCCTATTCTCCCGCCGTCGCGGCAGAAGCCTCCCACATCACCCGCGTGATCGGCGGCAATATCATCGCCATCCGCTTTGAAACCGCGAAAAACGACTACTCGATCTACAGCCCGTCCAAAACGGAGCCATCGTCCACGCCATCCAAACGGATCGCTCTGGGTGTGGTCAAGGGGCGGGTACAGTCGATTTCAAATCGCCATAAGCTGCGCTTTACGCTCTACGACGCGCTGTTCGATAAGCCGGTAAGCTGCTATCTGGAACCGGATCAGGAAGACCTGATGCGCGAAATCTGGGGGAACATGGTACTTGTTTCCGGCAGGGTGACGCGCGAACCTGATCAGGGCCGGGCAACGGCGGTCAGGGACATCACCAGCATCGAGCCGGTGCGGGAGTCTGAGCCGGGTGATTATAAGCGGGCACGGGGCGCGCTGTCATGGTCGCCCGGTGACGAACCCGCCGAAGCGTTTATAAGGCGGCTGCGGGATGGCTAAATCGGTCAAATATCTGTACGGCGACAGCAACATCTTCATCTCGTACTTCAATCAACAGCCCGAACGGATTGCTGTGCTGGAACAGTTATTTGAGGAAATTCAGAAGTCCCCAGATCGTAAAATCGTCACGTCGGTAATTACCTTAACTGAGGTCGCTCATTTCGCTATTGAGAAGGATCGTCGCCAGATCGATGATCTTCAGGAAGAAAGGCTTGATCAATTCTGGAACGATCGTTCATTGATCGAGTTTGTCGAAGTGAATGAAGTCATTGCCCGCAGCGCCAGAAAATTGATGCGCCTGGCGATTCCTCACGGATTCTCACTAAAGCCCGCCGATGCTATTCACCTGGCGTCGGCGCGTTTTGCAGGCGCTGAAGAATTTCTGACTTATGACGACCTCAAACGATATGAAGCGATCGCAGGGTTGCAGATCATCGAACCTTTCATCGATCAGCCGCGCCTGTTGTGACCCACGATCATGACCACAGACCGACCCACCGTGCTGGTGGTGGATGACGAAGAAGCGATCCGGTCTGCGCTGGCGACGCTGCTGGGGCGGGCCGGCTATATCGTGCGCCAGGCGGCGGATGGCCCGTCTGCGCTCGCTGCGATCGCGCAGGCCGTGCCCGATCTGGCCCTGCTGGACGTGGTGCTGGACGAAGGCGATTCCAGCCAGATGAGCGGGCTGGATGTGCTGCGCGCGATCCGCGCCCGCGAGAATTTTATCCCGGTGATCATGCTTACCTCATACCCGGAATGGCAGGTGGAAAGCCTCGGCCACGGCGCGATCGCGTTCGTGACCAAACCCTGGGACGCCAACGCCCTCCTGGGGCAGATCCGCGCCACGCTGAACGCGATCGCCCATATCCGGCGCGACGCGCTCCGAACCGCAGGGGGATCGCCGCAGCAGGCCGCCGTGCTGCACGCGGGCGACGTGATGATCGATCTGATCCATTACCGCGTCACCCGCGCCGGGCAGGAGATCGACCTGACGCCGATCGAATTCGCGCTGCTGGCCTTTCTGGCGCGCAGCCCGGAACGGGAATGGACGCGCGAACAACTGCTCGATCAGGTCTGGGGTTATGAGTGGGCCGGCTACCCCCGCACGGTTGACCGCCACATCGCCGCCATCCGCCGCAAACTGCGCCTGAGCCGTGACGAGCTGATCCAGACCGTCCACGGCATGGGCTACCGGCTCTCGCCATGACGCGGCGGTTGATCCCGTTTCGCGCCGGGTGGATCGTGCGGCTGGCCGGGCCGCTGGTTTTGATCCTCTCCTGGCTGGTGATCCCGCTGGCGGAAATGGACGCCAGCGGACGCCTGTCGCTGGTGGTGATCCGCGCCGGATCGCCGGATGCGCTGGGGTGGCTCTTCGGCGCTGTAGGAGCGACGATCGGCGCGCTGATCGGCCTGGGCTGGTACGCGGCGGCGCTGCGATCGCTTCGTCCGTCACGGCGCTGGCGGCCCCTGATCGGGATGCTCGCCATGCTGCTGATCCTGGGGCTGGGCTGGTGGTTTGTGCCGCAGACTCTGCTTACCAGCGCGGCGATCCGCCAGCCGCCGGTCATCATCCGCGCTGAGTCTGATGGCGCGCTGGAATGGTTCATCTTCTCACTGGTGATCACGGCGATCGTGATCGTGATCACGGGCGCGCGGCGGCGCAGGCGTCATGAGCGCTGGCGCGGGCAGCGCCGTCTGCTGGCGATCATGGCCGAACAGCTTGAAGACGGCGTGGCGATCTATAACTGGCGCGGGCGTTTGCGCTGGTCGAATCAGGCCGCTGACCGCTATCTGAAGGCCAGCCCGGAGATCGCCCGGCTGGTCAACCGCGCCGCCGAAACCCGCCGGGTCGCCGTGCAGCGGGTGACGATCAGCGAGACGCTGCGCCTGCAAGTGACCGCCGCCGCGCAGCCCGACGGCACGATCCGCCTGATCGCCCGGCCCGCCCCGTCAGACGACGCCCGCGAGCATTTTTACGAACGCTTTATGCGCCGTATCGTCCATGATATGCGCAATCCGCTGGCCGCGATCGTCGCGCACGCTGGCAATCTGCGCGCCGGGCCAGGGGGCGACCTGGCCGCGCAGAACACCGCCGCGATCATCGAGAATGAGGCCGGGCGGCTGACGCGCCTGGTGGACAGCCTGCTGTTCGACGCGCGCCTGTCGTATGTGCCGCCCGCGCTGGAGATGATCGACCTGGGCGATTTGCTGGAAGCGGTCTACTATCAGTATGATGAGCGGGCCGCGCGCGAGGGCAAACGCATGGAGATCGAAAAGCCGCCCGAACCGGCGCTGGCGGAGGTCGATCACGATCTGCTGGTACGCGCCCTGGGCAACCTGATCGACAACAGCCTGAAATATACGCCGCCCGGCGGCTCGATCGTGCTGTCGCTGGAAGTGGAGCCAGGTCAGTACCGGCTGAACGTGACCGACACCGGCGAAGGCATCCCACCGGAATATCTGCCAGACCGTATCTTCGAGGCGCTGGTGCGCGCCCGCCCGCGCGATGGCGGCAGCGGCCTGGGCCTGTCGATCGTCAGGAAGATCGCCGAACTGCACGGCGGCAGCGTACACGCTGAAAGCATCCAGGGCGCAGGGACGACCCTCACACTATGCCTACCCCGCTGAACAACCGCCCCGTAACCCTGGCGCGCCGAGCCTGCGCCTGGATAGTCGCGCTGATGATCACCGCGCTGACCGGATGCGGCGTCGAACTTCAGGTCGCCACCCCGGTGATCCCGACCCCCACACCGCGTTACTTTCCGTCCGGCCAGTTCCCGGACGGCACGATCACACGCCTTCAGGCCAGGCCGCATCTGACCTTCGTCGATGACGTGACGGCGGAGGGGGCGCTGTTCATGCAGAGCGCGCAGCCTGATGTGCTGCTGCTGACATCGCACAGCCTGACCCTGCCGGTGGCCTATGATGTGACCTGGTTCGCCTATTCGCAAAGCAGCGCGCAGGTGCGCATGAGTGTGTTCACCCGCGACTCGCTGGATGCGGCCTGGTCGCTTTATGAGACGCAGGAAGCGACGCTCAATACGACCGACACGCCTTACCACGTCGATGGCGCGCTGACGATCAATCTGTACCCGGACCTCGCGCCAGAACCGGTCGCCGTCCTGTACACGCGGGTGGAAGTCGGCCTGGTGGCCTATCTGGCGGGCGGCGAAACGCGCGATTACGTCAGCGCCAACGAGTTTGCGATCTATATGCTGCCGGATCGGGAAGACATCGCCTCTGATCCGGCCAGCCTGTGGCCGCCCTTTGACGAGGCGCAGGTCGTCCCGCTGCTGGCGGACTGGCGCGCCTGGGGCGGCGGCCCGTGCGGAGTCGCGTCCTGGACGGGTGACCTGTCCGAATACCCGCAGATCGAGGCGGCCTGCGCGGCCTGGGACGCGGGCGATGTGGAAAGCGCCCTGCTTGAACTGTTGGCGGCTGTGGAGAACACCAACAGCCTTGATCTGGTCGCCTCGGTGTATCAGATTTTCGGGCTGCTCAGTCTGGTGGGCGGAAACTGGGAAGACGCCGCCGCGTCGTTTCAGGGGGCATATGAGGCTAATCTCGCGCTCGGTTATGCCTGGGAGGTGACGCTGTGCCTGCACAATCTGGCCGTGGCCCATGCGCTGCGCGAGGATTGGGGCGCGGCGCAATCGGCCCTGCGCCGGCTGGAAGACCTGCGCAGCCAGTTCTATGACGAGCCGGGCATTTACCTGTCACTGGCAAACGCGGCTTACCTCAACCGCAACCTGGACGCGCTGTACTCGGCCTACTGGTTTTTCGAGGGGAACGATCTGCCCCAGTTGGCGGCGCTTGAGCAGTGGGCCGCCGAACTGGAAGGTCAATGACAGGCCAGCCAGCCCGGTGCGTGAAGGGGTTCAAACTCCGGGCCTGGGTGTCATGGCGCGCGTTGGTGGGTTTCAGCAGGAGACGGCGGCTTCCGGGGCACATTTGCGCGCATGATCGGCGCAGACGCAGTACACAGCCTGATCATCGCTTTTGATCCACAGGCGCGCGCCTTCAAGCGACTGCCGGACCAGCACCGCCGTGCCGGTGATCTCGATCGATGCGCCGTTGGAGTAGGTGATCTGCGCGCAGATTCGATCGCCGATGGCGAAGCGGACGGAACGGGCGTCGCGCGCATTTACAGACGGGGTATCCGTCAATTCAACACAGGATGTCATCTTTACCTTTCATTCAGCGGTGGATCACCGATCCTGGCAGTCCATAACCTGGCGCAGCCAGCGGCGGCGGCCCCCCTTTCATCGGTCTACAAAAGCCGCCCGTTCCCGGTCGCGGCCAGGAAGCGGGCCTGAAGCGTGACCTTGATCCGCAGCACAAGCTGACCGCCATCAAGGCTCCGGCGGTAAGTGGGCACACAGGCCACACTGAAGCCCTCCTGCGCGGCTATATCCTTGATCAGGGCCGCCGTGCGCAGCGCCAGGCTGACGGCGTTCAGGCCGACCGCGTGCAATTCCATCTGGCCGTCCTGATAAAGATGGGCGGTGCTGAGGCGGGCGGCCAGCAGCGGTTGGGCGCTGGCAGTGATCTCTACGGTGTGGAGGGGTTTCATGGTCTGGGGGTGCGCGGGGTGAAAGTCTGTGTTCATGGTCTGCCTCAACGGGTTTTCGATGTCTGACACGTACAACGTATCAGGAATGAACGCAAAAAGTTCTAAATAAACCGCGTCGAAGTCTTTTTTAAGAATTTCTTCAGACTGACGCGCCCTGATACCTGCCTGCGCACGACAGGGCGATTGCATCAAACCGATTTTCAGGTTCACAACGGTTCGGTACAGATTATTTTTCTGTAGAGGCGCAATGCATTGCGCGCCTGCGACACCCCATGACCTTTATTGAACCGGCTGAAAATTTTCATGCGTTTGCCCTGGCACGACCAGCCCTGTGACAGACGGCGTTGAATTTTTGTGCTAAAATCCAGCCAAATATCACAACCAGCGAAGAGAGTCATGACAAAACATCGGATTTACACAATGCCTTTCGCCAGAGTATACCCGGAATATGTCGCTAAGGCAGAACGAAAGGGACGCACGAAGGCAGAAGTCGATCAAATTATCTGCTGGCTGACCGGATACAGTCAGGAGGCACTCGATGCGCAGCGGGAAAAACAAACCGACCTGGAGACCTTTCTGGCGGAAGCTCCACAGATGAATCCGTCGCGGGCCTTGATCAGGGGGGTGATCTGCGGCGTCCGCGTGGAAGACATCGAAGAACCCACTATGCAGGGCATCCGTTATATGGACAAACTGATTGACGAGCTGGCGAAGGGAAAAGCGATGGAGAAGATTCTGCGGAAGCCGTGAAGCTTTTGCAGAATGTGACCCGCCAGAAATTTTGACTCCTGATCAAAACCGCTGATCTCCGGTAAAGGCGCAGCGCGCCGCCCCTCGACAACCCGGCGATTTTCACTCAATGGAGACCTGAGTTAACCCATGAATCAACGTGAGCAACTGCATGTCGAACGCCTCCCATTCTAACCCTCCGGCCGCCGCGCTGATCAATGACCTGGCGCACCCGGATCGCAGTGTGCGGGGCCGCGCCGCGATCGCCCTGGGCGAACTGCGCGAAGACGCCACGGTCGAGCCGTTAATCGCCGCGCTGGTGGCGGAAGCGGATTTTTTTGTGCGCGAGGACCTGACCTGGGCGCTGGTGCGCCTGTCTGAACCCGCCCTGCCGCTGCTGATCGACCGCCTGCGCGATCCCGATCCTGCCGCGCGCCATCATAGCGCCCATGTCTTAAGCAAGATCGGCGATCCGCGCGCGGTCGAGGCACTGATCAAGCGCCTGGCCGATGTTGATGCGATCGTCGTCTCGAAGGCGGCTTATGCGCTGGCCGCGATGGGCGCGGCTCGGGCGATCCCGGCGCTGATCGCTCAGCTCGGCCACCCGGCCTCGGAGACGCGCACCGCGATCAGCCAGGCGCTCGAACGCTTTGACACGGCGGCCGTCCCGGCGCTGATCACGGCGCTGAAGGTCGATCATACGGCGGCGCGGGAACACGCGGCGGATGCGCTGGCGCTGATCGCGGATCCGGCGGCCGTCCCGGCCTTGATCACGATGCTGGCTGACCCCGAAGCGCGGGTGAGGCTGGCGGCCGTCACGGCGCTGGATCACATCAATGATCCAGCCGCGATGGATGCGCTCGCGGATCATCATGATGCCGACTCTACGGTCGTTTACCTGATCCAACGGGTCGTGGAGCGCTGGCGACGTCGCTGAACGGCGAGTCCAATCTATAACACTTACAGAGGCAGCCTATCGTTTATGCGGGCGCAAGGCCCTGCCCCCTGCCGCACATCCCGCCAGCGGATGTGTCCCTCCCCCGCTCATGACTCCTCACTCGTCACTCATCACTGTATTTTTCACCCCTCCGTGAGTGCGAGCGTGCCGTCGGTCTGCACATAGACCGGCTGCGGATCGCTGATCTCGCCGATAAATTCGCCGCGCGCGTCGATATTCTTGAACGCCATCCAGTGCCAGCGGCCTTCAAATTCCACAAAGCGCGCTGAGTAGTGCAGGCCGTCGCCGATCAGAAAGTCGTCCGTCAGCAGATGATAGGGGCCGAGCGGGTTGTCGGCGGCCAGATAATGCGTGCCCAGCGCCGCCTTGACCCCCGCCCGCGCCAGCCGTGCCCGGCTGTACTCTCCTGGCGCGACCGAGAACAGCAGGTAACAGCGCCCGTCGATCGTCACCATCTGCGGCAC
>Ga0224723_1002441_pt1 | contig 10276 bp, 5 predicted proteins | sample Balambano_FR2_Me_FD_161647 | JGI IMG/M metagenome (GOLD analysis project Ga0224723, IMG submission 161647) | Freshwater sediment microbial communities from Lake Towuti, South Sulawesi, Indonesia - Balambano_FR2_MetaG | ecosystem: Environmental > Aquatic > Freshwater > Lake > Sediment | place... | reverse complement strand
ATGTCGCCTTCAATCCGGAGTTCCTGCGCGAGGGCACCGCGATCCAGGATTATGATGCGCCTCCGTATACCGTGATAGGCACGGAAGACCTGGCGGCGGAAAATGTGCTGCGCGAGATGTATGCGACAGTGCAGGCCCCGGTGATCGTCACGCATCCCTCGGCGGCGGAGATGATTAAGCTGGCCGCCAATGCCTGGCACGCCACCAAGATCAGCTTTGCCAATGAGATCGGGCGCATCGCTAAATCGCTGGGTGTGGATGGCCGCGAGGTGATGAATATTCTGGTGCAGGACACCAAGCTGAACATCTCGACGGCCTATATGCGCCCCGGCTTCGCTTACGGCGGATCGTGCCTGCCGAAGGATGTGCGCGCGCTCACTTACTTCGGCAAGGTGGAGAACGTGGCCGTGCCGCTGCTGGAATCGCTCGATCAATCCAACTGGGCGCAGATCGAACTGGCGGCGCAGCGCGTCCTGGCGACCGGCAAACGCCGGATCGGTCTGCTGGGGCTGGCCTTCAAATCCGGCACGGATGATCTGCGCGAAAGCCCGGCGGTGGAACTGGCCGAACTGCTGATGGGGAAGGGCTGCGATCTGCGGATTCTGGACACGGCGGTGCGCCAGGCCAGGCTGATCGGCGCTAACCGTGAGTATATCGAGCATCGCATCCCGCATCTTTCCAGCCTGCTGGTGGAAACCCCGGTGGAACTACTCGAACACTCAGACGCGATCGTCGTCACGCACGGCGCGGCGGAATTCCGCGACATCATTTCCATGATCGACCCGCATGTGCCGATCATCGATCTGGCCGGTATCCTGCGCGTGGTTCCGGAAGGGAAGACCTATGACGGCATCGCGTGGTAAGGTGCTGATCATCGTCGAGAATCTGCCGGTCCCGTTTGACCGCCGCGTATGGATGGAATCGACCACGCTGCGCGACAACGGCTATCAGGTCTCGGTGATCTGCCCGACAGGGAAGGGCTACGAAACGCTGTACGAGGAGATCGACGGCATCCACGTCTACCGGCACAACCTGCCGCCGGAGGTGAGTTCGGCGCGGGGTTATATCCGCGAGTATTCATCGGCGCTGTGGAATGAATGGAAGCTGGCGCGCAAGGTGCTGCGCGAACGCGGTTTTGACGTGATCCACGCCTGTAACCCGCCTGATCTGATCTGGCTGGTGGCGTCGTACTTCAAGCTGCTGCACCGCAAGCGCTTCATTTTCGATCATCACGACCTAAACCCGGAACTGTATGAGTCGAAATTTAATAAGCGTGGGTTATTCTACCATGCTTTGCGGCTGGCAGAACGCATGACCTTTCTGACGGCGGATACGGTGATCAGCACCAACGAGTCTTACCGTGAAGTGGCGCTGACACGCGGCAAAAAGAGACCGGAACGAGTGCATGTCGTCCGCAGCGGGCCGAATACGGATCGTTTCAAGTTGGTACCCCCGAACCCGGCCTACAAAAAGGGGCGGGAATTTATGGTCGGCTACCTGGGGGTGATGGGGGAGTTCGACGGCGTGGATCATCTGGTGCGCGCGGCGCATGAGCTGATCGTCAATCGCGGTCGCACAGATATTCAGTTCTGTCTGGTCGGCGGCGGGCCGATGCTGGAGTCACTTAAGGCGCTGGCGAAGGAACTGCGGATCGAGGATTATCTCGAATTTACCGGGCGTATCCCGGACGCGGAGTTGATCGAACGCCTATCGACGTGCGAGGTGTGCGTCAACCCCGATCCGCTTAACCCGCTCAACGATAAATCGACCATGAATAAGATTCTGGAATACATGGCGCTCGAACGCCCGATCGTGCAATACGATCTCAAGGAAGGGCGGCGGTCGGCGGAAGAGGCCTCTCTGTACGCTGAGCCAAATAACATCGAGGACTTCGCCACGAAGATCGAAGATCTGCTGGCTGACCCTGAAGCGCGTCAACGCATGGGCGAGATCGGTCGCCGCCGGATGGTGGACAGCCTGGAATGGAAACACCAGATTCCCAAACTGCTGCGCGCGTATGAAAGCACACTGGGCAGCGCGCCGGTCAAGTCGTCTGTGACGCAGAATTGACGGTAACGGATCGGGGTACGGGCAGCCGCACCCCGATGTTCTTTCTTCCGACCCCTTTTTTGGCATTATCAGATTACTCGCTGATAACGTACTTTATCATGACTTACTGAAGTGCTAATTTTGCTCTGAACGCATCGACGTGATAAGAGGCCTGGGCGACGTTCTCACGCGGATGTTATCGAGCGCATCGGGCTTTTGCCGCGCTGTGTTACCTGCGATCGCAATCGCGGTGTATGAAATTTCGCCCGATCCCCCTGCCCCAATTGATCCTGCCTGCCCTGTTTTCACCGTCCATTGTAATGACAGGGCGTTTCAATCCGGTCTGACTATAAGAAGCGGGTGACGTGGGAGGACATGCGGCGTTTCGCGCCTGAGTGCCTCCCCTACGATGCGGCGGATTTTAATTCGTTAATCCATAAGGGTGTTGGGTGTTGGGTGTTTGCGCAAACCGCAAGGGCTTGCGGCGTTTTTTGATTGGCCTGTGGGCGGCCTAATCCCGGCGGCGGCTGATCACACCGTGCCATACTGCTTTTCCAGCGCTTCGATCTGGCGTTCCGTGTTTCTGAGCAGTTTGGCGGTCATCTCCAGCCCGCTCTGCTGGCTGGCGGGCTTTGACTCAATATCGGCGATCTTCTGCCGGAAACTGGCCGCCGCCGTTTGCAGTTGAATCCACCGCTGTGCCGCTTCTGGCGGGAGACCGGCAGGCACAGGGAAATCCTGCGACGATGAGACATCTTTTTGCGGCGCAGGCTGCGGCGCAGATTCGCGCTTTGACACAGGGTCGCGCTCTGGCTCGTTCTGGCCCTCATTCACCCGCGATGACTGCGGACGATCGCCGCGACCACTTCGACTGGGCCGGTCAGCGCGATCGCCCCGTTCCTGTCGTGGCCCTCTGCCCCTGCCTTTATCGCGTGTGTCGCGCGGGCCTTTACTCTGTTCACTCTGAGCCATCTGCTGCTCACGGCGGCGGAGCTGCCTGGTGGTTACATTTGAGCCGTAGACTGCCATCTGCCCCAGTTCGGGATCATAAATGCACAACCCCTCGACGATCAGTTGATCGTAGGCATTTTCCATCGCGCGGGCGACATTTTCCCACTGGCGTGAGGCCATATAGACCACATACGTCACATGCGTCTGCGGCGGGATCGGCACGCCGTTGGGGAAAGCCCCCGGCGCGACCGGAAATTCCATCGTCGTCATAACCAGATTCTGGCGGCGTTCGATCGCCCCTGGCCGCCCGGTAAGTGTGATGCGCACGTCCTGTAACGCTCCTTTGGCTTCCAGCAGGCCGGATACGATCTGGAGGCGCTCCTCCCATTCCAGCACCGGATACTGAAGCTCCTGCTCGGCAAATCTGCGATTGCGGGCGCGCCACTGATGGAAAATGCCCTCGCGCAGATCGTCGGGCAGGTACTTGCGCGCCAGATGAAAGTAGACGCCGCCGGGTGTCCGCCGCCGTTCGCCAGATTCGACCATCAGGCCGCCACTGGCTTCGATTTCGAGGGCTTCTTGCAGCAGTTGATAGGCAAAATCGAGACCTGCGGTTTCTACCAGCAGTTGAATCTGACGCCGGGGGCCGTAGTCGGCTTCACGAAGTTTCCCCGCGATTTCGTTGACCGCCGCTTTGACCTGAGCGTAAGTCAGAGCGTCAGGGGCCTGGGCTGGAAGTTCGGTCTTTGCCGCAAACTCGGCGTCCGCCGCTGGGCCGGCATCCTGCATAGTCTTCACGGTCAGGCTTTCCGTATCCGCCTCTTAATTCATACCTTGCAATTTTAACACAAACCCTGCCGGATCGGTCAATTCTCAGCGGCAGCGGCCTGCGTAAGGGTTGCCAGCGTTAACTCTGTGCCTGTTGGCTCGCCGTCCACGCCCTGAACTGGCAGCCGTTGGCCGTCCTGCCAGTTATAGACGGCCAGCAGCAGCCGTAACGTCCCGTCGGCATTGGCAGGCACGATCAGCGCGTGCGGATCGCGGTAAGTTTCGTCCGGCTGCCAGCGTGACATCGCGCCGAACGCGCCCTGCGGCTGGCCGTCACGCTGCGCCACTACCACGCCGGTTTCGTCCAGCAGATACACGCCGACGTTGTAATCGAACACGGGTGACGACTCCCCTACCGCCCAGCCCAGCAGCACGGGTACAGGTTCCCCCGGCACATACTCGCTCCCGGCGGGCAGATCATAACCGCTCAGGATCAGTTGATCGCCAAAGCGCGCGCCGGACTCAAAGGCAAGATCGCCCACCGGCGCATCGAAGGTGGCAAACAGGATCGCTCTGGCTGGCGGGAACAGATCGATCTCGCGGATCGGGAAGTAATGCTCGACCAGATAACGCTCGATCGGGCGGATTTTATCCGGCTCGAACGGGCTGCTACTGACGATCAGCCACAGGCGATCGACCCGATCCGCCGTCCAGTCCAGCGCGTAAACACTGGCCGGGCCGACCTGTTCCGTGAGATCATCGCTCTCGATGGCGGGGCCGCCCCCATAATTTTCACCCGGCGCGTAAGGCAGCACGACGACCAGCGCCGGGACGTTAAAGTCATTCATGAACTGCGGCGTGAACTGCGCCCGATCGATAAAGACCGCGTCCCCGCCGTCAGCCTGATCTTCGAGCCGCGCGATCAGTTCCACCAAGCCGGGAAACTCACCGGTGTAACGTGGGTCAGCGCGCAGGCTGATCCACCCCGCGCCGACCGCCCCACCCAGCATCAGCGCGCCAGCCACGGAGCCGACACCCGCCGCAAACGTGCGCCGCTGCGCCAGTATAATCGCCGCGCCAGAGAGCAGCGCCGCCGCGATCGCCAGCAGGGGCGCGATCCAGCCCGGAGTCGCCGCGCGCCAGGCCGTCTCGATCTGCGCCAGATCACCGCGTTCCAGATGATAACGCACCGGAGACCATTCCCATGACCAGTTGGCCGCCATCCACTGCCAGCGTTCGGCGATCAGATCGGCGATCGCCGCGCCCTCGAATCCATAACTCTGACCGCTGAGGTAAATATCGGTGTAATAATTGGGGATCGGGCTGCTGAAGCCGAGCAGATTGATCCCGATGCCGATTACGATCAGCGCGCCGGTCAGGATCAGCGGCCAGCCGCGCCGCAATGTCTCCAGCGCCGGAAGCGCCACCAGCATCAGCGCGGGCAGCAGCGGGATCAGGTAACGCGGCCCCCAGCCCCAACCGCCCCACCAGTCAAAGACCAGCGTCATGCCATAGACAACGCTGAAGATCAGCACGCCGCCGAAGACCGCAACCGGCAGCGCCCAATTCCCGCGCCGCCAAAGCACGATCGAGCCGGGGATCGCCAGCAGCAGCGGCGGTGAATAGAGCCACAGCGATCGCGCCGGGCTGAACTGGTAGCCCAGCAGACTCTCGATCATGTAACCGGCCTGCGCGCGGCGGGCATAATCGATCCAGTAGGCCAGCGAGAAGCGGCTGCCCGGCGGGTTGAGGATCATCACGATCAGTGCCAGCCCGGCGATCAGCCCTGCCGCCAGCAGCACACGGGCGACCCCACGGCGGCGCGATTGCAGCGTCTCCAGGGGCGGGATCAGGATCAGCAGCAGGCCGGGGATCAGCAGGATGACCACTGCTTTGGTCAGAAACGCGCCCAGAAAGCTGATCGCCAGCAGCGCCGCCCACGGCCAGCCGATCTGACCGATCACCCATGCCCGTCGCAGATGAATCGCTGCCGCGAACGCCCACAGCAGGAACAGCGCAGTCAGCGGCTCGCGGAAGATCAGCGGGGCATAGGCCCAGGTATTGGTCGCCAGCCCGTAGATCAGCGCGGCGGCGGCGCTGATCGTCCGGCGGTAGCCCAGCGATCGCGCCACAGCGAACAGAGACGCGCCGGTCAGCGCGCTGATGGCGATATTAAACGCCCAGACCGCGTGAGCCATCCCAACGGCAGGCATGGCCTGACCGAGCAAAAAAAGCGGCGTCATCAGGATCACGGGCAGCGGCTCATGCGCGGAATCCGGCCACGGTCGCCCCTCCGGGTTAAGCTGCGGCGTGAAGCCGCCGGAGATCACCGCCTCATCGAATTGCAGCGTGCGGTAAAAGCCGCCGTGCCTTGCGAAATTCTGCACCGTGTCGAACAGATAAATCTCATCGCGGCTGAGGGGATACCCGCGATACGTCAGCCAGTAGACGGCGGCCAGAATCACGAACAGCGCCAGGCCGGTCAGCCAGGCCGCGCGCGGACTGATGCGCCGCTGCGAAGACTCAATCACCATCGATCGTCACCGTCTCCAGGATTGTGAAGTCGCAGTTGGCGTCGCAGCCATCGACCGGGATCACCTCGATCTGGGTGAAGGCATCGTCCAGAAATGTATAGATTTTCACGCCGAGCGCATAATCTCCTGGCGGCAGCGCGCGCGCGTCCAGCACATGGCCGTCGTAATGCAGCGTGTTCGTCGGCCAGCCCAGGGTCGGATCGCGCCCGTCGAAGGGATAGCTGTCGTGCTGCGCAGCGGGCAGACCGTCCGCGTCGAGCAAAAATACGGACACGGTGTAGTGGCGATCCAGGTCGATCAGGGGCCGCCACAGCAGATTAACCGTGAGGTGATCCGCCTTCGCCGCCACAGCATAAGCGGCAATCTCCAGCCGTTGACCGAAGGCCGCCGCGCCCTCCCCCACTGCGCGATCGAAGCGCCACAGATCGACCGGCTGCGCGAGTTCGGTCGGCCAGCTCAGATTGCCGGTATTGATGTAGCCGAGATCGGCCAGCAGCGGGCGGAGATCTGCGCCGGGCGAAAAGCTCATCACCCACAGCCCATTCACGTCATCCAGATCAGCGCGCAGATCATCGGCGAAGGTCTCCGGCGCGTCGATCCGGTCGAGTTCGGTCGTCAGATAACGCGACTCCCCTGCCCGATCCAAATAGTACATCAGCGCGTAGGCATCGAATCGGGTTTCGATCAGCGTGCGATCATCGGGCGTGGTACGCGTATCCAGGAAAACGGCCACATCCGGCCAGGGCAGATGAGTCGGCGGCCCGGCGCTGACCGTCACCAGGCTGTGGATCAGCAGCGCGGCCAGGATCACAACGCGCTCGGCAGTCCCAAACTGTGCCAGCACATGCGCGATCAGCAGGGCCAGCGCAGGAATCACGAGTGATAAAGACCGAAACGTCAGCGTGGTGTAGAAAAAATTGACGCCGATCGACAGCGCCACGACCCCGATCAGCGCCAGCCCAACCAGCGCGCTTTGCCGGGTGGGGATCAGCATCCGCAGCGACCGGGCGCGGATCGACCCGGCGATGCCCACGACCGCCAGCAGGCCGAAGATTACCTCCGGGCGGCCCAGCAGTTGAAACGCGAGGATATCGTAGGTCGAACGCTGATCTGGCGGCAGCGCGTGACCGAGACCTGCCGGAATCTCCGCTGTGATCTGGCGAATCAGCACCGGCAGCCAGGGCGCAAACAATAAAGCGATCGCGGCGAAAGCCGGGATCAGCACAGGCCAGCGGCGGCGGCCAGGCCAGCGGCGGCGGGGTTCACAGATCAGGGCGTGGATCGCCAGCGCCGCCAGCAGGAATCCACCCCAGTAAAGTGTCCACAACAGGGCCGCGCCGGAAAGCGCGAACGCGATCGCCCTGCCGCGCGTCGGCTTCTGAATCAGCCGCCAGTACGTCCAGATCGTCAGCACGGCCAGCAGTTGAGCCAGCGGGTACTGGCGGGCCTCCTGCCCCAGCACCAGGATCAGATCGTGGGTCACGAAAAGCGACGCCGCGATCACGCCGGCCACCGCGCCAAACAGCGAGCGTCCGGTGCGATAGATCAACGCCGCCGCCAGCAGCACGATCAGCACGGTCAGATAGCGCAGCGCGAAGACCGATTCACCTGCCACCAGCCGCCACGCATAGAGCAGCCAGAAATACAGCGGCGGGTGGACATCTTCCGCGACAATTTCTGTGACTTCGAGGGGATCGTCAGCCAGCACCGCATAGGCCGTCCAGCCCTCATCGACCCACAGGCCAAGATGATCCAGGCCGGAGATCAGCAGCAGCGCGCCCAGAAGCAGCGGCGCAAGCATCCACAACCAGGGATTTGATCGTAATACAGATAACGAGGAGAGTCGGTGTGCGCGCATCAGCCTGGTGACCTGGGTAAGCGAGACGGGCACATTCTAAGTCACCAGCCGGAACAAAGCCACAGACTGCGCGTCAGAACAGGTCAAGCGGCCTATGTTAAGACACGACACTTCGTACCATAAAGATGAGATGAAAGACATATAACATTTTTGTGAAGTTGCGATACTCTAACAGTAATTTATCAGTTTTTTATGGCATAATCGGCCATAGATAAAAAACGTAAAGGCAATTAAATGCTTGATTTAGGACACTTGATGACTTTGGCGACGGCGTGGGTACTTGTTTCTGTGCCGGTGAGTTTTATTGCGGGGTTCCTGCTGTCTAAAAATGCGGAACATTATCCGTCCCCGGCGATGATAGACTCCGGCGGCATCACGGCCAGCCTGCGCGTGCTGCCCCACGACCCAAAAGCCAAAGCACAGTAAATTTTCTCCGCCCTGCCCCGCCCGCGCCGCAGCGATTTCAGGCAGAAATCCACTCCCGGCGCTGTCTTCATTTTCTGAGTCTTTTTGACCCCTCTAAGCTACCAGCCGAAGAATACCGACGAAAGCATTCGTGTGGCTTCAACCAAAGTGTGTTCCAAAATTACATGTCCGGGTGAAGGACTTTCGCACTTCGGCTTAGCAACCCAAAGAAGTCACATGCGCCGATTTAAATTCGTTTGATTACTTTCGGCTGACGACGAATTGGCTCTGTGCAGCCTGGCCGCTCGCGGTGTTATCGAATTCCCCAGAAGAGCACCAGGCCGACCACCAGCATCACCAGCGTAACCAGCGTCATCCCCAGGCCTACTTTGAAGAAATCGCTGGCGCGGTATCCGCCCGGCCCCATCATCAGCACGTTGACGGCATGAGCGATCGGCGTGAGAAAAGCGGTCGAACAGGCGATCGCCACCGCGACCGCCGTCGCCTGCGGATCAACGCCCACAGCCAGCGCGGAACTGATCGCGATTGGGCCGATCACCAGCGCCGTCACCTGCCCACCCAGAAGCTGCGTTACCAGCGTGGTCAGCGCGAACAGGCTGACGATCAAAGCCAGCGGGCCATAGCCAGCCAGCGCGTCGATCATGGTGTGACCGATGCGTTCCGCCAGGCCGGTGTTGATCATGGCGATGTTGATGGGCAGCATCCCCGCGATCAGAAAGACGACACGCCATTCCACTGCGCGGTAAGCATCATCGATCTTCATGCAGTCTGTAATAATCATTGCCGCCGCGCCCATCAGCATCAGGATTGGCAGCGCGATCACATCAAAGACGGAGGCGATCAGCACCAGCGCGGTGATCAGCAGCGCCCACACAGCCTTATCCGGCGCGGCGGGAACAAAATCGAGGTTGGCGTGCAGCATCAGATAATTGCCGCGCTCCCGCGCGAACTGCCGCATCCGTTCCCCCGGCCCGACCATGAGCAGCGCGTCGCCTTCCTGAAGGCGCATCTTGCCCACATCAGTGCGATAGCTGCGACCGCCCCGCCACAGCGCGACCGCCGTCAGTCCATATTTGCGGCGATAGTTGAGGTCGGTCAGGCTTTTGCCGATCGCTTCCGAACGCGGCGGGATGATCACTTCGGACAGTTCCACTTCATAATTATGGATGCCGCTGCTGCTGTAATTTTCGTGGCGGAAGGCGATGCCCCAGTCCTCCAGTTCCGAGACTCGATCCTCACGTCCCAGGATCAGCAGATAATCATTCTCGCGGATTTCCTGATCCGGCTCCGGCGTAAGGATCGCCCGGTGGCCGCGCCAGATGCCCATCACCGTGAGGCCCAGGCGCTCGCCGATCCCACTTTCGCGCAGTTCGCAGGAAACCAGGCGCGACTCTGGACGCACCTGCACTTCCCAAAGGCGTTTATCCAGCTCGTAAAGATCGTACAGGTGCGAGGAGGTCACGCTCTGGCTGAAGGTCTCGCGGCTGGGCAGTTGGAAGCGACCAATCAGCAGCATATAGAGTATCCCGGCGATCACGATCAGCCCGCCGGTGGGGATAAAATCCAGCATCCCCAGCCCCTCAAGCCCCTGCTGCTCCAGCAGACCGCTCATCACGATGTTGGCGGTGGTGAAATAAGTCGCCATGCCACCGACCAGCGTACCGAACGACAGCGGGATCAGCAGCTTGGA
>Ga0224723_1002440_pt1 | contig 10282 bp, 10 predicted proteins | sample Balambano_FR2_Me_FD_161647 | JGI IMG/M metagenome (GOLD analysis project Ga0224723, IMG submission 161647) | Freshwater sediment microbial communities from Lake Towuti, South Sulawesi, Indonesia - Balambano_FR2_MetaG | ecosystem: Environmental > Aquatic > Freshwater > Lake > Sediment | place... | reverse complement strand
CTCATTCCATCGAGCTTCATGCAGACGGGCAAACTCACTGGCCATTTGGGTGTCGGCTCCGTACGATAACGCTTGCCAGATACTTCGCGGCAAGGGGTAGGTTTCAAGTGCGGTATAAAAAATTCCTGCTACGGCCTCTCGTGCCGCCTGCCAGGTAAGTAATGCGTTGAGCCCGGTGCCAAAGCCGACCTCCAGCACTTGGAGCGTTGGTGCTGACGAACCAAGACTGTCTAGCAGCCCGTGTTGAATAAACACGTGCTTCGACTCGCGCATGGCCCCGTGCCGCGAGTGATAGGTCTCGTTGAGCCCGTGATGAAAAATTGATGACGAGCCATCGGCCGTGGTGATAACTTCCAGTTGCACTACGACAAATTCATGGCCACCTGGGTATCTGCTTTGTAAATAAGCGCCACGGCATACGCACATACGCCTTCTTCGCGGCCTACATACCCCAGCTTTTCGTTGGTGGTAGCCTTGATCGACACCACATCCTCGCCAACATTCATCAGCGGGGCCAATGCCTCTTTCATAGCGGGTATGTGCGGGTTTACTTTAGGGCGCTCCAGGCACACAGTACAATCCACGTTGCCAATGCGCCAGCCCTGCTCGTGCAGCAGGCGGGTAACTTCACGCAAAAAAAACTTGCTGTCTTTCCCTTTCCAGCGGTCGTCAGTATTGGCAAAATGAAAACCTATGTCGCGCAGGTTAGCCGCCCCGAGCAGCGCATCGCAGAGCGCATGAATCAACACATCGGCATCCGAATGACCCAGGGCACCTTTCTCGGCCTGTAGTTTGATTCCTCCCAGCCAGAAGTCGCGCCCGGTTTGCAGCGGGTGCACGTCAAAACCCATGCCGATGCGCAAGTTCATGCCGCTGACTTTTTACTCTCATAATACAACGTACTGGCATTCTCCTCGCGTAAGGTTTCTGTTGCCACACGCTGCACATCGCTGCGCGTAACGGCACTAATCAACGCTCCTTCGCGGTTTACCAGCGCGGCATCACCCGAGAGGGAGGCAAAAGCAATGTTCATGGCGCGGTTCATCACCTCCACTTCGCCAAACTCCAGCGAAGCCTCGGCCTGATTTTTCACTTTCTCCAGTTCCACTTCGCTCACGCCCTGCGTGAGCACCTGCTGCAACACCTGGTTCACCGCTTCCTCCGCCTGCGGCAGCGCAATGCCTTCTTTCACCCGCCCGCTCACCACCAACAACCCGGGGTCTAGCGTGCCCGTGGTGAAAGAAGAGATGGACGAAAAAATTTCCTTCTCTTTAACCAGTTGCTGATATAAGCGGCTGGACTGGCCGCGACTCAGCACATCGCTGAGCAAGTCGGCTGCGTAAAAATCTTCATCGAACCTGCCACCCATATGCCAGCACTTATAAAAAGCGCTGGCGGGCACATCGGCCGTTACGCGCAGATGCCGCTTTTCTTTTTGCGGGGGCTCAGTGGGAAAAACATTTGCAGATATAAGGCCGGGCGCAATCGGGCCGAACCACTTTTCGCAGAGCTGCTCTACCCGGGCATGGGTAACATTGCCGGCCACCACCAACACGGCATTGTTGGGCAGGTAGTGGGTATGAAAAAAGTCTTTTACATCCGTTAAGGTAGCCTGCTCAATATGGCTTACTTCTTTGCCTATGGTGGCCCATTGGTACGGATGCTGCGTGTAAGCCAGTGGCCGCAACTTGAGCCACACATCGCCATACGGCTGGTTAAGGTAGCGCTGCTTGAATTCTTCCACCACCACTTTGCGTTGTGTCTCGAGCGACTGCGCATCAAACGACAGGCTGAGCATGCGGTCGCTTTCCAGCCAGAAACCCGTTTCGAGGTTGGCGGCAGGCACGGTAAGGTAGTAGTTGGTGATGTCGGTATTGGTAAAAGCATTGTTCTCGCCTCCCACTTTTTGCAGGGGCTCATCGTAGCTCGGAATGTTGACAGAGCCGCCAAACATGAGGTGCTCAAACAGGTGGGCGAAGCCGGTTTTGTCGGGGTGCTCGTTGCGCGACCCCACCTTGTACAAAATATTCATCACGGCAATCTGCACAGAGGGATCTTCGTGCACGTACACCTGCAGGCCGTTAGCAAGCGTGAAAGAGGAAAACGGAATCATGGTGCAAAATACGCTGAAAGAGCGAGGCAAAAACCGGCAACAGTAATTTTGTAATTTGCTAACGCCATGCACCGCAGCATCATCCACATGGATTTGGACGCCTTTTTTGTAGCTGTTGAGCGCAGGAAAGATCCTAAACTGAATGGGCTGCCACTGATTGTTGGGGGCAGCAGCCGCAGGGGCGTGGTGGCTGCCTGCAGCTATGAAGCCCGAAAGTTTGGTGTGCACTCGGCCATGCCCATGTACAAAGCGCTGCAGCTTTGCCCGCAGGCCGTGGTGGTGCCTGGCGACATTGCGGCCTATAGTTACTACTCACACCTGGTAACCGATATTATTGCCGACCGCGCCCCGGTGTTCGAGAAGGCATCAATTGATGAGTTCTATATCGACCTGACGGGAATGGAACGATTTTTTGGTGCCTTTACCTGGGCCAAAGACTTGCGCAAAAAAATCATCAGCGAATCGGGCCTGCCCATCTCCATGGCGCTCTCCGTGAACAAGCTGGTATCGAAAGTTGTTACAGCTGAGTTCAAGCCAAACGCAGAAAGAGAAATTCCGGCAGGCACGGAGCAGGATTTTTTTGCGCCCCTGGAAGTAGGCAAGCTGCCGATGGTGGGCAAGCAGATGACGGCTGCACTCCAGGCGATGGGCATACATACCGTAACCGATCTGCGCCAACTGCCATTGCGCACCCTCACCGAAAAATTTGGCAGGCATGGCACCGCGCTGTGGAACAAAGCTTACGCGATAGACGACAGCCCCGTGGTGCCGCACCACGAGCAAAAGTCAATTTCAACCGAGTCGACTTTTGAAGACGATGCCACCGATGCCAGGCGGCTTAAATCAATTTTAACGGCTATGGTGGAGAAGGTAACGTTTCAACTGCGCGAGCAGGAAAAACTTACATCATGCATCGCCATAAAAGTTCGCTATTCCGATTTTGAAACCATAACACGCCAGCAAAACATCGCTTACACCTCGGCCGACCACGTGGTGGCCCGCGTAGCACATGAGTTGTTCGATAAGTTGGCTCACCGCCAGCGGCCCATTAGGTTAGTAGGCGTTCGGCTCAGCAACCTGCTGCATGGCAACCGGCAGATTACACTGTTTGATGACACCGAAGCAAACATCAATTTGTATGAGGCCATGGACTACATCAAACACAAGCACGGATTGGATAAACTTATTCGCGCCACCACGCTGGATGTAAACAAGCGCGTGCGCAGAGAAGTGAACCTGTTCAACGGCAAGGTAACCCGCAAGGGTGGCGGGGAAAAAAATGACGCGAAGGGCGAATGACCGCTGCGCTAATCAAATAACCCGGGGCCCTTGGCCGAAGGCGGCATTGGAATTTTCAGGTGCTTATATGCCTTGTCGGTAGCCTCGCGGCCGCGGCTGGTGCGCTTGATGTAGCCCTCCTGAATCAGGAAAGGCTCATACACCTCTTCAATGGTTTCGGCTTCTTCGCCAGCGGCAGTGGCAATGGTGGTTAACCCTACCGGCCCGCCTTTAAACTTGTCGATGATGGTAAGCAGAATGCGGTTGTCCATGTCGTCTAGTCCGTTCTCATCCACATCCAGCGCGCTGAGAGCCATCTGAGCGATGGCCTTGGTTATTCGCCCATCGCCCTTTATCTGCGCAAAATCGCGCGTTCTGCGCAGCAGGTTGTTGGCAATGCGTGGCGTGCCACGGCTGCGCCTGGCGATTTCAAACGCAGCATCTTCGTGGATGAGCGACCCCAAGATGCTGGCTGAACGCTTTACAATGGTCGTCAGCAGGGCAGCATCGTAGTATTCCAGGCGGGCGTTGATGCCGAAGCGGGCACGCAGCGGGCTGGTGAGCAAGCCGGCACGGGTGGTGGCGCCAATGAGGGTAAATGGGTTGAGATTGATTTGCACCGAGCGCGCGTTGGGGCCGGAGTCGAGCAATATGTCGATGCGGAAGTCTTCCATGGCCGAGTACAGGTACTCTTCCACTACCGGGTTGAGGCGGTGTATTTCGTCAATAAACAACACATCGTGTGTTTCCAGGTTGGTGAGCAGGCCAGCCAAATCGCCCGGCTTATCCAGCACCGGCCCCGAGGTGATTTTTATGTTGGCGCCTAACTCATTGGCCACAATAAACGACAGCGTTGTTTTGCCGAGCCCGGGCGGGCCGTGCAGCAGCATGTGGTCCAGCGGTTCGCCTCGCTGGCGTGCCGCCTGCACAAAAATTTTGATGTTGTCTACCACCTTCTCCTGCCCGGTGAAGTCGGAGAATGTGAGGGGCCGCAGCGCCTTTTCAACTTCTTTTTCCCGGGCGTTTTGGGAGTCACTGTCGGCTTTCAGGTAGTCTTCGCGCATCGGTCAAAATTCCAGATTCGAATAACAAATTCAAATCGCCAGGCATAACTATCTTCTGCTATTTTTGATTTTTCATTCACCAGGCTGCTGATCATGAACACCCGAATAAAGAATGCCCTCTACTCGCTATTGCTGATTGCCGTATTTTTTGGAATCTGGAAATGGCGGCAGCACGCGCGGCCGGTGCCGGTGAAGCTTGAAGGACAAACTATGGCCACCACCTACCATGTTACCTACTTCGATCCACAACAGCGCAACTTCAAAGCCTCGATCGATTCGCTGCTGGTAGAGGTAAACCGCGCCATCAACAACTACGACAGTACCTCTGAGATTTCGCGCTTCAATGCCAGCCCACGTGCTTTTGTTTTCCGCTCGCCTCATTTGCGCCAATGCCTGGTTACCGCCAGAGAGGTGGTGATGGGCTCGCAAGGCGCTTTCGACCCCACTGTGATGCCGTTGGTGAACGCCTGGGGTTTTGGCCCCAAAAAGGGCGCCCTGCCCGACAGCGCCACCGTGCAATCGCTACTGGCATTGGTCGGCTTCGAAAAGTTGCAGTTCAACCAGGATAGCATTTGGAAATCAGACCCTCGTGTGCAACTCGACTTTGGCGGCATTGGCCAGGGCTACGGTGCCGATGTGATAGCCAACTTTTTGAAATCAAAAGGCATAGAACATATGTTGGTGGAGTTGGGTGGCGAAGGGCTGGCAGCAGGGCAAAATCTGCAAACACAAAAGCCGTGGGAGATCGGCATCCTGGATCCGAACTCTACGTACGACCACCAGTTTTTCAAAGCTTTCGCTTCGCTGGAGAACCTGGCGTTTACCACTTCGGGCAACTACTTCAACTTTCGCGAAGTAGACGGTCGCAAGTTTTCGCATACCATCGACCCCGAGAGCGGCTACCCGGTGCAACATGCACTGCTCAGCGCCAGCGTGTTTACCAAGGAGGCCGTGTTGGCCGATGCCTGGGCCACTGCCCTGATGGTGATGGGCCATGAAAAGGCCATCGATCTGCTCGGTGCCCATCCCGAACTGGATGCCTTGCTTATTTATTCTACCAACGATGGAATGACTACTTTTGCCACCGAAAAAATAAAATCCCGGCTTCGCATCGAGCCTTAGCGACCTGCCCCTGTCATGATCTTAAAACTTTGTGTGCTCTTCCTCACGCCCTTGCTTTCGGGGTTGGTTGTTTACCTGGTGCGACCATCAAGAAGCGCCAACTTTAAACTTGTGCTGGTATTTGCCGGTGCCTACCTGTTTGCCATCACCGTTACGCATATCTTACCCGAACTTTACCTTGACAACGGGGGCCTGGCCCATGTAGGCGTGTTTGTACTGGCAGGTTTTTTCTTGCAGCAGATACTGGAATATTTTACGGCCGGCATAGAACACGGCCACCTGCCAGCCGAAACAGACCAACACCACGGCCATACGCACCGAAAAGTTTCTGCCCTGGTGCTGCTTACGGGCTTGTGTGTGCATAATTTCCTCGAAGGTGGTGTGTTAGCGCAACCCCTAACCATGGGGCCCCACTACGACCTGAACGCCATCCTGTTGGGCATTGCCCTTCATACCGCCCCGGCCGCCTTTGCCCTCATGACGGTGCTCGCCTCGCAGTTTCATTCTAAGCGAAAAGCTATTCCTTACCTGCTCATTTTTTCCCTTGCTTCGCCCGCGGGGCTGCTACTGAGTACCTACTTCTTGAAGACAGAAGTGATGGGTACCCCGGGCCTTAACTACCTCTATGCCCTGGTGTGTGGAAACTTCCTGCACATTTCCACCACCATCGTTTTTGAGAGCAGCCCCGAGCACCACTTCAACGCGCGTAAGCTAATCGTAGCCATTAGTGGTGCGATAGCGGCCCTGGCGGTGGAGTGGCTCGCCTAGCCTCCAAAAAAATTTTTCTGCCGCGATGAGGTGGAATGGCTTACGCGATGCCCACCCGCTCGATGACCAAGTAATCTTTTTTAGAAACCGATTGGCGTGTGAGCAATTCGGCCAGGAAGCCGGTAACGAAAAGTTGCACACCAATGACCAGCGCCACCAGCGCAAAATAAAACAGGGGCTGCTGGGTAAGGTCGCGCTTGAGTGGCACTTTCGATACAAAAACTGAATCGACTTTCTCCCACAGCAGTTTTACGGTAAACGCAAAGCCCAGCAGAAACGACACCGTGCCCCACGCGCCAAAAAAATGCATGGGGCGCCTGGCGAAGCGCCCTACAAAGGTAATGGTGAGTAAATCCAGGAAGCCGCGCACAAAGCGCTCCCAGCCAAACTTGCTGGTGCCGTACTTGCGCTCACGGTGTGCCACCACCTTCTCGCCAATTTTTGTGAACCCCGCCCACTTGGCCAACACGGGTATATAGCGGTGCATTTCGCCATAGACGGCAATATTTTTCACTACTTTTTGGTCGTACGCCTTCAGCCCGCAGTTGAAATCGTGCAGGGTGATGCCCGAAATTTTGCGCGTGAAGTAGTTAAAAAACTTTGACGGCAGCGTTTTCGATAGCGGATCGTGGCGCTTCCTCTTCCAACCCGACACGAGGTGAAATTTCTCTTCGGCAATGAGCCGGTACAACTCGGGCAATTCATCGGGGCTATCCTGCAGGTCGGCATCCATGGTTATCACTACCTGGCCCGAGGCTTCGCGAAAACCGGTGTGCAGCGCGGCCGACTTGCCGAAGTTGCGATTGAAGCGGAGGCCTTTTACCGCGGGGTTGCGGGCATGCACACTTTGGATTTGCTGCCAAGTGCCGTCTTGGCTGCCATCGTCAACGTAGATCACCTCGTAGCTCAGGTTGTGGGCGCGAAGCACGCGGTCTATCCAATCGCAAAGCTCAGCAACAGATTCTTCTTCGTCCTTGGCGGGAATGATGATGGAGAGTTGAAGCATGAACGGTTTACATTTCCATCGGCTCGTTCTTCTTCACAAAGATGGCCGTGATGAGCGCCAATACTGCGTACACGATAAGCGCAACAGCATAGCTGGTGAGCGTACCCGTTAGCGTAAATCGCTTGGCTGTTTCCTCGCGCGATTTCTCGATCGCTTCGTCAATGGCGTCTTCACTTACACCCATGCCTTCCAGCATGGCCGTGGTGGTCTCGATGGCCGACTCTGTCAGCTTAGCCGGCAATTCCGGATCAACAATGGTGTATAGCACAAGACTAAAGAGTGTTGAGATCAGTCCGGACACGGCAAAGACAATGATGCCGTGCTGAAAGGCTTTGCTGTACGCCAGGAAGCCACCAGCAGACTTACGAAAATCGAAACCTGCGAATATCACAAAGCCTATAAAAATCGCAGTCAATAAAAGGCTCACCTTCCAGTTAATCATGAGCGTGTAGTCTACGGCATACATCACCGTAGTTAGCGCAATGGTAATGACTCCTAAAATGGCGCCCCAGCGCAGGCCATGGGTGGGCAGCGAGGCAGTTGAGTTTTGTTGCATGTATCTTTAAAATTTGGTGGTTATGCTTCCACAGGTTCGCTCTTGCGCACGATAAAGCTGGTAAGGGCCACGAGCACGGCATTCCAGATCATGCCGGTGAAGAACGATTTGATCTGACCCAGCGTACTGAATTGTTTCGGCAGGCTCTCGCGCATGTCGTCAAGCTGCTTCTCAATATTCTCTTCGGGTGTGTTAAAGCCACGCATCGTTTCTTCGGTGTTGCTTAAGATAGTCTCCGTCAACTTATCAGCAAGTTCGGTGTCAATTACATTGTATAACACCAAACCAAACAGTGTACCAATGAAGCCGGCAGACGCCAGCACCACCAAGCCGTGCAGGTACGCCTTACCGTATGCCAGGAAGCCGCCAACAGTTTTGCGATAGTCAATGCCCGCGTAGATGACATAACTGATGAAAATGGCGAACATCAACAAAACGAATTTGAGTGTGCCCATAAACGGAATGCTGACCATGTAAATAATCACAGTAAGGGCAATGGAAATAGCGCCCATGATGGCACCATGGCGTAGGGCGTGTGCCAGTAAGGATTGAGGTTTCTCTTCGATGGTATTCATATGTTGGTTAGTTGGGGTTGGCGCCTTAAAATTACGGAGATCACAATGCTAATGAAAAACCCGATAACGAAACTCTGCCAAAAGTAGAGCGTGGCCAGTTGCCAAGCCGTTGTGCGCGGCAAGGCATCCAGGTTTCGCTGATATGCTTCCTTTCCAATGCGCTCAATCACTTCGGGTGGAAACGTCTTGATCTGCTCGGTTAACAAGGAGATATACTGCGTTACAAATGCCGGCTGCAGGTGCTCAAAAATCAAGAGTAACCCTGCGGCAATCAGGGCGAACACCAGCAGAAACCACAAACATGCGCCCATACCCTGCCAGAAAAACAACAGCCCGTTAAAGTAGTAGTCGCGCAGTTCCTTCAGCATGAAGAAAAAGAATACGGCAAAGAGCAATACGCGAAAGTCGAAAAAAGGCGGCACCAACAAAGGATGCCAGCCCATATAGAACAGCGTGGCCAGCAGCGCCACACCGATGAGTGCGGCAATGCTGCCATAGCGCAGGGGTATGCGAAAGAGCGGCTTATTGAGCATATCCATCGGCCACCATTGCCTTGCCGTTGTTAAACACGGCCACTGCGCGCCCTTGTAGCGGCTGGGCCAGCCACGGAGAATTAGCCGACTTTGACAGATTGTCGGCTTCGGTAAACGTCCATGCAGCCTGTGGTGCAAAGAGCGTGAGGTTGGCCTCGGCACCCTCTTCTATATCGGGCACCGGCAGGCCCAGAACTTGGCGTGGCGCTACCGCTACTTTTTCGATGAGCAGGGGCAAGTCCATGTGCTCGGCAAGCGCAGCAATCTGGCTGCCCACGGTTTGCAGGTTAATCACGCCCGCTTCGGCCTGGTCGAATTCCAACTGTTTGCTTTCGTGATCGTGCGGCACGTGGCCACTACAGATCACATCGATGGTACCATCTCTCAATCCTTTCAGCAATGCCTCCACATCGGCCTTTTCGCGCAGCGGGGGGTTCACCTTATAATTGGTGTCGAAATGGCTTAACACGTTGTCGGTATACAAAGGCTGGTAGGCTGTGATGTCGCAGGTAACGCGGAAACCCTTCTTCCGGGCATTTCTGATCAGCTCCACCGTTCGGGCAGTCGATATGCGGGCCAGGTGCAGGCGCCCGCCTGTGTAGGCCAATAACTCAAGGTTGCGCTGCACGGCCACCTCTTCGGCCAGGCGTGGCATGCCTTTCAGGCCCAGCATGGTGCTGTTTACTCCCTCGTGCATCTGGCCAAACAAGTTGAGCCACGTATCTTCTGCGTGGTCAATCAGCACACCACCCACCTTTTGCAGGTACAACAGGGCTTTCAAAAAAACATCGGTATGCCAAAGTGTTTTCAACCCATCCGTAAAGCCCACCGCGCCCGCGTGGTGCAGGTCGATCATCTCGGTTAGTTCCTCCCCCTTGGTATTTCTGGTTACCGCGGCCAGGGCATGCACCTGTACCAGTCGGCTGGCATTGTGGCGTGTGAGGTAGCTTATTTCATTTTTAGTTTGCACCACCGGTTGGGTATTGGGCAGCAGGGCCAGTTCGGTGAAGCCGCCTGCCGCGGCCGCGCGCGTCAGCGAAACAAGATCTTCTTTGTGTTCGAAGCCGGGATCGCCACCAGCACAGCCCAAATCAAACCATCCGGGCGAGAGCACCATGCCGGCTGCTTCAATTACTTTATCAGCTTCGAAATTTTTATCGCCAATACCGACAATTTTGCCGTTGTGAAGGAGTACGTTTTTCCTTTTGAGATGAAACGAAGAGCCGGGGCAGACAATCTGGGCCGACTGGATAAGGTACTTCATTTG
>Ga0224723_1002439_pt1 | contig 10284 bp, 10 predicted proteins | sample Balambano_FR2_Me_FD_161647 | JGI IMG/M metagenome (GOLD analysis project Ga0224723, IMG submission 161647) | Freshwater sediment microbial communities from Lake Towuti, South Sulawesi, Indonesia - Balambano_FR2_MetaG | ecosystem: Environmental > Aquatic > Freshwater > Lake > Sediment | place... | reverse complement strand
CCCTATTTCAATATGATGCGCATCGATCCCGATGGCACGGCCCGGTTATTCTTGGAGAACGATTCGGATCGGCCCGTCAGACGCCAAGATGCCCCTGAAGCTTTCGATATCACGACGGTCGCCTACGTGGCCAACCCGGAATTTGTCCTGCGGGCAAAGGGGCCTTTCGAGGGCGTGACCCGAGCCTGGATCGTCCCGGCCGAACGCAGCCTTGATGTTGATACGCCCTTGGACTTGGAAATCGCAAACTTCCTTTATAGCCGGAGGCAAGGCCTTTGATGAGAACTTTTCGTTCCCTTGCGAGCTTGGAAAATCGGGTCGCTCTTATCACTGGTGGCGCTGGCGGACTCGGCCGGGTGTTCGCTGAGACGCTGAGCGAATTGGGAGCGCGAATCGTCCTTCTCGACCGGGATGCCACCGCGCTTGCCGCTGTTCAGCAAGTTCCTGAACTCAGAAGGGGGCGCTGCGAAGCACTGGCGATCGACCTCGAAAAAGAAGACGTGCTCCGGACCGTACCCGAACGAATCGAAAGATTGGCGGGACGCCTCGATATCTTGATTAATGGCGCCGCCTTTACCGGTTCGAGCGATTTGCCCGGCTGGGTGGCTCCGTTCGAGCGGCAGTCCGCCGAAGCTTGGCGGAGGGCCTTGGAAGTGAATCTCACGGCGCCATTTCTCTTGTCCCAAATCTGTGCGCCGCTTCTGAGCCGGAATCGATGCGGCGCGATCATCAATATTCTCTCCATCTACGGTTTAGTGGGACCCGATTTTCGACTCTACGAAGGCACGACCATGGAAAATCCGGCCGCCTACAATGCAAGTAAAGGCGGACTTTTGCAGTTAACCCGGTATCTCGCCACTGCCCTGGCGCCCTCGATTCGGGTCAATGCCATCTCCCCAGGAGGCCTTTTTCGGCAGCAAGACCCGGCTTTCGTCACCCGCTATGAAGCGCGAACCCCCCTGGCGAGGATGGGAACCGAGGAAGATCTCAAAGGGGCCGTAGCTTACCTGGCCTCGGACTTGTCCGCCTATGTCACCGGGCAAAACCTCATCGTCGATGGCGGTTGGACCGCGTGGTGACGACCGCAATTAACAAACGATGTCTTGCCCGAGGCGGCCATCAGACGGTTTAATGGCAGGTCGAATCTGATGACCCCCCCGAACCTTCTTTTTGTTTCTGGCGATGCCAAGACTTCCACGTCCACGGTGGTCGGCATGCTCAATTGTTCGCCCGATATTTGCCTTCTCTACGAAGTCAATTTTCTACAAGGCGAACCCCGGACGCCTCGCGGCGCGGACCTTGTTGCGGCTTTTCCGGAATCCTCCGCGTTATTCAGTCATCAAGGCGATCTCGGCGAGACTTACGCCCGGGCGGCGCAATTCTTTGCCAGCCGCGGCCATCGATTCACCTATTTCGGCGACAAGATCCTCTCCAGCGTGCTTACAGATTCTCAATTTCACATGCTGGCTCCGCACAAGCTTATTTTTCTCGTCCGTGACCTCCGCACCTGGCTTTGCAAAAATATTGTCGTCGATTGCTATGGTCTCGAAAAAGGGCAAATCCAGGGAACGGCCATCCACTGTATTGACCGGTTTATCGAATCCTTTCTCATGCCACGGTGCCTTCGATTGAGAATGGAAGACGTCATTCATCATAATGGCAAAATCATTGGAAACTTGGAAAATTTCTTACAACTCGATCTCAAGAAGTCGCTCAAAAAATGGTGGTCGAAAGTGGGACATTACCCATCGGGCGACCCTCGCGGGCTAGTGCCATGGTGGATTGGCCATGACTCCTCGCGGCTTCGCCCCTTGCGGACGGATACGGTGGCGCGTCTCAACGCACATCCTTTCTGGGATCGAATCCTTCCGATTTTCGATAAATATTATCAAGCGGTGGATCGGACATTTTCGGCCGACGAAATTTCCACGGACCGAATGACTCTTGGGAGAATTGCGGAGCTGCCGGAGGCGCGGCTTTCCGATCTCTATGCATCTTCGCATAGTGTTTCGTTCGGCTCGGGTCTCCTGGGGTGGCTTGGGCATCGATCCCAAAACGTGCATACCCGGCCCTTCAAAATCGAGCCGGCGAAATCGAAGCCATCGTCGGCGGGATGAGGGTTGCCATCCATCAACCCCACTATCTTCCTTGGCTGCCTTATTTCGGCAAGGCGGCCCAATGCGATGTCTTCGTTTTCTTAGATCACGTCGCCTACCAAAAAAATGGCGTGCAAAACCGCAATCAAGTTAAGACCAGCCAAGGCCCTCTGTGGCTGACCGTTCCGGTGAATCATTGGGCTGGCTGCCCCTTGAATCAAACGCGAATTGCGGATCGTCGCTGGCCCGATAAGCATCTTCAGACTTTGCGCCAGGCCTACAGTCGCGCGCCTTACCGCGATGAAGGAATCGAACTTATCGAGACGTTGCTTCGCCATCATTATGAGTCACTGGCGGACCTTTCGATCGCGGTGACGTCGGCCTTGTTCCAATACCTTGGAATTTCCTGCCATTGCGTCCGGTCTTCCGAAAGAGAAGCCAATGGGCAGAAAGAAGAACTCATTCTTAATCTATTAAGCGGGCTCGGCGCTACTTCCTATCTGTCTGGCCGTGGAGCAAGCGAGTATCAGGTTCCCGAGCATTTTACGCAACGGGGCATCGAGTTGTTCTACGCGGAATTCGAACATCCGCTGTATCACCAAATGCATTCCCAGATCGGGTTCCTGCCCCATCTTTCGATCATCGACTTGATACTGAATGCGGGCCCAGGTTCGTCGGCCATTTTGGCTTCATCTCTGCGACTCCCGTCGAAATCGGCATCCTGAAAAAGGTTTGCCGAAGGCCCATGCGGGGTCTCAGCTATCGGAAGTGCTCTGATCTTCAGAGAGACGAAGCCCGAATCAGATCAAGCTTCTTCTTTCAACAGGCCGGCGCTATCTAGGGTAGAGAAAAAATGACAAACTTCTTCGAACGGTAGTTTGGAAGCCCGCCACATTTCGATCAAATCATGCCTTCCATCGCATAGGTCAAGCATCTGAGCGATTTGCTGAAATCTCTCGGCCTCATTTTCACAATCGGCATAAAGTTGGTATCTCGTCAAGTATGGCGGACCGGGATAGCGGAGGCGGATGACGCGATTGGCTTCGTAGCGACGGAAAATCCGTTCAACAAGGTCCAAGGCCGTCGTCATCTTGGACCAATCGATCAGATCGGCATTGTCGCGGCTCGTGTGATATTCAGGATACGGAAAATATTGAATTCCCACGGATGGAATTCCCACATTCGCAAAATCGAAGACTCGTTCGTCGTTGCCATAGCCTTCGTCGAAATTCAGGAGCCCGACATCCGGGGTGTCTTGCGCGCATGACTCCAGGACGGCATCGATGGGACGTTGCCCGGTGCGGGAGCGCTTGAGATACAAGCGTTCACCGGCGCCCATGGTTTCCAGAAAAATGGAGTAGGCTATCTTTTCCTTGGTCAAATTCTGGCTGATAATATGAGCCACGCTTCCAATGGTTTCCGGAAACACGATCAGCTTGTAGGTGAGGCGGTGCTTCCAATTTCGAAGCCGTTGAAGAAGGGCGCAGCCGCTGATCACCCCGCTTAGCCCGTCATTGGCCTGCCCCGGATGGCATAGATGCGCCAGAATCGCGACGGTCGTTTCTTCCGATCCCGGCGATGTCCATTCAAGCACATTCATCGCCCGATTTTCCACTTCGGCCTCAATCAATACGTGATAATGGGATTGATCGAGGCGGCTGAGCATCTGCTGGGGCAAGCTGAGAGCCCAGCTTTTGAGTCGTTTGCGAAAATCGTAGGCGAGGCGATGCTCGTAGGAAAATGCGTCATCAAAAGCCCGGCAGGGCACCAAGTGTTCCCAAAGCTCCTCCCGACTCACCCATCCGCGAAAGGGAATGCTATAAGGCGCGACAAACAAGGGATGGCCTTCGTGGTTCATCAAGACGCCTTTTGCGTCGGAAAGTTCCGCCCGGATCAAGTTCCACGCGGGAGGGATGATCCAGCTTCCGAACGCTTCACCTGAAGGATAGGAAAACCGAACCGCCGGTTCCCCCATCGCCGATTCCAAGATCTCCGCCGCCCGGTCGATGCCGGCGCTTACGATCGTGCGATTGAGAGGAGCAATCGCGTGCATCGCCGATTTCCAACGACCCATTTCGTCAATATGACGGTTCATTCATCTCCATGGCAAACAAAAGCTTGAGTGTAGCCGCAGATCATCTCGGCGACAAGCGATTCCTCAGAATTGCCATCGCCGTACCATGGCTTGACATGGCCAGACCCAACTCGAATGATCACGGAATGGATGACGAACGTGCCATTGAGCTAATCCGGCAGGCCTTAAAACGGGCCGTCGACAAAGAGATTGACGTGCAGTATCAGACGAACTTGTTTGAGGAAGGTATTTTGGATTCATTGGACAGCTTGGTATTTTTCCTGACCTTGGAAGAGCTATCCGGGCGCAAGCTACCCGATGGCGATTTGCCCCGGGCCGGTTTCGGCGCCGTGTCGCAGCTTGTCGAGTTCTTGAAGTCCTCGTGAAGCAGCTGGCGAAAGCGGAATTTCTGGATGCCTTAGCGTCTTGCGGCATCGAGCGAGGCGACGTCTTGCATGTGCAAAGCGACTTGCGGCGCGTGGGTCCGGTGGAATCCGCCGCCACTCGCGAGGCTATGTTGGAATTTTACTGGGAGGCGCTCTGGGAAGTTCTTGGCTCGCGCGGGACATTGACGGTTCTTACCTCCACCCTGGGCGCTGGCCGCTATGGAACGCCTTTCGTTCGTGAGGAAACGCCTTCCGAAATGGGTGTTTTCAGTGAATATGTTCGCACCAGAAACGGAACGGTGAGGTCCCTTCATCCTATTACTTCCCTCGCCGCGCATGGCGTGGAGGCAAAATCTATATGCGACCGTCCACATTTCGAGGGGTTCGGATGGAATTCTCCTTGGACTCGCCTTGTGGAACTTGGGGCAAAAATGCTGACCTTGGGCATGGGCACCATGGATGGCGGCACTACCTTTTTTCACTATATTGAATCGATGCACGGCGTGCCTTACAAATACACGAAGCTGTTGCAGGCTCCCGTATTTGCCGGAGGCGTTCAGGTTCCCGGCCCCTTTACCATGTCGGTGCGCTACTTGGATTTTGGGATCAAGAACACTCCCGTTCGGCTCAAGCAGCACCTTACCCGAGGAGGGTGGGCCAGAGAGGTTGCCACCGGAGCGGCTCGGTCTTGGTGCGTTCCGTTCGCGGACGCCTTTCGGGAAGGAATGTCTTGCCTCACCGATGACCGCTATTTCTTGTTGGAAAGTCCACCTCGTTTTAGGCCGGGCGAAATTCCGGCGGACCGACCCACGGGACCGCTTCGTGAACGGGTAGACCACGGAAAGGCACCGTGACCCACGCGTCCTTGCAGCTTCCGTTTTTGGGCGCGCGCGCTTATCTGCACGGGACGACGCTCTTTGACTCGCTGCTGGCCTTTGCGCCCCCTCGGGAGCCAGTGTCCTTCAAATTCTCGCGTGTCATCCGGTCGGATCGCGTGCGGCTAGGAACCGTTTTGGATTCCCCGAGCGCTTCGATGACTTGGGCGGGCGGTGGAATCGGCGTGATTCCAGAAAGCCCATCCGGCCAAATCGAGCGCCGGCCTTACGACGAGGGACTGGTCACGGATGGCTCCCTGTACGAGGATCGCCGTATCGTTTTGCGAAAGCGCGGGCCGTTTTCATTTGTGGCGACAGTGGTGCCGTTGCACAAGGCGCTCTTGCAGCGGCTAGCGGCGCCTGCGCAGGCGGGCCAGTGGATGTTCACTCGCCTGGATGTTCCCCTGGCTCAAGTTCCGCAACATTGGGATTCGGTGGCCGTGGTCTTGGGTTCCTTGTTTCAAGGTCGCCTGGCGCGCAGCACGATCGAGGTGGATGGCGCTGGCTTTGGCGAGATCTATTTTAGTTGGGTGATTTTATGATAGGTGTGCGCGACATTGGATCCTATATTCCAGCCAATGTTGAATTCAATCTCGCCAAGCTCGACATGTTCCACACCGATGAAGCTTTTGTTCGCGAGAAAGTCGGGGTCCTGCAAGTTTCTCGGATGGATGCGGGAGATGAGACATCGGATTTATGCGTGAAAGCTTGGAAGGACCTGCAAGATCGTTGCGGCCTGCTTCCCGAAGACCTGGAGGCCATCGTGCTGTGCACTCAGAATCCCGACGGGCGCGGGATCCCTCACACCTCGGCCATCGTTCAGGCCAAGATCGGCGCAGCGGAATCCACCGCCTGTTTCGATATTTCCCTGGCCTGTTCCGGATATGTGTATGGGCTCGAGATCCTATCGAGTTTCATGCAAGCTCACCGGCTCCGCCGGGGAGTCTTCTTGACGGCGGATCCTTACTCAAAGATTCTTGATCCCTCAGACAAGAATACGGCTCTCCTTTTTGGAGATGCTTCCACGGCCACCTTGCTCGAACAAGGCGCTCCGTGGGTCACACGAGCCTCTTGTTTTGCCACAAATGGAAAGTCTTGGAATGCCTTACACAATTCCGGCGGAAGCTTGCGAATGGATGGCCGGGCCATTTTCAATTTTTCGATGTTGGAAGTACCTAAACAAGTCGAGCGCCTTCTGGACCAGGCAGGTCTTTCGGCGGATGAGGTGGACCGATTCTACTTTCACCAAGGCAGCCGGTATCTTGTGGATAATCTTCGCAAGCGCATGGGACTGGCTTCCAAGAAAGTGCCGCTTCGGCTGGAAAGCCATGGGAATACCGTGTCTTCTTCACTGCCCTTGCTGTGGCAATCGGAAATGAATGACGCGTCGGTGCGTCGAGTCGTGTTAGCAGGATTCGGAGGAGGGTTATCCTGGGCGTGTTCTCTATTGGAACGGAGCGAGTGACTTTGCTCCGCTAAACACGATCAAGATCCAGTTCGCGTTGCCACCGTTCCTGGATCAATTGAAATTGCTTCGGGGTATCCGTCTCCACAAGGTGGTCAAAGAACCTAGGTGATGCGCGCAGATCGAAGTAATCTGGGCGAGCCCGTAACTCGGGCGCCAGGTGGAACCGAGGACCAGCCCGCCGCCCCGGACGCACAAACATCATATAATAAAACGCAAGGATCTCATCCTTTGAAATATGAAGATCCAGTCGGTCCGCCTCGTGAATGCATTGGCGATATTCATCAATGGATCGTGGATGTTTATTGAAGTTGAACGCGATGTGATAATTGTCGCCGGCGTTCACGACGGGAAGACCTAGGTAGGCAAATTCGTGACCAACGGTGCCATGAATCGTGAAGGCGGCGGTCACCCCTTCATCGAGAATTTGCCGGTTCGAATGGTGGCTGTCGAGAAACCGCATTTCAGGAAATTCCTTCCGCAGCCAATCCATCACTTCCTGATTGAGTTTGCTTTGCTCGGGACTGGCGCTCAGAAGCCAGGGATGCGGCTTGAGGTACCAATCGAACGGAGTCCTGCGGGCTTCGCGGAGGGTAAAGGTAATCCACTCCACAAAATTTCGAAACAGGCACCAACGAAACCCTTGGGGACCATCGCAGAAATCGTTTAACAAGACGATCATTCGCGGCCGGCCGGTAGAAGCTAGCAAACGCGATCCACTGGATGTCCCATAGGCGGAAATTCCGGCAGGTAAGACTCTGGGGTCCGGCGTCCCCGAAAGACGGCCTTCCAGTTCTTCCTTGGCGAGTCGAAGCCCGAGGGTCTGCTCCTCATCACTAAGTTCCTCAAACATTTGCTTGAAATCGAAATAGGGGTGATGAACTCCCGGCCAACCTTCGAAAGATCCGTTTTCGGTTTCGGGTGAAAGCCTCAATCGAATCAGCCCCATGGGTTCCAAGCAGGGAAAAAATGCGGGCACGCCTCGTTGGATGGCGAGCCGAGTGGGAATACCATTAAACTGAAAGATGAGATGATTGGTGATGAGCGCGGCGGTGTCGTGGCGCCTCAGGTAAAGCTCTGTCAGATCGGCGATGACAAAGGCGTTACGAAGGGTGGCCCGTAGCCCTTCATCAGCAAAGTCGACCGATACGCGGTAGTATCGCCGCATGTAAGTATCGTGGACGAGATCTCCGATGGTCACTCCGTGCCGTTTGAGGGCCAAGAGCGTGCCGGCATCACCGTCGATGAGTTCCAAAGTGCGGTCTGCATCGCGCCAAGCTTGCTCTCGGACTTCCGCCTCAAGATCGAGATTCAAGGCTGGCGCAGCCCCGAACGATTCGAACAAGCCGTCTAGCTCGGGCGTGCGATAGTCGATAAACGACACGGCGGCGATACCAGCGTCGAGGCGATCCGCCAGCGCGTTTGCCAGGTGGGCGTAGGCGTGAACAGAAAGGGGATCATTAAAAGCACAGACCAGCACCTTGCGAGGACCGGAAGACAATCTTTCCGGGCGAAAAATCTTCTTCGCGTGCCGGCAATATCGTTCCAGGGGTGTCGATGCTTCCGGGGGGGCTGGGGATTTACTTCGACGAAATAACTTACGGACAGCCTTCAGCATAGGGAACTTGAGCCTCGAACGATAAGGCTTTGCCAACTCTTCGAGGAACCCAAAAAGTACAAGAACCGTTCGGGATGGGAAGGATAACGTAGGATATTTTCGCGCATTTGGCCGAGGCCTCCAATTCCGATAATACCAACTCGCGAGGCTGGGGAAATGCCGTACATAAGGAGGGGCGCGAAAACGGTGATGCCACCGCAAAGCAACGGGCCGACCTTGCTGGAATCCAACGCTTCTGGAAGCGGACGAGCCCACGTCCACTGGACGCGCAAGTAATCGGCGAAGCCGCCGTGGCGTCCGACGATCGTGCCCTGCAGGGCCGGGCAAAGATTGTGGTGGCCGGAAAGACACTGCGGACAACTGAGACAACTGTAGGCCGACCACCCCACCCCGACCCGTTGGCCGACCTTCAATCCCTTGACCCCTTCCCCGAGTGCCACCACCGTTCCGATCGCCTCGTGGCCCGGTACGAACGGGTACTTCGCGATTCCCCATTCGTTGTCGAGCATCGAGAGGTCCGAGTGGCAAATCCCGCAGTGCGAGACCTTGATCTCGACGTCCTCGGATCCCAGCTTTCCCGGGTCAAATTCAAAGGGTTCCAACATGGCACTGGGTTTCGAAGCGGCGTAGGCGTGATAGGTAGGCATAGTCGATTTCAAGTTGGTGGGTGGGTTCAAAAGGCGAGGTAACATGGCTCGACTTGCCGGCTGGCGCTACTGGCGATTGGCGTTTGGGCTACACAAGGGGGCCGGCTTCGCGGCGGCGAGGGCTGCCTCGGACACATCCAGAACCCGCGCGATCTCGGCGTGCACCCCCCCCGCGTACCTTCATCTCAACGGCGCTTGAACTTTTCTCTTTTCGGACTATTCTCCTGCGCGAAATGTTGCCGAGGCTTCTTCATGTGTTGGGAACACCGTTGCGGTTCTGCGGGCTATGGTGTCTATGGGTCGCATGGTATGGGTCGCATGGTTTCCTTTTGGGGACGTTCTTGCCCAGACCTGGGACGGTGGGGCTGGGAACGGAAACTGGGGAGCGGGCGTAAATTGGAATCCCAATGGGGTGCCGGCGGCGGGCGCAAGCGTGACCTTTGCGAACACATTTGGCACGGGCGGACGTATCATTGATCTTCAGAACAACCGGATCGTGAATGTCTTTAATATCACGACCAATGCGGGTGGAGCGTTGACCTTCAATTCCGCGGGGAACGTGCTTACCCTTAATGGTGGGCTCAATAAAGCGGCGAACTCGGTCTTGGCGACTTTCAATGTCGACATTCTCATGAACAGCGCCAGCCAAACCTGGAACGGCGGCTCGGGAGGATTCACCGTCAATGGCGCCATCACCGGCAATCGAAATCTTACCATCGATGGATCGGCCGGCGGTACTAACACGTTTGGAGGGACTGCCGCCAATGCCTTCAATTCTGTAACGGTCAATTCCGGAATTCTGGCCCTCAACAAGACCGCTGGCGTCGACGCGCTGAGCGGAACAATCACCGTTGGAGATGGTGGAACCTCCGTCGAGCAGATCCGCCTATTGAATAACAACCAGATCGCTAATGGATCTTCCGTGACCGTCGGCAATACGGGTGTGTTGGACATCAACGGATTCTCCGAAACCATCAATGGCCTCACGGGTTTTGCGACCGGGGCTGGTCCGGGAGGGGGCGCCGCATCCATCGTGGCGATTGGGAGCGGCAGCCTCACCGTGGGATCCGCCAATGCTTCCGCCACTTATAATGGAACGATCAGCGGCACCGGCACGTTTACC
>Ga0224723_1002438_pt1 | contig 10289 bp, 8 predicted proteins | sample Balambano_FR2_Me_FD_161647 | JGI IMG/M metagenome (GOLD analysis project Ga0224723, IMG submission 161647) | Freshwater sediment microbial communities from Lake Towuti, South Sulawesi, Indonesia - Balambano_FR2_MetaG | ecosystem: Environmental > Aquatic > Freshwater > Lake > Sediment | place... | reverse complement strand
GCCCTGAAGCAGCCAGTCGTTGGCATCCTTCACGCCGTCGGGCAGTCGCGGGATGAGCGCGCACTTGCCCAGCGCTTTGGCGATCTCACGGTTCTTCTCGATGGCATCCGGCGTGTTGTCGAGCGCAACGAACACGCGGCGGTGCTGGCGCAGCGCAGTCAGCAGTTCATCCGAGACGTGTATCCCGGCGACCGCCAGCGCTGGTACGCCCCACTCGCCGAACGTGATCGCGTCCGCCTGACCTTCGACCAGGACGACGCGCTCCGCATCGGCGCTGTAGAGGTGATTGTAGAACGGGCGGCGCTCACCCAGGATTTCACGCGGCGGATTGTAGTGCTTCTTCTCGCTGATCGAGCGCCCGCTCAGGTATGCCAAACGCCCCCGTTCCAGATGGATGTACATCAGCATCCCCGCTGGAAATTTGCCGATCACGCTACGCCACTTGTCGGGAAGATTGATGTCAGCCAGCAGCGGGCGCTTGTCCTGTGGCATGAAACCGAGCCGAGCGGCTTTCACCGTCCCAAGCTGCCAGCCGCGCGTCTGTGTCGCATACACGAGTGCGGCAGGCGTGTTCAGCAGCGCCTCGTGCATCCGGTCGATAAGCTGCCGCTCCGCCCACGCATACGACTTGTGGAAGTCGGTTTCCCGGTCGATGTCGAGCCCGGCGCGCCCCGCCAGGTAGCGCACGGCTTCCATGAACATCGCTGCATCGCGGTTGTTCCAGCCGTGACCGTAGTTGAGCAAATGCCGCCCGGTGAAGTCGAACACGTCGCCGTATTCGCCCTTCGAGTTCCAGAAATACTGTCCGGTCGCGGCCGTGACGACCAGGCTGTCATGTTCGATGCCGACAAAGCGTGTGCCCTGACGCTTGAGCGCGAACTTCTCGCCAACGAGCCGGTCAATGGGGTTAGCGGAGCGAATCTGCTCCAGGTCGATAGTCATGATGAGTCCTGTCTCCCGAAAAATAGGTGCGTTGAAGAGAACCGGTGCAAAAAATGCGCGGTTGAAATGGAGTCTTCAGTTGCACGAGGGGACAAGCTGTGATACATTGTGGGTGTCCAGTCCACAGTGCATCTCAGCCCGCCGCCCACGCGCCGTCCAGCCTGTGGGCATTTCTTTTTCTACGGCGGTGGTCGTATCCGCGTGTTCATGATGTCATCCTCCAAATAGGTTTGCGCGCGCAAACCTTTTCAATCGCTAGACAGATAACGTTCGGTTTCGCCGAGCAACTTCCGCATTGCCTGCAATCGCGCTCGCGCAACAGCAGCGTCACCTTCCTGCTGCATCAATGCTCGCGCCAATTCCTGTGGTGTGGTCGCATGGATCGTCTGGGTGACTTTTGCCATCTTAAGCGCGGCAGGCGAGAGTTTATCTGCATCACTACTTACGGCTTCGTCGAACGACTCGCCCTGGCACAATTCTCTGATCTGTTTCGCGGATAGGTTGAAATCGATAATCTGGCGCACTACCTCCGCGTGATACTCAGAGGGTGTAGCAACAACGTAGCGGAGCTTGTACTCCTCGATACCATGACGGTCTGCCAGTTCTAGAGCTTCATCGGAGAGTGACAGCAGCGATTTGATCAAGCTGAACTGTGCTTTTTTGATTCCACCCATAGCGCTCAAAACCAGTTCTGTGTACTCCCGTTTCGCGCGCAGGTCGAGGTCGAGTGCCTGACGGAAGAAGTCGTTACCGACTGCATACGCCGGAATCTCGTAGCCATGCACTGTCAGCAGGAGCAGCGCTGCCTGACGCGCCAGCGCCACCGCTGTCAGTCCTGACCGCGCCGTGTTCTCCTTCGCCTGCCGGAACACGGATGAACGCGCTGCGGGGATGACGATGCACGGGATCATGCCGTCGCCCGTGTAACCGGGGATGAAGTCGCGCAGCAGCCACGTCGCCCAGTAGCGGCGTTCGCCCGTCTCGATGCGGAACAGGCGCGTCACGCCCTGCGACACGTCCACGACGGTCAGCGGATTGACCTGTCCATCATCGCGGATGGTCATCGCCAGATTGACCAGATCGCGCAGCAGGGTTTCTTCCGGCGATAGAGCAGTCGTCGTTTCTTCTTCGCGCTCATCGTCGGCGTTGGGGAGCAGTTCGAGGACGTTGTTGAACGGACGACCCCGCTGGCGGGCGGCGATCTGCACCGTCTGCACGAGTTCGCGCAGTGCCTGTGTCGGCGTGGCGCGATTGTTGTGGAATGCAACGTGGATGTGTTCAGGCAGCACACGGCGCGGCTGCACCGGGTCGGGACGCACCATCTCCAGCAGGATGCGCTCGACCCGGATCGCATTATCGGCGAAAGCCTGCGGCGTGTCAGTCAGCAGGTCGCTCGTGACGGATGCGAGCAGGTCATCCATTCGGCTGGTGTTGCCATTGTTTGGGCGCGCCATCACGCACCCGCCTGCGACAGATAGCGCACCAGCGACGCGACCACCTGCACATATGCCTTGCTTGCCGACGCACGCGGGTCGTAGGTAAACAGGCTTTGGTGGTCACGGTGGGCATATGAGACCGCTTCGTTCTGCGGGATCACGCCCAGCAGCAGTTTACCCAGCACCGGATGCGCCTTCAGTTCCGCCAGCAGATGGTTGTGACCGCGCACGCGCGTGTCCATCTTCGTGACCAGCAGACCGCTCACGCGCAAATTCGGATGCCGCCAGCCTTCGCGGATGTCGTTAATCTTCTGGATCACGCTGGTCAGACCGACCGTCTCCAGATAACGCGGCTCGACTGGAACGATTGCGTCGGTGGCGGCAAGTAGTCCCATTTCCGTCATGAGTGAAAACGACGGGCGCGTGTCGATGATGATCGCCGCGTACTGGTTGGCGACCTTGCTCAGCGGATCAGCCAGACGGTACGGCGCGCCGGCTACGCCCATCAGTTCACGTTCCGCGCCTTCCAGCATCGGAGAGGCGGGCAGGACATGCAGGTCGGCATCCCACTGGCTCTGGACGATGCAGTTCATGAGCGTCTGCGGGGCATTGGCGCGATCCGCCATCAACACGGTATACAGGCTGTCGTCCGCGCCGTAATCCTTGCGCCCGGTCGTCACGAGTGAGGCGTGACCCTGACTATCCGTGTCGATAATCAGCACGCGCGGATTGGCAGAACCAGCGCGGCGCAGCACGTTGACCATACCGAGCGCGATGTTGGTGGCGGACGTGGACTTGCCGACGCCCCCTTTGTGATTGGTGAACACGAAAGCACGAGTCATTTGCCATTTCCTCTCAGAACCCAACGAACCGTCAAATTCGCTGTGGCTGGCAAGGCTCGTACAGAGGTTGATGTACACTCTCTGCGGGAGCTTTGCTGGCACGGGCAGCGAGCTTCAAGGTGACTGGGGGAGGGGAACGCCTCTCCCTGTCGCCGCTAAAGCCGAGTTAGTTTGAGTTCACCGTGGAGTAGCGCGTACAGAATTCGCGCTGAGGAAAGGTTATGATCTGGAAAAAGGGGGCGACTTCTTGGCTACCGAATTGTTCGAGTTTTATCCAGGCTGTGGAGCAAAACGGCGAGCGCGTTAAGGCTCGCCGTTTTTTAGTGCCGGGGCTGTTTCTGCTTCAGCCGATGGCAAACCACGCGCGCCTCGTTATAATCGGTTAACGACACTTAAGCGTGATTTGGATATGACTATGCGTTTAGGAATGATGATTGGTTATTCGGGCGCAAAAGTAGACTTGCCGTTCGACCTCATTCAGGAGGCAGACCGCCTCGGCTATCACTCCGTCTGGACATCCGAAGCATGGGGGTCAGACGCCGTAACGCCGCTGGCGTGGGTCGGCGCGCTGACGAAGCAGATCAAGCTCGGCACGGGCATCATGCAAATGCCCGGACGCACACCCGCCAACACTGCCATGACCGCCATGACGCTGCACCAGTTGTCCGGCAAGCGGATGCTGCTCGGTCTGGGGCTGTCGGGACCGCAGGTGGTCGAAGGCTGGCACGGCGTCCCCTATGGCAAGCCGCTCGGCAAAACGCGCGAATATGTCGAAATCGTGCGCACAATCTTCAAGCGTCAGTCGCCGCTGGAATACGCGGGCGAACACTACCAGATACCGTATCGCGGCGAGGACGCGACTGGGCTGGGCAAGCCGCTTAAGAGCATCCTGTCGCCCGCGCCGGACATCCCAATCTACCTGGCATCCATCGGACCGAAAAACGTCACGCTGACGGCGGAGATCGCCGATGGCTGGCTGCCCGTCTTCTTCTCGCCGGAGCATTACGAGTCGGTCTATGCCGAACAGATCGAGACGGGGTTCGCGCTGGCGGGCGACGGCAAGTCCTTCGAGCGCTTCGACATTGCGCCGACCGTCAACGTCATCATCGACGACGACATCCAGAGCGCGCGTGATCGGGTGCGCCCGATGCTGGCGCTGTACATCGGCGGGATGGGAGCCAAAGGCAAGAACTTTTACCATGATCTGGCGGTACGCTACGGCTTTGAGGAAGCAGCGGACAAAATTCAGGATGCGTACCTGGCGGGCAACCGCGTCGATGCGATCATGGCAGTGCCGGACGCGCTGGTGGATGCCGTCGCGCTCGTTGGTCCGAAAGCGCGCGTGGCGGAGCGGCTTGCCGCATGGAAGGCAAGCCCGATCACGACGATGCTGCTGACGGTCTATTCGCTGGACGACCTGCGCACGATGGCGGAGCTGGTGTTGTAAAGCCCTCACCCCCAGCCCCTCTCTCGAACGATGAGTACATCTGGGAGAGGGGAGTCCAGAAGAGTCCTCTGGAAGTCCCTCTCCCAGTCGTACTCGCCGTTCGGGAGAGGGATTTAGGGTGAGGGCACTGGCTCTACCGCCCTTTGCCGCGCATTGCCTCTTCAAGCGTCACCAGTTCGCCATCGTCACCGACCGCCGTGCGGTTGCCTGCCGTCAGGCGACGGCGCAGCGCGGCAAGCTCTTCATCGCTCATGCTGTCGATCAGGCGGTCTATGAGCGCGTTGTCGCTGTTCTTCGCCTTGCGCCAATCGCCGCTCGCACGGACATCGGCACGCGGCTGCTCCTCAATCGTCTTGACACCCGTCGTCACCCCCATCGTCGCGCCGAACGCAACGCCGATGATGCCGACAGCGGCAATCGCTGACCAGAAATCCAGCGGACTATTTTCCATAATGATCGCAAAAGACAGCACAGTTGCCGCCAGCCATGCGATGATAACAACCAGACGTTTATCGCGTGAGGTCATTTTCTGTTTCCTTCATTTGTAATGGACGCCATTGTAATGGATGCCATAAATGGCGTCCGTACACAGGCAAATTTGTACGGGCGGCATTCTTGCCGTCTACTGTATTGATATACGGTTTACTGCCGCCCGCGCAGCGCCTGTTCCAGCGTCACCACTTCGCCGTCGTCGCTGATGCGCACGGAGTCATCATCGGCAAGGCGGCGGCGCAGCGTGATGAGGTCGTCCTCGCTCAAACCGGAAAGCAGTTTGTCCACACGGGCAGATGCGCGGTTCTTGGCTTTTTCGGCGTCTCTGTCGTTTTGTGTAGGCGTTTCTTTTGCAGTACCGCTCTGTGCCAGTTCGATAGTGCCGCCGATTGCGCCCACGATGGTCATAAAGGCAAGAATTCCGGGACCCAGGGTCACATCGCGCCCGATGAACAAGATTGCCATAATTGCAAACACCGCGAACCACATCGCAATAATCGAAAGTGCTTTATGTTCGGATTTCATGGGCTTGCCCCGTACTGTGTATTGCTCATTAGGACAATACGCAGGCGAGGCGGGAAAAGTTGCAGTTTCTGTTTACAAACGCCCGACCAATTGTTTGATGAATTTATCGTATTCAGCATGAGAGCCGATCCAAATCCAGATAATCAGATCAGTATCAACGAGCAAACCTAGCGCGCGATAACTTTTGCCGACGCGGACAGAATACAGCTTGTCATGAATTTTTTTTGAAATGCAGGCTGGGATGACGAGGATCGATAGCAAACAATCGATAGGAAGCGTAGGCTTGCTGCTTAACATCAATCGGAAGCAACCGAAACATCGCACGGAATTTGCGATTGCGGCGCGAGCGCATAATCAGTCATCTTCCTGATTAGGATCAAATGCCTCAGTTTCCCCGCGCTCGTAGTCTGCCATACTATCCTGAATTAGAAGGTCAAATGCAGCAGGTGGGGTCGCAGCAAATTGCACATCCCACAATGCCTCATCTTCTGCTTCATCAGGATCAGGATACGTGATTAGGACATGCACGCTGCCAGGCGGTAGTATAGGCATGTCATCCAATGTGATCTTGCCGTCTTCCGCAACATACCCTTTAAGCTCAATGATCATAGTATGTCCCTCCTTATTGTGATTTCGCGATTATACAGCCTCAACTGTCGTCGCGCCTGCGCAGCTTTGGCGGTATTGGGCGGTAGCGCCCGGTCTCCGGGTCGCGTTCGACCGGATACAGCACCTTTGGCTTGCTGGCGGCACGATCCGGCTGCTCGGCGGGTGGGCGTGGCTTGCGCGGTTGGTCTGCCTTGTCGGGACGATCATCCACGAAGTAGCCAAAGTCGATGTAATAACAGCCGGGCGTGCCATCTTCGCACGGGGCGCTGCCGTGTTCCTTGAAGATGAAGACGAACGGTGCAACGCGCTTGAACTTCTTCTTCAGGTTGTTCCACTGCGATTTGCTCGGCTCGGTCTCGCCCTCGTTCAACACAAAGTAGCGCGCCTCGAACACCACGCGGAACGAATGATCCTCACGTTCGATCAGTGCCGAAAGCGTCGTGCGCGCGTCCTGTTTGTTGGTCAGCAGCCCGGTCATGAGCGCGCGGACTTCGTGGTACGGGCGGCGGCGGAAGACGGGGAGAGCTTTCATGGGCGAGTCCTGATGGATAGTGATGAGTGATGAATGATCAGCGACGAGTGATGAGCTAAAAGCTAATGGCTATCTGGTGAACAACTCAAGCGTAAACGCTAGGGCTTCCTGCTTCGCCGAGCGTTGCGCGCCGGGACAACGCCCTTTGCGTCTGACACACTCTCCACAGGCGTATACCTTCCCGCTTGACCATCGGTAGGTGCAAGGGCTATGTTCAGTGCTGCGTTGATGTCGCGGTCATGCGCCGCCTTGCAATCGGGGCATGTCCAGGAACGCTGGTGCAGTTGCAGTGTGTGGTTCACGTACCCACACTGCGAGCAGGTTTTCGACGACGGGTAGAAACGCGGAATGCGCTCGCAACATGCCGCCTTGTACTCCAACATCGTCGCAAACAGTCCCCAACCGCTGTCGCTGATGCTTTTGGCAAGCTTGCGGTTGCGCAGCATCCCCGCCACGTTCAGGTTCTCAATGCGGACGGTGTGGTAGTCGCGTGCCAGGCGGTAGCTCAGTTTATGCTGGAAGTCTGCCCGCTGGTTGGCGACCTGTTCCGCCTTGCGTGCCAGCCGCAGCCGCGCTTTCTCCCAGTTCGCGCTGCCTTTCCGCTTGCGTGACAACTCCCGCTGCAAGCGCTGCAACTGTCGCTCCGATGTACGCAAGTACTGCGGATGGACAACCTTCTCCCCCGTACTCAGCACCGCAAAGTCCTTCAGCCCCACATCGACCCCCACCACCCCAACGCCATGCTGCCGCGTGTCCGTCGCCATCTCGCACAGCACCGACACGAAGTAGCGACCGGACTTGGTTTTCGTCACGGTCACGTTCTTCGGCGCGCCTTGCAGTGGACGATGCACCACGACATGCACCCAACCGACCTTCGGCAGGTAGATGCGGTTGCCGTCGAACTTGAAGCGCTGGGGGTAACGGATGGTCTGCTCATCGCGGCGCGTCTTGAAGCGCGGGTAGCCCGCATCGCCGGAAAAGAACTTCTCGTAGGCTTCTTCGAGGTCTTCCAGCTTGCCTTGCAAGACCTGACTGTCCGCCGCTTGCAGCCACTCGTAGCCCGCTGTGTGCTTGAGTTGCGTCATCTGCTCCCTGAGCGCGCGGAACGGGATGCCTGTGCCATGGTGCGCCTTGCGCCGCGCCAGCCCCCAGTTGTAGGCAAAGCGGGCATGACCGAACTGCAAAGCCAGCGCTTGCTTCTGTTCGGGCGTGGGATAAATGCGGTAGCGAAAGCCTCTGTAGATCATGCGATACAGTATAAGCAATTTGCCCACACTGTCCACCATCTCAAGCGGCTAAAGCGAATGAAGGGCTTATATCCCACCGCTAAAGCTAGAGGGGTTTACGCCCTGTTCTCTAATTGAACTGCAAAGACACAAAGAACACAAAAGAAAGAGGTAGGGAAAACCCTCTAACCTCTTCCTCTCCAACCTCTTGAATAGGCTGTTTTGTGTCTCTGCGCTAAATCTCTGCTACCCGCCCGTCACCTCGTATGCCGCGCCGTCCCAGACGACGATCACGCGCGCGCCGATGGCGAAATACTGCGCCAGTTCGGGCTGCGTTGCCAGCAGGTCAAAGTAGGCATCGCTCAGGAAGACAATCGGCTGCGTCGTCATCGTGGCGGGGTCAAACAACGTATCCGTCCAGACGCCGTTTTGCAGCAGGAATGTCTTCTCACCGACCGTCTGGATCGGGTTGGTGACAACAGGTGGAGCGACGGGCGGCGTGCTGCCGCCAGCGACCATCGTCCCTGGTGTGGTTGCCGTCATCATTGGCGCAGCTGCGGTTGGCATGGCGGCGGGGGCTGCTGCTGCTTCCATGCCGCCGAACGTGTCCGCCGCATCCACTGCTGATGCGCCAGAGCGTTCTCCCTGCGCCGCCTGGGCGTTGATCGTATTTGCAGCCGCGTCGCGCCCGCTTTGCGTCAAAATGTCGTCTTCGGTGATCAGGAAGCTGGTGTAGGGCGTGATGATGCCGTAGCGGATGCTCAGGCTGATGATGCTGTCCACCAGTTCCGGGTTTTCACCGTGCAGGCGGATGGTGTTCATCAGGTCGCCGATGCGCCGCGTCGCCCACAGCCGTGCGATGAACGGATCGCCGCCCGCCTGCGTCTGGAAGCGCATGTTGTACATCACAATCGACTGTGGCTGCCCGGCGAACATCCCGTCCAGGCGAAGCGTCGCCCGTTCCGCACCGCCGCGATAGCGCCCGACGATAATCATCTGGCTGCCCGCGAACAGGTCTGGCAGCGGCAGCGCGGGATAGAGCGTGTCGATCACCACGCCGTCAATCGTCAGTTGGACGTCCGTCAGCACGGGCGCGCTGATGCGGTTGTAGAGGCTGGCGACTTCCTCGTCAATACGTTCGTTCGGGCGGACATACGAACCAGAGCCGCGATGCGCACGGATGATCGAATCGAGCAGGAAGGTATCGACATCATCGCCGACGCCGAAGGTAAAGATACGGGTATTATCGCCCGCCACCGCGTCGAGATTGGACAGGATACGCGCCGTATTCATTTCGCCTTCGGTCGCCAGCCCATCGGTGATGAACAGCACGGTCAGCGGGCGTTCGGCATCCGCAAAGCCGAGCGCGGTCGTCAGCGCGCCGTTGATGTCTGTGCTGCCGTCCGCCTCCTGCGTGTTCACCCAGTCAGCGGCGCTTTGCCCCATGCTGGCGGGTTCCAACTGATTACTGAAGAGTCGCCAGCCGGTGCTGAACAGGACGACGTTGAAGCGGTCGGACGGGTTGAGGTTGCCCAGCACGTAGCTGGCGGCTGTCTGTGCCTGCCGCCACTTCACGCCGTCCATACTGCCGGATTGATCGATCACCAGCACAATGTCTTTGGGCGCGATGCGTTCCTGCGCGACGGATCCCGGCGGCTGCACCATCAGCATGAAGAAGCCGTCGCCTTCTGCGCTTTCGCGGTAGGTCAGCAGGTTCAGGTTGATGTCGTCACCCATCGCGACGCCATAATACAGGCTGAAGTCCTGATCGGGCGAGAACTGGCTCGCCTCAAAGCCGACGCGGAAGCTGCGTTCGTCGTCGCCCCAGGCGATAGCGATGTTGTGGCTGGGCGAGTAGACATTGCTGAGTTGGCTATTGCTGGCGACGTTGACGCTGATGCTGGTTTGTTCGACCGGGCGGCGCGCGGTCAGGCGCGTGACATCCAGCGGATAGACGTAGTGGATCAAGCCGTTATCGACCGTCAGCGCTTGCGAATAGGTGATGGTGATGCGGCGGCTCTCGTTGGGTGGGATGGGGAAGACGTTCGCCTGCACCGCCTGCGTACCGACGTATTCGAGCAGCGCTGGGTCGCGGTACTGGCGGACGATGGCGTCATAAATGCCGCGCGCTTCGTCGGCAGGGAGGATTTCCGCTTCGATGGGAATGTCGTTGATGTACATCACAAGTTCATCAACGACTGCGCCGAGCGGCAGCGGGAAGACGAACGTGCCTTCCGC
>Ga0224723_1002437_pt1 | contig 10292 bp, 11 predicted proteins | sample Balambano_FR2_Me_FD_161647 | JGI IMG/M metagenome (GOLD analysis project Ga0224723, IMG submission 161647) | Freshwater sediment microbial communities from Lake Towuti, South Sulawesi, Indonesia - Balambano_FR2_MetaG | ecosystem: Environmental > Aquatic > Freshwater > Lake > Sediment | place... | reverse complement strand
GTCTTCATCCCCGGTGGCACCTTTACTATGGGCTCCAACAATCCCGACTTTGTAGAAGAGAAAATGGCTGAGGATGTCACTGTTAGCCGCTTTTGTATGGAGCCCCACGAAGTGACCAATGCCCAGTTTGCCGCCTTTATAGCCGACACGGGCTACGTCACGGTGGCGGAGCGGCCCCTGTCTAAGGAGCAGTTTCCCAATTTGTCAGAGGAAAAACGGGCACCGGGTTCCCTGGTGTTTCAGCCTCCCGCCGAGGGCATTCAGCAGGTGGCCTACCTGAGCTGGTGGCACTGGACGCCGGGGGCCAACTGGCGGCACCCTTATGGCCCCGATAGCGATCTACAAGGCAAAGAAAATCATCCCATAGTTCACATCGCCTACGAAGATGCCGAAGCCTACGCCGCCTGGGTCGATCGCCAATTGCCCACTGAAGCCCAGTGGGAGTATGCCGCCCGTGGCGGGGTGGAGGGGTGGACCTACACTTGGGGGGAACAGTACTCCGCCAAGCAAGCCAATACCTGGCAGGGGTTATTTCCCTTTTTCAACGCCAAAGCGGATGGTTATTTGGGCACAGCTCCGGTGATGTCCTATCCGCCCAATGGCTACAGCCTCTACGACATGGCAGGCAACGTCTGGGAACTCACCTCCAGTTGGTATACCGTGCTCCATGACGATCTGGCCCACCGCCACGACCCCACTGGCCCCACCCAGACGGTCAGCTACGACCCCAAAAAGCCCCAAGACGGAGCCACCCATGTGATTAAAGGAGGCTCTTATCTGTGTGCCAAAAACTATTGCAGCCGCTACCGGCCCGCCGCTCGCGAATCCCAGGCGGTAGATACGGGCACTACCCATGTGGGGTTTCGGTTGGTGACGGCGATCTCTCCCGACGATTAGACCCAGGGCTATGGATCCAATTGCTAGAAGATTACGGATGACGACTCTGGCCCTGTTCCTGTTCCAGCACCTGCTCAATATCAAGTAGCACTAACCCATCAACCGATGGGCTTCCCTATTCTTGCAGTCCTTGCCGGAAGGCTTTGGCGGCGGCTAACGGGTTGGGGTTTTGGAGGCAGCGGGTCAGCCACTCCAGATCCAGAGCGGGCAATACTTCGCTCTGCTGAATGGGTTCGTAACCAGCGACTGGCGGCAGGTATTTTCTGCTAGTAAAGACGGCTTCAATCGTTAACTTTCTTAAAAAAGCCCGAAATCTACATAAATTAAAGCTTTTGACGATCCACTTTTTTAAAGTTGCCCTTAGAATAGGGCAGTGAAATTCTGAGTTTATAGGGGTTTCAGCCATTCCGTTGGTTAGGGCTATAGTGGACTACCAACGGCGTATGGTTAATGTCCTTGAATGTTCCTTTTCCCATAGGAGACAGTGATGAACAAAGGCGAACTCATTGACAAGGTGGCCGAGAAGGCTTCTGCTAGCTTAGACAAGCCGATTACCAAGAAAGACGTGGACTCCGTAATCACCGCCACCATTGACGCCATCATGGAAGCGGTGGCAGAAGGCAACAAAGTTACCCTGGTTGGCTTTGGTTCCTTCGAGCGTCGGGAGCGCAAGGAGCGCGAGGGTCGCAATCCCAAAACTGGAGACACAATGGTAATTCCGGCCACCAAAGTGCCAGCTTTTTCGGCGGGCAAGTTGTTCAAAGAAAAGGTGGCTAAGTAAACCATCCCTTGTCTCATTCAGCATCAATTCGACCTGTGCACGGGGGGAATTTGGCCTGGGCGGCTGAAATCGCGGGCTGTTCCCCCGGTTCTCTACTAGATTTTTCGGCCAGTATTAATCCTTTGGGGCCTCCTGATTCGGTACTAGCAGCTATTCAGGGGGCAATTGCCAAGTTGCGGCATTATCCGGATCCCCAGTATGGGGAGTTACGCGCCGCCTTAGCTGACTATCACGGCCTTGCTGCTGACTGGCTACTGCCCGGCAACGGTGCCGCTGAACTGCTGACCTGGGCCGCCCGCGATCTGAGCCTGGCTGCAAATTCCTCTCCGGCTGTAGCCTGCGTGGTGACTCCTGCTTTTAGGGATTATTACCGAGCTTTTAGAAGTTTTGGCGTTCAACTTTTGCCCCGGCCTCTCTTGCTCTCTCAAAAACCAGGGATGGGGCTGAATTCAACAGATTTTTTTGCCCTGGGATGGCCTGACCCTGAACCATCAGCAACAGGCGGCCTGATTAACAATCCCCACAACCCGACTGGGCATCTCTTTGCTGCCCGAGAGCTACTGCCGTTGCTAGAGCGCTTGAGCCTGGTGGTTGTGGACGAAGCCTTTATGGATTTTTTGCCGCCATCCCAATCCCAAAGCCTCATCCCCTGGGTAACGAAGTACCCAAACCTGGTGATTGTGCGATCGCTCACTAAGTTCTACACTCTCCCTGGCCTACGCATTGGCTACGCCATCGGCCATCCCGACCGGCTACGGCGCTGGCAGCAGTGGCGCGATCCTTGGCCGGTGAATGAACTGGCTGTGGCAGCGGCCATGGCCGCCGTGGGCGATTCTGAGTTTCAGGCGCGCACCTGGCAGTGGTTGCCCTCAACTCGGCAGGCATTACGGGATGGAATAGAGGCATTACCAGGACTGCATCCACTACCGGCAGTGGCCAACTACCTCCTGGTGCGGGCTGATCAGTCGGTGTTGCCCCTGCAAGAGCGCCTGCTAAAGCAGCACCGAGTTTTGATTCGTGACTGTTTGAGCTTTGGGGAACTGGGCGATCGCTACCTGCGCGTGGCCGTGCGAACAAATTTTGAAAATGAACGTTTTTTGACAGCTTTGCAGAGCTGCTGGCCTTATGATACAGAATAATTTTCGTCTGCTCCGTTGGTGATTTCTTCCCTTGCTGCCATGACCACCACTGCTGCACCCGCTGTTAAAACTGCTCCTCCCGAACTGAAAGTGGTCAACATGACCAAACACTTCGGTTCGTTGGTGGCGCTTCAAGATGTCAATATGATCCTCAAGCCTGGCACCTTTCACGGCCTACTGGGGGAAAACGGGGCTGGTAAGAGCACCCTGGTGAAGTGCATCATGGGGTTCTACACGCCTACCTCTGGGCAAATTTTGATTGATGACCAATTACACCCCGTCAACAGCCCCAAAGATGCTCACGAAGTCGGCATTGGCATGGTGTATCAGCATTTCACCTCGGTACCGGCCATGACCGTGGCAGAAAACCTAGTGCTTTCTCGCTACGACCAGACTCAAATCATCGACTGGGCCGCCGAATACAAGGCTCTCCATGCGTTTATGGAGCAGTCTCCCTTTCGGGTAGATCTCGATTTGCCAGTATCGCAACTGGCTGCAGGCCAAAAGCAGAAGCTGGAAATTCTCAAGCAGCTTTACCTTAAGAGCCGAATTTTGATCCTGGACGAACCCACCTCGGTGCTAACCCCCGATGAAGCCGACGAAGTTTTGGGGTTACTGCGGCAAGAGGTGCAAGCTGGGCACCTCAGTGTACTGTTGATTACCCACAAATTCCGCGAGGTAATGGCCTTTACCGATGAGGTAACAGTACTTCGCAAAGGCCATTTAGCTGGGAACGGGCAGGTGAAAGACCTAACCGTAGCCGATATGGCCCACATGATGCTGGGAGAAGAGCGCAAAACTAAGGATGTGGCCAAGACCGATTCGGCTGACCGCGTTCCTGTACTGGAAGTTCATGGCCTTTGCGCCAACAAGGATAACGGCCTAGCCGCCTTTGGCCCGGTAGATTTGGCCGTTCATTCGGGGGAGATTGTGGGTATTGCTGGGGTGTCGGGCAACGGCCAGCGCGAACTGGTGGAAGTGCTGGCTGGTCAGCGCCCCGCCACCCAGGGCGAAGTTCGAGTCAGCGGCAAATTCTATGGGGCCACTCGGCCTGAAATGGCTCGTTTTGGAGTTTATGCTCTGCCAGAAGAACCTCTCCGCAATGCCTGTGTGCCAGGGATGAGCGTGGCCGAAAACATGGCCCTACGCACCTTCGACCGTCCCCCTCAGGCGAAGTGGAACCTGTGGCTGGTGCTAAAGGCCATTCGCCAGGCCGCACAGGAGCTAATTTCAGCGTTTTCAGTTAAAACGCCTTCCCCAGAAACTCCGATTCAGAACCTCTCTGGCGGCAACGTCCAGCGCACGGTGCTGGCTCGTGAATTGTCCTCCCCTGATATTAAGCTGCTGATTGCCGCTAATCCCTGTTTTGGGCTGGATTTCAAGGCTGTGGACTTTATCCATAGCTCCATCGTTGATGCCCGCAACCGAGGAGTCGCCGTGCTGCTGGTCAGCGAAGATTTGGATGAACTGCTGGCCCTGGCTGATCGCATCCTGGTGATTAGCGAAGGCCACTTTGCCTACGACAGCCCCATTGCCGAGGCCGATGTAAAAGAAATTGGCCACCGTATGGCTGGGCACTGATTAACGTTAACTGCAACCTCCTCCCACTCCTATCTCCTTCCCTCCTCCTCCCTATAGCGTCGCGCCTGCCCATTCCCTATAATGAGGGCTACTTGATGCTGTTCATCCCGTAGCCCCTGTGACCCAAACGCCGATCTCTCCTCGTCAAACTGCTGTCAATCTTCAAGCCCCTCGCCCTGATGCTCTAGGGCGCTTTGGTCAGTTTGGTGGCAAGTACGTGCCTGAAACGCTGATGCCTGCCCTGAGCGAACTGGAGGCCGCCTTTCATCAATATCGCGACGAGGCCGAGTTCAAGGCCGAGCTAAACGGGTTGCTAGCCGACTACGTGGGACGGCCCAGCCCTCTTTACTTTGCGGAACGACTTACAGCTCACTATCGCCGCCCCGATGGTAACGGCCCAGATATTTACCTAAAGCGAGAAGACTTGAACCATACAGGGGCACACAAAATCAACAATGCTCTGGGGCAGGTACTACTGGCTAAGCGTATGGGTAAGCAACGGATTATCGCCGAAACCGGGGCTGGCCAGCACGGTGTGGCCACGGCAACCGTGTGTGCCCGGTTTGGCCTCCAGTGCGTCATCTACATGGGCGTCCACGATATGGAGCGGCAGGCACTGAATGTCTTTCGGATGCGGCTGATGGGAGCTGAGGTACGGGGCGTTGCAGCAGGTACCGGCACCCTCAAGGATGCTACCTCTGAAGCCATCCGCGACTGGGTAACAAATGTGGAAACCACCCACTACATCCTGGGTTCTGTGGCAGGGCCGCACCCTTACCCCATGCTGGTGCGCGACTTCCATGCCATTATTGGGGAAGAAACCCGCGCCCAATGCCTGCAAAAATTTGGCGGCCTACCGGATATTCTAATGGCCTGTGTAGGCGGCGGCTCTAATGCAATGGGCCTGTTCCACGAGTTTGTGGATGAACCCACCGTGCGGATGATTGGCATTGAAGCCGCCGGTAGCGGCGTGGCCACAGGGAAACATGCCGCTACCTTAACAGCGGGTCGGGTGGGAGTTCTCCACGGGGCCATGAGCTACCTGCTGCAAGATAACGACGGCCAGGTGATTGAAGCTCACTCCATCAGTGCTGGGCTAGATTATCCCGGCGTTGGCCCTGAGCATAGCTTTTTGAAGGATGCCGGACGAGCCAAATACTACAGCGTGACCGACCAGGAAGCACTGGATGCCTTTCAACGAGTTTCGCGCCTGGAGGGAATTATCCCGGCTCTGGAAACAGCCCACGCCTTTGCCTATCTGGAAAAGCTATGTCCCCAACTGACCGGCAATCCTCGGATTGTAATTAACTCCTCTGGCCGAGGCGACAAGGATGTGCAGACGGTGGCTAAGGCGCTGGGGGATTTGGGGTGAATTTTGAATGATTAATTCACAATTCTGAGATGGCAGCTAATTCAAGGGAAAACGTGCAAATGAGTATAGCGGCTGGTAGGAGTCTTAGCTCCCTAATGACGATTGGCTACCCCCAACCTAGAGAAAATCAGGATAGTTGTAATGGCAGATAATTTTGAAATTTGCGATCGCGACCTCTCTGCTAATTTACTTGATCGCTACCTCCAAGCCAGCGTGGTGGCCTGCGATACTGAGACAATGGGATTGTTGCCCCAGCGCGATCGCCTCTGCCTGATACAACTGGCGGATCCATCAGGTTACGTAGCGGTAGTCCGTATCGAGCTGGGCCAGACGGAAGCTCCTCACCTAAAGCAACTTTTGGAGGCCGCCAACATCCTCAAGCTGTTTCACTTCGCTCGGTTTGACCTGGCTACCCTGCGCTATCACCTGGGCATTTGGGTCAACCCCGTATTTTGTACCAAAATCAGCAGCAAGCTCAGCCGCACCTACAGTCCTAAACACGGTCTCAAGGATGTGGTCAAAGAACTAGAAGGTACTGAGCTAGACAAAACGGCTCAAAGCTCGGATTGGGGCAACGCCATGAACTTATCTGAAGAGCAACTTCGCTATGCTGCTAACGATGTCCGTTATCTGCACAGTATTCACGCCACTTTAGAAGCCATGCTCAAACGCGAAGGACGCTGGGAGTTGGCCCAAGAATGCTTTCACTGTTTACCCACGTTTGTCAGTTTAGATTTGCTCCAGTACAGTGGCATTTTTGAGCATTGAGCTAGCGCGTTGATAGAGAACCTAGATTTTCTTCTCAGGCTCACCGATTAAACTGAATATTCTTCAAAGAAGCCCAATTTCTCAATTAAATAAAGCAAATAGCGTTTGTATTAGTAGGGCAAATAAAGTTATCTACCGGGTTGTTATAAAGATAAATTTGCTCTAAGTTCTGCATAGCTTGCAGAGGCGTAGTATTAGAAATTTGGTTGCGGTTAAGATTGAGATACTGAAGATTAACTAAAGCCGCCAGCGGGCTAACATCCTGAATCTGATTTGAGCTTAAGTCCAGAGATTCTAACGTTATTAAGGTACTAAGGGGAGTAACATCTTGAATTTGATTTTGGTTAAGATGTAGCTTTTGTAGCTTAGTCAGCGTTGAAAGTTCAGTAAGATTCTGAATTGAATTATTGCCAAGATAAAGTTCCTCCAGGTTTTGTAAATCACCTATACCATCCAAATCAGCCACGGTATTTTGTGCCAGCACTAGAAATCGTAAGCGCTCAAGTTCAGTTAGTGGGGTTAAATCAGAAATTTGATTATTGCTCAAGTAAAGCCGGGTCAGATTGGGTAGCTGAGCCAATGGACGGATATCCTCAATGGCATTATTGTGCAGCAGTAGCTCGGTGAGTAGTGGCAGGCTGGCTAAAGGCGCAATGTCAGTGATCTGCCGGTTTGAGAGATTGAGCAAGGTCAAAATAGAGGCCCGCCGCCCGGCCTGGACGCAATCGTCAACGCCAAGCTCAACAAGCAAGATATCAACCGTGTGTTTAGACGCTTCGGGTAAAGTGCTTCTAGCCTCACACCAGGCTTGAAACGTGGTATGGGTGGCAGTTGGGGCAGTCTGGGCGACTTGTTCATCATAGGGAACACCCCAAGCGGCTAGCGCGGCCCCAGCACTAGCCGTTATTCCAAAGGTAATCAGCAGGCTAATATGGCCACCTTGCACTACCCTCATCTTTAGTCTCCTGGACTCTCCTGAATCGCTACAGTGGCTTCTTACCAAGCAACGACCATCTATTGCAAGCAACGAGACTACTACAACACTCAAGCACACTAAACTCAACAATTGATAAGCACTTTTCTCCGCCCTCTGCCTTAATCTTTCAGCTTGTGCCCACAACTGGCACAGAAGCGATCCTCTGGGCCAACTGGGGCACCGCACTGGGTACAGAACTGCCGAGATTGCTCTGCCTGAGGGGTTGCATGGCCCATGTGCATTTCCATATTGCCCATCCGCATAGCCATAGGGTTAGCTGACATCTGCATATCTCCCATTTGCATAGGTTTCATGGGTTGCATCGGGGGCATGGGTTGCATCGGAGACATCGACGGTATGGCCTGTCCTGGCATGGCTTCTACAGCTCTTAAGGCAATTTGATGGGCTATTTGCCAATTCACGGCATCTGTTGCTGTACTCACCTGCATTCCCTGAACTTGGAAAGTGAACGTTCCCTGGTCGGTAACGCATCGGATTAATGCCCCGCCATTCATCTGGGCAACCTGAGGTACCGCCGTCCACGCACCCGTTGACAGACTGCTGCTAGACTGTTGCTGTTGACCAGCGCCATGACTGGCAACCGTGATTACGGTTTGATTTCCGGGGTTATCCAGGTAGATGTGTTGGCCGCTGCTGAGGGTGCATTGATAGGGCATGGGTAGGGCAATTAAACTCTATACATCCATTGTGAAGCGTTAAGTTAGCCTTGGGCTAGGGCTTAACCTTTCTGTTAGGTCTGTGGATGGATAGAATGCATCTGTTGCCAAGCTGGTTGCATTCAATTTATCCAATTTGCTTGACGTCTCGAAAGGCCATGACTACCAGAGTATCATCCGCAGCTAGGCGGTCAAAGGTTTCTCGCTTGGGGTTGAGTAAGATTTCGCCATCGCTACGTTTAATACCCAACAGCACCATCGGATTATCGGACTGAGTGGCGCTGTATTGGCTAATCCAGTGGCTGAGTTCAGTAAAGGTTTTGCCCTGAAGTTGGGCTGGGTAGCACCCGGCTTCAACATAGTAGAGTTCGTTGGAATCGTCAGAATAGGTCAAAAGCTGCAGATAAACCAGGGACATGTTTTCAAACATGGCGCTTTGCGCAATTACTCCGGCACTGTAGTCCGCGGCTGATATTACCTCATCTACCCCGGCTTCTTGTAAGTGGCGGCGGCGATTGAGATTTACCAATTCAGCTATTACATGAATATCTCTCTGCTGCCCTGGAATTGCTTCTAGATGCTTAATCGCGAGCGCGATCAGGGCATTTTTCTCGTCGGGTGCTTGACTCCTTTGGTCGGCTAACAAAATGACCGATTTAGCTCGAGAAGCGTTAAGTCGTTCTAGAGTGGCGTGGTGGGTAGGGTCGTCTTGTACAAAATAAACGTTGCCTTTGCTACTTAGGCCATTGCTATCTTCTATGGCTGTGGCCGAGACAACCACAATCTCAATGGGCTGCTTTTTATTGCCTTCTAACAGTTGGTAAATGATGCCAGTGGCTTTGCTATTCCAGTTGCAAATAATGATGTGGTTTGTAAACTGCCGCACAATCACCTCCTGAATTAACGCGCGAGTCACAAAAACTGAGGAAACTTTACCGCTGATTGCCCCAAATATAAAGGTGCCAAACATCAAAAGTAGTAGCTGTAATACTCGACCTGTTGGTGTGGTTGGTCGGTCGGGGTATTCGCCCATAAGGGCAATAATGGCATTCTCTAGCCCATCCCAAAAGCGATAGCTGGGTGGAGTATCGCCCTCGCTCCAGAGAAACAACGCCAATATCGTTAGTAATGTCAACAAGGTAGCAATAACACCCAACAGTATGCCGCCTAAGCGAGCATCTTGATTTTGGCCCCTCACTTGGCTTCGCATTCTACCGACCTAGCGCTGCAACTTGATTTTAGAGTGCAAGACTCAATCCAGGGTTAATTTACGGCTCGGCTGATCCCGAAAAGTTCGAGAAATCCGCTTTACTGCTTCTCCAAGAATAATAATGCGATACAAAACTGCAGCTTGAGTTTTATCATCTGCTTCTAATTGTGCGAAATCCAAACCGTTGATGTAGTTTTGAATTTGTTTTGCAGCTTGAACTATGTCAAGGATTGCCGCTTGATCACGATTTGCGGGCATAGAGCCCTTGCCGAGCATTGATGGCGAAGGCTGCCAGAACATCAATATCGCTAGTTTCTGGCTGAAAGTCATCTCTAAGAACTGAGCCAAATAGCACAAACTCGTTGATGTGCCAGCGATCGCAAAATTCAGTAATCTGCTCCAGCGAGGTATGTAAGCGATCACGTAGAATCCTTGGCAGGTCGATTTCTGTTGATTCCATCTTTAAGCCTCTCTACCTACGACAGACTTCTCTATATCGCCACTTGTTTGGGATTGTCCTTAAATTAACCTCCAAGGTCGCTTTCTCCTCAGTCAGCTAGCCGCTAGCTTAGGCTACACTCCTAAATCCCGATGAGTAAAGGGCCTGGCATCTTTACCAGTATAGGTAGTAGATACATGGCCATCCCCCCCCACTTGATACTTGTAGGTGACTAGCCCTTCTAACCCGACTGGGCCACGGGGGGGCATTTTTTGGGTGCTAATGCCAACTTCGGCTCCAAAGCCGTAGCGAAAGCCATCAGCAAAGCGGGTTGAGCAGTTGTGGTAAACGCCAGCAGCATCGACTCGATCCATAAACTGAGCCGCTGTCTCAGGATCTTCGGTAACAATCGCATCCGTATGCCGCGAACCGTAGGTGTTGATGTGGGAGAT
>Ga0224723_1002436_pt1 | contig 10294 bp, 7 predicted proteins | sample Balambano_FR2_Me_FD_161647 | JGI IMG/M metagenome (GOLD analysis project Ga0224723, IMG submission 161647) | Freshwater sediment microbial communities from Lake Towuti, South Sulawesi, Indonesia - Balambano_FR2_MetaG | ecosystem: Environmental > Aquatic > Freshwater > Lake > Sediment | place... | reverse complement strand
TTCCTCACCCACTTCACGGTTGTTGTACTGGCCAGCTTCCTGGGCTGGAAGGTGATTTGGGACGTTATCCCCGCTCTGCACACTCCCCTAATGAGCGTCACTAACGCTATTAGCGGCATCATCATCATCGGCGGCATGCTCCAGATTTCCAACGACGTTACCTCGCCAATCACTATTCTGGGCGCGATCGCCCTCTTTCTGGGCACGGTCAACATCGCAGGTGGCTTCATGATTTCCCAGCGGATGCTGAACATGTTCCACAAATAGCGTTTTGGCTGACAACTCGCAAATTCCCAACTCCTAACTCCCAACTCCCCTCTATTCTTATGTCAAACAACTTTGTCACCGTTGCCTACATCGCCGCTAGTGCGCTGTTTATTCTCAGTCTCAGCGGTTTGTCTAACCAGGACACAGCCAAGCAGGGCAACCTGTTGGGCGTGCTGGGGATGGCCGTTGCGTTTCTGGCCACGGCCCTAATCAGCCAGGGCTATCCTATCCAAATCACCTCTATCGGCCTGGGTGTGGTGGTAGGGGTGTGGGCCGCCCTTCGCGTCGCCATGACTGCCATGCCCGAAATGGTGGCCTTTTTGAATAGTTTCGTAGGCCTGGCCGCCGTACTGGTCGGCTTTGCCGAATACCTCCAGCCTGGGTCTGCGATGGTAGGAATGGAAGAAACCATCCACCGCATCGAAATCTATGCTGGAGTCTTCATCGGCATGGTGACGTTTACCGGCTCGATGATTGCGGTGGCTAAATTGCAGGCGATCGTTCCCAGCCGTGCCGTGCTGCTGCCCGCCCGCCACTTCGTCACCATTTCTATGTTGGTGGCAATGGTGGCCTTTGCCTTTCCCTTCGTCTCTGCTGTCGGCAACGAGGGGTTGATTCCACTGGGAATTTTAACCGCCATTTCTGGCGTGTTTGGCGTTGTGATTGTGATGGCCATTGGTGGGGCCGACATGGCCGTTGTAATTTCTCTGTTGAACAGCTACTCCGGTTTGGCGTCAGCAGCGGCGGGCTTTATGCTCAATAACGATCTGTTGATTATCACAGGCGCGCTGGTGGGCAGCAGCGGGGCTATTCTCAGCTACATCATGTGCAAGGGCATGAATCGCTCCTTCCTGAATGTGCTGCTGGGGGGCTTTGGCGCAGACACAGGCCACACTAGCAAGCAAGCCGGTACCGCAGCGGAAGCAACCGCTACTAACGCCAGCGATGTAGTTGACCTGTTAGAAGCCGCCAATAGCGTGGTGATTGTCCCTGGCTATGGTATGGCCGTAGCTCAGGCCCAGCACGCGGTGGCCGAGATTACTCGCCTTCTCAGAAATCAGGGCAAACAGGTTCGTTTTGGCATTCACCCAGTAGCTGGTCGAATGCCTGGTCACATGAATGTGCTGCTGGCCGAGGCCAACATACCCTACGACATCGTGCTGGAGATGGACGAAATCAACGATGATTTCTCTAAAACCGACGTGGTGCTGGTAATCGGGGCCAACGACACAGTTAACCCCATTGCCCAGGAAGACCCCACCAGCCCCATTGCCGGTATGCCAGTGATGGAAGTCTGGAAGGCCGAGACTGTGGTGGTCGTGAAGCGCAGCCTATCAGTAGGGTATGCCGGAGTCGATAACCCCCTCTTCTATCGCGAGAATACGTTGATGTTCTTTGGCGATGCTAAGGCCAATATCAACAGTGTGCTGGGTCTATTAACAGCAACTGAGCCAACACCGGCCTCTGAGGTGTTGGTAGCCGCTTAATTAACTGACAAAACGTTAACCCCCGGCGGTTCAAACCGCCCCTACACAACCCAAGTCAGCCTGCGCCGACTAGCTCATCCAGTCATCAACCCGCGCAGGCGGCGGGTTTTGTCTGTATAGGCGCGGCTTCAGCCGCCAGCCCTGAGAGGGATGAACCCCAATCAGGCCGCTAAGGCCGTTTTCTAACGTTTTTCTGCAATACTGAAGCTCTACGTTTTTATCTCAGCATAAAAATTGGATACTGAATCTAGAACGCTGGTACAAAAACGGGGTTCGTCCTTGGCTAAGCATCAAGGCTTGTTGTTATTACCTTGGAGAAATCTAGTACTCTGAGGCAGAAATAACCCATCTATTGATTTGATTCGATGCGGGATCCCTTATGAAACCTGGGACTGCTATTCTCCCTGCTGCGCACGGGCAAAACCCTACTACTTTCTTACTTCTGCCTTTCGATACTAGTTTCTAATTCTACCATACCGGTGCTCTAATCAATCTTGAATTGGACTTAGAGCGTATCTCAGGAGATGGCCCAGCTATGGCGATCGCAGACGACAAAACACTGCTCAATGAGGCCGCCTATCGTTTGGTTAGCGAGCTGGCACCGGAAGAAATCCCCATCTACGTGGAGACTCGCGATCAGTATTTTGCTGACCCGGAGGGGTTTACGCGCACCAGCCAGGGTGAAGACGAGGTACTCGGCATTGGCGAAGTCTTTGCGGTAAAAACCATTATCAAAATTGTGTTTCCAATTTTGTCGCCCATCTTGACCTATCTTTTGGAGGCGGTCACTGAAACCGTTCAGGAAGAATTGGGCGACGAAGCCTCAACCTGGGTCAAGCAACTGTTTTCCCCTGACCAGCCCCCTCAGCCCATTTTTAACCAGGCCGAGCTAGAAGTTATTGCGGCCACCATCCGCGACATTGCTTTAACAGAAGCCGATCGCCTCAAACTTGACCCCGTGCAGGCCCGCACCGTAAGCGATGCCGTAATTGCTCGCTTAGCCTTAGCCAAGCAGTAGAGGCGCGTTACCATGCTTTCTGAGCATGACCCCATTAACCCCTTTTTGTTTCCTTCAGAAACTAACGCGCGCTATCTGTTGTTAATTGTGGCGATCGCAGGCATCACCCTAATTCTGGCAGATGGTGTGATTGGTGGCGTGCTACTGACTGAGGGCTATCTGCCTGCGTTGGTAGCGGCTCTTGGGGTAACGGCAGGGGTCTTTATGCGAGCTCGCCACCTGGCTCGACGCGATGCTCAACGGCGGATTCATGACCGCCAGTGGCAGGCGTTTCCCCCCTCGGCTGAGGGAGAAAAAGGACGGTCGCTACAGGCCATGAACCGTTACTTACTCGGCATTTTGGAGCAATTACCCAGTGTCCAAGCCAGCCAGCCTCAGTTTGTGTGGGACGAGGTGAATGAGGGCAGCGATCGCCCCACAGGCATTGCTTTTGGCTACGGCCAGCGAAAATACATCTGTCTACGCCAAGGGCTCTACAACGCCTTCCTCAAAGCTCGGCAATCGCCGCTGTTTAACGCAGTTTTGCTCCACGAACTGGGCCATTTGGAAAACCAGGATGTCGATCAAACCATCCTGGCATTAACCTTAGGCAAAACCTTCTTTCCTGTCGCTCTGGTTTTATTGGGGTTACTGAACCTCCATGTGGTGGGGTCAGTCCTCAAGCGCATAGCCGTCCAGGGATCACTACAGCCAGTTTTAGAGGGCTTGCCCACCATTTTCAGCATTAACCTCAAAACTATTGTGCTGATCCTGCTGGTCGATATTCTGCTCAGCAGCGTGCTGCGCGTGCGTGAGTACTATGCCGATGCCCGGGCCAGGGCATGGCTGGGCCAGCCCAGCGCTTTCTTTGAGGTCTTTGCCACTGAGTCAAGCCAACCGGCCACGGCATCAGCGGCTCCGCGCCCCCTTTGGCAACAAAAAATTCTCTCTGGGTACCACCGGCTCACCCTCAAGCACCCGACCCATCAACAACGCATCACTGCCTTGCTCGATCCAATAGAGCTCTACCGCCCCAGTCGAGAAGTGGCGTTGTTGTCTGGGTTACTCTCTGGACTAGTGCTCAATTCCGGCGTCCATTTTATCGGGGTCGGTGCCGTAGAGCTAAACACCCTCGTCTCACGGATGAACCAGTTTGCCCAGGGGTTAGAGAGTTCTGTTGTCACCCTACTGCTGCTGCGCCTTATTCTGACCGCTATAACGCTGCTGTTTTTGGTTACGTTTTTAGCAATTGTGGTCTTACTGCTTGGCCTTGGGGTGCTGCCTGTAATCGCTACGGTAGGGCTACAAATCCAGGCTGCTACCCTCAGTGACCGGGTCACCCCACGGGCTAAGCCCTACGTAACCAGACCTCAACTGGCGCTGCTGGCCCTGATGCTAGGTTTGGGGTTTGTGTTGGGGTGTGTTTTGGTGCCAGTACCAAAGACCTTTTCGCTGCTGGGCGTATCTCCCATTGGTTTGGTAGGGTTTGTCATGCTCTGGGCAATTACCTTTGGGCTTTGGTTGTTGCCCCTGGTGGCCCTGGCCCAGCGTCTATACAGTAACCACGTCGGAGAGCAAAATCCGCACCACAAGCGGCGCTTTCTAACCCGGTTATCCGCTGGGGCTCTGCTGCCTAGTTTCCTGACCAGCACCATTGCCCACGTTGGCTTCAGCGTCAGCACTTTTGCGCCCGAAACCATTTCCATCCAGGGTTTGGGATTGATCTTAATCAGCCTTATGGGGCTGGGCTTTGGGCTTCAGGGTGTGATTTGGCTAATCGGCTGGGGGTTGGCCAACCAGGTCGGTTGGTTGAGATCGCCCCAGTGTCCCCAATGCCACGTTGCGGTGACAGGTAGAATCAGCCCTAGAGCCACTTGTTCAGCCTGTGGTGCCGCTCTTTCTGACTGGTTGCATTTGCCCAGGCCAATTACCTTGCCGCCTCTGCCTACCCCTGAGCCCGTGGCAACAGCCGCCCCACCGCTTTAGCGGAGTTTTTTGGCCTTTACACGACCATGCTAAGGCCGAACGGCCTCGGCAAACGACTGACGTTGTAGTGTGGACGCCAAAAGTCCCAGTAGAATTTGATGCCTACACCCGATTTAAGGCGATGGCCGCCGGGTGCATCCCACTTTTGCCAGTTGGCCCACCCTACACGTAATTCATAGGGGTTGCGTCTCCATCAGCTTTTGCACAGCAGATTCTAACCCTGGCAGGTAGTTTTCAATAATGTTCCAGACAATATCGAGAGCGACTGCGAGATAGTCATGGGCCAACCTATTACGAAAATCCCCTACCTTTACCCATTCCACTTTAGCGCCTTTGGGTTCGCCTGCTCGATTGCCTGCATCGCCTCATCTACCCGCTGCCCAATAGTTGGCTGTTTCTCCTGGGCCTGTAGCGTTGACCACTGGGCCGCCTTAGGCACAAAACCCCCATTATCCGCTTTGTACTCATCGGGGTCTTCAGGATTCGCCCCTGCGTACTCCTTACTTTGACGCCCGGCGGTTCAAACCGCGGCTATACTATACCATCCAAGGCGGCCTCCGCCGACTACTTGACCCAGTGATAACCCGCGCAGGCGGGTTTTGTCTGTATAGGCGCGGCTTCAGCCGCCAACCCTGAGAGTTTTGTCGGGCAACCAACTGTTTAGAACCGCCCCGTCAAACAAAACATCGACAAAGACATAACCCGCATCTCAAATATTCGCTACCCTATACGGTCGTGGGTTTGGCGTTTTCAGGCCAAGCTGTGGTGTTTCTGAAAAGGGATATCGGCAATGGTGAGACTGCAACGAATGATGGCCGGGTTGATATTAGGTGGCGCTAGTTTGATACTTTGCTTGGGTGGGCTACAGCCTCACGGGTGGGCCAATCAAACAACGTCGGAGTCAATGCAGAGAGTAGACTTGCTCAAGCAAGCGGCTGCGCAGCGCTATACCCAGGCGATGCTGGTGGGCTACGCTGCCGCCGACCAGGGCGACTACCACACAGCGCTAATCAACTTTCGTCGTGCTCTAAAAACCAGACCTGGCGATCGCTACGCCAGAGCCGCCATTCGCAATATGGAAACCTACATCGCCCAGGAGCGAGCCGAGGCCGCCAAACGAGCGGAGATTGACCGCCTAGAAGGTACTCTAGCCCGCGCCGTGGCTGCTAACGATTGGGCCTGCGCTGCCGCCTCGGTAGATCGCCTAGTCGAGCTGGTGCCGCCCACCTCTACTGATCGGGCACGGTTAGTCGCTTACCGAGGTGAGCTAACTGGGCTGATTCAATCGCGAGATAATCTAGACCAGTGGTCTACAATTTGCCCAGGCGGTAGAGTGTAGCGGGCTCATGCAACCTTTCCCTAATCTGGTTCCTCCTACCTGGCTGGCCGACCATCTCAATGACACCAACCTGGTGATTGTGGACTGTTGCTTTGCCCTTGCCGAACCGCACCAAGGGCGAGAGCAATATGCTGCCGGGCATATCCCTGGAGCCTGGTATCTGGATTTGAATCGAGACTTATCTGGCCCGGTGCAATCCCACGGAGGTCGCCATCCCCTGCCCAACCTAGATGTCTTCAGAGCGGTGCTGGAGAGGATTGGCGTATCCTCCCAAACCCCCACTGGCCCGACTCGTGTGGTTGCCTATGATGACTCACGATTTGCCTTTGCCGCGCGGCTGTGGTGGTTGCTCAAATACCTAGGTCACGAACCTGTCGCCGTGTTGGACGGGGGCTGGTCAGCATGGCAGCAGGGGGGATATCCCATCGCCACCGCGCTACCTACCAGCCAACCGGGGCAGTTTGTGCCCAGCCCTCGCACAGATTGGGTAGTGGATATTGACCATGTCCGTCGCCACAAGGACGAACCAGGGGTGTGGCTGATTGATTCGAGATCGCCCGAACGCTATCGGGGCGAAGTCGAACCCATTGACCCAGTGGCTGGCAGCATCCCCGGTGCCACCAACCAATTCTGGCAAGAGGTTTCCACCCCCGCCGGAGTCATGCGTTCGCCAGAGGACTTAGCTCAGCACTGGACCAACCTAGACCGGGCCGAGGAAGCGATTGTCTACTGCGGCTCTGGGGTAACGGCCTGCGTGAACTTGCTGTCCCAGGCGGTGGCTGGTAAGCCAATTAGTAAGCTCTATGTGGGTGGCTGGAGCGATTGGTGCTCGTAATCGTTATATTCTAAACCCTTACTATCATCCCGGCTTGGCGGATACCGGTTATGGCTATGGTAACTGAGATAGCACCCTGGGTCTCTTAATCCGGAATTAACGGACGTAAGGCTTGATTAAAGCAGAGGAATTACTCCCTAGGCCCATGAAGTTATTCCCCCTGGTGGCCTAGAATGACACAGAGATGGGCTTATAACAGGCTCTCTGGGGCAAGTGCGTTAGGCAAACAATGATGGAACAGCGGCAAAGTGATGTCCTGATTGTGGGCGGAGGGATGATTGGCCTAGCGATCGCCTTAGAACTTCGCCAACAGGGAGCCACTGTCACTCTATTAAGTAAGGACTTTGCTGAGGCGGCCAGCCATGCGGCGGCGGGTATGCTAGCCCCCAACGCCGAAGGTATTCCTCCCGGCCCCATGCTGGATCTTTGTTTGGCCAGCCTGAAGCGCTACCCCGATTGGGTTGCCAAGCTAGAGGCACTGACCGGGCAATCCGTGGGCTACTGGCCCAGTGGCATTTTGGCTCCACTTACCAGCATTCCAGGAAATAGCCAGCCGGTACAGGCAGGCGAATGGCTGGATGCTAACACTATTCGCTACTACCAGCCCGGTTTAGGTGAGGCGGTTCAAGGCGGCTACTGGTTTCCTGAAGATGGCCAGGTAAACAATCAGGCTCTTGCAGAAGTCCTGCGTAGCGCTGTTATTGATCTGGGCGTTGTTGTTCACGAAGGTGTAGGAGCCACAGCTTTGCACCAGCAGCAAGGGCGCATTGAGCGGGTTGGCACAGCCAGGGAAGGTGAGTTTAGCGCTGAGCACGTCATCTTGGCCGCGGGTGCCTGGAGCTACGAATTACTGCCGGTGCCGGTTTTTCCCAAAAAGGGAGAAATGGCCAGTTTGCGAGTGCCCGTTGGCTATGGCACCTCTCAACCGCTACAGCGCGTCCTGTTTGGGGAAAACATCTACATTGTGCCTCGGCAGGATGGAAGAATTGTACTGGGAGCTACCAGTCAGGAGGTAGGCTTTACTCCGGGCAATACGGCTGCTGGTGTTAATCAACTTCTGGCTAACGCCATTGCGCTGCTGCCTGAATTGGCCGACTTTACCCTAGAACAAACCTGGTGGGGCTATCGCCCCGCTACTCCAGATGAATGGCCCCTACTTGGCCCTAGCCCGGCTGAGAACTTGACTCTGGCTACAGGCCACTATCGCAATGGGATTTTGCTAGCTCCCATCACAGCCCACCTGGTTAGCCAATCCCTGATGGGTAAGGCGGCTCCGCTTCTCAAGGCCTTTTCTTGGGAGCGGTTTCGCAGTCCCACTGCATTCTTCCTTCCAGCAACGCCTGCGGCTGTTTCTTTACCCACTCCAACTATGACTCTGTTAAATTCTGCTTCCACTTCCGAAGTCAGTACTCCAATGGCGACAGCCTCATTAAATGGTGGGAGCACAACCTTTGCCGACCAGCCTCTTACAATTGCCGGACGCACCTTCACATCACGACTCATGACGGGCACCGGCAAATACAACGACTTTGAGACCATGCGCCAGAGCATTGCTGCTAGTGGATGTGAAATTGTCACTGTGGCGGTGCGGCGAGTGCAGACCAATGCCCCCGGCCACGAAGGGCTGGCCGAAGCCCTGGATTGGTCTAGATTATGGATGTTGCCCAACACTGCTGGTTGCCAGACCGCTGAAGAAGCCATCCGAGTCGCTCGCCTGGGCCGAGAAATGGCCAAACTACTGGGCCAGGAAGACAACAACTTCGTCAAGCTAGAGGTGATTCCCGATGCTAAATACCTGCTACCAGACCCCATTGGCACCTTAGAAGCCGCAGAACAACTAGTGAAAGAAGGCTTTGCCGTGCTGCCTTACATCAATGCCGACCCCCTGCTGGCTAAGCGGCTGGAGGAGGTGGGCTGCGCCACGGTGATGCCCCTGGGTTCGCCAATCGGCTCTGGGCAAGGCATTCGCAACAGCGCCAATATTCAAATTATCATCGAAAACGCTACGGTACCAGTAGTCGTAGATGCTGGCATTGGTACCCCCAGCGAAGCCGCCGCCGCTATGGAAATGGGGGCCGATGCGTTGCTGATCAATACCGCGATTGCTAAAGCCACTAACCCGGTGGCGATGGGTCGTGCGATGGGGCTGGCGGCAATCGCAGGCCGCCTCGCGCGCCATGCTGGGCGGATTCCGGTACGAGAAACAGCCAGCGCTAGTTCACCATTGACGGGGCAGGTAAAGGGGTAGCCGCTTTGTGGGATGCGTACAGCGTCAAAACACAAATTTATCCATGTGCCAGCCATGCACCATCCACCCATAGAACAGGGAGATTACCCCGCTTAGTCGCCATACTCTTGTAAAAAGAGCAGAAAGTCCGTTATGGCTGCTCGGGTTTGGTCGCTGGGGTTGAGTAAATACCGTATTTGTAAAACGATCCATCGATTTTGGATTCTAGCTCGGCGAGCCGCTTGTTCTTGTTCTTCAGCTCTTCGATACTCCGCTCGAATTCTTCGTTGCTCCGCCTGAATTCTTCGTTGCTCTGCTTCATCTCTTCGTTGTGTCGCCTCAGTTCGCTCATCCGCTGCGCGTGCCTCTGCTCGGCTAAGACGTGCTGTCTCTCGATTTCGACGGTTCCACTCAACGCAAAAATTAACAATCGCCACCACGAGGGCGGCCACTGTAAGTCTGCTGCTCCAGAGTCGGGGTTGGGTGACGAATTCGAGGAATCGGAAGTCTTGTTGGTCATAAAACCGTAGAAACGCGACGGCAATCGCTAGAATCGTTAGCCCGGTAGCCGGTAGCAAAGACAAAAAGTTGAGCCAAACCTGGCGGGTGAATACCCCCAGCCTAAATGATCATCTCCAGAACTTTAGCCAATTTATGCTCTAGACTTCACGGGTAAAGGGTAAAGCTAACGCTGAGCCGTTCTGCTACCCGCAACTTAGCCGACCTCGCTCTGGGATTTTCGTTAAGCTCCTCCGGTGTGGCTATTAACGGCTTTTTTGTGATCACCTTCAAGTCAGGATTTTCTTTCAAGCCGTGCTTTACCAGGCGATCTTCCAGGCTGTGAAAGCTGATGATGGCTATCCGCCCGCCAGGGGCTAACCAATGGGGAGCTTTTTCCAGCAGGATTTTGAGCACCTCCAATTCTTGATTGACCGCAATTCGTAAAGCCTGAAAGGTGCGAGTAGCGGGGTGGATGCGTCCGTAGCGGTATTTTTGGGGCACGCATTGGGCAATAGCGTCGGCTAGCTCCGTTGTGGTTTGAAAGGGCCGCTGCTCCAGAATTTTGCGGGCAATGCGGCGCGAGAGGCGTTCTTCACCATAGGTGTAAATCAGGTTAGCGAGGTCAGTTTCGTCCCAAAAATTGACGATTTCGGCA
>Ga0224723_1002435_pt1 | contig 10299 bp, 7 predicted proteins | sample Balambano_FR2_Me_FD_161647 | JGI IMG/M metagenome (GOLD analysis project Ga0224723, IMG submission 161647) | Freshwater sediment microbial communities from Lake Towuti, South Sulawesi, Indonesia - Balambano_FR2_MetaG | ecosystem: Environmental > Aquatic > Freshwater > Lake > Sediment | place... | reverse complement strand
GTATTTTAGGGTCAACTTTTTTGCGATCGCCTCTTTAAGTTACGCAAGCTCGAAAGCTTTTAGACGCTGATATTTGACTAGGTGTTAAATATGTTTCTACTAATGTGATGCGATCGCCACAGATTAAACCCGCAGTCCAAATAGCGATCGCTTTTTTCCGTATCTTGGATAATCGCTAATTAAGGCTTCTTACCACACACTTAGTTAAGTTTTAATAAGAGCTATTTACAAATCGACGCCTTTATATATTCAGTTAAGGTTTTAAGTAAAAGCCCTTGAGCTGAGCTTATGAAGAAGTGGTCGCCATGAAACATCTGTACCGAGAAAGAAGCCTTTGTATGCTCCTGCCATGCTAAAAGGTTATCATGACTAACTTCTGGATCTTGTAAGCCACCAAAAACGGTAATTGGATTATCCAATGGTTGTTCATGTTTGTAAACATATGTTTCTAAAACAGCAAAATCTGCTCGCAACATGGGAAGGAGTAACTGCATTAGCTCGGGATTATCCAATACAGAAGAAGGAGTTCCATTGAGACGTTGTAGTTCCTCTTTAAAAGCTTGTTCTGGTAAATCATGAATAGGTGGTTTTGTGTCAGGAATTTGAGGCGCCCCGCGACCGGATATAAAAAGGTGGGCTGGATTAATGCGATACTCTTTACGAAATAGATGGGCAAGCTCAAAACTAACCAGTCCACCCATACTATGACCAAAAAAGGCAAATGGTTTGTCTAAGTAAGAGATAAGAGCGGGAGCAATAGACTTGACAAGAGGCTCAAGTCGATTAAACGGCGTCAGTTTCATCTGGATTCCGCGTCCGGGAAGCTCAATGGCACAAACTTCAATCAAAGGCGCCAATAATTCTGACCAAGTGCGAAAAATTAACGAACTACCGCCCGCATAGGGAAAGCAGAATAGACGTATTGAAGCTTGAGGATTTGGTTTGGGACAGGTTATCCAAGAGTTTAAAGTTGGCATGGTTACTATTATTCAAATCAACCAAATATAAACTTCGCTGATGTTAGCTTTTATGTAGTGAAGCCAACTCACATTCAATCTTTTCAGATTTAAATTATTTAGAATTCTACCTTACGACCCTCTAGCCTACTACCAAAAGCTGAAACATATGAGCATGAGTTCAGTTTCTGCGTTTCAGCTTTTTCTATCTTCTTCTAGAGAAGCAGTAGTACCAGAACACAGATGAACTAACTACACTGAGTTTGTCAGAAAGCTTCGTGGAAGCTAAGGGCTGTACGCAATAAACTAGGTATAGACCTTCGATAATTAGTTTAGTTAACTACTAACAGCACTGCTAAGTACATCCTAACAGCGAATTACTTAAGGTGAATATCTACTAATATTGTTGAAAGTTGTTTTTATTTGACATTACTTAGGTTAACGAAAATTAGTAGCTCTAGCAATAGGCTTATCATCGCTAGTCATTATCAAAATACTAAAGGTTATCAGCTTTACTTAACATAAGCTTATTTATGCCTTTAGGCAGAAGACACGCTATTTAGTTTTCAAGAGGTTTCATTTAAAGACTAGCTAAGCTTTGCATTGTCTAAATCAATTTCGTTTTATTTGACGCAACTCCGTAATAAATAAAGCCAAAATGGTTATTTTAAATACTGTATTGGGGAAATGCTTCTCATCGTTAGCACGGAATGTGGTTCTGTGTCAGATAAACACTTGATTTTTAGGAGGATTGCTGCTTGGTATTGACCAACTGATATAAATTATTATTTATCTTGTGTTTTGCGTTACTTCATAATATTATGAAACTAATTAAACTTAAATGATAATTACTTCTATTAATCGTTTTGTGTTTTCGGAACGAAGTGGTGTTTATTGAGTGTGAGGAATAAATGAAATTAGATAAATTGTTTCAAAGTCTGTTGGTGACAAGTGCATTTGTTCTTTTGATTGGCACTACTGGGAAAGCTGAGGAAGTCCGAGAAGATGGAATAAGTAAATCTTCTACCCAGACAGCAGGGAAATCTATATTAGTTGATAAAGTTGCACTTACTAAATCTACAGTATTAGTTCAAAGCAACAGAAAACCCCGAGAATTCCAGTCTGAAGTAGTAAGTTCTTTAGGTCAGGTAAAGTCAGATAAAGCAAGTGAATATATTCCGCAACTGAGTGAAATTGAATTTTCCGCAACTAGCGCAACAATGTTGGTACAGACACCAACCAATACCCCAAATCCAGAACAAAGAAGCGGGGATCAAGTTGTAGCAATAAGGTCTGTAAAAGCAAATCCTACCGAAAAAGGTGTGGAGATGATTTTAGAGACTGCCGAAGGAGATAAACTGCAAGTTGTAAACCGTAGTACGGGTAATAATTTTATTGCGGATATTACTGGTGGGCAGTTGCGTTTACTTAATGGTGATGCTTTTACGTTTCGTTCGGAGAAACCAATTGCGGGAATTACTGAGATAACAGTTACGAATGTTGACGCGAGTACTGTGCGGGTGACGGTAGTGGGTGAAAAGGCTTTGCCTGCGGTTGAGTTATTTGATGATGATGCAGGGTTGATTTTTGCTGTAGCCGGAGCGGAAGTGGCAACGCAACCACAAGAAACACCACAACCAGAAGAAAAGCCAGTAACAGAATCACCGCAGGAGAAACCAGCAGCGCAGCAAGATGACCCGATTGAGTTGGTGGTGACGGGTCAGCAGGATGGATATCGTGTACCAAATGCGAGTACGGCAACGCGGACGGATACACCATTGAGGGATATTCCCCAGTCAATTCAGGTGGTGCCGCGACAGCTGATAGAAGACCGGAAGGTAAGAACTATTACTGAGGCAGTAGAAACCGTCAGCGGCGTAGTTGAAGACTTTAGGTATTTCAATGGGACTAGTGGTAATAGGCGTATCCGAGGATTTTCGGCGGGTAGAACCCTCCGTAATGGGTTTCTCGAAAATGCTTCCGCTAATAGTACAACACCCCTAGCAACAGTTGAGCAGTTAGAAATTCTGAAAGGTCCCGCTTCAGTAGTAACGGGTGCAATAGAACCTGGTGGAATCATTAACTATGTCACCAAAAAGCCCTTGAATGAGCCTAATTACACGCTAGGGTTTGAAGTAGGAAATTATGGGCGATACCAGCCTAGTATTGACTTAACAGGTCCATTAACGGCGGATAAAAATGTACTTTATCGCTTCATTGCTGCCTACGAACGTCAAGATAGTTATCAAGATTTTGCCAATTCAGAGGTGACTTCAATTGCCCCCTCAATTTCCTTCAAACTGCGAGACCGGACGGATTTATATCTTTACTACGAGTACAGTAGATATTTCGCAAATCCTTCACAATTTGCTTCTCAACTTTTGCGTGATGGTAGTTTGACCCCTCGAAGCTTATATCCTTCGTATCCTTCCTTTAATGAAGTTGATTTATATGACCACAAAGCTGGCTACACATTGACTCATAGATTTGACGAAAATTGGCAAGTTCGCAACAATTTTACTTTTACTAGAACGTATAATAAGCGACGAGAGATTTATGTAGACTCACTTACGGATGATCGCTTTCTCAACCTTGCTACTTTCAACGGTGATATCACTGATTATAACTACTTTGTAGGAATTGACTTGCTTGGCAAGTTTCAAACCGGGTCTATTTCTCATCGCCTTTTAGCTGGTTTTGATTTTAACTACTACACAGGAGATTACGTCAATGCAGGTAATTATGATCCGACCATAATACCTCCTTTGGACATTCGCAACCCTGACTACAATGCTCTAAGAGCAAGACCTGAAGTTTTTCTAGATGGGACTTTTGTAAGTGATATAGAATCCTATGGTATTTACCTTCAGGATCAAATTGAATTCAGTGAAAATCTGAAATTATTGATTGGTGGTCGCTATGATTGGATATCTAATGAATCAGGGCTTATTACTCCTGATAATGTAAGAGATGTCTCCTTACAAAATGATGGAGCTTTCAGTCCACGTCTTGGGTTGGTATTTCAGCCAAGCAAAAACGTTTCACTTTATACAAGTTATAGTCAATCTTTCAATCCAGCAATCGGGCGTAATCCAGATAATATACCGTTTGAGCCAACCACGGGAACACAATACGAAGTCGGAGTTAAAGCTGATTTTCTCGATAGTAGACTTTCAGCTACTTTGGCAGCCTATAACCTTACAAAAACAAATGTATTGACTCCCGATCCCGATCCTGCATTAGCGCAGCAGGGTTTTCAAGTCCAAGTTGGGGAACAACGTAGTCGCGGGATTGAGTTAGATGTAACGGGTAAAATTTTATCCGGTTGGAATATCATCGTCTCCTATGCGCTCACAGACACAGAAGTCACTGGTGACAATTCTATTCCTAGTAGCGTTGGCAATAGTTTTCCGAACGTACCACAACATCAAGCTAGCCTTTGGACAACCTATGAAGTCCAGGGAGGAGGTTCGCAGGGACTTGGATTTGGGCTGGGATTATTCTACGTTGGTGAACGTCAAGGCGATTTAGCAAATACATTTCAGGTCGGTAGTTATCTACGAACTGATGCAGCGATCTTCTATCGTCGCAATGGATTTAACGCAGCAATAAACATCCGTAATCTATTTGATATAGATTATATCGGCTCAGTAAACTTTGGCAATAGACTATATGTTCAGCGAGGAGAGCCATTTACAATCGTTGGCTCTGTTAGGTGGGAGTTTTAATTTGTAGCCATAGTAGAAATATGATAGGGAATATAGACTTAATCATTTACAATTTAGTCAGATCGCTGATCTTGTAGGATGCGTATACCCTTTGGTAAGACCTAACGCATCCTACGTCTACAATTTAGTGAGATACGATATTTTCTTAAAGCTCAAACTTATTATCTCAAATTTTGCACTTGATTAAGTCTATATTTAAAAATCGCAATCTTGACTAGGAGGTAATTTTTTTTGCAATGAGAAAAAAGACCCATAAAATTACTTTATTTCTCCTCTTATCAATAGCTATGATTGTTTTCACAATTACTGCTTGCAACAGTAAATTGTTATGGGGTAAGCAAGGAGAAATCAAGACAACAATTGTACAAACTCCTTCTTTAAGCTTGGCACAAAAACCAGTAGCGATAAAAACTGTCAGCCATGCTTTAGGTAAAGTTGAAATTCCACTTCATCCCCAGCGAATAGTTGTATTGGATGCGGATGGTGCATTTCTCCTTGATGGTTTATTGGCATTAGGGATAAAGCCAGTGGGTTTAACTCGCTGTTCTAACTGTATAAATTCAGATCCTTTTAGTGAATTTTTGGGCGATATTCCATCTGTAGGTATCAACGAGCAACCTTCTTTAGAAAAAATTCTTATGCTCAAGCCCGATCTTATTTTGGGGTATCGCTGGCAAAAAAGCTTCTATCCACTACTATCTGAAATTGCACCTACAGTTTTGATAGATACTATCTACTCTGGCAGAAATGATTTTAAGAGAAATTTTAAATATCTAGCTGAAATTCTAGACAAGAGCGATCAAGTTGAAGCAATTTTGGCTGAGTATAATGAGCGAATTCAAAAATTTCGGCAACAGTTCGGAGAAAAGCTGAAAACTAAAACAGTATCTCTACTTTTATTTTGGGGTTCAACACTTCATGCTTATAATCTACATATTCTTTCTAAAGCTCAGATAATGAGCGATGCGGGTATACAATTTATTTCTACTTATAAAAATATGAAAAATGATTATTTAAGACTCAATCTTGAAACAGTCTATAATTGGGATGCTGATTTTCTATTTATAGAATTTTATTATAAAGAAGAATTTGAAAATCTCAAATCATTATCGTTTTTTAAAGAACCAATTTGGTCAACATTGAAAGCTGTTCGGAATAAACAAGTATATATAGTGACTTCGATTAATGAAGGTCCAATTAGAGCTAATCAGTTGATTGATGAACTTTACACTTATTTCAGCAGCAAGCTTTAATCGCAATCCATAGTTTTTCGTGTGCATTATAGTTTTATTGTTAACTGAATAAAAAATGGCGTTGCATAAATGCGGGATGAATTAGGTTAACACTGGTACTTCTCTATACTTCAAATAATGAAGTAGCAATCTAACAGGACTTAAACATGTGCGATTCGTTGCTGCCCCAATAAATAAGGCAGCCAAAGGAAAACAACTATATATAGTTATCGGCGTTGCTGATTGCGGTATGAATTAAGAAGATATAGGAATAGAACGGTACTTGAAATAATGAAGTAATAATTGGATAGAGTACTTCAGCATTTCTACTGACTTGGAATAACACAGTGTTTTTCGATGTAATCGTGCCAGATAATGACGTAGGCGGGTGTTTTCACCCTCTACTCTGGTCATATAGGTTTTACTAACAATATGGTCTCCTGAATCAATGAATTGAGGATAAACTTTCCATCCATCTGTAACATAGAAGTAACATTGCCAGGAGGAGACATATTCCCACAAAGGCTTAAATGTTTCTGCGCTATGATCACCCAATACCCAACCTAAAATTCCTTGACTAAAGTGGTTTACTGCTGTCCACAGCCAGATTTTATTTTTTTTGACCCAACAAAGGTTTCTAATTCATCCAGCTCTCCAACTAATGGATAATCGCGATCGCCTGAATGATTGTGAACGCCTGAATTATTGCAATCGCCTGATAATTCTCCTTCATGCATGTCTTGGCTCTTGGCATCTACCATCGTTTTGCCCAATTGTTTGACCCAGGTGATGAGAGTAGTATGATGAACCCCTTTCACACGTTCAATGCCCCTGAAACCCATAGCATTGAGATACATTTTTAAGCATTCTTCCTTCATCTGATTACTGTAAATTCTTGAAGGTTCGTATTTATCAATAAACTGGGAGTATTATTATACCGATTACTACTAACTCGTCAATTCAAGCCTAGGAACCCTCGCTAGAAGTTGCACGCAAATTTTCTGGTACATTTCCCGGAATTGTCCACATGTAAATTACACTATGTTTATCTTCTGAACTGCAATTATCTTCTGGCTTACAATCAGTTTCTTCTATATGCTCGTAGTCTACCCAGTCCCCCATATGATGTTGGAAAGATACCACACGAGTACCAGGTTTAAGTTGCTTGAATAATTGTGGTCTCAGTCTGATATTAACTCCATCGTCCAAGTACAAAGTCACAACTGTTGCATCCCTGAAGTCACTCTTAAAAATATCCTGCTGAAGGAACTTGACTTTATCGCTTACACCTGCGTTTTTAGCATTCTCATTTGCTTTTTTGATGAGTTCCGGGTTAATATCTATGCCTATGCCACGAGTACCAAACTTTTTCGCCGCAGTGATGGGGATCCTGCCGTCACCACTACCAAGGTCGTAAAGTATATCATCTTTACCTACCTTTGCTATTTTTAGCATTTTATCTACTATTACTTGTGGTGTGGGTTCATAATAAGCACCATCCAGGTAATCTGGATCTCCTTCCTTGGGTATAGTTATAGGGGTAGATTGCTGAACTTCTACCGTATTGGGGTTTGTTGTTACAGGGTTGGTCTTGAGTTCGGAAGTTTTTTGTTGGCTACAACCTGCAAAGAATAAGCTACCTGCACTCATCGTAACAAGAAAGATTTTTAGAAGTGAGTTTAGTGACATGATATTTGTCTCCTATTAGGAATGTGATTTGATGCAAAGAAAGATTTAAACTTTTTCCCTTTCTCGAATATCTTGATGCTGTTGGTTTCGGGAAATGTGGTAGTTAAGCAGTAATACAGGTATCCCTGTAAGTAAAACTACAATTCCCAAATGTGCGCCGGAACCTGTGTAAGCCAGGCTGGATTGCAGCATATACCCACAAATTGCACAGAAAAGTAAGGGAATCAAAGGGTAGAGAGGGACTAAGAAGGGGCGCTGTGTTTCTGGTTCTTTAAAGCGTAGAATTAAGAGGCTGGCTCCTGAGAGTAGGAAGAAAAACCAGAAGACGGGGGCAGTGTAGTCTACCATTGTGCTGAAGCCTTGACGTTGGATTGCACCATAAACTACTAAGAGGATTGCGATCGCACTTTGCAAAATCAAGGCGTGGCTAGGTGAGGAATTGCGTTGTCCCCACTTTCCCAAAAATCCCAGCACAGGAAAGTCTCGTCCCAGAGCATAGTTAGTCCGCGCTCCAGTAAAAATAGTGGCGTTGGTTGTACCCAAGGCAGAGACTGCGATTAAGAAACTAACAAATATTGCACCGCCATTTCCCCAAACACGACGCATTAATTCGGCTGCTGGTGCTTTAGATGCTTGCATTTCTGCTAGTCCCAAGCCGTGCAAGTAAGCAAAGTTAATTAGTAGATATATGGCTGTGATTATAAAAATACTTCCTAATAATACCAATACCATATTTCGTTTAGCTTCACGCACCTCAGCGGAAATATATGCAGCTTCATTCCAACCGCCGTAGGTAAGCAAGACAAATACCATAGCTAAACCAAAATTATCTGTTTTGTTGCTAGATTCATTCGCTACAAGCTGGGCACTTTGCAGCATCGCTTCATTCCCTCCTTGGGAAGTTGCAAGAACTATTCCAGCAATAATCACCAGTAGCAATCCCAAAACTTTTGCTACTGTTAACCAGTTTTGCATCCGTTTACCTTGCTTTAAACCCAGTAGATTTATAACTGTCAAGAGTGCGATCGCTCCACAGGCATACAGAGCGGAAGAAAACTCCCCCAAAGAAAACATCTGGGAAGCGTAATCACCAAACACAAATGCTAGCAGGGCAATAGAGCCTGTCTGAATTATTGCCATCCGCGCCCAAGCAAATAGAAAGGCTAAATTCTTACCGAAAGCCCGCATTAGGTAATAATAAGTACCACCCGCATCTGGATAGGCTGTGGCTAACTCTGCGTAGCATAAAGCGCCAATTAAAGACATGGCTCCGCCCAAAAACCATGCCAATATCGCAATCCTAGCACTTTGGGTATTTGCTGCTACTAAAGTTGGTGTTTCAAAAATACCTACACCCACCACCATCCCAACAATCAAAGCTCCTGCATCGATTGTAGAAAGTGTCGGTTTCGGTTCTGCTGATTTTTTTGACATACTATAAATCTCGGATTTTTGACAAAATATATTTGGAAAAATAGTTCAGCTGCGATAAGAATCTGGTTTAATTTATGAAAGATTTGTTAGACGTTAGATTTACTGATGAAGCTTTTGAGTCTAAGTAGATTTTCAAAATTACAAGTAAGGTTTTTTCTAAGCAAGGCAATGATTTTGGATAGTATATAGGATACTATAAAATGCTAAAAGACTTATTGAGCATTTTATTTTATTGTAAACAGATAAAAATTTTCGCCGTAATAAATACTTCGCTCAAATTTTTGTAATAATTTGATGTTCAGCCTAGTTTTTAATTTTTGAGATATTAAAGACTCCAGCGCTTTAATTTGGTCATTCGTAGGTAGAATATTTAATAATATAATTGTTTTTTTAGAATATTTGCTGATAATTTCACTCAATTTACCTAATAATTCTTGTTCTGATAGCTCATCTTTTCTCTGCTTATTCCAGATTGTAAAAGTACCTAATCGATTACTTTGTGGATAAAATATGCTTTTATTTAAGTACCCTGATATTGTTGGAGTACCATCATCGTAATAACCGATAATCATCATGCTTTCCAAATGCTGGTTTTTGATAAAAGCTGCGGCTGCTTTGCCTTGAGAAAAGGGGAGCGATAAATCATAAGTAAATGCAACATTTGCAGCTATGAGATGAGTATACAGAATAATTTGGATAAAAAATTTATGATATTTTTTAGTAAATTGTTCAAGATTAATGATTTGTTTACTGAATATTAGAAAATAGCGCTGTATTAAATTTAGCAAAGTATCAGTTTTGGAATAATAATGCGAAATCCACAGACAAGCAATTAAGATAAGAAATAAATGCCCATGATGCCTTAAGTGACCTATATATCTAGTATAAGTAAATGACAAAACTCCTAATGTACCCATTAGATACATAAGCAATACAACAGGCTGACGAATAAACAGTAGAGCCGAAAATATAAATAAACTTATAGCAATAATTACAGCAACATATAGATTTAAGGATTCTAAGGCATTAGTTCCCCAAAATTGTTCAATCCCAAACTGTTGTAAAGGTAAGTAAGCACGGGTTATGGTAAGCAGGGTTTCGATAAAATGGGACAACACAAAATCGAACCTCCAGCCGGGTGCCCAATTAATATATGAGTCAGAAGGTGGTATCACCTGTTTTAATGAAATGTAAGCCCCCAGTAAAAATATCATTAAGCTAATTGTTATATCTAACTTTTTGCGAGATATTATATTATAG
>Ga0224723_1002434_pt1 | contig 10300 bp, 17 predicted proteins | sample Balambano_FR2_Me_FD_161647 | JGI IMG/M metagenome (GOLD analysis project Ga0224723, IMG submission 161647) | Freshwater sediment microbial communities from Lake Towuti, South Sulawesi, Indonesia - Balambano_FR2_MetaG | ecosystem: Environmental > Aquatic > Freshwater > Lake > Sediment | place... | reverse complement strand
TTCCATCATATGCCAGAACTGCGCGATACTGGCGGGCGTTCACGAGATGATACTACTTGGACTTGCCTTTAGCTGCCTCGCCCGTGCCGCGATCCACAAATTCAAGCAGCACCATCTCGGCAGCGTCGCCCTTGCGCGGTCCCAGTTTGTAAATGCGGGTGTAACCGCCGGGACGCGAGGCAAAGCGCGGGGCAATGCTGTCGAACAGTTTACCGACCAGTTCACGGTCATTGGCAAGACGGCTGGCAGCCAGACGACGCGCATGAACGCCATCCTGCGCGTTTTCCGCAGCCAGACCCTTCTTGGCAATTGTTACGAGTTTTTCCGCATCATCACGGATAAACTGCGCCTTCGCCAGTGTGGTTTCAATACGCTCATGTTCAATGAGCGCCCGCATCAACGCCGTGCGTAGCTGACGGCGGTGATCAGAACTGCGTTTGAGGTGTTTCCCTTTTACGCGGTGTCGCATGATCGCGTCCTCGTTTCGTCCTATTCGCCTAGTTCGGTGGAGATCTGCGCGTCTTCCGGCAGATAGCTTTTGTCCTTCAACTTTTGTACCAGCTCATCGAGCGATTTTTCGCCGAAATTGCGGATCGCCAGCATTGCTTCGGGACCGCGATCCAGCATATCCAGCACATCGCCGATGGTGGTAATGCCTGTGCGCTTCAACGAATTGAACACGCGCACGCTCAAATCAAGCTCTTCAATTGGTTTTTCGTACAGCCCGTGTGGGCGACCATCGGCATCATCCGCTGATTCGCCGGTGTACTCGCTGGCAAATCCGGCGTAATCCACCCCGGCAATCGGCGTCAGGTGTTTCATCAAAAGCTGCGCCGCCTGGCTGAGCGAATCTTCAGGGCGAACGGTGCCATCCGTCCAGATTTCGATAATCAGCTTGTCATAGTTCGTGCGCTGCCCCACGCGAGCGCGTTCGACATCGAAATTGACGCGGCGAATCGGGCTGAAAATCGCGTCAATCGGCAGTTCACCAATTGGCAGCCGTCCACGCTCATCCGCCGGGCTGTAACCGCGCCCCGCCTGAACTTCAAATTCCATCTCGATATGGGCATCCGGCGAATCGGCTGTAAAGAGGTAAAGATCGGTATTGATGATCTCAACTTCGGGCGGGCAAATGATGTCCGCCGCTGTCACGGTGCCTTCGCCGCGATGCTCAAGGCGCAATCGCGCCTGCTCCGCGCCTTCAAACAGATGTAAACGAAGCTGTTTCACCTGAAGGATCAACAGCGTCATGTCTTCGCGCACATTGGGGATCGAGCTAAATTCATGATGCACGTCGGAAACGCGCATACTCGTCACCGCAGCGCCAGGTAGTGACGCAAGGAGAATCCGCCGCAGCGCCGTTCCCAATGTCAAACCATAACCGCTTTCAAGCGGGCTGATGACAAAACGCCCGTAATTACGGGTGGTCGCATCGCCTTCAACTTTGTGCGGCAGTACCATATTATTCATCAGCAAATCCGCGCCTCCACGTTCGCCATTACCGTTAAACGATCAGAAATCGAAACCAATAAGCGAAAACGCGCTACACGCGGCGTTTCTTCGGAGGACGAACGCCATTGTGCGGAATTGGGGTGACATCGGTGATCGAGCGCACCTTGAGACCACTTGCCTGAATCGCCCGTATCGCCGCTTCACGCCCGGGACCAGGACCCTTCACAAAGACATCCACTTCCTGCATTCCCTGTTCCTGCGCTGCCTCAGATGCGGACTGCGCGGCGACACGGGCGGCATACGGGGTGCTTTTGCGGCTGCCCTTGAAGCCGGACGTACCCGCGCTCGCCCATGACACGACATTGCCCGACTGATCCGTCAGCGAGACGATCGTGTTGTTGAAGGTAGCGAAGATATGTGCCTGACCATAGGGAATATGTTTAGTTGCTTTTCTGGATGTGGCGCGGCGTGTGGTGCCGCCCTTTTTCGCCGGTGTACGCGGCATAGTCTATTTTTCCTCTCTGCTTTCCTTGCGGAATACGCGCCCCACCCCGCAATCAGCAGGGAGAGGCGCATAGTTCGATTTCCACAATGAGTTGATCACGGCGGCGCTGCCAGGCAGCCCCAGCCATCCCACTCCTAAAACGACGCTTCCAGAAGAAGATTATTTCTTCGTTGCGCCACGACGACGACCACGCCCTGGTACGGTCTTCTTTGGACCTTTACGGGTGCGGGCATTGGTGCGGGTACGCTGACCGCGCACGGGCAAGCTGCGGCGGTGGCGCAAACCACGATACGCCCCGATTTCTGACAGTCGCTTGATATTCAACTGCACTTCACGACGCAGATCGCCTTCGAGGGTTAACCCACTCATGGCGTCGCGGAGGGTTTGCAGTTCCGCTTCCGTCAGGTCCTTGACGCGGGTATCCGGGTTGACGCCGGACGTAGCCAGAATCTTGCGGCTCGTCGGGCGACCAATCCCGTAGATATACGTCAGCGCAACTTCAATTCGTTTGTCGCGGGGTAAATCCACCCCTTCAATACGTGCCATGTGTTTCCTCTCCCCTGCCTTCCCTTAGCCCTGGCGCTGCTTGTGCTTCGGGTTTTCGCAGATGATCATCACGTTCCCATGGCGCTTGATCACACGGCACTTCGGGCAGCGCCGCTTTACGGATGCTCTCACGCGCATAATATGAACTCGCTTTAACCTTCATAACTTCGGTTTGAACAGGCGGAGCATTATACAGAACGATTGTTTATTCGTCTAGGTCAGTTTTCAGGTAACTTGTGGCAGCCTGGCTCACAACACTGTCAGGATGATCGGTTCGCCCTCAGTAATCGCAATTGTATGCTCAAAATGTGCACATAGCGACTTGTCCCGCGTCGCCACCGTCCACCTATCATCGAGTTCCTTCAGGTCAGGGCGACCGGCGATGACCATCGGCTCAATCGCATAGGTCATACCCGGCTCAAGCGGATAGCTGACGAAGCCGCGTTCACGCTTGCTGCGGGGCCACCAGTTCGGCACCTGGGGCTCTTCGTGCATGTTGCGCCCTACCCCATGCCCGGTATATTCGCGGGCAACGCTGTAACCATGCTTGTAGACATAATCGCCAATCGCCGTCGCCACATCCGCCGTCTGGTTGGGAATCGTTGAGGCGTGAATACCGATGTACAGCGCCTTTTCGGTCACATCCAGCAAGCGCTGAACCGACGCCTTGATCTCGCCGACGCCCATCGTGAACGCCCCATCGCCGACAAAGCCCTGAAAGCGGCAGCCGACATCAAGGCTGATAATGTCGCCTTCTTTGAGGAATCGGTCACCGCGGGGAATGCCATGCACCAGTTCGTTGTTGATACTGGCGTTGATCGTTGCCGGGTAATCAGGCGAGTTCTCTTTGGGATAACCTTTGAAAATCGGTGTCGCGCCGTGATCGCGCAGCAGTGTTTCAGCGATGCGATCCAGTTCTAGCGTCGAGACGCCAGGGCGCACCGCCTCGCGCATTGCCTGATGCGCTCGTGCAACAATCCGCCCGGCTTCGCGCATGATGGCGATTTCGTCGGCGGTCTTGATCTCAGGTGCTTCACGCTGTTGAACAGCGGCTTTTGACATGGGTGAAAACTCCGAACAGCTGTGGGCGACTGTAACCGCGCCCTTTATCGTTATTGAGTCAGGATCAAGTCAATTTCTTCGCTGACATCCGCAATCAACTGGTTTGCGGGGACGCGCATCAGCAGCCCCTTGCTATGATAATGGGCAACCAGCGGCTCCGTATCTCTAATAAAGATGTCGATTCGCTTGATAATCGCATGAGCGTGGGCATCATCCGGGCGGCGAATCAGTTCCTCGCCTGTTTCTGTAACCACCCCCGTCAAGCGCGGAGGAAACATATTGTCCGGGTGATTGACGAATGCAAACTCAACACCTTCATTATTGTAATAAAGATTATAGGTTTTACCGTCTTTTGCGGTCATGCGCCCGTAGGCGCGTTTGAACGCCGTAAATAAATCCAGTTCCAGCAAAATGACCGCTTTCATGCTTTCGCCGCGTTCGCGCAGGTGATTTTCCAGCCAATCCGCCTGCGCGGGTGTGCGCGGATAACCATCGAAGATCACGCCATTCTGTGCATCGGGCAGCGCAAGACGTTCGCGCACCACTTCGTTTGTTGTATCGTCATCAATGAGCTTCCCCTCCGCCATCATCTGCTGAATCTTTTTGGCGAAATTGTCTTCACGCGTTTTCATAGCGCGGAACAGATCGCCCGTAGAGAGGTGCGGAATGCCATACTTTTCGGTAATATGGCGGGCTTGCTCGCCTTTGCCCGCCCCCTGCACACCCATCAGAATGACAAATAAACCCATTTTATGTTCTCCAAAGAATGTCCTGAAAATGCAGAGGGGCATGGCACGCCATACCCCATCTTTTGTTTAATACCATCTGCTGCCAGCGATCAACACTGGTTTGCCGTCCTAGCGAATAAACTTGTCGTAGTTTCGCATAACCAACTGCGCTTCTAGCTGGCGTAGCGTATCTATGACAACGCCGACCACGATGATCAATGCCGATCCGGTGAGTACCATCGCGGGATTATTCGCACTCGTCATCACTTCGGTTGGGAAAATGATGCGATTGATCAGTTCGACGATACCCGGCACGACAGCAATAATACCGAGGAACAACGCGCCGATGAACGTAATGCGCCGCGTCACTCGGAGGATATATTCCTGCGTGCGCTTGCCTGGTCGGATACCGGGGATAAACCCGCCATTTCGCTGCAAGTTCTCGGCAAGGTTCTGATTACTCACCATGATGTCCGAATAGATGAACGTGAAACCGAAGACGAGCAGGAACAGTGTGATCCAGTAAAGCGCACCTGTCTGCGATCCAAATGAATCGTTAATGGCTGTTTTCAATGGACCGTCCGGAAAAAGGCTGGCAATCAGCGCGGGAAACGTGATGATACTCTGCGCGAAAATCAGCGGGATCATGCCGACGGAGTTAACTTTCAGCGGGATATGCGTACTCGCCCCGCCGTACTGCTTTCGCCCTCTGACTCGTTTTCCGTATTGTACCGGTATTCGCCTGACGCCTTCCTGAATGAAGACGATGACGAGAATACCGATTAAGACGAACAAGATAAATTCAACCAGGTTGAAAATCGGCTGTGTGGAGCTGCCCATCATCTGTGCCAGGCTGGCTGGTGCACGGGCAACGATTCCCGCAAAGATGATGATCGAGATACCGTTGCCGATACCCTGTTCAGTGATGAGATTACCGAGCCACACGGCGAACATCGTCCCTGCCGTCATCGTAGCAATAACGGTAAGCGTTAGCAGCAAGTCGGATGGATTGCTGAAATCGCCAAAGCCAGGGATGATTGAGGTTCCATTGCCCAGCGCGTTAAAAATCTGAATCTGGCTGATCGCCTGAATGATCGCCATGGGAATAGTCAGGTAGTAGGTATAGCGATCCAGCGTTTCCTTGCCACCCGGCTGCTTGCTCAATTCTTCAAGGCGGGGAATAACCGGGATCAACACCTGAATGATAATGGATGCGGTGATGTAAGGATAAACGCCGTTGGCGATCACGCTGAAATTCTGCACCGCGCCGCCGGACAACAAATTCAATACGCCGATGATGCCGCCGGAATTCCCTTCAATGAGCGTCGAAAGTGCGTTGCGGTCTACCCCGACCACCGGCACATGAGCCGCAAATTGGTAGATGATCAGAATTAGCCCCGTAAAAAGGAGCTTATTTCTTAAATCAGGGAGGCGGAAGGCGTTACGAAGCCCTTCAATCATGCCTTATTCCTTACTGCTAGTGTCTGAAAAAATACGACGCGAGGGAGATGTGCGAACCTGTCCTCGCGTCCAGTCATGGGTGTTCTTATTCGCCATTCAGTTTGGCGAGCCGCTCTTTAGGCAGCTTCTTAATTGTTGCGCGTGCGCCCGTCACTGTCAGCGGCATCACTTCAACTGTCCCGCCCGCCGCAGTGATTTTCTCCTGCGCGGTTTTGGTAAAGCGGTGCGCGTGAACAGTGAGCGCCTTATCCAGCGTTCCGTTGCCCAGCACAACCAGCGGGTCATCGGCGTTACGAATGTAACCCTGTTCTGCCAGCAGGCTCGGCGTGACCACCGTGCCAGCCGCCAGTTCGGCGAGGTCCTGAATCTTCACTTCCTGATATTCAATGCGGAAGAGATTGGTGAAACCGCGCTTGAATGGCAGGCGGCGCACCAGCGGCAACTGACCGCCTTCAAAGTAGGCGCCCATCCGCGCATGTTTACCACGCGCCCCGGCACCCTTCGTACCACGCCCGGCAGTCTTGCCTTTGCCCGCCGAGATACCGCGTCCTACACGGGTCTTTTTGGTCTTTGACCCTGCTGTGGGTTGCAGATCGTTTAACTTCATGTCTCAGCGTCCTTATGCGTTTTCTTCTACGCGCACGAGATGGCTGATCTTATTGATCATCCCGCGCACCGCCGGGTTATCCGGCACTTCCACGGTCTTGTGCAGTTTGCGTAAGCCCAGCGCCCGCGCCGTCGCGCCCTGGCTCTTTTCGTAGCCGATAGCGCTTTTGACGAGCGTGACGCGCAGCATTTTCTGGCTGCTCATGATGCATGTTCCTCCGCCGCCGGTGCCGCTTCAGCGGGGGCTGGAGTTGCAACGACTGTGACCTGCGTTTTCGGCTTGCGCTCCCAGAAGGGGCGCACTTCGCTCACATCCTTGCCGCGCATCGCCGCCATTTGTTCGGCACTCCGAAGCTGGCTCAGCGCGTCCAATGTCGCCATCGCCACATTGAGCAGGTTTGAGCTGCCCTGGCTCTTGGTGAGAATGTCGCGCACGCCCGCCGCTTCCAGCACGGCACGCACACCGCCGCCTGCGATAACGCCGGTTCCGGGTGCCGCCGGGCGGAGCAGGACTTTCGCGCCGCCATAACGCGCCGTCACTTCATGCGGAATGGTCGTCCCACTCAGGTTGACCTTCTTCATGTTGCGACGCGCCCGATCAGTGCCTTTGCGAATCGCATCCGGCACACCACGCGCCTTGCCAATTCCAATGCCGATTCGCCCGTTGCTATCGCCAACGACAACGACGGTGCGGAAGGCAAAGCGGCGACCACCCTTGATCACTTTGGCAACGCGCTTGATGTCAACAACGCGCTCCTCAAGCGGTTCACGTTCCTCGCGGTTCTCGCGGTTGTCACGATCCCCACGATCTCCTCGTTCACGGCGGTTGCGCGGCTGACGTTCCTGATTGCTATCGCCGCTGCCGCCTGACCCTGTGCCGCGCTTTTCGCGGTTATCTTTCGGCATGTTGTTTTCGTCCTAACCCTAAAATTCCAACCCGCCCTCGCGTGCGCCTTGTGCCAGCGCCGCGATGCGTCCGTGATACTGATACCCACCGCGATCAAAGACCACCGTTGTGATGCCGGCGTCCTTGGCGCGTTGTGCCACTGCCTGCCCGACGATTTTCGCCGCTTCCGTCTTGGACTTGCCTTCGATCTGCGCGGCAATATCGTTGTCAATCGTTGACGCCGAGACGAGCGTATGCCCGACGGTATCATCAATCACCTGCGCGTAGATATTCGACAGGCTGCGATAAACGTTCAGGCGGGGGCGTGCAGGCGTCCCGCTGATCGTGGCTCGCACACGCAGATGGCGGCGTTCACGCGACTGGCGTTTTGCCATTGCTTTTTTTGTCATGCTTCACCTATCCTGCCCTACTTGCTCTTACCGGCTTTACCTGCCTTGCGGCGGATGACCTCATCGGAATAACGCACTCCCTTGCCCAGATACGGTTCGGGCGGGCGCAGTTCGCGGATTTCGGCGGCAACCTGTCCCACGACCTGCTTATCAATACCGTTTACACGGATGGTCGTCGGGTTTTTGCCCTCAACTTCAAACGAGATGTTCTGCGGCGGATTGACGACGATCTCGTGCGAATAGCCGAGCTTCATCACCAGGTCTTTGCCGCGCAGTTCACCCGTATACCCCACGCCTTCCACCGTCAGCACCTTCTGAAAACCAGTTGACACGCCCACAACCATGTTATTGATCAGGGCGCGAGTCAAACCGTGCAGCGCACGGGACTGGCGCTCTTCGTTGGCGCGTTCGATGATCAGCTTGCCGTCTTCCTGCTTCAATGAGACTTCCGGGCGCATCTCGTAGGAGAGTTCGCCTTTGGGTCCCTTGACAGTGACGTGCTGCCCGCTCACATCAATCGTGACTTTGGCAGGCACGGGAATGGGAGCTTTACCAATTCGAGACATTTTATCTGCTCCCTGTTACCATACGTAGCACAGCACTTCGCCACCAACACGTTCACGGCGAGCCTGTGCTGCGGTCATCACGCCTTTTGGCGTGGTGACAATTGCGATACCGATACCGCTCAACACACGCGGCAGATCGGTACGCCCACGATACACGCGGCGACCCGGCTTGCTCACGCGGGTGATGTTCGTGATCACGGGCTGGCGTTCGCGGCGCGCTCCGTGATACTTGAGGGTGATTTGCAGCAGCGCATACGGCAGCTGTTCAACCACCACGTAATCTTCGATATAACCCTCTTCTTTCAGGATACGGGCAATTTCCACCTTGATTTTCGACGTTGGAATATCCACCGTCGCCTTGCCCGCCATGAGCGCGTTGCGGATGCGCGAGAGCATATCGGCGATAGGATCACTCATCATGTTATTACGACCTTTCGACCCTTACCAACTCGATTTGACCACGCCGGGAATCTTCCCATCCAGCGCCAACTGACGAAAGTGGATGCGGCACAGCCCGAAGCGGCGAATGTAGCCATTGGGACGCCCACAAATTTTGCCCGAATTCGGGTCTACAAACTGGCAGCGGTTGCGAACCCGCACTTTATACTTGCGGCGACCTTCACGCGCCGTTACGGATCTTTTCGCCATAACTCCCTATCCACCTCTCCGGTTAGCGTTCACGGAAGGGCATACCGAGCAGCTTGAGCAGCCGGCGTCCTTCTTCATCGTTATTAGCGCTGGTGACAATCGTGATTTCCATGCCCCGCACCTTATCGATCTTGTCATACTGAATTTCCGGGAACATCAACTGCTCGCGCAGACCAATCGTGTAATTTCCACGCCCGTCAAACGTATCGGGCGAGACACCGCGAAAGTCACGAATACGCGGCAGCGCCAGATTGATCAGGCGATCCAGCAGCGCCCACATGCGCTCACCGCGCAGGGTCACTTTTGCGCCAATCGCCCGTCCTTCACGCAGTTTGAACGTGGCGATACTTTTCTTTGCCTTAGTGATGACCGGCTGCTGCCCGGTGATAATACGCATATCGCCAACCGCAGCGTCGAGCGCTTTGGAATTTTCCATCGCCTCACCCAGACCGATATTGATCACGATCTTTTCGATACGCGGCACCTGCATGACGCTGCTGAATTTGAATTCTTCCATCAACGCCGGGACGACCTGCTCCTGGTAGCGTTGTTGAATACCGTACTTCTCCATCGCTATCGTCCTTAGACCTTATCTATCTCGGCGCTGCACTTCTTGCAGAAGCGCACCTTCGAGCCATCATCACGAAACTTGAAACCGATGCGCGTCGCCTTATCGCAGGACGGGCAAACCACCATCACATTCGACAGGTGAAGTTTGCCTTCAAAGTCCACAATCTGCGCCGGCACCTGGCGGTTGCCCGCCTGCTGCGCCTTGCGGTGGCGCTTGAGCATATTCACGCCCTGCACGACCACGCGCTCTTCCTTGGGAAACACGGACAATACTTCGCCGCGTTCCCCTATATCCTTACCCGCCATGACCTCGACGGTGTCGCCTGTCTTTACACGCTGCATCTCGTCACATCCTCTCGCTACAGGGTTTCCGGCGCGAGCGAGACGATTTTCAGGTAGCCCCTGTCGCGCAGTTCGCGGGCAACCGGTCCGAAAACGCGCGTGCCACGCGGATTCTGCAAGTCATCGGCGAGAATAACGACGGCGTTATCATCAAACTTGATGTACGAGCCATCATCACGGCGATATTCTTTCGCCACGCGCACGACGACTGCCTTAACGACATCGCTCTTCTTGACGCTGCCCTGCGGCTGCGCCTGCTTGACCGTGCAGACAACGATATCACCAATGCCGCCATAGCGGCGGAACGAACCGCCGAGAACACGAATGACGAGGACTTCCTGAGCGCCAGTGTTATCGGCAACTTTCAGGCGCGATTCATTCTGAATCATCGCTATTCCTCCTCGCCGTCCACTGTGTCTGCGGTTTCTGCCGCTTCCACAGGTTGCAGACCTTCAGCGACTGGCACCAACTGTTCGTCAGGCAGCGCGGTCAGCGTTTCAACCCCTGTGGCTTGCAAT
>Ga0224723_1002432_pt1 | contig 10303 bp, 5 predicted proteins | sample Balambano_FR2_Me_FD_161647 | JGI IMG/M metagenome (GOLD analysis project Ga0224723, IMG submission 161647) | Freshwater sediment microbial communities from Lake Towuti, South Sulawesi, Indonesia - Balambano_FR2_MetaG | ecosystem: Environmental > Aquatic > Freshwater > Lake > Sediment | place... | reverse complement strand
GCTCCGCATAGCGCGGGCGCACCACATGCCCGGAGAGCAGCCCCAGCAAACGATCGTCCGCTCCCACGACAGGAAACGTCCGAAAGGCGTAGCCCTTCTGCTCGATCAAATCCAGCACATCCCCGATCTGCTGCTCGGGCGCCACCTTGATCGGCTCCTGGATCAGCCCGTGCACGTTGTTCTTCACGCGGCCCACCTCGCTCAATTGCTGTTTCTCCGGCAGATTCGCGTGGATCAGCCCCAGCCCGCCATTGCGCGCCATCGCGATCGCCATCCGGCTCTCCGTCACCGTATCCATGTCCGCGGAGATGACCGGCAGCGGCAGGCGGATCCTCGGGTGCAGCTCCGTGGAGAGCCCCGTATCCCGCGGCAGCACATCGCTGAACTGCGTCGCCAGCGTCACATCATCATAAGTCAGCGCCAAGCCGCTGTGGCGCGAAAAAAAATCCTCCGCGGCAAGGTAATATCCGGCATCGAAAGGCGAGGTGAATGCTGCCATGTCGCGGGATAGCGAGCCCCGAGCCCGAGTAAAAGAGAAATTTTCCCACTTTATTGGCCTATGTGTTCGGCTTTCCGCAAAATGCCGAAAGACGAGGAGCATCCTCGTGTTTTGAGGGATACGGGGTCGCGAGGATGCGTGGCGAACGTGCCTGTCAGACGCCTCGCCGAGAAATACCAAAAGCAACTGGCCAAAAACATTGTCCAGCTTCGCGAGCGTGCCCGGCTCACGCAGGAAACCGTCGCCGAATCCGTGGACGTGAGCGTTCGCTACTTTCAAGACATTGAGGCAGGGGTGAATTGTCCTTCATTGCAGGTCTTGATCGGACTGCGGGAAACTTTCCGCTGCACGTGGGATGAACTCTTGGAGAGCATCGGATCGCGCAGGTGAGGGAACGGCGTTGTATATGGCATTTTACTCGAACGGCACTCTAGGACGGCGCCATGAACGGTGCGGTGCCGGGTGTCACGGAACTTTTACACACGAAGACGAGGTTGAACCTCGCTTTTGTGTTGCTTCCCTGCGCGATCCATTTATCGGTTCGGCGGCCCGCGCCCCGCGCCCCAAAACCCGACACTGCTTACCATGATGATACGGCTTATGCTCCTTACGTGCTTGGTTTCAATCTCCTTTGCGGAAGACACTCCCGCTCCGGCTGCGGGGAAACCGGCAATCAAATTTCAGGTGTTGAAACAGCGAACGATCGATTTGGGCAATCGCTCGCTCATTTTGAATCGTGTACTTCCGCCGATTCTGCCTGCACCGCCAACTCTAGCTCCACCCGTCGTGCCGACCGCCGCAGAGATAGCGGCTTGGGAAACGGCGGAAGCCGAGCAGCCGCGCAAGCGATTCGAAATCCTTTTCCTTTCAACGACAGTCTATGATCGAAAGGTGACTGAGGTTCGCTGGTTCGGGCAGCAACGAAACCACAAGGTTTTCACCAATATCGACTTCAACTACCTTGCCGGCGTTGGCGGTGTTGAGGAGATCGAGACGGACGATGCCATTTACATGTTGATGCTGGGAATCGCTAACTTAACATCGAACGAGATCGAAGGTTTCAACCAGTACGTCCGCCAAAACGGGTGGCCAAAGCGGCATTGGAAAGAAAGCCCTCCGGCTGCGACTTTCAGCAAAGCTCGCTCCGAATATGTAGTGGTTGAGGATGAGTTGCACACGCCTCCGCCAGCAGGGGACCTGGCAGCGTTCGACGCACTGCACATCTACTTCGATGCAAACAAGCCGCGCTTGATCGAAGAGCACAAGGTACGGGAGGCGGCGAATGCCGAGCGGCAGCGATGGCTCGAAAAGAATCCGCCCATTCCGCAGGATGTAGTCGTCCACTATTGGCGCAAGCCTAGCGAGCAGCCGAAAAACAGGAGGACGAAATGAAACGCATCTTGTGTTTACTGCTAAGCTTGGCCGCTGCTGCGAACGTTGCCTCGGCGCAGCTTGCGACCGATCCAAACGAGGGGCTGTGGATTTCCCAAGATACCTCGGGGGTGTTCACGCTGCGCTGGTACGGCCACGCCGGAAGAACGTATTTCATCCAGACAAACTTCGATCTGTTGGGCCCATGGATTTACATCAATGCCATCGAACCGGGCCAGAATCTGGTGATCCCCTATGGATTCATCTCATCGAGCGACAAATTCTTTCTGCGCCTGAAATCCAGCGATATTCCCACAGATGACCCCCAGGGCGATGACTTCGATGGGGACGGCGTTAGCAATGCTGCTGAGCTTCAAGCCGGGCTCGATCCCTTAAGCTTTACAGATAGCGACGGGGATGGCCTTCCTGACGATTGGGAGCTATTCCATTTCGGCAATCTATCGCACACCGCCAATGCGATTGAAGACGGTGGTACGTTGACAAACAAAGAGCAGGCGGACCTTGGCCTTAACCCATTGTTCAATGAAGCCGCAACCAGCGGCGTTCGCCTCAATTACACTTACGACCTGGCAGGCCGATTGATAGGAACCACGGGCGTGGCAACGACGCTTGGATTCACCCTGGACAATGAAGGAAACATTACCGCAGCACAGTAAACCCACACCTCCCATGCGCTCCTTGCACTTTCTTTTCGCGTTTTTTGTTCCCATCGCTACCCTTGTTGCCCAGGAAGAAAACCCAGGCTGGCAGTCCAGTCCGCAGCCATCGCCTCAGGCGGGGCTTAGTTGGGCTAGCGGGGCTGCGCAAACAGCCGCACGCAGCGGAGACGCTCCTGGCACGGAGCGTTCCGCTCCTGCCGCAGGCGTTACCCCGCTGGCAGAAGCGATTTCGCTTGGCCAGGCCGTGCCGGCCGAGCCGCCCGACGGCGCACAGGTCGCTATGCTCACAGCCGGTGGCAATGAAGCCGATGAAGTCACCCCGGCGATTGCTGAGCTAGCGCGCGGTTTACGCAATGATCCGCTGAAGATCTTTCAGTATGTCTATAACTACATCGACTTTGAGCCATACTTCGGCTCGAAAAAGGGCGCTCACCTGACTTTGCTCGAAGGCAGCGGCAATGAATTCGACCAGTGTGCGTTGCTGGTGGCGCTTCTCCGCGCCGCGGACCTGAATCCGACTTACAAATACGGGCCGTGCGCGTTTACTTACAGCGAACTGGTCTCGTGGATGGGGCTCTCAGCTACACCCTTCGACCACTGGAGCGATACACAGTTTGCCTCGTATTATGGGATCACCGACACCTCGGCTGGCAACATCGTAAACATGCGGCAGTGGCTCGCCGTGTATGAACTCCTGACTCCGCGCGGATATTTCTACGTCGAGCCGTTTCAGTTCGGCGGCGTGAACTATTTCAGCATGCCTCACGTTTGGGTGGAGGTTTCCGTGGGCGGAACCGTGCGCACCCTTTCTCCTTCGTTCAAATTTTATAATTCAACCGCGGGGCTCGATCTCACCACCGCGACCGGCTACTCTCGCGGGCAGATTTTGAGCGATGCCGGAGGCACCACCGGCACGCCCGATTGGGTGCAGAATCTGAGTTATTCGGCATTGAGCAGCCGCCTTTCCACTTACACGCAGAATTTCCTGACCTACATTCAGAACAACGCGCACGAAAGTTCGGTCGATGCCATTGCGGGCAATCGCAAAGTCATCCCTGTTGTTCTCGATTCTTTCGAGGACGTGTATCCAGTTCTCCAGGATCCGACTGCCGCTGCTGCCTGGCTTCCGTTCCAGAGTTGGAATGCCATCCCCGACGTCCACATGTCGAAGGTGCGCCTGCGAGCGGGTGTCTATAACTACACTGACAAGACGTGGACGACGACGCGTTTTGATCGGACTATAACAATGCCCGCGCTGAGAGGCCGAAAAATCTCGCTCACCTTCTCGGGCAATACCGCTCGCATTTATTTGGATGAGACTTTGCTCGATTCCTCATTCAACGTGGGCGGCTCCGCGGTCGATCTTCAGATTCAGGCCACGCACAACCACTACGAACTCGCTCGTTACCTCAATGGTCTTTACGAGGTGGCACATGCGGGAAAATCGAACCAGTCCGAAACAAAATCTTATCTCAAGAACGACGCCTACGCATACGCGGTCATCTATTGTTTCAGCAATGCCGACAAGCTGCGCCGGGCGCGCGAGGAAGTGCTCGATGGCTATCGCCGGGCCGGGCTCACGGAGTCTGATTGGCGGGTCAAAACGGAGCTCCTAAACATCATGGGCCTCACTTGGCTCTATCAGACCTGGCAGCAGGAGCGCATGATCGGGCCGCAGTTTAATGTCCTCAGCTTTTCTCATCACCGCTTTGGGCGCGTGGCTCAGGAGCAAAGCTACTATATCGACGTGGGCTTGCAACTGTCTGACAACACCAGCCGCTCGCAGAATTTCGCCCGGAGTGCGCAATTTAACTTCCTCACGAGTTTGTTCGGCAGCGCGATGGAGCACGGCGTCATCGAGCAGCTTCAAGGAGAGGGCAGGAGTGCGGCTTCGACGGTGAAGATGATCCAGCTCGCTAATCAGGCCGGCATCCGCGTCTATCGTGCGACCAGCAATAACTGGTCGACTATCAAACCGCTGCTCAATAACTATTCGGACGAAGTAAAAGCCGAGATTCAAACCTCGATCAATAGAAATGGAGGACGAGCACTACTGCCTCGCAACGGGCTGATCACTCTCGACTCATGGCGCGGCCTGGGTTACGCGATTGAAGAGCCAGACTCCGTTGCGATGAAAATCTCAGGCGACTACTTTGGAGGCTACAACAGCCAGGTGGGCACCGTGGCATTGCCTCCCCTCGTCAGACAAGTAGTCGCCGATCCCGGCTACATGCTTACCTCCACGACGAATCTCCGCCCTTCTTACATAGCCTTCACCACTCCGCAGCAGGCGAGCTTCGATCCGATCGACATGGCTTCCGGGGCGTATTTCCTCGACAAGACGGAGCTCGAAATAGGTGGCCAGGCTGCTCCGCGCGGCCTCACGTTTTCGCGCCACTACAATTCCAACCGCCGCTACGATAAGTCCGGCGGGCTCGGCTACGGCTGGACGCATAATTACGACATCAAGATCACCAAGCGCAGCTCCGTCAAAGCGGGCTTGGGTGAGACGATTTCCTACCATGCTGCTCCGTTCTTTGTGGGCCTGCTGGTAGCGTCCGACCTCTACACCAATCACACGCGGGCCAAAGAATGGGCCACCGCGGCACTCGTCACCCAATGGGCCACCGACCAACTCAAATACAACGCGGTCTCAGTGACAATGGGCAACAAGACCATCGAATTTATCAAAATGCCGAATGGCACCTATCAGGCACCGGCGGGGATGAACCTGACTCTGGCTGCCGTTGGCGAGAATTTCCACCTCACGGAACGGCACGGCGCGACGATGGTCTTCGACTCCTCGGGCAAGCTGACCACGATCACCGATCTTTATAATAGGGTGCAGCATTTTACCTACAGCGGCTCGTCACTCGTCTTGGTCAGGGACGGCTGGGGGCGGACGTTGACATTTACTTGGGCCGGCGGACGCATCGCTTCGGTCGCGGACGGCTCTGGCCGGGCGGTGAGCTTCGGTTATACGGGCGATGATTTGACGCTCTGCACCGATGTCGAAGGCAAAGCGTGGAGGTATCAGTACGATGCAGATCATCGGATGACGACCCTGCGCGACCCGTCCAATCGCATCATTGTCGAGAATATCTACGATGCAAAGAGCCGGGTGGCGCAGCAGAGAAACATGGGCGATCCCGCGAAGACATGGAACTATTACTATTCGGGTTACTGCACGATCGAGGAAGATCCGCTGGGCGCGAGGACGTGCTACTATTACGACAGCCGCGCCCGTTCCCTGGGCGTGGGCGACGCGCTAAACCTCACAGACAGCATCGGCTACGACGGGCACGACCGCCGCACTTTCTACACGACTCGCAAGAACGAGACCACTTACTTTTACCACGATAAGAACAACAATCCCTATCTCATCATCGATCCAGCGGGCAAGAGCACGGCTTTTACTTATGATGGCCAGCTTCGGCTCCAGACGCTCACGGATAAACGCTTCAATCCGACAAACTATACGTATAATACCAGGCATCAGATTCTTACCGTCACCAATCCGCTGGGCCACACGGTCACGAATACCTACGACAGCAACGGCAATCTCCAGACCGTCACGGATGCAGGAAACAAGACGACGACCTACGCTTACGATGCCTATGGGCAGCTCAACAAGGTGACTTATGCCGATGGGAAATTCCGCGCCTTTTCCAATAACGCACGCGGGGACGTGCTCTCGGAGACCGATCCCAAAAATCAGACCACTAGCTACACTTACAATAAACGTCGGCAGCTTTTGACGGCGACGGCGCCCGGCAGCGCCGCAGCCACTCGCACCTACAACAATGAAGGGCAACTCGCCTCGGAAACGGATGCTCGTGGAAACACCACCAGCTACACTTACAGCGTCTCGGGCAAGGTGGCCACGACCACGTTTGCCGCCTTGCCGGCTGGCAATAACGTCGTCACAAATACCTACGATAGCCGGGATTGGCTCTCATCGTCGATCAATTCCCTCGGCGAAACCATCAGCTATGGCTATGATGCCGTGGGCAATCGCATCACTGCCACCGATCCGCTCGCGCGCACGACGACGCAGGCATTCGACGCCAACCGCCAGATGACTAGCGTGCGCGACCCGCTGCTGCGCACCGTGCGGACTGCCTACAACTCCCGCGGCGAAGTGACCAGCGACACCGATGCGGCGAGCAGGATGACGACCTTTGGCTACGACAACAACGGCAATCGCACTTCGCTGCGCAACCGGCGCAGCCAGACTTACACTTTCACCTTCGACAATGCCAACCGGCTCACCGAAACAAAGACGCCGCTCCAGCTCACGACAGGGCAGGCTTACACCGCCAACGATCTGCTCCAAACACTGACCGAGCCGAGCGGGCAGGCGACAACCTTTAGCTATGACGACCGGCTGCGGCTCACGAGCAAGGCCGATCCGACCGGGACGATCCGCTACGGCTATGATGACAACGGCAATGTGCTCACGGTAGCTCAGGGCACGGCGACGATCACCCGCACTTACGATGCGCGCAATCGCGTCTCCTCGGCCACGGACGCCGCGGGCAACGTGATCGGCTACCAGTGGGACGACGCAGGCAACCTCACGCGCCTAACCTATCCAGGCAACAAGCAGGTGGACTATACCTACAACAGCCGCAATCAACTCGCGACAGTGATGGATTGGAATGGCCGTGTGACGACTTACAGCTACGATCGCGCCGGGCGGATGACTGGCGTGACGCGGCACAATGGCACCAGCGCCAGCTACGAATACGATGCCGCCGGTCAGCTCAAGACAGTAAAAGAGGGCAGCAACGGAAAGCTCTTCCGGCTGCACCAATTTAACTACGACGCGGCGGGGCAGCTAACCAGCGAGTTCATCGCGCCAAGGCCAAAAGCTTACACGCTGCCGCCACGCACTGCCACCTACGATAGCGACAACCGGCTGGCGACTTGGAACGGCCAGGGCGTGGCGGTGGACCTCGACGGCAACATGACCAGCGGGCCGCTGCTTAGCGATACGCGCGTCGCCTACACCTACAATTCGCGCAACCAGCTCCTCAGCGCGGGCGGCGTGAGCTATGTTTACGACGCGGAAGGCCACCGGATCGCCACGACCCAAGGCGGGCAGACCACGAGCTATGTCGTGGATACCAGCACAGGACTTTCCCGTGTGCTGATCAAGGAAGCACCGGACGGTGCAAAGACGTTCTATGTGTGGGGCGCCGGCCTGCTCTACGAGGTTAGCGAAGCTGAGACGACCAAGGTGCATCACTACGACTACCGCGGCAGCACCATCGCGCGGACGAACGACGCCGGTGCCGTGATCGGGCGAATCGAATACGCACCCTACGGCACAATCACCCGGCGCTTTGGCGATACCGACACCCCATTCCTTTACAACGGCAGGTATGGCGTGCAGACTGACTCAAACGGCCTCATCCACATGCGGGCGAGATATTACAATCCGTATCTCCAGCGATTTTTAAATCCGGACCCGATCGGGTTCAGCGGAGGACAGAACTGGTATGCTTTCGCCGATGGAAATCCAATCAGTCTGAGTGATCCCTACGGCCTCGCGCCAATTTTCGACGCCTCCACCGCCGGACGGCAGCCATCCGGATTTCTTGATTTCCTTGATCTAATGTTCACCGATTTCCCTGCTGCCGTTTACAGCGGTGTGACTGGCATTCCTGCGCAGGTTGCGGAGCGTGGGACGGAAGTGCGCCGAGAGGCACAAGGCGCATTTGGCAGTGTTCAGGATCCGATCTCTGGAAGCGTCGTGTCTTCGCAGTGGGTGATTGGTGCCGGCTTCGAGCTGCTTGGCGGATTTGGAAGCGTGATTAAGACCCCGGAGAACCTCATTAGCGCTGGTGAATACCACGCGAGCAGAAGCGGCATGCTTGGTCCTGTAGAGCAGCAGAAAGCCATAATCGAGGATGCTATCTTTGATCAGGCGCTAACTTTTGGATACGAGAATCCTGAAGGCGCATACTCAATGATCGTTGGCGGGCGCGAGTTGCAATACGCTGGCGCGATCGCAGGTGGGCAGGTTAGGGCGGCAGCGATTTCCTCTGGACTTGCAGCGACTTTGGGAGGCAAACCGCAGACCTACACTCCAGTCGGCTTTGCAGTCGGAGTCGCGAACATCTACGGGATGACTCGCGGAACTATCTCTAATTTTGTAGACTCCGCCTTTACCCAACTCGGAAAATGATCGGCGGACTTCTTTTGCTGTTGATGGCAGCATTCGCGATCGCCTCTTACTACAAGTCAGCGTTACTCGTGTGGTTGATCGCTGTAGTGGCCGCTATCCTTTACGGTTGTCTCCGCCTTTTCCCGCCTCGCGTTAATGACATTGTTTCCTCCAATTGGTTTGCTCAGCTTGCTATAGGAGGGCTCGGTCCTTGTCTTCTAGTCTATGCCTACATCATGCGAAGTGCGTTTCCGTGTTTCGTGCTTCTTCTGGTGATTTGGTTGATTACACGAAGATTTGCATCGCGATAAAGGGCCCGGCCTGTTATTCACTTTGCGGCATCACCGGCTTGGAGCGTGCCAGGCAGGAACACGGGCTTCCAGCTTGTGGCCGCGCTGCACAGGCAGGAAGCCTGTGTTCCCTTTGCGGAGGACGCATTTAGAAAGCGCGCCCTGGCAAACCCACCAGGCACTAGGCACCAGGCGGCACCTGGCGCGCCTCGCCGCGCTCTACCCGCCATCCCCTCGGCCAAAGGTCCCAAGTCGCGCAGAACCAACTCTTTATGCGTTTACACCTTCGCGTCGCGTTGCATGCCGGCTTTCCAGTTTCACACGCTGATTTCCGATGGAAACCATCAAAAAACGCCATCTGACGCTCCCAAAATCGCCACGCGCATTGCAGGAATGCGATGATACATTGCAGGAATGACATCTCGCGCATCATGAATGAGACGTGTACCTCCACAAATCGCGTCATGCATCCCACAAATCGCCCCGCGCATTGCATGAATGCGACGATACATTGCATGAATGCGATGATACATTGCAGGAATGACATCTCGCGCATCATGAATGAGACCTGCACCTCCACAAATCGCGTCTCGCATCTTACAAATCGCGTCTCGCATCCCACAAATCGCGTCGCGCATCTTACAAATCGCGTCTCGCATCTTACAAATCGCGTCGCGCATCTCACAAATCGCGTCACGCATCCCACAAATCGCCGCGATCGCTTCGCGAATCGATGCTTGCCTTCCATTTTTTACTTCGCCACCTTCCCCCTCGTTGCCGAACCCGTCCGGCGCCAACGCTGGTTGGGCGGCCCCATCAAACTAAACACACGTTTCCCATCAACCCATCGATCTCACCATGAACGACCGCTTTGCTGATCGTCTCACCGCATTCCAAACCGCCAGCGACACTCTTTTTTCCGATCGTTGGCGCCCGGTTTGGCAGGGTAAATCCCCGCTCATTTTCACCGAGCGCGCCGAGCAAATGCGCACTGCCCTGGCCGCCCTCGAAGACTTTTGCCGGCGCCAGGGCGTCGTCATCACCGGCGCCGCCGAAGACAAACAGCGCGAAGAAGCCGAACTCGAAGACGCCGCCTTCATCAACGCCAAGACCCTCGTCGAATTCTACAAAGCCCAGGGCAATCTCACCGAGGCCGCGAGATTCGATTTTCCCATCACCCGCTGGCGCCAGCTCCGCGATAGCGAACTGCTCTCCGAGGCGAAATCCGTGCTGCTCGCCATCCGCGCCATCGCCGAAAATCCCGATACCGCTGCCGAGGCTGCCAACTATC
>Ga0224723_1002431_pt1 | contig 10305 bp, 3 predicted proteins | sample Balambano_FR2_Me_FD_161647 | JGI IMG/M metagenome (GOLD analysis project Ga0224723, IMG submission 161647) | Freshwater sediment microbial communities from Lake Towuti, South Sulawesi, Indonesia - Balambano_FR2_MetaG | ecosystem: Environmental > Aquatic > Freshwater > Lake > Sediment | place... | reverse complement strand
AAGTGCGTGGTGCCCTGATCAGTGGTATTGAAAAATTCAGCGGCCTGAAGTTCAGCGAAAACGATGCGCAAATTGACGATACCCACTTTACCATCTCCTCGTCATCCAAGGTAGCCGCTACCATTGCCGATGACATCAAAAGCTCATCGGTGCAAGCCAGCTTCCTGGCGCTGGGGCTGATCTTCATCTATATCCTCATCCGTTTCAAGAAATGGCAGTATAGCACAGGTGCGGTTATCGCTCTTTTCCACGACACGCTGTTTGTGATCTCTGCCTTTGCCATTGCCGGCCTGCTGGGCTTGAAGTTTGAGGTCGACCAGGTATTTATTGCCGCTTTGCTTACTGTGATTGGTTACTCCATCAACGATACGGTGATTGTGTTCGACCGTATTCGCGAGTACCTGGGCTTTGGCGCCTCGCACGACCACAAGAAAATCTTCAACGATGCCATCAACAACACGCTGAGTCGTACACTCATTACTTCGGGCACTACGTTGATTACCGTGGTGGTGTTGCTTTTCTTTGGTGGCGAGGTGTTGCGAGGTTTCTCTTTCGCCCTGTTTGTTGGCTTTGTCATCGGTACCTATTCATCCATCTTCATTGCTGCACCCATCGTGTTGGATTTGGACAAGGCTGCCGCTGCTGGCGATAAGGCTGTTGCCAGGGCCGCGTAGTGGTTAGGGAACAGCGGCACTAAAAACCCGCAAGCATCTATAAACCCGGGCCGACAAAGTCGGCCCGGGTTTTTTTCTGCCACGGTTGGCATTTGTATTTTCGCAACCGTTGGCTAACTTGTTTCATGCAACAATCAGCCGCTACCACTCTTTTTCTGCCCATCGCCCTGGGCATCATCATGCTGGGCCTGGGCCTGTCGCTCACCTTAGCCGACTTCAGGCGGGTTACCCAATACCCCAAGGCCATGACGCTGGCATTGGTGAGTCAGATGCTGTTATTGCCTGCCCTGTGTTGGGTGATTGCAAAATTTAGCGGGCTCAGCCCTGAACTGTGCGTGGGCCTGATGTTGCTGGCAGCCTCGCCCGGAGGCGCCACCGCCAACCTGTACAGCCACCTGTCGAATGGCGATGTGGCCCTGAACATCACGCTCACGGCTGTGAACAGCCTGCTCACACTTTTTACGCTGCCCTTTATCGTAAACTTTTCCATGGAATACTTTCTGGGCGCAGGCCAGTACATACCCATGCCATTCAGCAAAGTAATAGAAGTGTTCGCCATCGTGCTGGTGCCGGTCAGCATCGGCATGCTCATCAAAAGCCGCGTGCCTGTGTTAGCCGCAAAACTCGACAAGCCGGTCAAGATCATCTCTGCGCTGTTGCTGGTAGTGATTATCATTTCAGTAACCAGGCGCGAGTGGCATGTGGTAACAGCGTATGCGGGCTTGTTAGGATGGCCGCTGCTGCTCTTTAATGTGCTGAGCCTGGCCACCGGCTACTACCTGCCGCAACTTTTTAATGTGAGCCGCAGGCAGGCCATCGCCATCGGCATGGAGATTGGCATTCACAACGGTACCCTGGCGGTATACATTGCATTAAATGCGATCAACAATTCGGCCATGAGTGTGCCGCCCGCGTTATACAGCCTGCTCATGTTTTTTACCGCGGCCGCGTTCGGCTTCCTAGTAAACACAGGCAAGAAAGAAGCCAAGGGCTGATTGCCTGCGCTCACTGTGCCAGGTTATACAGAATCTTTGTGCCAAAGCGGGTGGTGGCCCTGCGAAACGAGTTGGTAACCAGCGGCTCGTTTACGTTGCGCTCTAAATAAAGCTGAATGTTAAGCTTCTGGCTCACCACGTAGCTGATGTTGGGGCGCAACTGAAAATTGATGTTGCCATTGGTAATATTGGCCTCCTCCAGAATTTTGCGCTGAATGGTTTGACTGTTTGTTACCGCCATATTGAGGCGAAACGTAACATCATTTTTGAGGGTGATGATGCGGCCCTGATCGCGAATGGGTAACCGCAAATTATTTTTGGTGTAGCCCACCTCTACCGACCAGTCTTTGCTGTTGAGCTCGGTAACCTGCGCGTTGGATATGTTGAGCGATAAGTCGCGCTTGGTTTTGTACTCAAAGCGTGCCGTCAGTTTTGTTTTCGTGCGCACATTTATCCCGATCAGCGGAGAGAACTGTTCGGAGATCATCACGTTGCTGATTACATAAATGGGTATAAGCTCGCCTTGCTCATTAAACTGGTTGGCAAACTGGCCGCTGTTGTACTGGCTCAGCGGATTGTTGATGCCCACATCGGTGTACTTCAGCGAGTTTGAAAAATTCGTAACGGTATAGGTGGAACTGTAAGCATGATTGAGGGTAACCGATTGAAAAATATCTTTCAGTGCCTCCAACTTGCTCAGGCCGGTGTAATCCAACCGCCAGTTTGGTATAGGAATGTTAGGAAAGGGTGTGAGTGCCGCAGTGTTGGCATCTTTGCCGGTGTAGGCGGCAATAAAGGCCGGTATGAGCACATCCTGCGATTGGCTTTCGTATCCCCCGCCATTCACCAGTGTGAAGCGGTCGCGCATCACGCCAATGTTGCGCTCAAAAGCCTGAAAGGCTTCGGAGGTGAGGCTGGCGTTATTCTTGAATGCTGTGTTGATGGCTAGTATGGATATTTTGTACGCACCGGTGCGGCTGGGGCTCAGCGAGGCAAATTGGTTTGCCGTAGAATCGAAGCGGAAAATTTCCTGGTAAGCCGAGTTGGTGGTCTTTTTCAGGTCTAGTTGGATCTTGAAATCGGTGTTGGGCTCAATGGCTGCCCGCGCGCTGATGTCGCGCTGCTGCACCTGGCTGAAGGGCGTGGTAAGGTTACCGCTGGCGCTGAGCCACCCGCGGTCAGCCGCGCGAAAGCGAATGTTAGGATCTTGCCCGCCCAGCACGAAATCCCAACCGGGCGCGTTCCAATCTCTATCCATGCCGCCCAGGTGCGGTGAGGGATTGAATCCCGGAAGAATGGTGCCTTGCGTAATGTTGTAAGCGCCATTCACATTGCGCACGGCCATCAGCAACCGCAAAATACCCTTGAGCGCCCCCAGATCGGGAGGTTGCTTCACGGTGTCAGCCTTTGCTTTCTCCTTCTCCTGCCGCGCCCGTTCCAACGGGCTCAACGGCTTCTTGGGCGTGTTAATGTCTTTCAGAAAGCCCACCTTGTTGTACAACTTTAAGAAATCTACGCGGCCGCTCAGCACCTGCTCCTGTGTGTTCTGGATAGTGTTGCCAAGGCGCAGGGTATCTACCTGCTCTACGGGGGCCGCACGCCAGGAATAGCCTACGTTGTAACGGTAGTCGGCTCCTATCCAGTTGGTAAAGGGAATTTTCTCCAGCGGCAAGGTATAGTTAGCTGTAATGGTCTGTTCAAAATTTTTCATACGCCCCAGCCTTCGCAGGTTGGCCCGGATGGAGTCTTGCTTCTCGGGCGTATCAATATCGCCAGCAGGCTCATCTATGATGGCGTTTACCCGTGCGTTGTAATCAATGGTAAGGGTTTTGGTTAAGCTCCACTTGGCCGTGTAGAACCGGTTGAAAACAAAAAACTTTTGAAAGTTAGGCAGCGAGCTGAACGCATCGGTAGAGGCATTGCGGTAGACAATTTTATTAAACGACCGATCCAACTCCCCCCGCACACTAATGTTGGAAGGCAACGGGTTAAAGTTAAAGTCTTTAATCAACTGCAGGTATTTGCCTTCGAGCAGCTTGCTGTCTTTAAACGGTTCGAAGCCGGTAAACTTGGGCGAATACTGCCAGGCTACCGCACCCCGCACACTTCTGCGCGTATCTTCCTGCAGATTAAAATTGGTTTGCACACCCTCGCTGTAGGCATAAGTAACAGAAAAGTTTTCGATGTCGTAGATGTTGGCGCGCGCTTCCTTATTCAGTTTCACCCTGCGCACATTAGTGAAATTCAAACTTCGCCTCACCAACTTGTCTTGTATCAGGCGCCTGTACGCTTCACGCTCGTTGTCGTTGGCGAGCGACTGCAGGGCGGCAGCCAGGCGCAAGTCGGGGTTGGCCGGATCGAAGTTAGGATTAATGGTGGTGGTTTCGTAGCTGGCAAACATGGGTATCTTCAACCCCAGCTGCTGGGGTAAGAGTTTATCAACATTCACGTTGGCCGATACATCGTATACCGTGGTTTCGCCACGGGCGCGTTCAGAAATTTTCGATTGCACGCCTCCGTAACCAAAGGTGATGTGGCGGAACGATCCGGTAACGGTGCCCAGATCGGCCAGCTTGGTGTTCAGCACCACGTTGGCCGCCCAGCCCGCGGTTCGGTCGAAATCCGTCAGGCGCAATTCGTTCGCCCATAGGCAAACGTCAATGGCTTTGGCATCGGCACTGCGCGGGTTGCGCACGCCAATCATCATTAACCGCACCTGGCTCAGATCTGGCCTGCCCAGCACGCGAATGCCCTCCTTGCCGTAAAACTCAGGCCCCGCCAACGGGTACAATTGCGACAGAGGGTAACCCTCGCGATCGCGCCTGGCCTTGAGCGCGTACAGGTTGTTTAAATCTACATCTATCTGATTTTGCTCCGGCCACACCACGTTGATATCAGGGTTGTTACCGGGCGGAGTAACCTTGAGCGGCAACTCAATTTCGTAGTAGTTCTCGTTGAAGTCGGTGCCTAGACGCAAAAAGGCTGTAAGTTGATTGTCTTGCAGCTGGCGGCCGTACGCGCTCAAAAACATTTTTATGCGGCCGTAGTTGAAAAAATCCATCGACACATTCTTAAAGATGGCCCGTGCATCGCCATCGGGTAGCTCGGTTACACACAGTTGCACGGCCTGCTCGTTCAGCCTGCGCTGTTGCGGTGAGGTGATGTCGCGATCGCGTGCCAGCGGGGGCACATAGGCCGGTTTCTCTTCATTGCCCTGCCCGTTTTCTTCAACGTTCACCACCGACACGGCAAAATTATCCAGGTTAGGTTCGAGCGGTTCGCTGAATTGCGACTCGGCCAGGTTGGCGGTATACCTGCGCCAACGGTTGCCCACCATGCGAAAGTATGCCAGGCGCAACACCACCGGCTCAGTAAAACCGGTAAGGTACATGCGCGCATAGCGTATCGACTTGAAATCAGTAATGTTGCCTACCTGCTCGCTAAATTGCCTTACGGGAATACGCACCAGGTACCAGGTGACTCTGTCGCCATTAAATTCGCGCGAGTCGGGGCTGATTTGGTCTACAATAAAGTTGGTGCCCACCTTCAGCTGCCCGGGTCTTAAATCCATGTTGTAGGCGTAGTACTCCTCCAGGTCGCTGAGGGTGTTGTCTTGGTTCAGGTCTTCATTGTCGGGCACGTTGGTGCCGAACTGTGCAAAAGGTTCGTTGCCGCTGGCGATGGGCGAGTTGCCTTCCATGCCGTTAAAGTCTTTGTAGCGCTCCAGTATGCCGGCCTCGCGCTCGTCAAGCTCAGGGCCTAAAAAATACCTCCAGTTGTCGGCCGAGGGATCGCTGCGGAGAATGGGGCGGGCCGGGGCGGGCGCCCGATCGATAAAATCCTGGAAGAGCGTATTCTCCACTTCGTTACTGGCGCCATCCAAGCCCACATCCTGGTTGGCGCGCGAAGTGGCGGAGTTATCGAAGGCGTTGTTCAGGTACTGCTGGGTAGTAACGTAGCCCCACGGGTTTCGCGTTACGCCACCGCCCGAGAGGTCGCCATCAGGCGGCAACCCGTTTTCGAACGCATGTTTTCCATCGCGCATCACATCCTCCGAAAGACTGCCCAGGTGGAAGATCAGTTTGCCACCGGTGGTATTGGGCTTGTTAAAACCGCGGCCGTCATTGATGTTACCGTTGCCCGATGGCAGATCGAGAAACGGGTCCATCATCCAGAACTCGATATACTCGATGTTGGCCTTGTCGAAGTCTACCTCTGTGCGTATCGCGGTGGTGATGCCCCCCCAGTTAGAGGCAGGGTCTTTCAAAGTGCCGTCCGGGTTCAGATCGGGATTGAAATTGTAGGGGCCGCGCTCGGAGGGATAGTAGGCTACGTCCATAATCGGCTCGAAGAAATTGCCGAGCGTGATATCCTTAAAGGGAAAAATTTCTTGTGGAATAACGTAGCGCGTGTAATGGTTCTGTCGCGTATCTATGTCGGTAATGTTTGCCGGCTTGAACCGGCTGCCCGTTCGGTAAAAAATATTATCGATTTGATACCATGCCAACTTGGCCCGCTTGTAGCCAGCCCGCAGGTCGTTAATGCTTCCACCGGTCGCATCCAGGCTGTTGTCAACCGTGCGGGGCACCGCGCTGAGGCGCCAACTGTTAGGGTTCAGCAAGCTAAAAGGCGTGGCGGTGTTTTCGAAGTCATCGATGAAGCTGGTGCCTTCGCCCGACACGATGTTGGAGGTGCCCGGCAGCAGTTGGGCAAACTCAGCATTGAGGTTGATAGTCGATGTCTCTTTGGTTTGCAAAAACGGAAGGGCATCTACCATCTTCGTTAGCAGGCGGGAATTTTTCTTCAAGTTTAAGTCGAGACCATATTGCAGGTTGCGCGCAGGCTCGGCACCGATAAGGTTACGACTGATGAGCGGCCGCTCGTTATAGTACAACAGTGTGGAACCGATATTGACGTCATCGCTCAGCTTGTAGTCGAACCGGCTACCCAGCAGCGAGCGGGTTTGAAACGCGAAAGGGTCTTGCTGTTCATACGTAATGCTGATGTTTTTACCGGAGGTAAGAATGCCTTCGTTGAGGATCGTCACTTTCCCAAAGGTATAGTCTACCGTGTAGTCGGTACCTTCTCGCAGGGGTGTGCCGCCCGCAAATACTTTTACCGATCCTTGCGTGATGCCAAAACCTTGTATAATAATGTCTTTGCCCGAGCCCGCTTTAAAGGAGCCCACGATCCAGAATTTATTTTTGGTGGCCACCAACTCGGCTTCGGCCTTGGTAGTTCGGTACAGCGTATCGTACACATATTTGCTAATCAGAAAATCGCGGGTGGTTTCAGTTTCGGTAGCAAACAGCCTTCGCAGCGGCTGGTTGAGCGGCTCCAGGTTAGGAAAGATGATGAGGCCCTGTTCTTCGTTCACCGTTACGCGCGAAACATAATCGAAGTTACCATCGGGTTGCGGATCGTTGTAGGGGTTGAGGCGGTCCAGGCCGAGCACTTCTACCAGTTGCTTGGTGCGCGCCACTTCGCCTTCCTGCAATTGCGGGTTATCTCTGCCGGTGCGGTCATCGCGGTAAATAATGCGTAACTGAAACCCTTCGCGGCTTAGCTGCTGTACGTTGAGCGAGTAAACATTTTTCATCATCAGGTTCCAGGTGGGAATAATCTGCCCGGCCTGGTCTTTGATATTTATTTTCCGGGGGCGCAGCATCTTGAGAAAAATTGTTTCGCTCTCGCGCAGGTTGGCATAGTCTTCCGACAGCTCGCCTACCTTGTACTCCTGGCCGTTGAAGGTGTATTCAAACGCTACTGCCAGTGCCTCATCGTTTTGTAATTTGCGCTGCAGCGTGATGTAGCCCAACTCTTTATGAAAGGAGTATTCGGTGGGCGATAGCTTGCGCGCGCTGGTGATTCGCTCAAAGTCGGTACCGGCTGTAAAGCCCAGTTGCTTTTCCAGCACGAAGCTGATGGTGTCGGCTCTTCGGTCTAGCCCGTTGAGGTAGCGGCTAAAGAGGTTGTTGGCTGCGTTGGCCGATGGCGAGCGGGGCGGGGCGTTGCTGGTAAGCAAATCTTTGCGGTAGATTTTGTCGGTCTCGCCCATGTCCATAAAGCCCACCACGTTTCGCAGCGTCTGCGTATCGTTCTGGCGGTTCAACAGGTAAACTTCCACGCGGGTAATGTTCACGCCTGAGGTGATCTGCGGCAGCGTGCTGAGCCATCGCTCGAAGTTGTCGCGAAAAAACTGCGACAGAAAGAAGTGCCTGTTCTCATCGTAATTCGACATCACAATTTCAAACGGCCTCCCCTGCGAGGTGCCGCTGGTGCTTCCCTGTATCTCGATGGACGACTGCTTGCCGCGTTGCGTGGTGGCGATAGAGGTGACAAACAGTTTACCAAACTGCATTTGCGTTTTGATGCCGAAAAGATTTTGCGCACCCTGGATCAAGCTGTTGTTGAGCGGCAGGCTCACGTTGCCGAGCTCAAGCTTCTTCAGAATGTCTTCTTTAAAGCCGGTGTACTCCACCTTCATGTTGTTCTGAAAATCGAAAGAGTTGTTGTTGTCGAAGTTGGTGGTAACGGCCAGCTTCTCGCCTATCTTACCCACCACGCTCAGGTTTATTTGCTGGTCAAACTCGAAGCCTCCGTTGCGTTGCTGGCGAATGGGTATGGACGGGTTCTCTATTTTCTGCCAGGCTCCGCCAAAGTCGAGGGTGACGAAGCCACGCGGCACAATTTCTACATAGCTGCCGCCAAACACACGGTCCATCACGGGGCTTACATAAATTTTTGGCAGCAGGTTACGGCTGCTTACCGCGCTCTCGCCATCTAATGCCTTACTGCGCGACCGCCAATAGTCGCGCAACATAAGCTGGTTCTGCTGGCGGCTAAATTCGCTGAAGCTCATGGACGAGGTGGGCCGGAAGTTTACCCTGCCAATGCGCTCGTAGATGTTGTAGTTCATGCCCGTGTCGATTTCCACATCGAGGTTCAGGCTCTTGGGGTCTTTTAGAAACAATGGCGAGGAGGTGGACACATTAGAGAAGGGGTCGCCATAGCGGTCGCGGGGGCGAAAGGTGGGGCGAAAAGGGTTATAGCGCGAGGTGCTGCGGGCAGAGTCTACCCGTGTGGTGTCGCTCGCCCCGCGGATTTGCGCATGTACACTTGTGCAGCCCAAGCCAGCCCACACGAGCAGACCCAGTACGGTGGCGAACTGACATTTCGGAAGGGTTAGGTTCAATCGTACACTATGCGTTTTTGAGCGCTTGCTTCACCAAATCCTCCAAAGTAAGGCTATTTCCCGATTTTTTCAGGACGACATCAATGCTTTTTTCGGCTGCAGTTCTGGCTATGCCAAGCGTCATCAGGGCAGTTAACGCCTCGCTTCGCATTTTATTATACACCGGTGTGGCGCCTGTATCATCTGCCTCCTTTTTCAGTTTGTCTTTCAGTTCCAATATCAGACGCTGTGCCGTTTTGCCGCCAATACCTTTTACGGCCTGCAACGTGGCCGCATCTTCGCGCACAATAGCGGCCTTCAACTCGGCAGGGGGCAAAAACGAGAGCACCACCATGGCGGTGTTGGGGCCCACGCCATTCACACTTATAAGGTATTGAAACATTTGCTTCTCTTCTGCCGAAGCAAACCCATACAACACGTGGGCGTCTTCGCGCACATGGTAGTAGGTGGCGATGCGGATGTCTTCGCGATCTTTTATTTCTGAATAGGTGTTGAGCGAGATGTTAATGTGGTAGCCCACCCCGTGCACATCTATTACCACGTGCGAGGGTTCCTTGTGCACCAGCCTGCCCTGTAAAAACGAAATCATTGAACTAAATTGATGGCCGGGTAAAGTTAGCAGAAGGAGGAGTTTAATTCAGTTAATGATTTGATGGGTAGCTAAATTTTTAGCAATTCCGACTTTTCATAAGTTCTGACGAACAAACCCCGAACTTTGGAGTTCGGTATGCAGTTCTTAGAATAAAAACATGGACATAACGATCTGACGCTTCAAACAAAAAATCGATAATATCGAAACAAAATCAATCTATGAGCAAACCCTTTGTAACGGGCATCCACCACGTAACCGCCCTGGCGGACGATGCCCAGAAAAACCTCGACTTCTACGCAGGCCTTTTGGGTCTGCGCATGGTAAAGAAAACCATCAACTTCGATGCGCCCGATGTGTATCATTTATACTACGGTAACGAAACGGGCGCACCGGGCACCATCATGACATTCTTTCCCTACGCGGGCCTGGTGCGCGGCCGCCACGGCAAGGGGCAAATGACCGTTACGTCTTTTTCAGTACCCGCCACCGGTCTTGACTATTGGCTCAAGCGCCTGAAGAAATTCAACATCAAGCACACGGAACCACAGCAGCGGTTTGAGAATGAATTGTTCATCTATTTTGAAGATGCACACGGGCTGGGGCTGGAGTTGGTTTTCAACAGCACCGATACGCGGCCCGGCTTTTCTTACGGACAGATTCCGCTGGAGCATGCCGTGAAAGGTTTTTATGGCGTGGAACTGTCGGAAGAAGGTTATGAACGCACGGCCGCGCTATTGCTGGAGGGCATGGATCATAGACTTATTGCAGAGAAAGGGAATCGCTTTCGCTATTCGGCCAGCAATCAGCCGGGCGACTTTGTGGATGTGGTCTGCTCGCCCGATGCCATGC